>ENA-OQKY01000184-OQKY01000184.1-human-gut-metagenome-genome-assembly--contig:-NODE-184-length-79886-cov-8.558432_pt1 | contig 79886 bp, 66 predicted proteins | sample MGYA00242652_ERZ504805 | MGnify/ENA primary metagenome ERZ504805 (study PRJEB26092, sample SAMD00036400) | human gut metagenome | host: Homo sapiens | study: EMG produced TPA metagenomics assembly of... | reverse complement strand
TCCTCATTTACATTGTGCAGAATAGAAAGGTCTCTGTCGGTGAGAAGATGGCCGGACTTCATTGTAACAAGGCTGTCGTTTCCCGTTTGCTTCCGGTAGAATATATGCCGGATCTGCCGAACGGACGTCCGTTGGATATCGTTCTGAACCCGCTTGGTGTGCCTTCCCGTATGAACATCGGACAGGTGCTTGAGATCCACTTGAGTCTTGCGGCGAAAGCGCTTGGTTTCAACATTTCCACACCGGTCTTCGACGGTGCGAACGAGATCGATATTATGGACACTCTGGATCTGGCAAATGATTATGTCAATCTGGAATGGGAAGAATTTGATAAGAAACATGGAGAGGAACTGCTTCCGGAAGTACGCCAGTACCTTTATGACAATCGTGCGCACCGCGCACTGTGGAAAGGCGTTCCGCTTTCCCGCGACGGAAAAGTACGCTTAAGAGACGGACGTACCGGAGAGTTCTTTGACAGCCCGGTTACGATCGGACACATGCATTACCTCAAACTGCACCACTTGGTAGACGATAAGATCCATGCGCGTTCTACCGGTCCTTACTCACTCGTAACACAGCAGCCGCTGGGAGGAAAAGCCCAGTTCGGTGGTCAGCGTTTCGGAGAGATGGAGGTTTGGGCTCTGGAGGCGTATGGCGCATCCTACACGCTGCAGGAGATCCTGACTGTGAAGTCTGACGACGTTGTAGGACGTGTGAAGACATATGAGGCGATCATCAAGGGGCAGAACATCCCTGAACCGGGAATTCCGGAATCTTTCAAGGTATTGCTGAAAGAGCTGCAGTCACTTGCATTGGATGTACGTGTACTCCGCGATGACAACACAGAAGTTGAGATCATGGAAAGCGTAGATTACGGTGAGACAGACCTGCGTTCGATCATCGAGGGAGACAGAAGATATCGTGACGATAACGAATCCTATGGCGACCACGGTTATACCGAGCAGGAATTCGTAGACGGAAAACTGGAGGATGTGGAACCGGAAGAAGACGATCTTGCCGAAGTGGATGAGATTGAATTCGATGAGTTTTTTGACGAAGAATAGGAGGAGCCAACTTTATGCCAAATAATAATGAACAACAATATCAGCCGTTAACATTTGATGCAATCAAAATCGGTCTGGCTTCACCGGAGAAGATCATGGAGTGGTCCAGAGGCGAGGTTACCAAGCCGGAGACCATTAACTATAGAACATTGAAACCAGAGAAAGACGGTCTGTTCTGTGAAAAGATTTTCGGACCGAGCAAGGACTGGGAGTGTCATTGTGGAAAATATAAAAAGATCCGCTACAAAGGCGTTGTCTGCGACCGTTGTGGCGTAGAAGTGACCAAAGCGAGTGTGCGCCGCGAACGTATGGGGCACATCGCATTGGCTGCTCCGGTTTCCCATATCTGGTATTTCAAAGGCATTCCGAGCCGTATGGGACTGATCCTGGACATTTCTCCGAGAACTCTGGAGAGAGTGCTTTACTTTGCATCTTATATCGTGCTGGATAAGGGAGAGACTTCCCTCCAGTACAAACAGGTGCTTTCCGAAGCAGAGTATCAGGAAGAACGAGAAAAATGGGGCAAATCTTTCCGTGTAGGAATGGGCGCTGAGGCGATCCAGGAACTTCTTCAGGCGATCGATCTGGAAAAAGAGTATGCAGAACTTCAGGCAGCCCTTGAAAATGCAAGCGGACAGAAACGTGCAAGAATCGTAAAACGTCTGGAGGTTGTAGAAGCATTCCGTGAATCCGGAAACAAACCGGAGTGGATGATCCTGAATGCGATCCCGGTTATCCCGCCGGATCTGCGTCCGATGGTACAGCTTGACGGAGGACGTTTCGCAACATCAGACTTGAATGATCTGTACAGAAGAATCATCAACCGTAACAACCGTCTGAAAAGACTGTTGGAACTCGGTGCGCCGGATATCATCGTGCGCAACGAGAAGCGTATGCTTCAGGAAGCAGTTGACGCATTGATCGACAACGGACGCCGCGGTCGTCCGGTAACAGGACCGGGAAACAGAGCGCTGAAATCTCTGTCCGATATGCTGAAAGGTAAGTCCGGACGTTTCCGTCAGAACCTGCTTGGTAAGCGTGTTGACTATTCAGGACGTTCGGTTATCGTCGTAGGACCGGAGCTGAAGATCTACCAGTGCGGTCTGCCGAAAGAGATGGCGATCGAGCTGTTCAAACCATTTGTTATGAAAGAACTCGTTGCCAACGGAACCGCGCACAATATCAAAAATGCAAAGAAAATGGTGGAGAGACTGCAGCCGGAAGTTTGGGACGTTCTCGAAGAAGTGATCAAAGAGCATCCGGTTATGCTGAACCGTGCCCCCACACTGCACCGACTTGGTATTCAGGCATTTGAGCCGATCCTGGTAGAGGGTAAAGCAATCAAGCTGCATCCGCTCGTATGTACCGCATACAATGCCGATTTCGACGGAGACCAGATGGCGGTTCATGTACCGCTTTCCGTGGAAGCACAGGCGGAGTGCCGTTTCCTTTTGCTCTCTCCGAACAACCTGCTGAAACCGTCTGACGGTGGTCCGGTAGCCGTTCCTTCTCAGGATATGGTACTTGGTATCTACTATCTGACACAGGAAAGACCGGGAGTCAAAGGCGAGGGAATGTTCTTCAAGAGCGTAAGTGAAGCGATCCTTGCTTATGAGAACGGATTTATCACACTGCACTCTAAGATCAAAGTCCGCGTGACAAAGACGATGCCGGACGGAAGCGAGAAGACAGGAACGATCGACGCAACATTGGGACGTCTTCTGTTCAATGAGATCATCCCGCAGGATCTTGGATTTGTAGACCGTGAGATCGAGGGTAATGAACTGAAACTGGAAGTTGATTTCCACGTTGGAAAGAAACAGTTGAAACAGATCCTTGAAAAAGTAATCAATACACACGGCGCAACACAGACAGCGGAAGTTCTGGATGACGTCAAAGCGATCGGATATAAATATTCCACAAGAGCTGCGATGACCGTATCCATTTCCGATATGACCGTGCCGCCGCAGAAGCCGCAGATGATCCAGGAAGCGCAGGATACCGTGGATAAGATCACAAAGAACTACAAACGTGGTCTGATCACAGAGGAAGAGCGTTACAAAGAAGTTGTAGAGACTTGGAAGAACACCGATGATAAGCTGACAGAGGCGCTGCTTTCCGGTCTGGACAAATATAACAACATCTTCATGATGGCGGATTCCGGAGCCCGTGGTTCCGACAAACAGATCAAACAGCTTGCAGGTATGCGTGGATTGATGGCGGATACGACCGGTCGTACGATTGAGTTGCCGATCAAGTCAAACTTCCGTGAGGGTCTGGACGTATTGGAGTACTTCATGTCCGCCCATGGAGCGCGTAAAGGTCTGTCCGATACCGCGCTTCGTACCGCCGATTCCGGTTACCTGACAAGACGTCTCGTAGACGTTTCCCAGGAGCTGATCATTCACGACAGCGACTGTGTGGAGGGTACAGGAAAAGAGATTCCGGGAATGTATGTCAAAGCATTCATGGACGGAAACGAAGAGATCGAGAGTCTGCAGGAGCGTATTACAGGACGTTTCTCCTGTGAGGACATCAAAGATAAAGAGGGCAATGTTATTGTCAAAGCAAATCACATGATCACACCGAAGCGTGCCGAGAAAGTGATGAAGAACGGTGTGGATGAGAACGGAAATCCGCTTGAGAAAGTGAAGATCCGTACGATCCTGACCTGTAAATGTAAAAACGGCGTATGCTCCAAGTGCTACGGTGCCAACATGGCAACCGGAGAAGCGGTTCAGGTCGGAGAGGCTGTCGGAATCATTGCCGCACAGTCCATCGGAGAGCCGGGTACACAGCTGACCATGCGTACGTTCCATACCGGTGGAGTTGCCGGTGACGATATCACACAGGGTCTTCCTCGTGTCGAGGAGTTGTTTGAGGCGAGAAAGCCGAAAGGACTTGCGATCATCACAGAATTTGCAGGAACTGCGACTCTGAGCGATACAAAGAAGAAACGTGAAGTAATCGTGACGAATGACCAGACAGGTGAGTCCAAAGCTTACTTGATCCCGTACGGTTCCAGAATCAAAGTCCGTGACGGACAGGTGCTGGAGGCCGGAGATGAGCTGACAGAGGGTAGTGTAAATCCGCACGACATCCTGAAGATCAAAGGTCTTCGTGCCGCACAGGATTACCTGCTCAGAGAAGTACAGCGTGTATACCGCCTGCAGGGTGTTGAGATCAACGATAAGCATATTGAGGTCATTGTGCGTCAGATGCTGAAGAAGATCCGCATCGAAGAAAAGGGAGACAGCGAATTTCTTCCGGGCAGCATGGCAAATGTGCTGGAATTCAACGAGGTCAATGAAATGCTTGAAGAAGAGGGTAAAGAGCCGGCAACCGGAGAGCAGATCATGCTCGGTATCACGAAAGCCGCACTTGCTACGGATTCGTTCCTCTCCGCAGCATCTTTCCAGGAGACGACAAAGGTTCTGACAGAAGCTGCGATCAAAGGAAAAGTCGATCACCTGATCGGTCTGAAAGAAAATGTCCTAATCGGAAAACATATTCCGGCGGGTACAGGTATGAAGAAGTACCGCGACGTACATCTGAATACCGAACTGAAGACAGAAGATGAGGCGGAACTGGACGAAGAAGATCTTCTTGCATTAGATATGGAGCAGGGAGAACTGGAAGAGGCAGTGGAAGAAGCAAAAACAGCCGAAGCAGAATTGGAAACAGTCAGCGCGGACGAAGAAGCCGACGCAGAGGAGACTGTGACAGAAGAATAAATTTTCCGGCAGTATCAGTCGGAAAAGTACGGACGTTGTTCCATCGGTGAGAGATCACCGGTGGCAGCGTCCGTTTTTATGTAAAAAACGGGAATGGGACAAAAGTACAAATCAATGGGAAACACCGGTACGGTTTGTGCGTGCGCATAAAAAAACGGTTGAAAGTTGAGGAACTTTTGGACATTTTCATATCAAAAAATAAACTCTCTGAATAAGATGTGTATCTAAACATTCATCAGAATATCTAAAAAATATTTAGATAAAGAGATAAAACCAAGAAAATAAAGCATAGATAAAATATAAAGGAAGAAGAGAAAAGAATAAATGCAAGAAATAAAATAACTACTTGCAAAATGAAAAGACAAAAGGTATAATAAGAAGCAGTTGAGGAAGCTTGGTCTGACGACTGAGCTTTTTTCGGCACTTGTATGAAAGATTCATACAGTGGGATTATTTTTTACAATTTAGGAGGATGGAGACATGGAAAAGTGGATGTTTCTTGTTCCGGCGGCGGCAGTGATCGCATTGTTGTTCGCCGTGTATCTGGCGAACAAAGTAAGCCGCCAGAGTGTAGGAACAGACAGAATGAAAGAGATTTCAGGCGCGATCGCCGAGGGTGCGCGGGCATTTCTGACAGCAGAGTACAAGATTCTGATTATCTTTGTTGCAGTATTGTTCGTACTGATCGGAGTCGGGATCGGAAGCTGGGTAACGGCGGTTTGTTTTGTGGTCGGCGCATTGTTTTCAACGATCGCGGGATACTGTGGTATGACAGTGGCAACAAAGGCGAATGTCAGAACAGCGAATGCGGCAAGAGAGAGCGGAATGAATAAAGCGCTTTCGATTGCATTTTCCGGCGGAGCGGTTATGGGAATGTGTGTAGCCGGTCTCGGAGCGCTTGGTGTGAGCCTTGTATACATATTGACGAAGAATGTAGACGTTCTTTCCGGATTCAGCCTGGGAGCTTCTTCTATCGCGCTGTTTGCCCGTGTAGGCGGAGGTATTTATACAAAAGCAGCGGACGTAGGGGCTGACCTGGTAGGTAAAGTAGAAGCAGGAATCCCGGAAGATGATCCGCGTAACCCGGCGGTTATCGCTGACAATGTCGGAGATAATGTCGGAGACGTTGCGGGTATGGGGGCGGACTTGTTTGAGTCTTATGTAGGTTCTTTGGTATCTGCATTGACTCTCGGTGCAGTCGGTGCGGCTGTTTCAGGCGTGCTCTATCCGCTGGCGATCGCAGCGATCGGTCTGATCGCATCGATCATCGCAACATTTTTCGTAAAAGGCGGAGAGAACGCAAATCCGCAGAAAGCATTGACAAAGGGAAGCTATGTATCCGCAGGTCTTGTGATCATCGCGTCGATCGTACTGAGTCAGGTATTATTCGGCGATATGAGAGCTGCGATCGCGGTGATCGCGGGACTGGTAGTCGGTGTGATCATCGGAAATGTAACAGAGTATTATACATCTGCAGATTACAAACCGGTTAAGAAGATCGGCGCGCAGTCCGAGACCGGACCGGCGACGACGATCATCAGTGGTATTGCCGTTGGTATGCAGTCCACAGCAATCCCGCTGCTTCTGATCTGTGTGGGAATCTTTATCGCATTTCAGGCAAATGGTCTGTACGGAATCGCACTTGCGGCCGTTGGTATGCTCTCCACGACCGGCATTACCGTTGCAGTTGACGCATATGGACCGATCGCAGATAATGCGGGCGGTATTGCAGAGATGTCAGGACTGGATGACTCGGTTCGTGAGATCACAGATAAACTGGACTCCGTAGGAAACACAACCGCAGCGATGGGAAAAGGATTCGCGATCGGTTCTGCAGCATTGACTGCACTGGCGTTATTCGTATCTTATGCGGAAGCGGTAGATCTGGATGCGATCAATCTGCTGGATTACAAAGTGATCATCGGTATTTTCATCGGCGGTATGCTGACATTTTTATTCTCTGCATTCACAATGGATTCTGTGTCCAAAGCAGCTTATAAGATGATCGAGGAAGTAAGACGTCAGTTCCGTGAGAAACCGGGCATCATGAAGGGTACTGAGAAACCGGATTATACATCCTGTGTAGCCATCTCTACAACCGCAGCGCTTCATGAAATGCTGCTTCCGGGTCTGATGGCAGTGATCGTTCCGGTACTTGTCGGAGTGGTACTCGGAGTGGATGCTTTGGGCGGTCTGCTCGCAGGAGCGCTTGTAACAGGTGTTCTGATGGCGATCTTTATGTCCAACGCAGGCGGAGCATGGGATAACGCGAAGAAATATATCGAGACAGGAGCACACGGCGGAAAAGGAAGCGAAGCTCACAAAGCTGCCGTTGTAGGAGATACGGTCGGAGATCCGTTTAAAGATACTTCGGGACCGTCGATCAACATCCTGATCAAATTAATGACAATCGTTTCACTGGTATTTGCACCGCTGTTCCTTTCAATCGGAGGACTTCTGTAAAATATCGGTAGTAATTGAACTAAGTGCATACGGGAGGAGAAAATCTTCTCTCACAAAAAGGAAGAACTGTCGCTTTCACGATTCGTAAAACAATCGTGAAGCGGCAGTTTCCTTTTTGTTAGAAAATATGACAATAAAAAACTCAGAGCAAGGAATAAAGCCCATGCTCTGAGTTATAGAAGTCTTTAGTCTTTAAACTTCCTCGCCGTTTTTGTAGCGATTGAGGACGTTCTGAATACGTTCACTCGGATTCAGAATGCTGCTGATCGATCCGTCGTGATTCAGAGTGTCGATCAGAAGTGCGATATATTTGCTCATATCACAGTTGATATAGTAAGGTTTCGACAAAAGATCCGGCGTCTGGTAGATCAGGTTGGTTGTCAGGATACCGTCGATGATACCATCCTCGTACGCCTGATCAAACTGATCCATACCGTTCGTGAACAGACCGAATGTAGCGGCAGCGAAAATACGTTTCGCTTTGCGCTTTTTCAGCTGTTTGGCAACATCAAGGATACTTTCTCCGGAAGAGATCATATCGTCGATGATGATCACATCTTTTCCATCTACGGAAGTTCCGAGGAATTCGTGGGCAACGATCGGGTTTCTTCCGTTGACGATGCGTGTGTAATCACGGCGTTTGTAGAACATACCCATATCCAGTCCGAGGACGTTTGCCAGATAGATCGCACGCGCGGTCGCCCCCTCATCCGGGCTGATCACCATCATGTGCTCGCTGTCAAACTGAAGATCTTTGTAGGTACGCATCAGTCCGCGGGTAAACTGGTAAGCCGGGGAGACCGTCTCAAATCCGCTCAGCGGGATCGCATTCTGGACACGTGGGTCATGGGCGTCAAAAGTGATGATGTTGTCAACGCCCATACGGACCAGTTCCTGAAGCGCCAGTGCACAGTCGAGTGATTCACGGCTGCTGCTTTTGTGCTGACGGCTTTCGTATAAAAATGGCATGATCACATTGATACGGCGTCCCTTTCCTCCGACTGAGGCGATGATACGCTTCAGATTCTGGAAGTGATCATCCGGTGACATATGGTTGGTATTGCCTGTCATTTGATAAGTTACGCTGTAATTGAGTACATCCACCAAAAGATATAAATCTTTTCCGCGGACAGATTCCGTGAGAATACCTTTTGCCTCACCGGAACCGAAACGCGGAACTTTCGCTCCGATAATATAGTTGTCCTTTACATAACCGTTGAAAGCTACATCGTCCTTGTATTGATGTGCACTTTCCTGTCTCCATTTTACGAGGTAATCATTTACCTTCGCTCCCAGTTCCTCACATCCTGTGAGCGGGATCAGTCCCAGTGCTCCTACCGGAATATTCTCCAAGTTTCGATCGCTTCTTCGCAGCATTATTGCTCCTCCTTGTGTAAAAGTTTTTTCTTGATCCGAATATCATCTCCGATGATCTTCAGCATGATATAGTTGCTTGTGATTCTGGAAAATGACCGTTCTGTGTAAAGATCAGCCAATGAGTCCAGAGATAAATTGGTTGAGATAACCGTTGATCTCCTGCTTAACAGCCGTTCGTTGAGGCAGGAGAAAAGCTGGGACGCGATAAACGCATTCGTATATTCGGTTCCCAGATCGTCGATGATCAGCAGGTCGCAGTCAAAAATAGACTCGTACATATTCTGTGCATCGACATCGTTTTTGTCAAATGTATGATGCGCCAGTGTGTTAAAAAAGGATGGCGCAGAAAAATACAGGACAGAAAAACCTTGTTCGATCAGATCGCGGGCAATACAGTTGGAGAGAAATGTCTTTCCTACACCCACATCTCCATAGAGGAACAGGTTTTTGTGTTCTGTTTCAAAAGTCTTTACAAAATTAAGACAGATTCGGTGTGCTTCGCGCATCACATCTCTGGCAGAACGACCGGAACGCGGGTCTTTGAAGTTCTCGGAATAATAATCCAGAGAGAATGTATCGAAATTCTCATAGCGGAGAACTCCTGCCAGATTCGACTGACTGTAAAGCAGATCGGAGACCGCTTTTTTGAAGCAGCGGCACTTCTTGTTATCAATGTAGCCTGTATCTTTGCAGAGGCTGCATTCATACTGCGGTTCCAGATAATCATCAGGAAATCCTGCAGATTTCAGAAGCGCTTTCTTACGTTCCCTAAGGATCGCTAGCTCTTCGTGGAGTGAATCCACCGCATGGTCATCTCCGTTTAAAAGCTGTTTTCCGCGCCGGATGGACAGATCGGAGATTGATTCGTCCAAAGTACGAAATTCCGGAAGCACCCGACAGACTTCTTCATAATGACTGTTCAGAAGATCATGACTTCTCAGTTGTTTTTGCTCATAACTTCTCATGATTGCCTGATATTGTGAATTCTTCAATCCCACGAAAATACTCCTTTAATTGCTGTTTAATAAACGTTCTTCCAATGAATCCATATCATAAGAGCGGCGGTCAAAGTTGTTCAGATTCCGCGCTGCCGGTTTTACACGGGAAACAGCGGCGCTTCGGCTGCGTTCTTTCTGGAATGCAGCATCCAGAGCTGCGATGTCCTGGATCTTCCTCACCTGCCGGCTGCGCCATTTCTGCAGGATCGAGTCTGTATACTCGAAACTCGGCTGATGTGTCGCAGAGATCGTACGATTGCAGGCTTCCAGAATAATGTCGAGTGTGAAACCGAATTCTTCGGACCACTTCTTGATATAGGCAAGTTCCGCTTCTCCCGGAGCACGGTTCTTCAGACCGAAAGCGTTCATGACAGCATAACAGTTCTTGTTATAGTTTACAGAACGTTGCCGTGCTTCTGCGACAGTGCGGACTCCGTCATCAAACCAGGAAAGAGCGACTTTCTGGATGTAGCGGATGCTCTTATGCCCGTTCTCCACACAGGATTCGATCAGATATTCGATCAGGTCTGCGGACATTCCGAGCGTGTCATAGAAATAGGTGATCGCATCCATGTCGGTCTTGGTCAATGTCTTTCCTAAATATTGTTCCGCAATGAAGAGCAGAGATTTCAGTTCTTTCTGTGCACGGAAAGAATCCAGCGGAATCGGCTGGGCAACCGGAGTCTGTACGGGAACTGCCGAAACGGCAGCGCTCGGAGCAGCCATATCTGAAATCGGGGCGTCCGATGCGGAAACATCTGGCATAAATGATGCAGCGGAGGAAATCTCCTCGCCCGGCAGAGCCTCTAAACGCTTTCCTCCTCCCGGTCCCGGTGTAGTCGGCGTGTCCGGTGGTGTCGGATGAGAGAGCGGCACACAGATCGTCTTCTCAAGAGAAAGACCGATGATCTGGTCGTCTGCATCCTTTTCCAGACTTAAAAGCCCTTCAGATTCCCAATATCTGAAGGCCCTTAAGATGTCCTTTTCCGTATTGTCCAAGCTGTCCGCGATCGCTGAGATCGTAAGCTGGGAATATGGATCGTCCAGATGTCTTAATAAAAAGAGATAGACTTTCACAAATTCTCCGTTCGCTTTACTCATATAATGGTCGATAAAATCATTGGCGACCAGCGTCGCGTTGACTTGGTATTTATTCTTTAAAATCAATGTCTTCATGTGATCTTCCCCACTTAATACTCTTAAAATCCCCTTTGGCGTAAGCGTATTATAGCACCGAAAACGAAAGGGAAAAAGCATTTTTTCGGGGAACGGGCGGTTTTTTTGTAGATAACTCTATGTGGAAAGTGTGGATAACTTCTATTTAAGAAGATCTTCCCCAATGTTTACAACATCTCCGGCTCCCATAGTTATCAACAAATCTCCTGAAGCACATTGCTCGCCCAGAAAGTGTTCGATCTCCTCGAAGCTGGAAAAATAGTGTGCATCGGTCCCGAGACGGGCAGCTTCCTCGGCAAGATCTTTGGAAGAGATCCCAAGTGTATCTGTCTCCCGCGCCGCGAAAATATCTGCCAGAACAAGATGGTCGGCATGGGAAAGCGCTTCGGCGAACTCGTGGAAAAATGCTTTTGTCCGGGTGTAAGTATGCGGCTGGAATACACACCACAGTTCGTTGTGCGGATAGTGTTTGGCAGCCTGCAGTGTGGCGGCGATCTCCGTCGGATGGTGGGCATAATCGTCAATGATGATCACGCCGTCCTTTGTTCCTTTATATTCGAAACGGCGGTCGGTCCCGGTGAAAGAGAGCAGCCCTTTCCGGGTCGTCTCAAGCGGGATCTCGAGAAGATCTGCCGTGGCGATCGATGCCAGCGCATTGGAAACATTGTGTCTGCCCGGAACGGATAATGTGATATGTCCGGCAGGTTCTTTGCGGCGCAGCAGGTCGAATGACGCGCAGCCTTTCTCATCGAACGCGATATTTTCAGCGCTGTAATCGAAATCCTTGGAAAAACCATAGGTTATGATGTGACAGGAAAGTCCGTTATAAATTTCCGGATAGTTGTCGATCTCTCCGTTGATCACCAGCGTTCCGTCATCGGGAAGCAGAGCAGCAAACTGATGGAACGAATGACGGATGTCTTCTAAGTCTTTGAAAAAATCCAGATGATCCGCTTCGATATTCAGAATGATCCCGATCTTCGGGAAGAAGTTCAAAAAGCTGTTCGTATATTCACATGCTTCGGTAATGAATGTTTCTGATTTTCCCACGCGGATATTTCCGCCGATCGCTTTTAAGATACCTCCGACGGAAATGGTCGGATCCAGATCGCCCTCCAGAAGCACATGGGAGATCATAGAGGTTGTGGTCGTCTTTCCATGCGTACCGGAAACGGCGATCGGTGTATCGTAATTCTTCATCAGCTGACCGAGCAGTTCGGCACGGGTCAGCATCGGAATCTTCTTGGCAACCGCTTCGATCAGTTCCGCATTGTCGCGGCGGATCGCGGCAGTATAAACGACACAGTCGATACCATCAATAATATTGGAAGCTTTCTGCCCATAAAAAATGTGGGCGCCCATTTCTTCGAGTTTCTTTGTCAGAGGTGATTCTTTTGCGTCTGATCCGGAAACCGTGAATCCTTCTTCCAGCAGGATCTCGGCGAGTCCGCTCATGCTGATGCCCCCGATCCCGATGAAATGGATATGGATTGGTTTGTTGAAATCAATCTTATACATGAATAAATCCCTTCTTTTTTTATAGATAAGTCATAAATTGGCTTATTCCTTTATATTATACTATATATAGAAAAAAATAAAAGTGAATCTTTTTGTTCATAGTCAACAAAAAGAAGAAAAATCTATGTTAAAAATTGTGAAAAATGTTCACAAAAAGAAAAAGTATGGTATAATGTAAGCAATTAACTTGAAATGGGGTGACAACATGATGAAGAAAGAGATGATTGCCATGCTTCTCGCAGGAGGACAAGGCAGCCGGCTCGGAGTTCTGACAGCAAAGGTGGCGAAGCCGGCGGTTGCATTTGGCGGGAAGTATCGGATCATTGATTTCCCGCTCAGCAACTGTATCAACTCGGGGATCGATACCGTAGGCGTTCTGACACAGTATCAGCCATTGCGTCTGAATACGCATATCGGAATCGGGATCCCGTGGGATCTGGACCGGAATGTGGGAGGTGTTTCGATTCTTCCGCCGTACGAGAAAAGCTCCAACAGCGAATGGTACACCGGAACGGCGAATGCGATCTATCAGAATCTGGATTATATGGAACAGTATAATCCGGATTATGTGCTGATCCTGTCGGGAGATCATATTTATAAGATGGATTACGAGGTAATGCTTGATTTCCATAAAGCAAATAAAGCGGATGTCACGATCGCGGCGATGCCGGTTCCGATCGAGGAAGCCAGTCGGTTCGGGATCGTCGTGACGGATTCTGACAGCAAGATCAGTGAATTTGAGGAGAAGCCGGAGCATCCGAGCAGTAATCTGGCATCGATGGGGATTTACATTTTCAGCTGGCCGGTTTTGAAAGATGCGCTGATCCGGCTGAAAGACCAGCCGAACTGCGATTTCGGAAAGCATATCATTCCGTACTGCCACAGCAAAGGGGACAGGCTGTTTGCCTATGAGTACAACGGCTATTGGAAAGATGTGGGAACGCTCAGTTCTTATTGGGAAGCGAACATGGAACTGATCGATATCATTCCGGAGTTCAACCTCTACGAAGAATTCTGGAAGATCTATACCAACAGCGCGAACCTGCCCCCGCAGTATATTTCGGACAGGGCAGTTGTCGACCGTTGTATCATCAGCAACGGCACGGAGATTTACGGGGAAGTACATAGTTCTGTGCTCGGCGCAGGCGTGACGGTCGGCGAGGGAAGCGTGATCCGTGATTCGATCATTATGCGGGACGTAGAGATCGGTAAGAACTGCGTGATCGAAAAAACGATCATCGCGGAGAATACAAAGATCGGGGACAACGTGACGATCGGAATCGGTGCGGATGTTCCGAACCGGATGAAGCCGAATATTTACAGCGGCGGACTGGCGACGATCGGAGAGAATTCCGTCGTGCCGTCCGGAGTACAGATCGGAAAGAATACTGCGATCAGCGGAGTGACAGCAGAAGAAGACTATGCCGGCGGAGTGCTTGCAAGCGGAGAGACATTGATAAAGGCAGGTGAGAGGGTATGAGAGCAGTAGGTTTGATCCTCGCAGGGGGAAGTACAAAGCGGATGCAGCAGCTGACGGACCGCAGAGCGGCGGCAGCGATGCCGATCGCATCCAGTTACCGGGCGATCGATTTTGCACTGAGTAATATGACGAATTCGCATATCCAGCGTGTTGCTGTATTGACGCAGTACAATGCCCGTTCGTTAAACGAACATCTCAATTCTTCAAAATGGTGGGATTTCGGGCGAAAGCAGGGCGGTTTGTATGTGTTTACACCGACGATCACCGTGGACAACGGATACTGGTACCGCGGAACGGCAGATGCGATCTATCAGAATCTGGAGTTTTTGAAACGGTGTCATGAGCCCTATGTGATCATTACATCCGCAGATGCGGTGTACAAGCTGAATTATAATAAAGTATTGGAATATCATATCGCCAAAAAAGCGGACATTACCGTTGTTGTAAAAGATATGGAACCGAATGAGGATGTAACGAGATTCGGAACGGTGCGGATGAACGAATCTGCCCGGATCGAAGAATTTGAGGAAAAGCCGATGGTCGCAAAGTCCCATACGATCTCAACCGGGATTTATGTGATCCGCAGAAGACAGTTGATCGATCTGATCGAGCACAGTGCTGAAGAAGAGCGGTACGATTTTGTCAACGATATTTTGATCCGTTATAAGAATCTGAAAAAGATTTACGGATATAAGATCCATAATTACTGGAGCAATATTTCCACAGTGGATTCCTACTACAAGACCAATATGGATTTCCTGAAATCGGATGTGCGGAACTATTTCTTTAAAGAACTTCCGGCGGTGTATTCCAAGGTAAGCGACCAGCCGCCGGCAAAATATAATCCGGGTGCGGTCGTGAAAAACAGTCTGGTAGGAAGCGGAAGCATCATCAACGGAACTGTGGAGAACTCGGTTCTTTTCAAGAAAGTGTTTGTTGGAAATAACTGTGTTGTAAAGAATTCGATCATTTTAAATGACGTATATCTCGGGGATAATACCTATATTGAGAACTGCATTGTGGAAAGCAGAGATACGATCCGCGCCAATACAAGACATGTCGGTGAAGAGGGCGTCAAAGTGGTTGTAGAGAAGAACGAGAGATATACCTTATAGAGCACTCCTTAAGGGGGAGGGCGGACAGCGAAAGGAGACAGAACATATGAAGATCACAGATGTGCGTGTCAGAAGAGTTGCAAAAGAGGGAAAATTAAAAGCAGTTGTTTCCATTACGATCGATGATGAATTTGTAGTTCATGACATTAAAGTCATTGAGGGCGAAAAAGGATTGTTCATCGCCATGCCGAGCAAAAAGGCTCTGGACGGAGAATATCGCGATATAGCACATCCGATCAATTCAAGCACCAGAGAGAAAATTCAGGGAACGATCCTGGAACGTTACAAAGAAGTTCTGGAAGAGGAACCGGAGATGACAGCGGAAGAGATTTGAGCGGATTATAAAAATTTGCACCCGGGAGCGTGAAAAACTCCCGGGATTTTTTGTATAGACGAGCCAAAGTCCGGGCTTGCCCGAGACCTTGGCGACTGCTTACAATCCCGGAATGTGCCTTTTGGCACATCCGGTGATTTAGTTTACGATACCGGTTCCGAACAGGGCGGCGATTTCTCCGTGATGAAGCGCACAAAGATCCATATAGCCGCCGAGCTGCTCGGAAAGCCGTGAGAAGATGTCAGCGCCGTCGTCTGAGAGCAGCCAGTCGTAAATCTGATCGCAGCAAAGATGGATGTTGCGGTAATAGTCGGAGAAACGTGGGCTGAGTTCTGTCATCAGGGAGTTAAAATCCGAGTCATAAAGCCGGGTCAGCGGCAGCGTGTGGGTGTGATAGTCCTGCTTCCAGGTCATGGCAAATGCATCGCTTTCGGAACAGTCGGCGATCCATTGGCAGGCTTTTCGCACATAGGCGGGCATCGTTTCCTGCGTGAGCATAGCGATTTCTTCGATGTGCCGGGTGCGAAGCTGCAGCTCATGGTCTAATTGTTCGGCTGTCAGAGAGTAGAGATAGTCTTTCATCGTCAGAAGTGTTCCGGACGGAACTTTTGCGGTCTCTTTTTGCAGTTTATCCCAGAGATACTTCTGGTATTCGCTCATCGTAATGCCGTTTAAGAACGGTCCCCACAGATAAAGGCTGATCAGGTTGACGTCGCTGTCCAGATCCGGCGGAAGCGCCACCGTGCTGTCAGGAAAATCCGTGCAAAATACGGCGTCAGAGAACGCTTCGCTGGAGACGAACACCGGAAGCTTGTCGTAAAGCCTCTGGAGGCTTCCGATCTTGCGGGTCAGCAGCTCCTGCTCTTTTTGAAGCTTTTCCATCTGTTTTTTGATGTAGATATAAGCGGAAGTCGGATGCTTTAAGATCGCATGAATGTCCTTGATCGAAAAGTCGGCGCGGCGAAGCTGCTGGAGCATTTTCAGACGTTCCACATCATCCTCCGAAAAAATGTAATATCCGTTGGATGGATCGGTCTTTGGCGTCAGAAAATGTTCTTCTATATAGAAATGAATGGTTCGCTTGTTCAGTCCTGTTTTCTGTATAATTTCTTTTAATCTCATAGCACGCTCCGATCTATAAAATGAAAGCGTTCCGTTACGGAACTGTTTTGTGATAGAATTTCTTTATTATAGCATAAAACATGTTCGGTTTTTGTTAAAAATGCATAAAAATGTCGGGGGAATATCGTTGGAAGTATGAATAGACAGTACACTTTGGGAACGTGATATATTAACAATAGCAGACGAAGCGTGAAATTATTTTTATCAAAACGGGAGGTAATGTGATGTATCAGAAATTATTTACGCCAATCAAAATCCGCAGTATGGAATTGAAAAACCGTATTGTACTTCCGGCAATGGGAACGAAGTTTTCCGGAAAGACCAGTTATGTGACCGATCAGTTGATCGATTATCATGTTGCCAGAGTCAAAGGCGGAACAGGACTCAGTATCGTGGAAGTGTGCAGTGTACATTCGCCGAGCGCACCGCGCGGATTCCTCTCTATTTCAGAGGATTGTTATATACCGGGGATGAAACGGCTGACGGATGCGATCCATGAGAACGGCGGTAAAGCAGGACTGCAGCTCTGGCAGGGCAGCATCTGTGTCGGCATGGATCCGACCGCGCAGATCCTCGTTGCAAGCGATATGCCGATGAGACCGGGACTGACGCTGCCGGGAATCACAAAAGAGCAGATCGCCGAAGTGGTGGAATGTTACGGAAAAGCGGCAGCCCGTGCAAAAGAAGCGGGATTTGACTGCGTGGAACTGCATATGGCGCACAATTATCTGCCGCATTCGTTCTTATCCGGCGGAATCAATCATCGAACCGACGAGTACGGCGGAAGCCTGGAAAATCGCAGCAGATTCCCGCTGGAGGTCATCCGTGCGGTCCGCGCGAATATTCCGGAAGATATGCCGGTATTTATGAGGATCGATGCGCATGACGATTATCTGGAAAATGGTCTGACGATCGAAGAAGTGATCGAATTCTGTAAGATGGCAAAAGAGGCGGGCGTTGATGTGCTTGACGTTTCCCGTGGAAATGTTATTTCCGCAGGAAATAAATTTGAAGTACCGCCGATCGATCTGCCGAGAGGATTTAATATCGATAATGCGGCACGGATCCGTAAAGAGACCGGAATGCTGACGATCGGCGTAGGACGTATCAACACCGCTGCATTTGCGGAAGAGATTCTGGAAGCGGATAAAGTGGATATGGTCGTGATGGGACGTGCACAGCTGGCAGATCCGGATTTTGTAACGAAATCAAAAGAGGGACGGCTTGACGAGATCAATTATTGTGTGGGATGTGATCAGGGATGTCTGGACGGATTTGCCAATACCGATTGTCCGCATATCACCTGTCTTCGCAATCCGGCAGTCGGAAGAGAGAAAGAATGCGAGATCCTGCCGGCCGAGAAACCGGAGACGGTACTGATCGCAGGCGGCGGAATCGCCGGACTGGAAGCGGCGATCGTATTGAAACAGAGAGGACATCTGCCGATTTTGTGCGAGGCGACCGATCGTCTCGGCGGACAGTTCCTGACCGCAGGAGAAGCGCCGCGTAAAGAAGAGATGAAACAGGCAGTGATCGCGATGGCGCATCAGGCAGAAAAACTGGGTGTGGAAATTCGCCTGAATACACCGGTGACGCCGGAGCTGATCAAGGAAATCCACCCGCATACGGTGATCAATGCGATCGGTGCGATCCCGATCATTCCGAATATTCCGGGAGCAGATCTTCCGTTCGTATTGAATTCTCACGATGTTCTGGACGGAACACAGACCGCATCCGGCAACGTGGTCGTGATCGGCGGCGGTATGGTCGGTATGGAAGTGGCAGAATATCTGGCAGAAAAAGGCTGTAAAGTGACAGATCTGGAAATGCTCAAAGAGTTCTGCGCAGATATGGGAAGCGCGAGAAAAACTTGCGTGACAGAGAGTGTTTATGCGATGGGAATCACACCGGTGACGGAAGTGACGGTGACAGAGATCAAAGACGGTATGGTCATCGGTACAAAGGACGGCGAGACTGTGACGTATCCGTGTGATTACGCGGTGATGGCAGTCGGTTCCAGATCCAGAGACGGAAGCGCATTGGAAGCAGCCAGCCTGGAAATCGGATGCGGATATTTTACCGTCGGAGACGCGGGACTTGCAAGACGCGCGCTGGATGCGGTAAGAGAAGCGTTTGACGTGGCGATCACATTTGATAAACCGGAAGTACATAAAGACGCAGTGAAGCCGAAAAAGATCGTGTTCGTAACCGGAGCGACCGGAAAGATGGGACAGGAGACGATGAAACAGCTTCTGGCTCGGAGTAGCCGGTTTAAAGTAAGGATCCTTGCACGTGCTTCTGCGAAGAACAAAGCTCTTTTGAAGAAGTATATGTGTCCGGCACTGGAAATCGTATGGGGCGATATGGCAGATTACGATACCATTTTGAAATGCGTGACAGGAGCTTCCTATGTGCTGCACATCGGCGCGATGGTATCTCCGATGGCAGATGATTATCCGGAAGATACATTGAAGACAAACATCGGATCTACGTTAAATATCATCAAGGCGATCAAAGCACAGCCGGATCCGGACGCCGTACATTTCGCGTATGTCGCAACGGTGGCAATGACCGGACAACGTCTGGAGCCGATCCAGTTCGGACGTGTGGGAGATCCGATCAATCCGTCGATCTTTGATTACTACGGATTATCGAAAGTATTTTCCGAGTGGTCTGTATTTGACAGCGGACTGAAACACTGGGTATCCATCCGTCAGACCGGACAGCATCCGAGCGCGAAAGAAGCCGGAGACCTGCCGATCGTGACACATCAGCCGCCGAACAACGTGCTGGAGTGGAGTACCGCGATCGAATCCGGAATCTGTATGGCAAACCTGTGTGAAGACTGGGTACCGGAAAGCTTCTGGAGAAAGGCATACAACCTGTCCAGCGGTAAAGATTACCGACTGACCACATGGGAACTGATGGATATCAACTTAGGCGCATTCGGCATGGGATTAAAAGACGTGCAGGATGCCAGAATGATGGCAAAATATAATTTCCATGGTCATTATTATACCGATTCCGATCTGCTCGACGATATTTTACATTTCCGGTGCATCCCGGCAGACCAGTATTGGGGCGGCGTGCGTGAAGAAATGCGGCGCATGGCAGCAAATCCGCTGATCCGTGCAGGATTCCCGACCGCGGAGCAGATGTTTGCACATAATAAAGAAGTGGGCAGCAAACGGATGGGAACTTACTGGATGTTTGAAAATAACGAGGAGAACTGGATCAAAGCGTTCTTCGGATCCAGAGAGCAGCAGAAAGAGATCAAGGCGTTTGACGATGGATATGATCTGCATCATCCGAGCGAGGAAGAGACGTATCTCGATCATGGATACGACGAGTCAAAAGGTCTGGAAAATCTGACGCTGGACGATCTGAAAAAAGCTGCCGAGTTCCGTGGCGGCGAGTGTCTGGCAGAGGAAGTTCCGGATATTTATACACCGATCAAATGGAAATGTGCGGACGGACATGAATTTATGATGTCAGTCAATGCAGTGCTTCATGGCGGACACTGGTGTCCGGAATGTCTGAAAGATTCCTGGAAACCGGGACAGATCGCGAAGAAGAGTAAATTCTTCAATCAGGTATGGGAGCCGATCCATGATCCGGGAGACGATTACGAGATCCCGATGGAATACAGCGCATATCGGATCCGGGAAGAATTGATGGAGAAACTGGGATTGAAGTAAAAAAATAAGAAATAAGAAATAAGAAATAAGAATAAGGAGGACCGGGGCGCTCATCGTTGGGATGAGAGGCTTCGGTCCTCCTTATTCTGCTTCGCATTCAAATCTCATTTCCCATCTTCTCAGGACCGAGAAGCTCCAGTTTTTTATCATAAGCGTCCTGATTGTATTCATTGTAAACAGCGACGCCTTGATTTTTTAACTCATTCAAAACAATCTCCTGTTCCGGATTTTGCGGGGAGAGGACGAGCATTCTCAAAGATGGAAGAGATTTCAGTACTTCCGGATTTTCCGCAGGAACCATATCCAGAATCAGAATTTCCAGATTATCCAGTTCCGTCAAAGGGGACAGATCCGTAAAGGGATTTGCCCTTAGGTCGAGAACATGAAGATTCTTCATTTCCTTTATGCCGTCAATATTTTGGATTTTATTATACCGGATCTCCAAGGTCTCGATCTGATCACATTCCGAAAGAAAGTCCACATTTTCAAAATAGTCAAAATAAGTAAGATCCAATTCTTTCAATTTCGGCAGATCCGGAAGTGTCTCTGAGAGCATCTGTACGTTTTTCGGATGTAATTGTTTTAGATCCTCTTTCTCTTCGTCCGTCATCGCTTCTGTATCGTATGTCAGGCTCAAACGGGTCAGATTCGGGAATTGTTTTAAATCTTCAAGCGTTATAAATCTTCCGTCGGGATCGGTCGTATAGATGCTTGTGATCTGTTCGGCTTCCTTTTTCAGAACTTTTCCTCGTTTGGAGTCTACAAGATAAAGTGTTTGAACTGCCATGTTTTTATCCTGAAATTTGACGCATTTACTTTCATACCAGAAATAAAATGTTAACATTCCGGATAGAAAAACTACAAAAACAGAAAGAAAAATAACGGTACTTTTCTTGAACTTCATGCGGTAACCTCCTAGGGAATATTGTTTTTATATTGTAGCATGAAGCGAAATGGAAGAGTAGAGTATTTTTGAAAAAGCAGAGAATCTCAAAATTAAAATATATCCTATTGACATAAAAGAGATAGGGTGATACAGTGACAGAAAAGGAGGCGCGTGAGGAAAATGGATTATTCACGATATCCGTCAAGCGGAAGATATTATTCAGGGACAGAGCGGAAAAAAGGAATCCTGATCAACGGAGAGGCTTACATTGTGAAGTATGCAAAAAACTCTCCGGCGGGAATGACGTACAGTCATGTTTCGGAATATTTAGGGTCCCATATTTTTGCGTTTGCAGGGATGGAAGTACAGAAGACGCTGTTGGGAACATGTGACGGATGCAATGTTGTTGTAATGAAAGATTTTATCGGTGAAGATGAGATTTTTGTACCATTCAATGATGTGGGAGAGAGTACACTGGAGCAGGATCGAAGACTTTATCAATATTCATATGACGACATTATGCGAATGTTATCGGACAATGTGAAACTGACCGATGTAGAGACAACGGTAGATCATTTTTGGGAAATGTATATTGTGGATGCATGGATTGGGAATTTTGATCGTCATGGGGCGAATTGGGGATTTTTGAAAAAGAATGGAAAATATCGCATGGCGCCGGTTTATGATAATGGATCTTCCTTGTTCCCAAAGCTGAATACGGATGAAAAAATACGGGCTGTTTTAGATTCAAAAGAGGAAATTGAAAGACGGATTTTTCAGTTTCCGACTTCACAGATTCTTTTGGATGGAAAAAAGAGTTCCTATTATGAAGTGATACACAGTTTAAGTTATGAGGAATGCAATCGGGCGCTGATGCGTGTTTACGAACGGACTTCCTTTGCGGATGTGGAGTGTTTCATACAAAAAACAGACGGTATTTCAGCACTGCGGAAGACGTTTTATTTAACGATGTTTCGGGTAAGATACGAGAAAATGCTGGAGGAACCATATCGGATGCTGACCGGAAAATAGCAAGATACGAGGAATGGAGTGAGACGTGTGAGGAGAAACAGAACGATGTCGGGAAGAGACGGCGGGACATATACGACGCCGATTCTTGAAAAGCCATCTTATCGTAACAGCGGTATTATCAAGGCTGTGACTGCATCGGGAGAAAAGATCCAGGTGGCAAGAATCGATTATGAAAGTTTTGAAAATGAAGAATTTCAATATATCATTTCTCCGTTCTGGGATATTATCGATGTACTGTCGCCAAAAGTATTTCAGGGGATTCCGGGAATTGATATGGAGCTGCGGTTGGAACATTATTATAGGGTAAACTACGTCCCGGTATTTATAACGGAACGGACGCCGGGGGAGAGCAGAGAAGATTTATGGGAGCTGCTTGAGAGTGTGGGACTCGATTATTACGATCGTCTTGAATGGCTGATACGGACGAACCTCCGGGCAGCGATTGACAATCTGATCGTTGAGAGAGCACGGGATGAAAGAAAAAAAACGTCGGTTTCAGAAAGAGAAGTTTTCAGAAAGGTTCTGGAAGACAGTCAATATGGGGATATTATTGAAGTGCCGGATCTGCGTGTTGTGGGACGAAATTCAAAGGAATGTACGAAACAGCTGAACCGGCTGATGCACTACGGTGTGCATTTGATCTCCCGAAAAGAATCTGTGGATCTGGAAGTGAAAGATTATCAGGCGCTGCTTCCTGTTTTTTACAGGATGTATCAGATGGATGAAGAAAACCGGAAAAATGAACAAAAAAAGGGAATCGAGAGAGCAAAAAAAGAGGGGGTTTATGCAGGTCGCAAGCGAAAGGAAGTGGATGAGGAGCTGTTGATCGATCTGATCGGAAAGTTTCAAAACGGAAAGTTGGAATTGGAAGAGGTGTTGGAAATTACCGGTTTATCCAGATCAACATTTTATAGGAGAATGAAAGCATTTCGCGAAAAAGAATTTTAGGCGGGGAGAAATGACACGGAATCCCGCAAGATCACACAGGGGAATTGTTCCCGCTGTGTGAAGATAAGATTTTTAAAGTAATAAAAGTGAATCTGCAAACTTCAAAACGGAAGCCGCTCGTCCGAAAGTTTGAATTCCATCTTTCTGCCGCTCGTCGGATGAATAAATGTCAGACGCCAGGCGAAAAGCTGAAGCTGACGGGGCATCGGCAGTGAGGATGCTGACGAGGACGAAGAGGAATGGATTCCGGAGTTCCCGTATTTCCGGTCACCGAGGATCGGGCATCCGGCGTGAGCCATCTGGACACGGATCTGATGATGTCGTCCGGTATCAAGGGTAATTTCAGCCAGTGATGTTTCTTCACGACGGCAAATGACTTTATAATGAAGCCGTGCTTCTTTTGCACCCGGCGTGTCTTTTGCGCAGACAGTGGAGGTGTTGGAACGCCCGTTTTTTACCAGATGGTCGATCAGATCTCCCTCGTCACCCGGTAAGGAACCGCAAAGCCATGCCAGATAATGTTTGCCGAATCCGTCGGATTGAAGCTGGCGGTTCAGGGAGGCAGCGGCTTTTTGATTTTTTGCAAATACAAGGATCCCCTCCACAGGCTGATCGAGACGATGGATCACGGCGAGGTAAGGCTGACGGGGCTTTCCGACGGAGGAAGTGTGCAGATGATTTTTTAAAATACTGACCAGATCCGGCGTGCCGATTCGGCTGCTTTGTGTGGGGATCCCGGCAGGTTTGATACATACGATCAGATCGTTGTCTTCATATAAAATATCCGGTTTCATAAATAAGGTCTCCTGTCTTGACTTTTTACTGTAATCTGTCTAAACTGATTATCATATAAAAGGTTTGAATGGTCAAGTTTTATTAGAAAATACAGGACAGACAGCAGGAGGAAAAGATGGCGAATCAGGATTGGGAACGATTCGGTGAAGAGATCTTAAGAAATGTGCAGGAAGCGATCGATTCACGGGATTACAGTATGCTGAACCGGACGATTTCGGATAGTGTAAACGGTGCGGTAGATTATTTTTCGCATACCGTGAAAAACGCCGGAGACGCAATGAACCGGAATATGCGTTCGCGGCAGCAGGAGAATCAATATAATACAGGCGGAGGCTATCGGTATCAGGGGAATCCGTCAGATCGATTCACAGGACGATCGGCAAATCGTGACGGCAAACAAGCGACCGGTCAATACAGGGATCAGTCGGCAGACAGATATGCAAACAGAAATTCGGATACGAATGGAGCGTTTCAAAAATATACGGCGAACAGAACTGCGGGCGGGAAACAGACACCGGTGCCGACAGAATATTACCGTTCCGTAACCGGAAATCGGGCAGCCGGAATTTTGCTTTCCGTAGTTGGCTGTCTGGCAGCAGGCGTGTTCCTGGTGACGGGGCTTGCGATGGGGATTTCCGGATTATTTATGGAAGAAACGGGATTTCTAATTTTGGGAGCAGTTCTGTTTTGCGGGATTCCGGCAGCTGCGTTCGGAGTTCTGGCGGGGCTTGGAACGAAAATGCTCGGAAGAGTGAAGCGGTTCCACTCTTATATCCGTACACTTGCAGGAAGAGAGTTTTGTGATCTGGAAGAACTGGAAAGAGAAGTGAAGAAATCCAGACGCTTTGTTGTAAAAGATCTGGAATATCTGATAGAAAAAGGATGGTTTAGACAAGGGCATCTGGATGAACAGCGCACTTGTCTGATGATCAGTAATCAATCATATCATCAATATACAGATTTGATGAAGCGGACAAAGGAACAGGATGAACAGAGGAAACGCGAAGAGGCGGAAGCGCAGAGAAAGCGGGAAACATCCGGCAGCCGGAATCCGCAGCTGACGCCTGAAGTTCGGGAAGTGATCCGAAGCGGTGAAGCGTATATTCAGAAGATTCACGCGTGCAATGAAGCTATTCCGGGAGAAGAGATTTCCGCAAAGATCTCGCGGATGGAAATGCTGGTGGATAAGATATTTGACCGGGTGGAACAGGAACCGGAGTCGGTAGAAGACCTGCATCGACTGATGACCTATTATCTTCCGACAACGGTGAAGCTTTTGGAGGCGTATGAAGATCTGGATGCACAGCCGATCCAGGGCGCGAATATTCTCTCATCCAAACAGGAGATTGAAAAGACACTGGATACTTTGAATACGGCGTTTGAAAAACTGCTGGACAGTCTGTTTGAAGAAAAAGCATGGGATGTTTCGTCGGACATTTCTGTATTGAACACGATGCTTGCACAGGAAGGACTGACAGAAGATGATTTTAAATAAGAAGCAAAACCGGGAAAGGAAGAAGATACGATGACGAATGAATTTGAAAATATGCCGACAGCACCTACATTGACACTGGATCCGTTTCAGAAAGAGAAACAAGCGCCTAAGCCGGTGGAAAAGCAGGATCCGGTGATGGATGATGCGATTCTTACTCCGGAAGAAAAGCAGACGGTGATGCAGTTTGCACAGCAGATCGATCTGACCAACTCGCAGATGATCTTACAGTACGGCGCGGGAACTCAGAAGAAGATGGCGGATTTTTCCGAGAACGCGCTGGAAAATGTACGGACGAAAGATATGGGTGAGATCGGGGAACTTCTGACGGGCGTTGTAAAAGAACTCAAAGATTTTGATGAAGAAGAGGAAAAAGGATTCCTTGGATTTTTCAAACGTTCCGGCAATAAAGTAAATGCGATGAAAGCAAAATATGCCAAAGCGGAGACGAACATCAATCAGATCGTGAAAGTGTTGGATTCACATCAGGTTCAGCTTTTAAAGGATGTGGCGCTTCTCGATAAGATGTATGAACTGAATCTGACTTATTTTAAAGAACTGACGATGTATATTCTTGCAGGAAAGCAGAAGCTCAATGAGGTGCGTACAACAAAGCTGGCAGAGATGATCCGGCGCGCGCAGACAACGGGAGCGGCAGAGGACGCACAGGCGGCAAGAGATCTGGAATCTATGTGCAGCCGGTTTGAGAAGAAGATCCATGATCTGGAACTGACCCGGCAGATCTCGATTCAGACAGCGCCGCAGATCCGGCTTGTACAGAGTAACGATACAACGATGGTTGAGAAGATCCAGTCTACGATCGTTAACACGATCCCGCTTTGGAAAAGTCAGATGGTTCTTGCGCTCGGTGTGGAACATTCCGCACAGGCAGCGCAGGCGCAGCGGGAAGTGACGGATATGACGAATGAATTGTTGAAAAAGAACGCAGAGAAATTAAAAATGGCAACATTGGAGACGGCGAGAGAATCTGAGCGCGGCATTGTAGATATGGAGACTCTGAAAGCAACCAATGAATCGCTGATCTCTACGTTGGATGAAGTGCTGAAGATCCAGCAGGAGGGACGCCAGAAACGAAAAGAAGCTGAGATCGAGATGCAGAAGATGGAGAACGATCTGAAACAGAAGCTTCTTCAGGTGCAGGGATAAAGTATTGATGGACGGCAAAATGCCGGGGATTTTAAGACAGAGAAAAAGGTGAACACAGCGAAAATGTTTCGTGATGTTCACCTTTTTGCTTTCGTTATTAAAAATCAATGCGGTTCAGTGTAAATTGCCCAAAGCAGCTTACACACTGTGAAAACCTTTTCCGATGATCTCGCTTGTGTTGGATATCAGGATAAATGCTTCGGGTTCGTTTTCTTTGATGAAGTTGCGGAGCTTTACAGCCTGCGGACGATTCAGCGCAGTAAAGACGATGTATTTGTCTTTTCCGGAAAATGCGCCCTGTGCCTGACAGACTGTGGCGCTCCGGTGCAGTTCATGGGTCAGAAAATCACAGATCGGTTCCGGGTGGTCGCAGACAACGTTGAAATACTTGGAAAGGTTGAAACTTTCGATGAACGTGTCGATCATAAAAGAACGGATCGCAAGCCCGAGGAACGAATAAAGCCCGGTTTCGATATCAAAGACAAAACATCCGGCGATCGTGATCAAAATATCGGTGACGAGAAGCGCCCGACCAATATCAAAACTGGAATATTTTTTCAGGATCATTGCAATGATGTCGGTGCCGCCGCTGGAAGATCCGATATTAAACAGAACTGCGGAACCAAGCGACGGAAGTGCGATCGCAAAGCAGAGTTCGAGCATCGGCTGATCGGTGAGCGGGTGCGACATTGGAAAAATCCGTTCCAGTGCGGAGAGTGCGACTGATAAAAGGATACTGCAGTAAGCTGTTTTTGCGGCGAACTTACTTCCGAGGATGATAAAGCCCAAGACCAGAAGCAGCATATTTGTGATAAATGTGAAATCTCCTGCGGACATGATTCCGGTTTTGGCGATCAGTACCGCAAGCCCCGTGATCCCGCCGAATGTAAAGTTATTTGCAAACTTGAAAAAATAGACGCCAACTGCCATGATCAATGTGCTGGCAGTTAATAAAAAGAAATGCTTTAGTTTGTCTTTCATGATCCATACCCCCGTTTCATCAGAAGTATAACACTTTTGAATTAGGGTGAACAGACTATATTTTACAAATTACAGACCGAATTTACAAATTGCATTCATCTTGACATTTGCACGAAAATCGGGTAGAATTGCAAAAGCAGTGGACTGTCAGAGAAGATGCTTACGGCACCGGGACAGCCTCAGACTAAATAATAAAAAGAACAGAAGCGAAGAACAGAATTAGTATATGTAGGAACCGGCGCAGAGAAGAGACGGCAGGTGAGAGTTTCATGCGGGGAATATGTAGAACCGGTCTGGGAGCTTCCGGGCGAAAGCACGGCGTAGAACCGGCGTTAACGGTGAAAAGAGGATCGTATCATGAGATATGGTCAATTAGGGTGGTACCGCCGGATTTTCGGTCCCTTGTCAGGGGCGGAAGAACCGGCGTTTTTCATTATTAAGAAGAGAAAGGAAAAGATCATGGCAAAAGAAAAGAAATTAGTAGAATCTATCACAGCCAGAGATGTGGACTTTGCGCAGTGGTACACAGATGTAGTAAGAGAAGCAAAGCTTTGTGATTATTCCGGAGTAAAGGGATGTCTGAATTATCTTCCGAACGGATATGCGATCTGGGAAAATATTCAGAAAAATCTGGATGCGCGTTTTAAAGAGACCGGTGTAGAAAATGTTTATCTTCCGGTACTGATCCCGGAAGCGCTGCTTCAGAAAGAGAAAGATCATATTGAGGGATTTGCGCCGGAAGTTGCATGGGTGACACATGGTGGAACCGAGCAGCTTCAGGAGAGATTCTGCATCCGTCCGACATCAGAGACGTTGTTCTGCGATGTGTGGAGCAAAACTGTACAGTCTTACCGTGATCTTCCGAAAGTATGGAATCAGTGGTGTTCCGTATTGAGATGGGAGAAGACGACCCGTCCGTTCCTGCGCTCGAGAGAATTTTTGTGGCAGGAGGGACATACGATCCACGCGACTTATGAGGAAGCGGAAGAACGTACACTGCAGATGCGCGATGTATACAAAGATTTTGTGGAACAGGATCTGGCGATCCCGCTTGTGACCGGAAAGAAAACACCGAGTGAAAAATTTGCGGGAGCACAGGACACTTACACGATCGAAGCGCTGATGCACGACGGAAAGGCATTGCAGTCCGGTACAAGCCATTTCTTCGGAAACGGATTTGCAGATGCATATGGAATCAGCTATTCTGATAAAGAAAACAAACTGCACAGCGTCTACGAGACTTCCTGGGGACTGTCCACAAGAATCATCGGCGCCATCATTATGGTACACGGAGACGACAGTGGTCTGGTACTTCCACCGCACATCGCTCCGGTACAGGTTCGCGTGATCCCGGTTGCGCAGCATAAAGAGGGCGTTCTGGAGAAAGCGAATGAACTTCTCACTGCACTGAAAATGGCAGGATACCGCGCGGCGATCGACGACTCCGAGAAGAGTCCGGGATGGAAATTCAGTGAGCAGGAAATGCTCGGAATCCCAGCGCGTATCGAGATCGGACCGAAAGATATTGAAAACGGACAGGTTGTTGTTGTGCGCCGTGACACAAGAGAGAAGATCGTTGTGCCGATGGACGAAGTGACCATGAAACTTTCCGAGATCCTTGAGACGATCCAGAAAGATCTGTATACAAAAGCAAAAGCATTTTTGGATTCTCATATCCATGTGGCGACTAATATGGAAGAGATGAAAGAGACGGCAGAAAAAGAGACCGGATTTATCAAAGCAATGTGGTGCGGAGACGACGCATGTGAAGAGATGATCAAAGAACAGACAGGCGGTGTGACATCCAGATGTATCCCGGAGGAACAGGAACATCTGTCAGACGTATGTGTCTGCTGCGGAAAACCGGCGAAACATATGGTATATTGGGGAAAAGCATATTAAGAAATCCGAAGAGGAACGTTCTGGAAAAAAGGAGCGTTCCTTTTTCTATCATTTTTTAAATTTCCGAAAAAGCCCTTGACTTTCCCGAAAAAACGTACTAAACTAAACAAGCGTGCATGAAAATGCATTGTATTTTTGTGTGCCAAACCATAGATAATGAAGATTATCTGCAACCCTCTCCGCTTGGAAATTTTTTGAAAAAGCGGGGATATCGAATTCATAGGAGGTGAAAAAGAATGCCAACATTTAACCAGTTAGTTAGAAAAGGACGTCAGACTTCTGAGAAGAAATCTACCGCACCGGCACTTCAGAAAGGATACAACTCTCTGAAAAAACGTGCGACAAACGTATCTGCACCGCAGAAAAGAGGTGTATGTACAGCTGTTAAGACTGCTACACCTAAAAAACCTAACTCAGCTCTGAGAAAGATCGCCAGAGTTCGTCTGTCTAACGGAATCGAAGTAACAAGCTACATTCCGGGAGAAGGACACAACCTGCAGGAGCATAGCGTTGTTATGATCCGTGGAGGAAGAGTTAAGGACCTGCCGGGTACAAGATACCACATCATCCGTGGTACTCTGGATACAGCAGGAGTTGCTAAGAGAAGACAGGCTCGTTCCAAATACGGCGCTAAGAGACCGAAAGACGCGAAGTAATTCGGCAGAACTATTTTCTAAGCAAACAGTAACTAATATGTTAAATCGTATCACAAACAGAACTATGAACGATCGTAGGTTGCGGGTAAGTTTAAGTACTTGACGCGGCCACGAGCACATGAAGTGCATTTGCATAGAGGACACATGTGAGTACCGATGAATTAATCCGCCGGAGGATTCCGGAAAATATGATTAAGGAGGGAAGGACCGTGCCACGTAAAGGACATACTCAGAAGAGAGATGTATTAGCGGATCCAATATACAACAATAAAGTTGTTACCAAACTTATCAACAACATCATGCTTGATGGTAAGAAAGGTATCGCACAGAAGATTGTATACGGAGCATTTGAAAGAGTTGAAGCAAAGGCTGAGAAGCCGGCTATCGAGGTGTTCGAGGAAGCAATGAACAACATCATGCCTGTACTGGAAGTAAAGGCAAGACGTATCGGTGGAGCAACTTACCAGGTGCCGATCGAAGTAAGAGCTGACAGAAGACAGGCTCTGGCACTTCGTTGGCTGACCATGTTTTCACGCAAGAGAGGCGAGAAGACAATGGAAGAAAGACTGGCAAATGAGATCCTGGACGCTGCAAACAACACAGGAGCATCTGTGAAGAGAAAAGAAGACATGCACAAAATGGCAGAGGCTAATAAGGCATTTGCTCATTATAGATTCTAGGAGGCAACCATGGCTGGAAGAGAATATCCATTAGAGAGAACCAGAAACATTGGAATTATGGCCCATATCGATGCCGGTAAGACAACAACGACAGAGCGTATTCTGTACTATACCGGTGTAAACCATAAGATCGGTGATACTCATGAAGGAACTGCTACCATGGACTGGATGGCGCAGGAACAGGAAAGAGGTATCACAATTACTTCCGCTGCTACAACATGTCACTGGACACTTCAGGAGAACTGCAAGCCGAAAGCAGGCGCACTGGAGCATCGTATCAACATCATTGATACACCGGGACACGTTGACTTTACAGTAGAAGTAGAGCGTTCACTCCGTGTACTCGACGGTGCAGTAGGTGTATTCTGTGCCAAAGGTGGAGTTGAGCCTCAGTCAGAGAACGTATGGCGTCAGGCTGACACATACAACGTACCGAGAATGGCATTCATCAACAAGATGGATATCATGGGTGCGGATTTCTACAACGCAGTAGAACAGATCAAAACAAGATTAGGTAAAAACGCAATCTGTCTTCAGCTTCCAATCGGAAAAGAAGACGAATTCAAAGGAATCATCGACCTGTTTGAAATGAAAGCCTACATCTACAATGATGACAAAGGTGATGACATTTCGATCGAAGAGATTCCGGAGAGCATGAAAGATGATGCAGAGCTGTATCGTACAGAGCTGGTAGAGAAGATCTGCGAGCTGGACGACGATCTGATGATGCAGTATCTGGAGGGAGAAGAGCCGTCCACAGAAGAACTGAAGGCAGCTCTGAGAAAAGCAACTTGTGAATGTACAGCAGTTCCGGTATGCTGCGGAACAGCTTACAGAAACAAAGGTGTTCAGAAACTTCTGGATGCGATTCTTGAATTTATGCCGTCTCCGCTCGACGTACCTGCTATCCAGGGCGTTGACATGGACGGAAACGAGATCGTGAGACATTCCTCCGATGAAGAGCCGTTCTCCGCTCTTGCATTCAAGATCATGACAGACCCATTCGTAGGTAAGCTTGCTTACTTCCGTGTATATTCAGGAACAATGAACTCCGGTTCATATGTGCTGAACGCTACAAAAGGAAAGAAAGAGCGTGTAGGACGTATCCTTCAGATGCACGCAAACAAGAGACAGGAACTGGACAAAGTATATGCCGGAGATATCGCAGCAGCGATCGGATTCAAATTCACTACAACAGGTGATACGATCTGTGACGAGCAGCATCCGGTAATCCTTGAGTCCATGGAATTCCCGGAGCCGGTTATCGAGCTCGCGATCGAGCCGAAGACAAAAGCTTCCCAGGGAAAACTTGGAGAATCTCTTGCAAAACTTGCAGAAGAAGACCCGACTTTCCGTGCACATACCAACAAAGAGACTGGTCAGACGATCATCGCTGGTATGGGAGAGCTTCACTTGGAGATCATCGTAGACAGACTTCTGCGTGAGTTCAAGGTAGAGGCAAATGTAGGTGCACCTCAGGTTGCATACAAAGAGTCCATCACAAAACCGGTTGATATTGACAGCAAATATGCAAAACAGTCCGGTGGACGTGGACAGTACGGACATTGTAAAGTTAAATTCGAGCCAATGGATGTCAATGGCGAGGAGACTTACAAGTTCGAGTCTACTGTTGTCGGAGGAGCGATTCCGAAAGAATACATTCCGGCAGTAGGCGAAGGTATCGAGGAAGCTATGAGATCTGGTATTCTGGGAGGATTCCCGGTAGTCGGTGTACATGCGAATGTATACGATGGTTCTTACCATGAAGTCGATTCCAGTGAGATGGCATTCCACATTGCTGGTTCCCTTGCATTCAAGGATGCTATGAAACAGGGATCTCCGGTTCTGCTTGAGCCTATCATGAAAGTGGAAGTAACAATGCCGGAAGAGTATATGGGAGATATCATCGGTGATATCAACTCCCGTCGTGGACGTATCGAGGGTATGGATGACCTCGGCGGCGGAAAGATCGTTCGCGCGTATGTTCCGTTGTCCGAAATGTTCGGATATTCCACAGATCTTCGTTCCAGAACACAGGGACGTGGTAACTACTCTATGTTCTTCGAGAGCTACGAGCAGGTACCGAAGTCTGTTCAGGAAAAGGTATTGGCGAATAAAGGCGAATAAAAACGACTAAATCTTATAAAAAGGCTTGAAAAACGGCTGACTTTGAAATATAATCAAAGTTAGCCGAGTAAAAGCGAACCAAATAAAAAGCCTGAAAAGGTGATTATAATCAAGGAGGACACTCAAAATGGCTAAAGCTAAATTTGAAAGAAGCAAACCACATTGTAATATTGGTACAATCGGTCACGTTGACCACGGTAAAACAACTCTGACAGCAGCTATCACAAAAGTTCTGTCTGAGAGAGTTGAAGGAAACGCAGCAGTTGATTTCGAGAACATTGACAAGGCTCCGGAAGAGAGAGAGCGTGGAATCACAATCTCTACTGCACACGTTGAGTATGAGACAGCTAAGAGACACTACGCACACGTTGACTGCCCGGGACATGCTGACTACGTTAAGAACATGATCACCGGTGCTGCTCAGATGGATGGAGCTATCCTTGTAGTAGCTGCAACTGACGGTGTTATGGCTCAGACAAAAGAGCATATCCTTCTGTCCCGTCAGGTTAACGTTCCGTACATCGTTGTATTCCTGAACAAATGTGATATGGTTGATGACGAAGAGCTCATCGAACTTGTAGAGATGGAAGTAAACGAAGTTCTGGAAGAGTATGAATTCACAGACTGCCCGATCATTAAGGGATCTGCTCTGAAAGCTCTTGAAGATCCGCACGGAGAGTGGGGAGACAAGATCATGGAACTCATGGACACAGTTGATGAGTACATTCCGGATCCAGAGCGTGATACAGACAAACCGTTCCTGATGCCGGTAGAGGACGTATTCTCTATCACAGGACGTGGTACAGTTGCAACTGGTAGAGTAGAGCGTGGAACACTTCACGTATCTGACGAAGTTGAGATCATCGGTATCCACGAGGATGTTAAGAAAACTGTTGTAACAGGTATCGAGATGTTCCGTAAGCTTCTTGACGAGGCTCAGGCTGGAGATAACATCGGAGCTCTGCTTCGTGGTATCCAGAGAACTGAAATCGAAAGAGGACAGGTTCTGATCAAACCAGGTACAGTTACATGCCACAAGAAATTCACATGCCAGGTTTACGTTCTGACAAAAGATGAAGGTGGACGTCATACTCCGTTCTTCAACAACTACCGTCCGCAGTTCTACTTCAGAACAACAGACGTAACAGGTGTTTGCGATCTTCCGGAAGGAATCGAGATGTGCATGCCTGGAGATAACGTAGAGATGACTGTTGAACTGATTCACCCGGTAGCTATGGAAGAGGGACTTCGTTTCGCTATCCGTGAAGGTGGACGTACAGTTGGATCTGGTACAGTAGCTAAGATCATTGAGTAATCAAGGATCGTAGAGACAATATCTAAGCATATAAGACCTCGGAACTTTACAGTTCCGGGGTTTTTTTGTATAATACAATTCGAAAGCGTAAAAATAAATATGTAAAAGACAACATCCGTGTACAAAAGGCATATCATGTTTTGTACATTGACGTTGCGATACGAGGAGAAACAGAAATGAGAATCGGAATCGGAAATGACCATTCAGCATTGGAATTAAAAGCGGAGATCATCGAGCTGCTGGAAGCACGCGGACATGAAGTTGTAGATTACGGAACAAATTCAGCAGAGAGCTGTGACTATCCGATCTACGGAGAAAAAGTAGGACGTGCTGTTGTGAGCGGGGAAGTGGACAAAGGAATCCTGATCTGCGGAACCGGGCTCGGGATCTCTCTTGCGGCGAACAAAGTGAAAGGAGTCCGCGCAGCCGTGTGCAGCGATCCATTTACAGCAAAAATGTCGAGAGCACATAATGACTGTAATATTCTGGCATTTGGCGCGCGTGTTGTCGGTGCAGAGCTGGCAAAGATGATCGTGGAGACATGGCTCGATACTGAGTTTGAGGGCGGACGCCACCAGCGCAGAGTAGATCTGATCATGGACATCGAAAAGAAAGAAGACTAAAAAAGAGGATAAAGAACCCACACCGTTTTCCGCAATCAGAATCAAATGAGGAAAAACAGTGTGAGTTTTTGACTTACGGAAGCGTTGCCAGCAGATCTTCCAGTACATCGTCAACCGAGTCGGTAATATAGGTAGAATAATAGGAAATTCCAGGGGCGGCATTGGACATTGCGTAGCTTGTGCCGACGAACTGCAGCATTTCTACATCGTTGTACTGATCGCCGAATGCCATACATTCTTCCGGTTTGATGCCAAGCCGATTGATCAGCTTTTCGAGCGCCGCGCCCTTGTTGGTTCCCGGTGCGATAAAATCGATCCAGATATTGCCGGATGTTACCACCTTGATTTCCGATGAAAACATATCCTGCAGATGCTTCTGGTATTTATCGACGATATGCGGACCATCGTTCATATTGCAGATCGCAATCTTAAGGATCGGACCGTCTACTTCACGGATGTCGTCGACGATCTGCGTCGTATTGTGCATGACGTTGACGATATGATCGACAAAGGCTTCGTCGTTGTTTTCGATAAAGCAGGAATCTTCCCGGGATACGACGACTTCAAAGTTGCCCTCCCGTTTGATCTCCTCAAGGATTCGTCGGCAGAGATCCGGATCGATCGTAGAGCGCGAGATCACCTCGCCCTGATGGATACAGACAGAGCCGTTTTCGGCAATATAAGAAATGTCATCGTGAAGCGCAGCAAAAACTCTTCGTTCATTATCATATTGGCGCCCACTGGCTGCTACAAAATGGATCCCCTTTTCCGTTAATCTGCGGATCAGATCTTCCGAACGTGGTGAGAGGGACTGAGCTCCCCCCTGAAGCAATGTGCCGTCTAAGTCACTTGCGACTAATTTTATCATAAAAAATACCTCCGAAATCAGTAAAAAATTTACACAGAACCGCGAAAAAATAAGCGCTTCCATTGCTATCTTAACGTAAATTGAGACATTTGTATAGTACGACTTTTCTGAACGTTCAGTTTTGCCTTTTCAAAAAAATGTTGTATCTGTTCATAAAAAAGAATATAATGGGAATGATTCGTAAATCAATGACAGCGCCGGCGACAGAAAAAAGAACCGGCAGATTGTGAGGCAAGAGGAAATTATGGGAAAATATTTTGGAACAGATGGCTTCCGCGGTGAGGCGAATGTAGTCCTGACTGTGGAGCATGCATTTAAGGTAGGAAGATATCTGGGATGGTATTTCAATCAGGAAGATCATAAGGCGAGAGTTGTGATTGGAAAAGATACGAGACGCAGCAGCTATATGTTTGAATATGCATTGGCGGCAGGTCTGACGGCATCCGGAGCGGACGCGTATCTTCTCCATGTAACAACAACACCGAGTGTGTCTTATGTTGTTCGCACCGAAGATTTTGACTGCGGAATCATGATCTCCGCAAGCCACAATCCATATTATGATAATGGGATCAAAGTGATCAATCGAAAAGGACACAAGATGGAAGCGGAAGTGGAAGCGAAGATCGAAGCTTATATCGACGGCGAGATCGAAGAACTTCCGCTGGCGACAAGGGAGAATATGGGATGCACGATCGACTATGCGGCAGGAAGAAACCGCTATATCGGACATTTGATCTCTCTGGCGACCCGCTCGTTTAAAAATATGCGCGTCGGCCTGGACTGCGCGAACGGAAGTTCCTTTAATATTGCAAAGAGTGTATTTGACGCATTGGGAGCGAAAACGTATGTAATCAGCAATGAGCCGGACGGATTGAATATCAATACCGACTGCGGTTCTACCCATATCCATAAGCTGCAGGAATTTGTAAAAGAGAAAGATCTGGACGTTGGATTTGCATTTGACGGGGATGCGGACCGCTGTATCGCAGTTGACGACAAAGGAAACGTTGTGGACGGCGACCTGATCCTCTATGTATGCGGAAAATATCTGATGGAGCAGGGACGTCTTGCAGGCAATACGATCGTGACAACGATCATGTCCAATCTCGGACTTTACAAAGCGTGCGACAAGATCGGCATGAAATATGAGCAGACAGCGGTAGGCGACAAGTATGTCTACGAAAATATGCTGCAGAATGGATTTGTTCTCGGAGGAGAGCAGTCTGGTCATATTATTTTCAGTAAATATGCAAGAACCGGAGACGGGATACTGACCTCTTTGATGATCATGGAAGTGATTCTTGAGAAGAAGCAGTCTCTGTCCAAATTATGTGAAGAAGTCAAGATATATCCGCAGCTTCTGAAAAATGTCCGCGTAAAAGACAAGAAAACGGCGCGGGAGAATCCGGCAGTGCAGAAAGCAGTGGAAGAAGCGGCGAAAGCGTTGGGTGAGGACGGAAGAATCCTTGTGCGTGAGAGCGGAACCGAGCCGGTGATCCGCGTGATGGTGGAGGCTGCAACCGATGAAATCTGTGCAGAGCATGTGGATCGTGTGATCGCAGTGATCGAAGAGCAGGGACTGACCGCGTAGAGATAAGCAAGTGTAGAGATAAGCAAGATAGAAAACAGGACAAGAAGAGATAAAAACGAGACGGAAGATCGGCAGGTGCAAGAGAGAAGAAATTCTCTGCTGCACCTGCTTCTTTTTTTGTATAGGGTGTGTCCAGCGAAGCTGAACCACTCTTGCAGGTGCAAGTCCGGGCTTGCCCGAGACCTTGGCGACTGCTTACAATCCCGGAATGTGCCTTTTGGCACTTCCGGTGATTTCTACTATGCTGTTTCAGGAAGAGACGATCAATGTGACGTATCCGGCACGTTTTAAGCGGCGTTCCATATCGACTGCCGCATCGAGACTCGGAAAATTTCCGACGCGGACACGGAAATAGCCGTCGCCCTCCTCAATGAAAGCAGGGTAGTCCTGAGCCTGAAGCTCGTTGACTAAGCGGTTTGCATAGACCGGATTCCGGAAAGAACCGACCTGCACCCGGTAGTTGTCGGGATCGGAAGACGGAGTCTGCTTTAATGTATCGAGGATCCCGGCGGCGATCGCATGGGCGATGTCGTCGAAGTTATTGTCGAACAGTTGATTGTCTGTGTCGGAATTGATGAAACCGACTTCCACAAGGACAGCGGGCATTTTTGTTCGTTTCAGGACGACGAGGTTCGGGCGGGCTTTCACGCCGAGATTGACAAAGCCGACACTTTCCAGTTGGTCGTTGATGTTCTGCGCCATTTCCAGTTTGATACCGGACAGGCTGTACACAAGAGATTCCACACCGGAAACTGCATTGTCGGTCGGAAACGAATTGCGATGTATGGAAATAAAGAAATCCACGCCGGCTTCATTGGCTTCCATCGCTTTCTGATAAGGGGATTCATAGACGTCGGTCGTGCGGGTGTACTCGACATCAATATCGTTGTTCTGAAGAATTTCCCCGACGGCGAGGGTGAGGCGAAGTGTGTCGTCTTTTTCCTGCCGTCCGTTGTAGACCGCGCCCGGGTCACGTCCCCCGTGACCGGCGTCGAGCATAATAGAGTAAGGCATAGTTACAGATCCTTTCTTTTTAAAATATGCGGCGCAAGAGGCATGCATCCTGCCTGTGTTTTGATGAAAACAGCAGCCGCTTTCTACCAGTATATGAAAAAACTCGTAAACCGCGATTGTCTTTTTTCATTTAATAGTCTATAATAAAACAAGTGAAAACACTTCCGTGTCCAATAGGGGGCACGGCAGCATAGAATAGGAGGAAACATTATGTTAGTATCAGCAAGCGAAATGCTCCAGAAAGCAAAAGCAGGACACTATGCAGTAGGACAGTTCAACATCAACAACCTTGAGTGGACAAAGGCAATCCTGACAGCGGCAGAAGAGTGTAAATCACCGGTCATCCTGGGAGTATCCGAGGGTGCGGGAAAGTATATGACAGGATATAAAACGGTAGTAGGTATGGTCAACGGAATGCTGGAAGAACTGAATATCACAGTTCCGGTAGCGCTTCATCTGGATCACGGTAGCTACGAGGGATGTCTAAAATGTGTAGAGGCAGGATTCTCTTCTATCATGTTTGACGGATCTCATTATCCGATCGAGGAGAATGTAGAGAAGACAAAAGAACTCGTTAAGATCGCACATGAGAACAACATGTCCATCGAGGCGGAAGTCGGATCGATCGGCGGAGAAGAAGACGGCGTCGTAGGAAAAGGCGAATGCGCAGACCCGAACGAATGTAAGATGATCGCTGATCTTGGAATTGACTTCCTTGCAGCAGGAATCGGCAACATCCACGGAAAATATCCGGCAAACTGGGAGGGACTCAGCTTTGAGACTCTGGACGCGATCCAGCAGCTGACAGGCGACATGCCGCTCGTACTTCACGGCGGTACAGGAATTCCGGAAGAGATGATCAAAAAAGCGATCGATCTGGGTGTTGCAAAGATCAACGTGAACACAGAGTGCCAGCTTTCTTTCGCAGCAGCTACAAGAAAGTACATTGAGGCTGGAAAAGATCTGGAGGGAAAAGGATTCGATCCTAGAAAACTTCTGAAACCGGGCGCAGATGCGATCATCGCAACAGTAAAAGAGAAGATGGAACTTTTCGGATCTATCGGAAAAGCTGAATAATTATAGGTGAATTGTTAAAATTTATACTTGCGTTTTTCAAAATGTTGCGCTATACTGACAAGCGAAAAGCAGAACAAGGGTGTTCCAAGTTAAGTGGAATACCCTTTTTTCATAGAAAACAGTCTTTGATCTGCTGTGAATGCTATGAAGAAGAGAGGATGGACTATGAGTACAGAATTGATCAATGTTACGGATATTTTCGGTGAGAATGTATTCAATGACACGGTGATGCAGGAACGTCTGCCGAAAAAGATTTACAAAAATCTGAAAAAGACCATTGAAGAGGGGAAAGAACTCGATCTCGAAACCGCTGATGTGATCGCGCATGAGATGAAAGAATGGGCGATCGAGAAAGGGGCAACTCACTATACGCACTGGTTTCTGCCGTTGACCGGAGTGACGGCCGAGAAGCATGATTCTTTTATTTCCGCACCGCTGCCGAGCGGCAAGGTGCTGATGAGTTTCTCGGGAAAAGAACTGATCAAAGGCGAGCCGGATGCGTCTTCCTTTCCGTCGGGCGGACTGCGCGCTACATTTGAGGCGAGAGGATATACGGCATGGGATTGCACTTCTCCGGCATTTGTAAGACAGGATGCATCGGGGGCGGTACTTTGTATTCCGACTGCATTTTGTTCTTATACCGGTGAAGCGCTCGACCAGAAGACGCCGCTTCTTCGTTCCATGGAGGCGATCGATAAGGAATCCTTGCGTCTGCTCCGGTTGTTTGGGAATACAACATCCAGAAAAGTAACGCCGTCTGTCGGAGCCGAGCAGGAATATTTCCTTGTGGATGCAGAGAAATTTTTGCAGAGAAAAGACTTGATCTATGCCGGAAGAACGTTGTTCGGCGCAATGCCGCCGAAAGGACAGGAACTGGACGATCATTATTTCGGCACGATCCGTCAGCGGATCGCGGCGTTTATGCGCGACGTCAATATTGAACTCTGGAAAGTCGGTGTTTCCGCAAAGACCCAGCATAACGAGGTGGCTCCGGCACAGCATGAACTGGCGCCGATCTACACGAAAGTCAATATCGCGGTGGATCACAATCAGATCGTGATGCAGACATTGAAGCGGGTGGCGAGCCAGCATGGAATGAAGTGTCTGCTGCATGAGAAGCCGTTTGCCGGAGTCAATGGTTCCGGAAAGCATAACAACTGGTCGCTTGTGACGGATGACGGGATCAATATGCTGGAACCGGGCAAGACGCCGCATGAAAACACACAGTTTTTGCTTGTGCTGACCTGTATTTTGAAAGCGGTAAATCAATATGCAGATCTGCTCCGTGAGTCGGCGGCAGATCCGGGAAACGATCACAGACTCGGAGCCAACGAAGCGCCTCCGGCGATCATTTCGGTATTCTTAGGCGAGCAGCTGGAAGATGTTCTGGAACAGCTGATCAGTACCGGGGAAGCAACCCACAGTCTGAAAGGAGGCACTTTGCAGACCGGAGTTACAACACTGCCGGATCTCTACAAAGACGCAACGGACAGAAACAGAACGTCGCCGTTCGCATTTACGGGAAATAAATTTGAATTCCGCATGGTTGGATCGAGAGATTCCATTGCGAACCCGAATATCGTGCTGAATACGATCGTTGCGGAAGCATTTGCGGAAGCCTGCGACGTATTGGAACAGGCAGATGATTTTGACAAGGCGGTACATGATCTGATCAAGGAATACGCGACAGAAAATCAGGCGATCGTCTTCAATGGAAACGGTTATTCCGAAGAATGGGTAAAAGAGGCTGAACGCCGCGGTCTTCCGAACATCAAGTCCATGGTGGAAGCGATCCCGGCGATCACGACAGAGAAAGCCGTGAAATTATTTGAACGGTTCAATGTCTTTACAAGAGCGGAGCTGGAATCCCGTGCGGAGATCCAGTATGAAGCTTACGCGAAAGCGATCAATATTGAGGCGCGTACGATGATCGACATGGCGAGCAAGCAGTTTGTTCCGGCATTTATCGGTTACACGAAGACACTTGCGGATACGATCAATTCGGTGAAAGCGGCGGGCGCGGATGCAAGCGTACAGATGGAGATCCTGAATGAAGTATCGGCGCTTTTGAAAGAGACGAGAGAGGCGCTTCAGATACTTGTGAAGCTGACGGAAGAGGCTGCCGGAAAAGAAGAAGGTCCGGAGCAGGCGAACTTCTATCATTCGGACGTCGTTCCGGCGATGGAGGCGTTGAGAGCGCCGATCGATAAGTTGGAGATGATCATTGATAAAGAAGTATGGCCGATGCCGTCTTATGGTGATCTGATTTTCGAAGTTTAAAAAGTTGAGAGAGAATGTACGGAAAAGAGATCTAAGACCGGGGAGTAGATTTTAAGTAGAAAATCTGCTCCCCGGTTTTTTTCTTGTTTTATGGATAAAAAATAAAAAAGAGGATTGAAAAAGGTGTATGATCTTCTATAATAAAATATAGGGGAATTGCAGGCTGCTTTGTAAAATGAAGGAGAGGATAGTTATGTTGAAATTAGAAATAAAAATGGATGAAAGTAAAATTGAAGCAGACCGGAAATATCAGGCGGAGCGTATTTATCAGGCATTAGAGTCAGCATTTTCCAGATACAGTTTGAACAAAATTGTACAGCCGGATGGGACACTTTGTTTTGTTGGAAATGGAAATCCGAAAGATTATGGTGCATTTGGAAGCATTATTACTTCTTTAAAAGAAAAAGTATGGTTTATGGATTATGTAACCAGATGGATATGGTACAACAGTGATGACGGCGCGAATGAAGAAGATTTTGTTGCAGAGGATGTTTTGTATCATTATACGAAGAAGATGAGTGCAGCATGAAGGAAAAAAGTGAAGTGAGATATTTTAAGGCACTGTATTTTGATTTACGTATAAAAAATTTGAAAGAATATTTTTCAGAGTTGAATCCGAATGGTGCATATAGGAAGATACGCGATTATCTGGTTCAACGAGATTTTTCGCATGAACAATATTCAGGCTATCACTCGAAATATAAGACGACAGATTTGGAGATTTTTGATTTGATTCGAGAAATGGGAGAAGAGTTTTCATGGTTGCCGCAATGTTTAAATCATTTTGAGGTGACAAATATCGGGACAGATCATGATTTAATGCAGTTATTTGATGATGTAGTACCGGAACCGGATATGATGTAAAAGAAAACAGGGACGAGTGTGACTTGCATGAGTTACACCCGTCCCTGTTTTTTAAAGCGAACACTGTCTCAAATATTCAGCACTTCGTTCCAATGATTTTACCGGAGATTTGTCGATCCAGTTTTTGTGTGTCTCAAGAATCACAGCATCCACATTAACCGATTTTGCCTGTTTGATCAATGCGGTTAGATTCATGTTTCCATCGCCTAATTCCACGCTGTCGGATGTGAGGATCGGCGTCATGGAAGGTCCGGTGATTCTTGTGCCGCGGTCTGTGATATGATAGAGTTTCATTCGGGAACCGAGACGTTTCATAAGGTCAAGGGCAGAAACTCCGGCTTCGGTTGGCCAATAAGAATCAAATTCGAATCCTACAAGTTCAGGATCGGTTTCCCGAATCAAAAGTTCATATGCAGTCAACCCGGGTTCGACTTTTCGAAATTCACAGTTGTGATTGTGGTAGGAAAGTCGGATGCCGGATTTTTTTAATTCTTCTGCGGAATGGTTCAGATCCGCAGCCAGTTTGCAGACTGCGTTCTTATCGGAATAGTCAAAGCGATACATTCCGGTGATGACAATGTGGTTTGTCTGAAATTCGTTTGCTTCCTTTATGATCATATCAGGATCGCGCTGGATAGAACCGAGATCTTCGTGGATTGCAATGGTACGAAGTCCGGCTTCCGAAAGCAGTTCTTTCCAGTTGTATTTTCCGCCTTTTCCGACCGGCATTCCGGCAAATTTGGTCAGCATCCGTACAACAAATGGCGTGGGGCGGATCATAAATCCGTTGAGCTCAATTCCGTCGTATCCGGCTTGTTTGATATGTTTTAACGTTTCTTTTGTCTGTGCTTCTGTTTTGCAGACAGATCCGAGCATGATCTGCTGTACACCTGTATATATCATAAAATATCGTCACTCACTTTCTTAATTCTATTTTCTAAAATCATGTTCGAAATCTGTTTTTATAAGGAAGATTTTACACGATTTTCCAAAGAATATTTTACATGATTTTCTAAGAAAGATAGGTTTCTTTATTCGTGAAAATGTTCTATTATTAATTCAAAAGTAAAACATAGTGAATATAGAAACATAAAAACGAAAAAATAAACGCATAAAAAGCTGATTTTCGATATGATACAGACAGAAAATATTGGAATGAGGAGGTTTTTCATGAAAAAATTTGAAAAAAGTTTCCTTTTGGGTGCGGCAACTGCGGCGCATCAAGTAGAAGGAAACAATACGAACAGTGATTGCTGGGCGATGGAGCAGATGGAATACACTGCATACGCAGAGCCGTCATTGGATGCGGTCGATCACTATCACCGATATGAAGAAGATATTTGTCTGATGGAGAAAGCCGGAATGAACGCATATCGATTTTCATTGGAGTGGGCTCGGATTGAACCAAAAGAAGGGATGTTTGACGAACAGGAGGTTGAACATTACCGCAAAGTCATCCGGTGCTGTAAGGAGCATGGGATTGAGCCGATTGTTACACTGCATCATTTTTCCAGTCCGGTATGGGTGATCTCAAAAGGCGGATGGGAAGCCAAAAGCATTGTAGGAGATTTTGAAAAATATGTCCGCTATGTGATGGAAAAATTGGGAGATGAACTGCATTATGTCTGTACGATCAATGAGGCGAATATTGGATTGCAGATTGCCGGGATCGCCGAACGTTATAAAAAAATGATGATGGCACAGATGCAGTCGGCAGGTGCAGCGAGTACCGAAACAGGAGAGAAGACGGACGGAACGGTTCAGATGGGAATGAATCTCCAGAAGATGCTGGAAAGTCAAAAGGCACAGGCAGAAGAAAATAAAAAAGTGTTTGGTGTCGAGAAAGTAGAGAATTTCACTTCCATGCGAACAAAAGAAGGCGATCTTCTTGTGTTGGAAGTGCATCAGGCGGCAAAACGTGCGATCAAAGAACTGCATCCGGAAATACAGGTCGGATTGACCTTATCTTTACATGACATTCAGGTGGCAGAAAAAGGCGGAGAAGTCTTTGCGGCAAAAGAATGGGAGGATGAATTTTTACATTATCTTCCATACATAGAAGAAGACGACTTTTTGGGCGTGCAGAATTATACTCGTTCTCAATTCGGAAAAGAAGGACGGATGGCAGCTCCGGAAGGGGCAGAACTGACGCAGATGGATTATGAAGTCTATCCGGAAGCATTGGAACATGTCATCCGAAAGGTAGCAGAAACGTTCAAGGGAAATCTTCTTGTTACAGAAAATGGAATCGCAGTTTCAGACGATACGCGCAGAGTGGCATTTATTGAAAAAGCGCTGCAAGGAGTACAGAATTGTATCGAAGACGGGATTCCGGTGAAAGGGTATTGCTATTGGAGTTTGATGGATAATTTCGAATGGCAGAAAGGATATTCGATGACATTCGGACTGATCGCAGTTGACAGAAGCAGTCAGAAGCGAATGCCGAAAGAAAGTTTTTATTATCTGGGAAGTTATCGGTAAAGGAAGTGGAAGTATGAAGGAATTTAAATTTACATATTCCGACAAGATGAATGTGAAAAACTTTCTGGAAGATGCAAAGAAATGTGAAAACGAAGTCTGGTTTGAAACGTTGGACGGAGATCAGCTTTCGTTAAAATCTACTTTATGTCAGTTTATTTTGCTTTCTCTTTCCGAACATCCGGAAGCATTAGAAGATGCGGTGGTCCGAGGAACGGGAGAACATGATTACGAGATTCTTGTGAAATATAAGGCAGTCTGATCAAAACGCCGGGAGGTGAGAGGGATTGAAACGAAAAGAGAAGATCCGATTTTTTTTAGAATTGCTCAACTGCAACTATGAGCTCCATTTTTGGCAGTATGACAAAGAGTATCATTTGATTGAAACAAATTGGAATAATGAACTGTTTTCGGGTGATTTTTTCTCGTATGTCGGATTGGAGTCACTTCTGAAAAAACGAGAGACAGAGAAGAAGTGGAATCCGGTGATTTTAGAGGCAGGGAATAATCTGCTCTGGCTTGCCGGATTTGAAAGAGCGGAAGAGGAAGTACAGTCTGTTTACTATATCGGACCGATTTACAGTGGGCGGGACAGTCTTTTGATCTTACGAAAAAAATTGGAAGTTTATAATCTTTCCGTTTCTCTTCGAACACGTTTGTTTCGGACATTTGAGGGGATTCCGATCATTCCGTTCAATACATTGCGGCAGGAAGCGGTGATGATGGAATATGCACTGAACGGAAAGCGGATTTCTCTTGATGATATAGAGGTTGTAAATATTTTTCCGGGAGATGAGACAGAGCCGCTGTTCGGCAGTTCAGAAAAACATTTCGGAATCTGGGAGGCAGAACAGAATCTGTGGCGGATGATCCGGGAGGGAAGTCCACAGTATAAAGAAATGTTGAACGCATCTTCTTCGATGAGTTCCGGAATGAAGGTGGATTACGGGGATACACTTCGGTACCATAAGAACAATTCGATCGTCCTGTTGACAATCTGTTCTCGAGCCAGTATGCAAGGCGGTCTTTCCCCGGAAATCGCATATAACCTAAATGATTACTATGCGCAGAAAATCGAAGAATGTCAGTCGATGGCAGATACGTCAAAACTTTGTTCGCAGATGATGGAAGATTATGTGGGAAGAGTGAGGGAAAGCAGAAAGAATCCGAATATTTCCGATCCGATCCGTAATTGCTGCGAATATATCAAAGGGCATCTTTCGGAAATGATTTCCGTGAAAACACTGGCAGATCGATCGGGGTATGCGGAATATTATTTTTCGCATAAGTTTAAAAAAGAAATGGGGATCAGTGTAAAAGAGTATATTTTACAGGAAAAGATCGAGCAGGCAAAAGTGATGCTGACAAGCACAAATGAGAGTATTCAAAAAATAAGTGACAGCCTTGCATTTGGAAATCGAAGTTATTTTTACACTTGTTTTCAGAAACAAGAAGGGATGTCGCCAAGCGAATATCGTAATACAAAAGGGAAAAAACAAAAAGGAGAAGAAAGTCATGAGTAAAAAATTAAGCGCAAGCGAAATTGATGGCGTACAGTATCGTCGGGCAAAATTGTGGCAGATTATTTTGTATGCATGTAATGCATTTGTAGGAATGAGCGTGTATTCATTGATCGGAATGGCGAGCTATGCGGCAAGTATCGGATTCGGGATCGGTACGGCAGTCATTGGTGTGATCTTAACGGGAACCCGTATTTTAGACGGGGTGACAGACCCGATGCTTGCATTTCTCTATGATAAAGTAAACACAAAATTCGGAAAGATCCGTATTTTGATGATCGTTGGATTTGCAATCGAAGCGGTAGCTTTGTTGTGTATGTATGATTGGGCAGCAGGAAAAGGACTGGGAACGGTTGCTTTTGTATTGTTTTATGTAATTTATGTCATTGGATATACGATCGTGAATATGACAGCACAGACGATCCCACCGCTTATGACAAATGATCCGAAACAGCGTCCGACACTCGGCGTATGGATGACAGCGCTCAACTACATGGTTCCGATGGCACTGACCATGTTGTTAAATGTCGTTCTTCTTCCAAAATTCGGTGGTACATATAGTCAGGAATTTTTGAGCGTAGCATGTAAACTTTGTCTGACATTGGCAGCGATCGGTGTAGTTCTTGTATGTATCGGAGTCAGTGAATATGATAAACCGGAAAATTTCCAAGGATTGACAAAAGAACGTCAGCCGTTGAAGGTAAAAGATATGGTTGAAGTGTTGAAGGGAAATCGTCCGCTGCAATGCTATATTATTTCAGCAGCCTCCGATAAGATCGCACAGGTTACAGCATCTCAGGCGGTAATCATAACGATGCTCAACGGAATCATTATCGGAAATATGGGAATTTCAACAATTCTGACTGTGATCGGTATGCTTCCGTCTATCGTATTTGCAGTGGTAGGAGCAAAATATGCCGGAAAGCATGGTAATATGGAAACCATCGTGACATGGACAAAAATCTGTATCGTGATCTCTGTGATCATGTGCGCGTTCTTTGTGGTGATCAATCCGAAAGATATAGCTAAAATGGGAGCAATCACAATCGTTTATGTTGTGCTGACTTTGTGCAAAAACGGAGCAAATATGTGCGTATCAACAGCAAACACAGCGTTTATGTCAGACTTGATCGATTATGAGCTGGATCGAAGCGGCAGATATGTGCCGGCAGTGGTGACCGGAACATATAGTTTTCTTGATAAACTGATCTCTTCTTTTGGGGCAGCGATCGCCACCGGAGCAGTAGCGCTTGTCGGATATACGTCAACCGTTCCGCAGCCGGGAGATCCTGCAACACCGGCAATTTTTTGGCTGACAATGTTTTTGACATTCGGACTTCCGATCATCGGATGGATCTGTACGCTCGCTGCAATGAAGTTCTGTAAATTGAATAAAGCGGAGATGGTAGAAGTTCAGAAACGGATTGCAGCGAAAAAAGAAGCGTTGAAAGCAGAATAGAAAAATAAAACGAAAAAATGTAAAAAAAAACGAAAATATAAAAGCCGGGAAATCATAAAAAGGTTTAAAATAATAAATAAAAATGCAGGCAGCAGGAGGAAGAATGATGAAAACTTATTATTGTAATCCGATCAATGTTCCTTATCGGTATCAGTTTAATATGGATCCGAGATCTCATGGAAAATTACAGATCGACCGGGAAGCGGCAGATCCGTCGCTGATCTTATTTCAAGGAAAATATTATCTGTTTGTCTCGATGAATCTGTCGGTGTGGGTGTCGGAAGATCTTGTGAATTGGGAGAGCCACAGGCTTCCTGAAAATCTTCCTCTTTACGATTATGCGCCGGATGCGAGAGTGTGCGGAGAATATGTGTATTTCTGTGCTTCGAAGCGAGGCGAGAATTGTAACTATTACCGGACGAAAGATATTTTAAACGGACCTTATGAGGAAATTCCCGGAACTTTTGATTTCTGGGATCCGAACTTATTCTTTGATGAAGACGGAAAAATTTATTTTTATTGGGGATGCTCCAATGCAACGCCTGTATGGGGCGTGGAATTAGAACCGGAGACGATGAAACCGAAAACAGAATGGAAAGAATTGCTTTTCGGAGACGGATTTGTACGTGGATTTGAACGAATGGGTGAGGATCACTGCGAATTTCCACGGAGCAAGGAAGAAGTGGAACAGATGTTTCAGGAATATGTAAAACAAAGCGGTATTCCGTTGGAACAGATTCCGAAAGCGTATCACGGGGCAATCCGCGGTATGTTTACAAGAAGACCGTTTATTGAAGGTCCGTGGATGGATAAGTATCAAGGAAAATATTATCTCCAGTATGCTTGCCCGGGAACAGAGTACAATACCTATGCGGACGGTGTTTATATTTCCGATCATCCGCTCGGACCGTTTACATTGGCGAAAAACAATCCGTATTCCTATCATCCGGGCGGATTTATGCCGGGAGCCGGACATGGTTCAACGATGAGGGATAAGGCGCAGAATTTATGGCATACGGCAACAATGCGGATCAGTAAGAATCATCAGTTTGAACGAAGAGTCGGTCTGTGGAAAGCCGGATTTGATGCGGATGGCGAATTGTTCTGCAATCAAAATTACGGAGACTGGCCGATCGTGGTGGAAGACGGAAAGATGGATCCGTGGAGTGAGCCGGAGTGGTTCCTTTTGAATTACGGAAAACCGGCGAAGGCATCTTCTTTTGTAGAAGGAAAAGGACCGGAGAAGGCTTTTGATGAGAATGTGCAGACTTGGTGGAGAGCCGAAGGAAAGCAGGGAGAATGGCTGGAAACGGATCTGGAACAGGTGATGGATGTGCGTGCCGTGCAGATTAATTTTGCAGATGATGCGCTTCCGATCGAATCGCCGGGAAAAATCCAAGGTACACAGACACAGCCGCGTTACATCGAAGAGCAGGAACATGTTACAAGATGGACGCTGGAAGGATCTGTGGATGGAGTCGATTATTTTATGATCGAAGACAAATCAAACGTCGATACCGATCTGCCCCATGATTTTATCGTCCGTGAGGACGGAATACAGGTTCGTTATCTGCGGTTGACGATCCTTGAGATCCCATACAATGTAAATCCGTGTATTTCCGGATTGCGTGTATTCGGAATCGGAGACGGAGCAAAGCCGGAAGTTGTGAAGTATCAGGCGAAGAAGAGTGAAGATGAATTGGATCTTCTTGTGACGATTCAAGAGACGAATGATGCAGTCGGCTACAATATTTTATGGGGACATGAGGAAGATAAATTGTATCACAGTTATCAGATTTATCGGGATGTAGAAAATCTGAATAAAAAAGAAACAGGCATGATCGAAAAAAGGATCGGAGCGCTTGTCAAAGGAGAACATTATTTTGTTCGTGTAGATTCCTTCAATGAAAATGGAATTACACATGGAGAAGTAAAACCATGTTCTGAGTAAGAAAAAATCCGTGCATGAGGGGGATTCTTTTGTGCACGGATTGTATTATTCATATCGCAGAACTATGTTAGTGAAAAGATGAAATAAAGAAAAGATGAAACGGAGAAAAGAGGAAAACATGAGAAAAATGATCAATGAAAATTGGAAATTTGTAAAAGCGGCAGAGAATGTGGCGGATGCAGTGCAGGCAGCAGGTGAGGTTGTAAATTTACCGCATACATGGAATGCGGAAGACGGACAGGATGGCGGAAATGACTATTACCGCGGTGTCTGCTGGTACGTGAAGGATTTAGAAAATGTGGAAACAGAAGAAGGCGGAGAATGTTATCTGGAAATTCCGGCTGCTGCGATGATCAGTGAAGTGTATTTAAACGGAGAAAAGTTGTACCGCCATGAGGGTGGCTATTCTTTGTTCCGAGTGAAACTGACAGAAAAACTGCAAGAGAAAAATGTGGTTGCCATTTCCGTAGATAATCGGGACAATACGATCTGCTATCCGCAGAAAGCAGATTTTACATTTTACGGAGGTCTTTATCGCGGAATCAACCTTGTGACTGTTCCGAAGGAACATTTTGCATTGGATTACTGTGGAACACCGGGCTTGAAAGTGACGCCGGAAGTCGATTTGGACACAAAGACTGCTCAGGTGACCATGGAAGTATGGACGGAGGGAAATCCGGAAAAGGTAACGATCTCTGTGATCGGACAGGAAGAGAAAGCGGTCGAAGTTACAGAAAACTATGCAAAAACAGTTTTTGAAATCCGGGACGTACATTTGTGGGACGGCTTGGACGATCCATATTTGTATTGCGCAAAAGCGGTTCTTGCAAATGGGGAAAGTGTAGAGGCAAGATTCGGGTGCCGGAAGTTTGAAATTGATCCGCAGAAAGGATTTTTCCTGAATGGACGGAGTTATCCGCTTCGTGGAGTGAGTCGTCATCAGGATTTAAAAGGTGTCGGAAATGCGCTGACGATCGAAGATCATAAACGGGATATGGAGATCATCCGGGAAATCGGCGCCAATACGCTTCGTCTGGCGCATTATCAGCATGCGCAGGAATTTTATGATCTGTGTGATGAGAACGGCTTAATCGTGTGGGCGGAGATTCCGTACATTACCATGCATATGAAAGACGGACGTGCAAATACATTGTCACAGATGGAAGAACTGATCGTGCAGAATTACAATCATCCGTGTATCTGTTGTTGGGGATTATCCAACGAAATTACGGCAGCCAGTGCGGTGAATGAGGATCTTCTGGAAAATCATCGACTGCTGAATGAACTTTGTCACCGTTTGGATCCGACTCGTCCGACAACGATGGCAAATGTATTTATGTTGGAAATTGAGAGTCCGATCTTGGAAATTCCGGATGTGAACAGCTATAACCTGTACTTTGGATGGTATCTCGGAGATCTGGATCAGAATGATGAATTTTTTGACGAATATCATGAAAAATATCCGGATCGTGCGATCGGATTTTCCGAATATGGTGCAGATGCCAATCCACAGTATCAATCTACGTCACCGGAAAAGGGAGATTATACGGAAAGTTATCAGGCTGTCTACCATGAGCATATGGTGAAAATGATCGAAGAACGTCCGTGGCTCTGGGCGACTCATGTATGGAATCTCTTTGATTTTGCGGCAGACGGAAGAGACGAGGGCGGCAAACACGGCGAGAATCAAAAAGGTCTTGTGACAATGGATCGAAAGATCAAAAAAGATGCGTTTTATCTGTATAAAGCGGCATGGAACAAAAAAGATCCGTTTGTACATCTCTGCGGAAGCCGATATGTAGATCGGGCGGAAGATGTGACAGAGATCAAAGTGTATTCCAACCAGTCGGAAGTAACACTTTTTGTAGATGGAAATAAATACGATACCAAGAACGGAAAAATGATATTTACGTTCCGCCTTCCGATCAGCGGCGAGCATCAGATCGAGGCAAAAAGCGACGCGGCTTCCGATACAATGATCATTCGGAAAGCAGCAGAAGAAAATCCGGCGTATCGAATGAAGAAGGAAAAACCGGTATCCAACTGGTTTGATGCGGATTCTTACGATGAGAGTTGTTATTCTGTCTTTGATAAAATGTCGGAAATTCGGGAAAATCCGGAGGCGGCAGCAGTGATCGATCAGTTGATGGCGCAGGGAGCAAAAAGCCGCGGAGATGTTGCGGAGGCGGTGAAAGACAATCCGGCGTTGATCCGGATGATGGGAAGAATGACAGTAGAAAGTCTTCTGAATCAGGCAGACGCAGACCCGGAGAGTATTAAACAGGTGAATCGTATCTTACAAGGGATCAAAAAAGCGTGATGTAGAAAGGGTGGTTTGAATGAGTGATAAGATAAAAGTATTATTAGAAGGAAAAGGGGAAAATTATATTTTTCCGTTTTTCTGGCAGCATGGAGAGACGGAGGAAGTGCTCCGCAAGTATATGAAAGTGATCCATGAAGCGAATATCGGAGCGGTTTGTGTAGAAAGCAGACCGCATCCGGACTTCTGCGGAGAACAATGGTGGCACGATATGGACATCATTTTAGAAGAGGCGAAAAAATATGGGATGAAGGTGTGGATCTTAGATGACAGTCATTTCCCGACCGGATTTGCAAATGGGGCAATGAAGGAGCAGCCGTTGGAATTGTACCGCCAGAGTATTACTTGCAGACAGTATGCGGGCGTAGGCGGAGAGACGATTACGATCCCAAGAGAGGCGTTAGACAATGCGGAACCATTTGAACCGAATATGATGGAAAAAATGATGACGCATAATTCTGCGGACGGTGCGACAAAACAGTTCGATGACGATCGGATGCTGGGAGTCTATGCAATTCGTCAGGATGGTGCAGATGGATTTGTAAATCCGGAAAATCGGATCGATCTGTCTTCTGCGATCACGGAGGAAGGTTTGGAATTTGTTGTACCGGAAGGGAACTGGAAGATTTATGTTACGCAGTTGACACGAAATCGCGGACCGCATCGGGATTATATTAATATGATGGACAAAGCCTCCTGTAAGGTACAGATCGAGGCGGTGTATGAGCCGCATTGGGAGCATTATAAAGAGGAATTTGGAAAAACGATCGCCGGATTTTTCTCGGATGAACCGGAACTTGGAAACGGACATCTGTACGATCAGAACAATGAATTGGGCTGTTCTCCGACAATGGATTATCCGTGGAGTCGAGAGCTGGAAATGCGTTTGAAAGAAGAATTGGGAGAGGATTTTGCAGGACAGCTTGCGCTTTTGTGGGAACAGGATGCAGATACAGCGGAAACGGCAAGAGTCCGTTATGCGTATATGGACGGCGTATCCAGACTGGTGGAAGAAGATTTTTCATGGCCGATCGGAGAATGGTGCAGAGCGCATGGTGTGGAGTATATCGGACATTTGATCGAAGACAACAACCATGCGTCTAAAACAGGTTCTTCTTTGGGACATTTCTTCCGTGGTCTTGCCGGACAGGATATGGCGGGAATTGATGATATTGGCGGTCAGGTCATGCCGGGACAGGAAGATGTGGATCTGAATATGCCGCCGTTCCATAGCAGAAACGGATCCTTTTATCATTACGGAATTGGAAAAATTCGCAGTTCAGCAACGAAGAACGAACCGCTGAAAAAAGGAAATTCCATGTGCGAGATTTTCGGCGCATACGGATGGGGAGAAGGCGTGCGGCTGGAAAAATATTTGCTGGATCATTTCATGGTGCGCGGGATCAATCATTTTGTACCACATGCATTTTCCGGAAAAGAGTATCCGGATCCGGATTGTCCGCCACATTTTTATGCCCACGGAAATAATCCGCAGTATCGGCATTTCGGCGCATTGATGGCATACGGCAATCGTGTGTTGGAGTTGATTAATGGGGGACATCATGTTGCGCCGGTAGCGATTCTTTATCATGGAGAGAGCGACTGGATGGGAGCGGCGATGGCTTCGGATATTGTAGGACATCAGCTTTACGATCATCAGATCGATTACGATTACATACCGCAGGACGTATTTTTGGATGAAAATGTTTACGATATGGAGATAACAGAAGGAAAACTCCGTGTAAATACGCAGGAATACAAAGTTTTGATCGTACCGGAACTTCAATTTGTGACACCGCATATGAAAGAGGCAGTGAAAAAAATGCAGGAGGCACATTTCCCGGTATACTTTATCAATCGTCTGCCGGAAGGGGTAGAGGGAGAAGTTGTACCGTTGGATGAGCTTGTGGCAAAACTCTCCAGGCAAGGTGTGAATGAACTTTCGATCGAACCGGAAAATAATCGGGTACGTTATTATCATTATGAACATCAGGACGGAAGCGCGGTCTATCTGTTTGTCAATGAGGGCGACGATATTTACGAGGGAAATGTGCAGATCCCGGATGAAAGAGATTGCTATATATATGATGCGTGGGAAAATACAGTATACCGTGCAGAAGTTTTGCGAGAAGAAGATAAAAAGGCGAAGAAGGTTTCGCTTTCTTTGGAGCCGTTGAAGAGTCAGATCGTTATTTTCGATCAGAAGGAAAGCGTAGAAGAAGTGTTGAAACAAGAGAAATGCCCGCTTGCGGTTTCAGGAGAAGAAGTGAAACTTGGAACAGTATGGAAACGGAGCATTTGCAGAAGTATCGATTATCCGAAATTTGGAGAGAAAAAGGAAATTTGTCTTCCGGATCTGCTGCATGAAGAAGAACCGCTTTTCTCCGGATTTGTCCGTTATGAAAATCAATTTGAGGGAAAAGCAGGAGAAACGTATGTGTTGGAAATCAGCGATGCATACGAAGGTGTGGAAGTATTTGTAAATGGAAGAAGTCTGGGAATCCAGATTGTTCCGACATATCGTTTTGATTTAAGTTCGGAAATACAGGACGGAGTAAATGAACTTGTGATCGAAGTAGCGACGACATTGGAGCGAGAAGCATCTCAATTTCCAAATCCATATGCAAAATATATCGGACAAGATGTAACGCCGACCTGTAAATCCGGAATCAGCGGAACGGTGAAAATTTATAAGAACGAGAAGTAGCATCCATGTACAAAGAGGAAAACGGTCGATGAAGAGTGAATCTAAGGCTCTTCTCGACTCGCAGACCTCAACCGCAGAAGTTTTGGTGTTTTTGACGTTGGGAGAGAAATGTGATAAGTTTATAGGCATGAGTAGTTCAGAAAACATTTGAAAATGCAGGAGGCTGACATGCAGACATCAACAGATTTAAAAAATTTATTAAAGCGGATCGATCACAAAGGTTATCCGGCGTATAAGGACACAAAAGGAATGTACCAGTTTCCGGGGTATGTGCTTTCCATTGACCATGTGCAGGGAGACCCGTTCGCTTCCCCGTCGAAAGTGAGCGTACATGTAAAAGGCGCGGCTGCCGGATTCCCGAAAGAGTTGTATTGCGGAGACTGCCAGCGCATCGCGTTGCAGGACGATCTGACAAGACGTTTTGGGATGCTTGCCGGAAAGCATGCGTTTCAGGCGAAAGGTTCCGGGAAGAGCGGGCTGATCTCCGTGAGCCGCTGCGGGCAGGAAGTGTTGGAGAGGACTGCCTGCCGGATCGACGAAAAAAGCGGGGATGTGGTACTGCGCATGGAGATTGGTTTTCCGGCAAATGGTCGGACGATCAATGCCCGGGAACTGGAAAAGATCTTATTTGACTATGTGCCGGAATGCGTGGAGAACGCCCTGTTTTATAAGAAACGGGATGCGAAAAAGCTGCGTCAGGTGATCGATCTGGCGGAGGATCAGGCTTATATCCGGGAGCAACTGAAAGAACGGGGACTCGTCGCATTTGTGGCAAATGGTTCGATCCTCCCGAGAGAATCCGGTGTGTCGGCAAAACCGATGCGCGGCGCGGTCGCGTTCGTTTCTCCGAAAGAGATGGAAGTGACGTTGGATCTGCCTCATAAAGGAACTCTTTCAGGGATGGGGATCCGGAAAGGGATCACGCTGATCGTCGGCGGAGGGTACCATGGAAAATCTACGCTTCTAAAGGCACTGGAACTGGGCGTATATGATCATATTGCCGGAGACGGAAGAGAATATGTGATCACCGATGCGACGGCGGTAAAACTGCGCGCCGAAGACGGAAGAAGCATCAAACAGGCGGATATTTCGATGTTCATCAATGATCTGCCGAACGGAAAAGACACCCGGACATTCTGCACGGAGGATGCCAGCGGAAGCACTTCTCAGGCGGCGAATGTGATCGAGAGTATGGAAGCCGGGGCGAAAGCGCTTCTGATCGACGAAGATACAAGCGCAACGAATTTTATGATCCGCGACGAGTTGATGCAGCGTGTGATCCACCGGGAAATGGAACCGATCACGCCGTTTATCGAACGGATCCGGGAACTGTATGAGCAGTACGATATTTCAACGGTGATCGTTGCCGGAAGTTCGGGGGCATATTTCCATATTGCGGACACGATCGTTCAGATGGACAAATATGTGCCAAAAGAGATCACAGATCCGGCAAAGCGGGAGGCGGAGAATTTTCCGGCGCTGAGCGGTCCGGAAGAACCGGCGGGACATCCGCGTTTTGAACGGCGTCCGCGGCAGAGCCGGGGATTCGGAAGTCAGGATCGGATCAAGATGAAGACGATGGGGCAGGAAGCCGTGCAGATCAATCGGGAGACCGTAGATCTTCGCTATGTGGAGCAGATTGTGGACAGCGAACAGGTAATGGCGCTTGGATATTGCCTGAAATACGCTCAGCAGCATGTGTTTAACGGCAAGCTGACGATGCAGGAAGCGGTCGACAGGCTGGAAGAGAAGATAGAAAAAGAGGGACTTGCCGGTCTGTGTGAGAGCCGGAGCAGCGTAGCGGCGATGGCAGCGCCGAGACGGCAGGAGATCTTTGCATGCCTGAACCGGTATCGTGGGCTGATGGTGTAGGAAAGAGGGGAGACGATTGAATGTGCCGACAGGCATGTTCAATCGTCTCTTCTTTATAGGGGGTGTCCAGCGAAGCTGAACCGCACTTTGTATTTGGGACAATTTTGTGCAAAATGTCATCTTGTATCTTTTCAAATCTCGTGATAAATTAAATACACTCACGGAAGTTCTGTCCGTGGAAACTGCGAATCGGCGGGAACGCCATCCGGGGGATTCACCCCAAGCAACCGATTTTGAAAACAAAAAAGTGTACAAAAGAATCGTGTGGATTCTGCTGGGGAGGACTTGAACGGTACAGAAATTTTTCGTATACTGAAAAAAAGATTCTGAGAAAATCTGAGAGGTGTCATAAGTCTGAACCAGAGAAAGAGAGAGGAGACTTATGGCAGGAAAAGCGAACAAAAAATATAGCGTCAATGTACAAGGGGGAAAACGGTTGATGAAGAGCAAATTTAAGCCTCTTTGTTGTTACTTTCACTCCGCGTACGTCTCTGTACGCGTCGTTCAAGTGCCTAAAAGAGGCTTAAATTTGTCTCTTCTCGACTCGCAGACGCTATTCAAAGTGTTTTAAATTTATGTAAACAGGCGTGCTTCATAAGATGATAAGCGGTGGATCATTTATGAAATATCGCCTGTTTTATAGGTTCATTTATTATTACTTATAACTGTATCAAAAAGAAGACCAGCACGCTCAAAGAGATCGTTACCAGCCCCATTACAATGAACATCGTGGAAGTAAAACCTCCTGAAAACGGTCGTTCCACATAACACTTTTCTGGATTGTCCGGATTATAATAAACGGTCATTTTACTGCCGATCGGTCATAATTGCTCAGCGAGCTGGCGTAAATTTGCGAGTGGTCCGATTTTTATATGCAGCCAGCCTTTGTCATCTTCATAGGCTTTTGATTGTACATGGATAGGAAAGCCGGATATTCTTATTACCTTGACCCCGCGAAATTGTTTCTTAGTCTAATAATTGTTTCCATCCACTATGTATTCGATGATCGGATACATTTTTCCCTGACCGGGAAATCGGTGTCCTGTAACAACGCCGTTGGTCTGACGTGTACATAATTTATTCTTGCGACTGATGACAACAACCATTATAATACCGACGAAAACGAAGATTGCCCCAAGTCCGCCAACGATTCCTAATTCTAACCATGCGATTTGTAATTCAGACATAGCGGTCTCCTTTGTAAAAATCAAATTATTTTGGGTATATTATAGCACGTCATTTTCCGTTCCGTCATTTCTTTTCTGTCTAAAATAAATCACCCGAAATAAATTGTCGAAAATGAACCGTTGTTTTCTCGTCAGAAAATCCTCACATTTCCAACACAGAAACTTCACAGTCAACTGGTATTTTTTTCTTGTGCTGTCCGGGGGAGTCTGCCGGGACGAATTTTATGCATTCGGCGGATCGGACTTGCATAGCATGCAAACAGGAACAATTTGACAGGGAGGTATGGACTTGATCGAAGTAAAGCAGTTAGTAAAGAAATATGGCGATCATCTTGCCGTAGATCACCTGGACTTTCAGATGGAAGCGGGAAAGATCTACGGTTTTTTGGGACCAAACGGCGCGGGAAAATCGACAACAATGAATATCATGACCGGATATCTCGGCGCGACGTCGGGGGAAGTGATCGTCGATGGACATGATATTTTAAAGGAGCCGGAGGAGGCGAAGAAGCATATCGGATATCTTCCGGAGATCCCGCCTCTGTATACCGATATGACGGTGATGGAATATTTGAAATTTGCGGCGGAATTAAAAGGAATCCCAAAAGAACAGCGGGAAGATGCATTGGAGGAGGCGATGCAGCTCACAAAACTTTCGGAAGTGGGACATCGTCTGATCAAGAACTTGTCGAAAGGTTATCGGCAGAGAGTCGGATTTGCGCAGGCGATCCTCGGATTTCCGGATATCATCATTCTGGACGAACCGACGGTCGGACTGGATCCGAAACAGATCATTGAGATCCGCGAGCTGATCCGTGGGCTGGCAAAAAAGCATACGGTCATTTTAAGCACGCATATTCTGGCGGAGGCACGGGAAGTCTGTGACGAGATCCTCATTATCTCGAAAGGAAAACTTGTGGCAAGCGACACGCCGGAGCATCTGGAACTTTTGATGAACGGAGCGGAAATGGTGGAGATCGAGACGAAAGCACAGCCGGAAACGGTGCGGACGATCCTGTCAAATGTGCATGGGATCCGGACGATCACAACAGAAACGATCGGAGAGGGAGAACCACAGGAAAAAACGACGCTGGCGAAAATGGAAGTGGAAGAGGGGCAGGATATCAGAGAAGCGGTATTTTATGCATTTGCAAAATCAGAGTATCCACTTCTGATGCTGAAAACTTCCAAGGCGAGTCTGGAAGAAATCTTTATCGAACTGACACAAGGAGAGGAGGAACACGAACATGCGGGCAATTTATAAACGGGAATTGAGATCGTATTTCCAGTCGATGACCGGATGCGTGTTTGTCGCATTTCTTGTCATCTTTACCGGAATCTATTTTACGGCGTACAACTTAAACATGGGATATCCGTATTTTTCTTATACGCTGTCGGGATCTTTGATCGTGTTCCTTGTCGGGATTCCGCTGATCACGATGAAAAGTTTCTCGGAAGAGCGGAAAAATAAGACGGATCAGCTTCTTTTGACTGCGCCGGTCAGTCTGACGAAGATCGTACTCGGAAAATATTTTGCGATGGTGACCGTCGTGGCGATTCCGAACCTGATTTTCTGTCTGTTTCCGGTGATCATTCAAATGAGCGGAGTCGCTTATTTGAAATCAGATTATATTTCCATTCTGGTCTTTTTCCTGCTAGGATGCGTGTATCTTGCGATCGGGATGTTTTTGTCCGCGCTGACGGAAAGCCCGATGATCGCTTATATCAGTACGTTCGGAATCCTGCTTGTTTTATATTTGTGGGATGGAATACTGGGATTTCTGCCGTCTTCGGCGAGCGGCTGTATGGTCGGGATCATTCTCCTGCTGAGCCTGGTAGTCCTCTATATCTGGAGGATGACGTCAAACTGGTTTTTGAGCGCAGTTTTGGAAGCGATCGTAGTGATCGGAAATGTGGCGGTGTATTTTATAAAATCCAGTGTGTATGAAAATCTTCTTTCCACGATCCTCGGAAGACTTGCGCTTGACAATGTATTTACCGGCATCACGACCAACCAGATCGTTGATGTCAGCGGGATCGTACTGTATCTGTCAATTGCGGCGATGTTTGTATTTCTGACCGTGCAGGTGATTCAGAAAAGGCGTTGGAGTTAGGAGGAGCGGACTGTGGAAAAAATCAAAAATCTATTCAAAACAACGGGCACGAAACAGGGGACGTATAGTGTCGGGATCACAGCGATCGTGCTTGCGATCATTGTAGTCGCGAATCTGATCGTCGGACAGCTCCCGGAAAAATACCGGAATATCGATGTGAGCAGTACCAACATTTATGAAATCAGCGAGACGAGCAGAAAACTTTTAAAAGAACTGGATCAGGACGTCACATTGACGGTGCTGGCAGTGAAAGAAAATGCCGACGAACGGATCAAGACATTTTTAAGTAAATATGCAAGTCTATCGGATCACATTTCCGTGGAGTGGATCGATCCTGTGCTGCACCCGTCGGCGCTTAGCGAGTATGAGGCTGCGGAAAATACGATCGTTGTGACCGGGGAAGAGACAGGGAAGACAACGCAGATTTCGTTTGGAGATATTATCGTGTCCGATATGTATTCTTACTATTATACGGGAACTGCATCGGAAATGGAGTTCGACGGAGAGGGACAGCTTACCAGCGCGGTCAATTATGTGACCGGCGACGTGAGCAAGAAGATTTACCGGACGGCGGGACACGGGGAGGCAACGCTTTCAGCGACGGTGAGCGATCTGATGGATAAAAATAATTATACGCTTTCAGAGCTAAATTTGCTGATGAATCCGGAAATACCGGAGGACTGTGATCTTCTTTTGATGTATGCGCCTGCCAAAGACCTGACGGAGGAAGAAAAAACGGCGGTGGAGACATATCTTTCCGGCGGAGGAAATGTGATGATCCTCCTGGGAGATACAAATGCCACAGAACTGCCGAATCTGTCCGCGCTGATGAAAACTTACGGACTGGAAGCGGCAGACGGTTATATCGCGGATCCGCAGCGCGCATATCAGGGCAACTATTACTACTTCTTCCCGATGCTTTCCGCATCCGGGGATCTGGCGAATGGTCTGACGTCCGAGATGGTGCTTCTGGCGAATGCGCATGGTCTGAATCTGACAGCGGCGGCACGGGATACGATCACGACCGAGGCGTTCATGGAGACTTCACAAAATGCGTTTGCGGTGACGGAAGAATCCCAGAGCGAGGGTTCTTATACGCTTGGCGCGACAGCTACGGAAGCATTGGATGATGAAAAAGAGAGCCGTCTGACGGTGATTTCGGCGGGAAGCTTGATCGATGCGCAGATCACGGATACATTTACGACGTTAGAAAATACAACCTTGTTTATGAATGTGGTGACGGCTAATTTTGACGATGTGGAAAATGTGTCGGTCGAGCCGAAAAGTCTGGCGGTAGAATATAATACGGTACAGTATCCGGGAATTTTAAGCCTGTTTGTGATCTTCGGTATTCCGATCATGGTACTGGCAGCCGGATTTGTCGTATGGTTCCGCAGGCGGCGCGCATAAAACAGAAAGGAAGCGGATCGGATGAAGAAAAAGAAGAAACAGGCGGTGATCCTGCTCGGGGTGCTGGCGATCCTGCTGGCGGCATTATTTGCGCTGCGCACGGTGAACCGGAGAACAGAAGAGGCGGAGACGAAAAAAGCGGCGGAACAAAAGATTTATGTGACGGACATTTCGGATATGACGAAGATCCGGTATCAAAGCGGAACAGACGGGATGACTTTTGAAAAAACGGCAGATCAGGAAACGTGGATTTGTATGGAAGACCCGGATTTCCCACTGGCACAGCAGTACCCGGAAGAGATGGAGAACACATTTGAAAAGCTGGAAGTCAAGCGGGAATTGAAAGACGGTGACGAGTTGTCATCGTATGGCCTGGATGAACCACAGTATCAGGTGACGCTGACGGATCAAGACGGAACAGAGACGACATTGTATTTTGGAAATGCGGTGGATGACGGCTATTATCTGACGGTTGACGATACGAAGACGGTGTATACGGTCGGCAATGTGATCGACGTATTTCAACATTCCCTCGAAGAGATGGCGCAGTTGGATGAATATCCGAATATCGGCAGCGGCAATTTGAAAAAAGAAACGATCACACAAAATGGCGGGACGACAACGTACGATTCCGAAAATGAAGACGACGCGGAAGCGATCGCGGCAGTAGCAGGCGGACTGGGAGCGGTGAAGTTAAGCTCGGCAGCAGATTATTCCGTGGCGGATGCAGATCTGGCAAAATATAGTCTGGACGAGACTTCACGGATCACGGTCGAGGCGGTTTATACGGAAAATGACAAAGAAAATGTGCTGAGACTCTATATCGGCGGCGACGACGGAAGCGGTAACCGATATGTGATGATAAATGACTCACGGATCGTCTATCTGATCAGCGAGGAAATCTGCGACAATATTTTAAATGCCGGGGAAGAGCAGTAAAATTCAGTGCAATCAGATCGGAAAAGCTTATAGAGCGTTAGACGGCAAAATTTATAGTTATTTAATCGGCAGTTTATTGACAGACGCGTGAAAAGAGAAGAGAATGGACACATATCAGAAAAGTGAGGTTGATCAGAACATGAAAGAAAAATTGATCCGGTTTATGCAAGGACGGTATGGAACCGATACCCTTTCCAAATTCCTGCTGATCTGCGGATTGGTCGTCGTTTTATTCTCGTCATTTTCATCCAGCGATACGGTGCGGATGATCTGGTATGTGGTCGGATGGGCATTGATCATTTACTGCTATTATCGGATGTTTTCGCGGAATGTGACGAAACGCTATGCGGAGAATCAGGCATTTCTTGCGCGGACATATAAGATACGCAGCTTTTTCAAACAGCAGTTGGAATTGATGAAACAAAGACGGATCTACCATATTTATACTTGCCCCGGATGCAGGCAGAAGATCCGGATCCCGCGGGGAAAAGGAAAGATCGAAGTCCGGTGTCCAAAATGTGGAGTCACCTTTGTGAAAAAGAGTTGATAATTCTGAAGAAATCAGATAATTAAAACAAATACAAAAAAAGAAAAATAAAATTGCTGACCGAATGATATAAGAGAGAAAATTGGCGGATTTGAATATAAAAATCCGCCAATAAAATTTTGAAAAAGGCTTTACAACGATGAAAAGCTATGGTATTATATCACTTGTCGAGCGGAAGTGGCGGAATGGCAGACGCGCTAGATTCAGGTTCTAGTGGGAGTTAATCCTGTGAGAGTTCAAGTCTCTTCTTCCGCATTGAATGAAAAGCATCGGATACCGTAAATACACGGTTTACCGGTGCTTTTTCGTTCTGAAAAGAAAATTTAAAATGAGGTAGATTTTAGTGATCTGAGTAATGATATCTACATGAAATGATATATACATTCTGTTCGTCAATCTTATAAACCAATCGATCTTTTTCGTTGATTCTGCGACTCCAAAATCCGGATAAATCACCTAGTAATGGTTCGGGCTTTCCGAGACCGGAATTACCGTTTCCACAGAGATCCTCAATGAGTTTGTTAATTTTCTTCCATGTATTCTTGTCTTCGGTTTGTCAGTAGATGTAATCATCCCATCCATTTTTGTAAAAACTTTATTCGTCCGCAGCAACCTCGAGCAGTTCTTTTACTTGAAGCAAGCCGTCTTCCAATTGTTTCTTGGATTCCATAAGCCACTTATAGTTTGTCTGATTTCCCATAAGATACATATTTTCAATCATGTTGTTATATGTCTCTTCAGATATCATTACGATATTTTTATTTTTCTTGCGAGTTACAATAAGTGTTTCAAAGTCATCAGAGACTTTATCCATGTATTCTCTCAGGTTTCCTCGTAATTCGGTATAATTGACTGCTAACATAGGATTCACCTCCAAAATAAAATGTACAATTTTCTGTACTTATATTATCATTGAATTTTATATTCAGTATACCACCTCCGGACATGGATTCCAACCACATAAAAATGCTCTCCCGCAAGTAAACTTTTTCAAACAAACAGCATATAACAGTTGACAACAGTTATTATGTGTTATATACTGTTTATCGTACAGAGGAGGTATTTCCATATGCATATCATTATCAACAGTTCTCTGATGGTTCCGATTTATGAACAGATCATGGAGCAGATCAAGACGCAGATCCGCGACGGCTCTCTTCGTGAAAACGACAGTCTTCCGTCTGTCCGCGCCCTTTCCAAAGAACTCAAGATCAGCGCTCTGACTGTAAAAAAGGCGTATGATCATCTGGAATCCGAGGGATTCACCGTCACCGTCCATGGAAAAGGAACCTATGTTGCTGCAGCAAACCCGGAACTTCTATTGGAAGAACAAAAAAAAGAAGTCGAAGCCGATTTGGAACTGGCCATTCAAAAAGGCAGACGTTACGGACTCAGCACTGAAGAGATCCAAAGCTTATTTGAACTTATTTTGGAGGATTAGACCATGTTAAAGATCAATCATTTAAAAAAGAATTATCCGTCCTTTTCACTGGACTGTTCCCTGCACGTTGCTCCGGGATGTATTACCGGACTAATCGGGCAGAACGGCTCCGGAAAAAGCACCACATTTAAGTCTATTCTCGGGCTGATCTCCACTGACGGCGGCCAGATCTCGCTGTTCGGAAAAGACATGCACGAACTGACGATCGCAGACAGACAGAAACTCGGCGTTGTATTGTCCGATTCCGGATTCAGCGGTTATATCACACCACAGGATCTTGTGCCGATCCTGAAAAATCTTTACCCGGATTTTGACAAAGCATTTTTCCTTACAAATCTTGAAAAATTCGGACTTTCCGGCACGAAAAAGATCAAAGAATTTTCCACCGGAATGAAAGCGAAACTGAAAGTTCTCGTTGCCATTTCCCACAATGCGCGTCTTCTGCTTCTGGATGAACCGACGGCAGGTCTGGACGTCATTGCACGGGACGAACTTTTAGATCTTCTTCGCAGTTTTATGGAACAGGATGAGGAACGTTCTATTTTGATCAGTTCCCATATTTCCAGCGATCTGGAAAGTCTCTGCGACGATCTGTATATGATCCATGACGGAAAGATCGTCCTGCATGAAGACACCGACGTCCTGCTTTCTGACTACGCGCTTCTGAAAGTCAATGCCGAACAGTATGAAACGCTGGAAAAGCAGTATATTTTAAAAGTGAAAAAGGAATCTTTCGGATATTGCTGTCTGACAGATCAGAAGCAATTTTATCTGGACAATTACCCACAGATCGTGATCGAAAACGGAACGATCGACAATGTGATTACTATGATGATTCGAGGTGCCGCTATATGAAAGGATTATTGATCAAAGATTTTAAACTTATGATGATGCAGAAAAATTTCTTTTTATCGATCATTGCGATCGCGGTTGTGCTAACCGTATTTGTCAAAAACCCGTCTTTTATCATCGGATACCTGACATTCATCGGTTCAGTCTTCACTTTAAGCACGATCAGCTACGATGAATTTGACAATGGAAACGCATTTTTATTTTCACTGCCGATCACACGCAAACTTTATGCGCTGGAGAAGTATGTCTTCGGTTTCCTCACCGGCGCTTGTTCTTGCCTGATCAGTTTGATCCTCTGTATGATATTCGGACTCATTTTCGGCAATTATTCTATTTCAGATTCGCTGATGACCGCCGGAATGTCTTTCCCGATGTTTCTTTTCCTGCTTCTTCTTATGCTTCCGGTTCATTTAAAATTCGGAAGTGAAAAAGGAAAAATTGCCATTCTCGGTGTACTCGGAGCCGTTTTCATCGTTGGATTTTTATTTGTCAAGCTGGATCAGCTGCTCGGACTTGGTATCATCGCTTCTTTAAATTCCATGTCCGATCTCGGGATCGGCGGTTTGATCGCTGCCATGTTCGCCATAGTCGCTGTGCTCTTTCTTATATCTTATAGAATAAGCAGTAAGATCATGGAGAAGAAAGAATTTTAGAAATATGAAATAAAACATTTTATAAGGAAATATACGCTCCCCCTTGTACACTGACGCTAATGATAACAGAAAGGCGGAGGCGTATGAGTAAAGTGAAAAATGAACCTAAGATCAAGAACAAACTGATCGTGGCAATCCGGGAGCAGCTGGAACATCGGGCGTTATGGCTGTACCTGCTCTGTGATGAGGCAAAGAAACGCGGGCTGGATCCCAATGATTTTGCGGCGGCAGCGATCAAAAGATGCGGTCTGGCGCAAGGGAAAAATCTTGTGAAAAAGGGAAAGACAAAGAGCCTGAAAGGTCTGAGAAAAACATTATTTACGAAACCGGCGCAGTGGGTATTTGAGATGGACGTACTGGAGAATACCGACGAAACATTGTATCTGGATTTTCATTATTGTCCGCTTGTAAAGGCATGGCAGAAAGCCGGATGCTCGGATGAAGAGATCGCGCAGCTCTGTGACATTGCAATGTGCGGGGATCATGGGATCGGTGCGCGGTTTGACAGCGTTCTGGAACTGCCGAAATGTATCGCGAAAGGCGACGACGTCTGTGCGCTCCGTTATAAGAAAGCAGCTGAGAAAAAGACAGAAGATAAGAAATTGTAAAAAACAGCCGAGATCGGGAAAATTTGACCTTGTTGGGAAATTGCGTTATAATACCGTTTGTAGCAAAAATAGCAATGTCCCTATAATACGGAAAGTAATTTTATGATGTCAGAGTGAAACTGGCATAAACTATAATTGCTTGAGTGTTTTGCAGGAGGGAGTAAGTTTATGGCAACAAAAAGAGTAGCAAAAAAAGTTGCTGCGGCAAAAGCAGCAAAGGCAGTAAAAACAGCCGCTGAAGCTACAAAAGTCGAGACAGCAAAAGTTGAGTCAGCAAAGGAAGAGACAGTAACGGAAGCAGCAAAAGCAAACGAAGTGAAAGCAGAAGCGGTCAAAGCGGAACCAGTCAAAGAAACCGCAGGAAAGAAAGTCGAAAAACCGGCGCAGAAAGCAATCGAGACAAAGAAAGATTCAACAAAAGCGATCGAGACAAAGGCAGCCGTCCTCGTAGATGCGAAAGAGGAAAAGACGGAAGAAAAAGCTCCTGCGAAGAAAACGACGGCAAAAAAAGCGCCGGCGAAGAAGACCGCAGCAAGGGCAGAACTGAAAACGGAGATGTATCTGCAGTTTGCCGGAAAAGAATATGCGGAAAAAGAGATTCTTCAGATGGTAAAAAATGTATGGACAAAAGAACTGAGAAATAAAGTCGGCGATATGAAAGAGGTTCAGATTTATCTGAAACCGGAAGAGTCCGCGGCTTATTATGTGATCAATAAAGAGACAACAGGCAAGATCGTATTGTAGTGTCAGTGTACAAGGGGAAATCGCTTCAAACCGTGTGATATCGGTGCTTTTCGACCGTTTTCCCCCTTGTATGCCGATGTGGATGAATTGTAAGAACAAAATGCAGGGATTGATTCCAAAAGAGCCGGCTAAGTCGCCGCATCTGCGGGTCGATCCCTTTTTGATTGAAACGACAGGAAGAATCGCTGAGTGGAACAGGAGGAAACGAAAATGACACGTCTGGAACAGCAGATCCGGTTTATCACCGAGATCGACAAAGTGAAAAATATTTTCCGGCAGACTTATCTGGCGGATGGCAAGCGGAAAGAGAACGATGCGGAACATTCCTGGCATATTGCGCTGATGGCATATTTGCTTCAGGAACACGCGGAAGAGCCGGTAGACGTTCCGCGTGTGATGCTGATGGTGCTGATCCACGATCTCGTGGAGATTGACGCCGGGGATACTTATGCATACGATTCTGAGGGCGCGAAGACGAAACGGGAACGGGAAGTGCGCGCCGCGGAGCGGATCTTCGGACTGCTCCCGGAAGATCAGGGACGGTATTTCCGGGAATTGTGGGATGAATTTGAAGCCTATGAAAGTGCAGATGCGAAGTATGCACATTTGCTGGATAATTTTCAGCCGCTTTTGCTGAATGATGCGAGCGGCGGACGCAGCTGGAGCGAACATGACGTAAAGAAGTCGCAGATTTACAAGCGGAATGAAAAAGTGGCGGAGACGTCAGAAACAGTATGGGAGTGTATGCAGGAGATCGTGCAGAAGCATATCGATGCAGGGAATGTGACAGACGAGTAGAGGGGGTGGCATAATGTATGAGCAGGAGCTCGAACAGCTGCAGGCGATGATCGATGAAAGCAGCAGGATCGTCTTTTTCGGCGGCGCCGGCGTATCGACGGAGAGCGGGATCCCGGATTTTCGAAGCGCAGACGGGATCTATCATCAGGCATACCGGTATTCACCGGAAGAAGTGGTCAGTCACAGCTTTTTTGTGAAACATCCGGAAGCATTTTATGAATTTTATAAAGAGAAGATGATGATTTTGGATGCCAGACCGAATCCGGCACATTTGAAATTGGCGGAGCTGGAGCGCGCAGGGAAGCTATCCGCGGTTGTGACACAGAATATCGACGGACTGCATCAGGCGGCAGGAAGCAGGCAGGTATATGAACTTCACGGAAGCATTCTGCGGAATTACTGCATGGACTGTCATACGTTTTATGATGCGGAGTATGTGAAAAATGCCGAGGGGATCCCCCGCTGTGAAAAATGCGGCGGTATGATCAAACCGGACGTTGTGCTCTACGAAGAGGGCTTGGATCCTGCGACGATCAGCGGGGCGGTGCGCGCGATCAGCGAGGCGGATATGCTGATCATCGGCGGAACTTCTCTTGTTGTTTATCCGGCAGCAGGTTTTATTGATTATTTTCATGGGAAATATCTGGTGCTGATCAACAAATCGGAGACTGCCCGGGATGTGCACGCAAATCTGGCGATCGCAACGCCGATCGGAAGTGTGATGGAAAAGATCAGAGTGTAGCGTCGGCGTCGGTGTCGGTGTACAGGGGGGGACGGTCGATGAAGAGCAGACCCCAACCGCGTATATCCATTGTACACTGACGCCGTGATCATTAGTCCATATACAATTTCATTCCCATCCAGGATTTCATATGATCCATCATCTTTTCATCCGGTTCCAGCACGATGCATGTCAGCTTCTGGTCGATCATCAGCATCATGGAATAGCTGTGAGCGTCCGTGCGTCCGGAAGAAAAGTCGTATGTTTTTGCGGGCTGGTAAGAGTGAAGCCGGGGCGATGCTTTCGGCGCCATGATCTCAGCCTGCTGGATGTCGAATGTCATCATTTTTTTACGTTTCGCTTTGCTGTAAATCGCGTCAACCTGCATATCGTGGTTCAGCAGGACATATTCATACTCCACATCCAGGCGGGGAAAGATAAAGTAGTATGCGAGAAATGCAAGAACTACTGCCAGGAAAAAGGAGAAAATTCCGAGAAACGGCATTCCGAATACAGCGACGGCGACGATCACGAGAATCGTAAGAAAACGGATCACCATGTCGAGCGGTCGGGATTTCCGGGCTACAAGTTGTTCATAATAAGCGTCATTCATGTCTGAGAGTTCCTTTCTGTCTGTAAATAATTAAGTACCATGGAGGCAATTTTATAGGTCATGGCATCTTCAAAACGGCGAAGATCCAGACCGGTCCTTTTTTCTACCTGCTCCAGCCGGTAGATCAGCGTATTACGGTGCATATGGAGCTGACGTGCAGTCTCCGCGATGTTCAGGTTATTCTGCATAAAACGGTCGATCGTGACGGTCATCTCTTCATCCGCAGCGGACGGGATCTCTGTTCCGAAAATCTCTGTGAGAAAATTTTCACAGATAGACCGGGGAAGCTGATAGATCAGTCTTCCGATCCCGAGACGGTTGTAAGGAAATACATTCTGTCCGGAACCAAACAGCCGCCCGACTTTTAATGCCAGCGACGTCTCTTTGTATGCACGAGAGAGCTCCAGAAGATTTTTTACAAGTCCGCTGTATGCAACCTGTACATGAGCCAGCGCTTCGGTATTGAGTGTGTCTACGATCGTATGGGCGATCTGCGGAAGATCCTCTTCACTTTCCGAAGCGTGAAGCGGTCTTAAGACCGCAAGCTGTGTTTCCGTTACAGGGATCAGATAGATCCTGCTCTGTGCGGGGAAGAGATTTTTGAGGATCTCAAGCACCGTATCATCGGAAATACTGCGCGATTCCAGAAGAAACAGGATCCGGTTTTCATCCGGAGCGATGTGCAGACGCAGTGCACGTTCCGCCACATCATAGGAGGGGACGGAATCGGTCATCAGACTGAGCAGAAACTGTGCTTTATTATATTTTTCTTTATAGGCAGTGCACAGACAGCGGATCTGCCTGAGCGCCGCTTCCTCATCCTCGGGAGTTTCTGCAGGGAGAGTCAGCGTCACACCGGTCAGACGCTTCAGTTCGTGCAGGGCAGCCTGTATCTGCAGACGGACAGCAGGCGTGCTGCCGGATGAAAAATCCGGATGTTGTAAGTCCGGTGTATGTGTTTCCTGTTCCATAGATCGACCTCGTTTTTAATCGTTTATTGCTGACTGCGCCGCATAAAAGAGAGAAAAAGGGCTGCACAATCTTTTGTACAGCCCCCCTCCTGATTTATGCCTCGCATCTGCGCTGCTTTTATTTTATATGACTAGTTGGTAATCGTCAACTCTGTTTCTTTGTCAAAGATATGGATTCTGTTCATATCCAGAGCAAATTTAGCGTCGTCTCCGGTTCTGAGTTCTGTACGCGGGTTTACGCGGGCAGTCATCTGAGTTCCCTCCACATCGAAGTACAGGAATACTTCCGCACCGAGCAACTCGTATACTTTGATCTTGGATGTGATCACACTGCCCGGATTTGCAGCGATGAAATCCGGATCGTCATGAACATCTTCCGGACGGATACCTACGACAACTGTTTTTCCGTTGTAACCGCCGTCGATGAGAGCTTTCTTTTTGTTCTCCGGTACGAGCAGAACATGGTTTCCGATGGAAAGTGTTACGTCGTTTCCGGCAACATTTACGACTGCGTCCATGAAGTTCATCTGCGGAGATCCGATAAATCCGGCAACGAACAGGTTACAAGGTGTATTGTACAGGTTCTGCGGTGTATCAACCTGCTGGATCACACCGTCTTTCATAACAACGATCCTTGTACCCAGTGTCATAGCCTCTGTCTGGTCATGTGTTACATAGATGATCGTTGCGCCTAAGTTCTCGTGAAGTTTGGAGATCTCGATACGCATCTGAACTCTCAGCTTCGCGTCCAGGTTGGAGAGCGGCTCGTCCATCAGGAATACTTTTGGGTTACGAACGATCGCACGTCCCATAGCAACACGCTGTCTCTGTCCACCGGAAAGCGCTTTCGGTTTACGGTCGAGCAGTTTGTCCAGGTCGAGGATTCTTGCGGCTTCGCGTACTTTTTTGTCAATCTCGTCTTTCGGAACTTTACGAAGTTTCAGTCCGAACGCCATGTTGTCATATACGGTCATATGCGGATACAGCGCGTAGTTCTGGAAAACCATCGCGATGTCACGGTCTTTCGGCTCTACATCGTTCATTACTTTTCCGTCGATCTCCAATGTTCCGTCTGTGATATCTTCCAGACCTGCGATCATACGAAGCGTTGTTGACTTTCCGCATCCTGACGGTCCTACGAAGATGATAAATTCTTTGTCCGCAATATCAAGATTGAAGTTCTTTACTGCGTGAAATCCGTTTGGATATTTTTTTTCGATTCCTTTTAATGATAAACTTGCCATTTGAAACAGCCTCCTTTAAATATGTGTCGTTGTTATCTGGTTCTTAGTATACGGGAAGAGTGAAAACGGGACAATGTCACGAGTGACTAAAAAAATAAAAGGGAAGTGTACACTTTGACCAGTACGGATTATTTAGGCGGAAAAAACGCGAAATTGCGGAAGTTAGAATAGTACTTATTATAAGTTATAAGTAAATGTAATCACAAAAGTGGGGGCTTACGGTTGATTTATCTTATACAAATAGGTAAGATTAGTGTGTACACTTATCCCCTACTGACGGAGGAACAGGCGGGGAGGACCTTTAGAATAGGAGGAAAGCATTTATGAAAAAGAAAGTTTTGGGCGTATTGCTCAGCGCAGCGATGGTAGTAGGGCTTCTCGGCGGATGCGGAGCACCGGCGGCAGCAGATACCACAGAGAAGACAGATGAGGGAAAGACAGAAGCGGCGGCAGAGGGAATCGCAAAAGAAGATATTAAAGTAGGATTTGTACATATTTCCGATCCGAGTGATATGGGATATACATATAATCAGGAGATCGGTACAAAAGAGATGCAGGAAGCGCTTGGTCTTGAGGATGATCAGATCATCAACAAGTACAATGTGCCGGAAGATGCAGAGTGCGACACAGCGCTTCGCGAACTGGTCGATGCAGGATGTAATATCATCTTCGCAACCAGCTTCGGATTTGAAGATTATGTAAAGGAAGTTGCGGCAGAATATCCGGAAGTGCAGTTCTGCCATGCGACAGGTTATCAGGCATCGGATGCCGGACTTGACAACATGCACAACTATTTCGCTTCTATTTACGAAGCACGTTATCTGGCAGGTATCGCAGCAGGTATGAAGACAGAGAGCAACAAGCTTGGCTATGTAGCGGCATTCCCGTTTGCAGAGGTGATCAGTGGATATACAGCATTTTATCTTGGAGCAAAGAGTGTGAATCCGGATGTGACGATGGATATCATGTACACCAACTCCTGGAACGACCCGACTGTAGAGTCTCAGGTTGCAAAAGCATTGATCGAGCGCGGATGCGACGTGATCTCACAGCATTCTGATTCCACAGCACCGGCTACGACAGCAGAAGAGAACGGCGTATGGCAGGTTGGATACAACAACGATATGATCGAGGCTGCTCCGAAAGCATCTCTGATCTCCGCAAGAATCGACTGGGGTATCTATGTAACAGAAGCGGTACAGGCGATGATCGACGGAAAAGAGATCCCGACAGACTGGTGCAAAGGTCTCGGAGATGAAGCCGTATATCTGTCTCCGCTGAATACAGATATTGCAGCAGAGGGTACACAGGAAGCAATTGACGAAGCAAAAGAGAAACTGATCTCCGGTGAGATCCATGTATTTGAGGGACCGCTGAAAGGAACAAGCCCGGAAGGCGAGACCATCGAGATTGCTGAGGGAGATTACTATCATGAGCAGGAAGAAAAATCCGCTCCGTCCTGGTGCTATATTGTTGAGGGATGTAATGTGGTAGAATAATCACTGTGATTGGAAACAGGTCTGTCGCGGGGCAGACCTGTTTTTTATATAGGCGACGAGCCAAAGTCCGGGTTTGCCCGAGACCTTGGCGACTGCTTACAATCCCGGAATGTGCTTTTTGGCACTTCCGGTGATTCTTTCTTGTGAAAATCCGTATCTTTTGGTACGATAAGAAGAGATCTGAGAATGATGAAAGAGGGTGAAGATTTGAGTGCATCAAATGAGCTTGCGATCAAAATGCACAGGATAACCAAGACATTTGGTAAAGTTATCGCAAACAAAGACGTCGATCTGGAACTTCGGGAGGGAGAGATCCTTGCACTGCTCGGAGAGAACGGAAGCGGCAAGACAACGCTTATGAATATGTTGTCGGGAATTTATTTTCCGGATCACGGAGAAATTTATGTACATGGGAAGCCGGTGACGATCCGTTCTCCGAAGAATGCGTTTTCGCTTGGAATCGGAATGATCCATCAGCATTTCCGACTGGTCGATGTGCTGACGGCGGCGGAGAATATTGTGTTGGGACTGGACGGCGGTCTGACCGTCAACCGGAAAGAGATCAACCGGAAAGTGGAAGAACTGGCAAAACGCTACGGATTTGATCTGGATCCGTCGAAGAAAGTCTACAATATGGCAGTGTCGGAAAAGCAGACAGTGGAGATTTTGAAAGTGCTCTACCGTGGAGCGGATATTTTGATCCTGGACGAGCCGACCGCGGTTCTGACGCCGCAGGAGACAGAGAAACTTTTTGCCGTGCTCCGTAATATGAAGAAAGACGGAAAGTCGATCATTATCATCACACATAAATTGAACGAGGTTATGGCGATCTCCGATCGTGTGGCGATCCTGCGAAAAGGCGAGTACATCGGTGTAGTCAATACAGCAGAAACGAATCAGGCACAGCTGACGGAAATGATGGTCGGCAGACCGATCAGTCTGAAGATCGATCGTCCGGAAGTGGAAGAAAAAGTGGAACGGCTTCAGGTGATCGGGCTGACCTGTCTGAACGGGGACGGTGTGAAAGCGCTGGATGACGTATCGTTTACCGCATACGGCGGAGAGATACTGGGAGTTGCCGGGATTGCGGGAAGCGGTCAGAAAGAGTTGTGTGAGGCGATCGCAGGTCTGTATCCGTCGATCGGCGGATCGGTATTGTATTCGGTGGAGCATGAGGGAACCGGAACTGTTGTGAAAGAAAGGATTCTGGGGCTGAAACCGGATGAGATCTCAAAAAAGGGGATCGCGATGGCGTATGTGCCGGAAGACCGCCTTGGTATGGGACTGGTTGCCGGTATGGATATGACAGATAATGTCATGCTTAGAAGTTATAAGGACAATAAAGGGATTTTTGTGGATCGCAAAAAGCCAAGAGAACTGTCTGAAAAGTTGATCGAGGAACTGGAGATCGTAACGCCGGGTGTGGAGACCCCGGTCGGACGTCTTTCCGGCGGAAATGTCCAGAAAGTATTGCTGGGACGTGAGATCGCGTGCAGTCCGTCGGTGTTGATCGTGGCATATCCGGTGCGCGGATTGGATATTAATTCCTCCTACCGGATCTATGATCTTTTGAATGAGCAGAAGAGAAAGGGCGTTGCCGTGATCTTTATCGGAGAAGATCTGGACGTTCTGATGGAATTGTCGGACAGACTGATGGTTCTCTGCGGTGGAAAAGTCAGCGGTATCGTAGATCCGAAGACGGTGACGAAAGAGGAAATCGGACTGATGATGATCCATGTAGATCACAAACCGGAGGATCAGGGAGCAGCCGCAGGGGACGAAGAAGAAAATAGGAATGAGACAGACGGGGAGGTGAGAGCATGAGCGCAGAAAAAGGAAAGGGAAAAGAACCGTTGATCCGTATGGCGAAGCGCGATACACTCTCCAATCAGAAAGCATGGTGCATTCGCGGAGTAGCGCTTTTGTTATCGCTGATCACGGGAGGTCTTGTGATCCTTGCGTTGGGGCATAATCCGTTTTCGGTTTATACTTCCATGGTAGTCGGTGCGTGGGGATCTTCCACGGTCATCCGTGAGACGATCAAGATCGCCGTACCGCTTCTGATCACTGCTATCGGTATTTCCTTTGCATTTAAGATGAAGTTCTGGAATATCGGAGGCGAGGGACAGATCATCGTCGGTGCGGTGGCAGCAGGATATTTCGGATTGTTTACCGCACACATTTTGCCGAAAGTACCGCTTGTGATCCTGATGATGCTGGCAGGTATTCTGGCAGGCGGTCTTTACGGACTGCTTCCGGCAGTGTGCAAAGCAAAATGGGGAACGAACGAGACGTTGTTTACTTTGATGCTCAACTATATCGCGCTTGCCTTTGTCAAATATCTGATGAACGGACCGTGGAAAGCGCCGGGCAGCAGCTTTCCGAAGATCGCGATGCTGGCGCCGGGAGCGCGTCTTACGAAAGTGCTCGGCGTACATTGGGGATGGATCCTTGCGCTCGTGATCGTTGTGATCTCTTCGATCTACCTGTCGAAAACAAAACAGGGATATGAGATCGCGGTTGTTGGAGAAAGCAATAATACAGCCCGCTATGCCGGGATCAATGTGAGCAAAGTGTTCATCCGGACGATGTTTATTTCCGGTGCGCTCTGTGGTCTGGTCGGTATGTTGCAGTTTGCAGGCGCGGATTATACGATCACAGAGGGAATCGCAGGAGGTGTCGGATTTACGGCAATCACCGTGGCATGGCTGGCAAAAATGAATCCATACGGTATGTTGGTTGTCTCGGTATTTATCGCGATGTTGGAACGCGGCGCAAATACGATCCAGACGCAGTTTAAGATTCCGGCGTCGGCAGCAGATCTGCTGATCGGAATCATCCTGTTTTTCATGCTCGGATGCGAGTTCTTTATTTCATACAGACTGATCTTGCGTGGAAAGGAGGAAGAAGATGTTTAGTACATTAAATAGTTTATTTATCGCGGCAGTACTTGCCGGAACACCGCTTCTGCTCGGGGCGCTCGGAGAGATCCTGACAGAAAAATCAGGAAACTTAAACCTTGGTGTGGAAGGTATGATGTTCATGGGTGCGATCACCGGACTTGCGGGTTCCTATTATTATGAGCAGGCGGTCATCAAAGCCGGAGGAAGTGTGAGCGGCGTGCTTTCCGCACTGATCGCACTTTTTTGTTCTTTCCTTGCGGGATCGTTCGGTGCGCTGATTTACAGCTTTTTGACGATCACGCTTCGTGCGAACCAGAATGTAACCGGATTGACGCTGACGATCTTCGGAACCGGATTCGGTAACTTCTTCGGAGAATATATCGGTCAGAAAGCGGGCGGATATGTGGCGGTCAGCGACGTGACAAAAGCGGCATTTTCCAAAATGCAGATCCCGGTGCTTTCTGAGATCCCGGTGCTCGGAAAACTTTTGTTCCAGTATAACTGGCTTGTATATTTTGCGATCATCCTTGCGATCGCGATGGCATGGTTTTTCAACAGATCCCGCGTGGGACTGAACCTCCGGGCGGTCGGAGAGAGTCCGGCAACTGCGGATGCAGCCGGAATCGATACGACAAAATATAAATATTTTGCAACGGTCATCGGTGGCGGCATCTGTGGCATCGGCGGAATGTACATGAGTATGGTAACGACTTCCGGCGTATGGGTACACGGATGCGTCAGCGGTTATGGATGGCTGGCGGTTGCGCTTGTTATCTTTGCAACATGGAGTCCGCTTCGTGGCATGCTGGTTGCGCTCGTATTCGGAGGACTTACGATCATGCGTATGTATGTCAATATCCCGGGACTTCCAGCACAGATTTATGACATGCTTCCATATGTGGCGACGATCCTTGTACTTGTCATCACAAGCATGCGCGAGAGTAAAGAACATGCACAGCCGAAGAGCTGCGGAACGAATTACTTCCGCGAGGAGCGTTAGGAATCGTGGATTCCAAAAGGTGATTGCTGGGAAGAAGGTGTGAAAATGATTGCCATATTGAACCGAAAAGAAGTGGCGGTTACCTGTTCGATAGAAGAACAGGCGCGTGTGCGGGATGCATTGGCTGCGGCGGGAATTCCGTATACATTTACAACGGCAGACACACAGGCACGAGATACACGGACAGGCATGTGTCCGGCTGATTGGATCGGTGGACGGACAAAGTCCACGATCGAATACCGGATTTTTGTAAAGAAAACAGATTATGAGAGCGCGATGCAGGTAATCTCGAAAAGATAGCGTCAGTGCACAGGGGGAATATGCGGTTGTGTTTTTTATCGACGGTTTACCACTTGTGCGCTGGCTTTAAGAATAGGAATCAGGACAGAATAATGAAAAGACAGCTTGAGTATTTTACGATCGACGGGGCAGTGGGCGGCAACCAGGAATGGTTTCGCAATGTGGTAATGTATATGGGCGGCTGCGCGGCGGCGACCGCCTGCGACTGCTGTATTTATTTTGCACGGCAGGGGGAGGAACACCTTTATCCTTATGACATCCAAAATCTTACAAAAGAGGATTATATTCAATTTGGAATGAAGATGAAGCCTTACATCCGTCCGAGAGTCGGCGGTGTGAAAAAGCTTTCCATGTTTATCGAGGGTTTTTCACGGTATCTTGCGGATCGCGGGGAAAAGTGCCTTGCGATGCGTGGGTTTGACGGCAGCGAAAGTGCGGAGAAAGCCGCGGCGGTGATCAAAATGCAGATCGATCGGGGGCTGCCGGTGCCGTATCTGATGCTCCGACACCAAAATCCGGAATATAAAGACTTTGTCTGGCACTGGTTTTTGTGTTATGGTTATGAGGAGACAGAACACTCATTTCGGATCGATGTGGCAACTTACGGGGAATCGGCAGCGCTGGATCTGGCAGACTTGTGGAATACAGGTTGTGAAGAAAAAGGTGGGCTGATCCTGTTTGAACGCCGCGATCAGAAAGAATAAAAGAAAAGAGGAAAAGAAACATGGCAAATCCAATTGTAACATTTGAGATGGAAAACGGAGATATCATGAAAGCGGAGCTGTATCCGGAAATCGCGCCGAATACAGTACGCAACTTTGTATCTCTTGTAAACAAAGGATATTATGACGGACTGATCTTTCACCGTGTGATCCGCGGATTTATGATCCAGGGCGGATGTCCGAACGGAACCGGAACGGGCGGTCCGGGATACAACATCAAAGGGGAATTTTCACAGAATGGTTTTAAGAATGACCTTGCACATGATCCGGGTGTGCTTTCCATGGCGCGTGCAATGCATCCGGATTCCGCAGGTTCCCAGTTCTTTATCATGCATGAGAAATCTCCGCATCTGGACGGCGCATACGCCGCATTCGGAAAGATCACAGAGGGCATGGATATCGTCAACAAGATCGCAGAGACGGCGACCGATTACAGCGACAGACCGCTGGAGGCGCAGGTTATGAAAAAAGTGACGGTAGAAACATTCGGCGAGACCTATGAGGAGCCGGAAAAAGCCTGAGAAAATCAGAGGGAGCGAAGAAAGTCTCCCGAATAAATAAAAGGAACATAACAAAATGGAAAAGAAATTACAGAATCCGATCGTGATCTGTGTTTTGGCACTGCTCTGCTGCGCGTTGTGGGGCAGTGCCTTTCCATGTATCAAGATCGGATATGAATGGATGGAAATCGAGGGAACCGGAAGCCAGATTTTGTTTGCCGGGTACAGGTTTTTCCTGTCAGGCGTTCTGACTTTTGTGTTGGGATGCCTGCTAGAAAGGCGGATTTTGCGGATGAAGCGGGAGAATTTCGGTGTGATCTTCCGTCAGGGTGTACTTCAGACGACGATCCAGTATGTCTGCTTTTATATCGGACTGGCACATACGACCGGGGCGAAAGGTTCGATCATCAATGCGTCCAATGCGTTTATCTCGATCGTGGCGGCACATTATATGATCCGTTCCGAACGGATGACATGGAAAAAAGGTCTCGGATGTATATTGGGACTGGCGGGCGTGGTACTTGTCAATCTGGAACCGGGCGGATTTGGAGGTGGCTTCCGTTTCCTCGGGGAGGGAATGGTGTTGCTTTGCACGATTGCATACGGCGTCAGCACGGTGTTGCTGAAAATGATCTCCGACCGGGAAAGTCCGATGACGATCACGGCATATCAGACGTTGATCGGAAGCGCGCTGCTGATCGTGATCGGATGGCTGCTTCACGGCGATGTAGGTGTGTTCACATGGAAATCCGCGGCGCTTTTGTTCTATATGGCGCTGCTTTCGACGGTGGCGTTCAGTCTGTGGACACTGTTATTAAAATATAATCCGGTGGGAAAAGTGGCGGTCTACGGATTTACGATCCCGATCTTTGGCGTGCTCCTGTCGGGAATCCTGCTGGGCGAGACGATCTTCTCCGTGAAATATCTGGCGGCGCTTCTGTTTGTCAGCGGCGGAGTGATCCTCGTAAACCGGAACGACGCCGGGAAACAAAACCGGGATGATGTTTCGAGCCGGAATCGATGACGTTGTAAAAGAGGGTTGAAAAAGCCGGAGCAATATCCTAAAATAAGGAACATAAGTTTTAAAGAAACAAGGACAGACAGGCGTAAAGGATCAGGAGGACGGATGCGGATGGAAATGGTGCAGGCAAAAGAACTGATTTATGAATATGAAAAAAGAGATGAAGAGGGCAATGTGATCGGAATGAGCCGCGCCATCGACGGAGTAGATCTGGACGTTTTGCCGGGGCAGTTCGTGGCGATCCTCGGACATAACGGTTCCGGGAAATCGACCCTTGCCAAGCAGATCAATGACATCCTCGTGCCAAGCGGCGGTACGATGCGGGTGGACGGCAGAGACACAAAAGAACCGGACGCACTAGGGACGGCACGGCAGAGCGCCGGCCTGGTGTTCCAGCATCAGGCACACCAGCTCA
>ENA-OQKY01000183-OQKY01000183.1-human-gut-metagenome-genome-assembly--contig:-NODE-183-length-80099-cov-41.680276_pt1 | contig 80099 bp, 66 predicted proteins | sample MGYA00242652_ERZ504805 | MGnify/ENA primary metagenome ERZ504805 (study PRJEB26092, sample SAMD00036400) | human gut metagenome | host: Homo sapiens | study: EMG produced TPA metagenomics assembly of... | reverse complement strand
GAGTACACAACTTTCCACGGGAGGTGCTCTGGGACCTTTTTCTTTCTGTAAACTAATGACAGTATACAGGTCATTCCAGAGACTGACAAGTAGATCAGCATTATGCTATTTTAAGGAGTCAACAACAATCTGACATTCCCAATTTTGATATTCTGCAATGATATCAGATATAGTATACAGTAGCGAATCTATAGAAATATCTGTTGTAGTGAGAACACTGCAGGAGAGAAAAACAGAGGGAACAGATTCGGGATATTGATTAATAAAAAGCATATGTGCTGGAAAGGAAAAATCTGGTGGAAAAGAATACGACGAATCAATCAGATAAAGAGTATCAGAGTCAATAATTGTTGTTTCAGGTAAAAATTTCCGTACGCGGGTAATTGTGCAGGAATTTTGATTTTGTTCTTTTATTACAAAAATATCTGCTGAAATTTGTTCAAAAATCTGATGAATATTGAGTTTCATAGGAACCCTCCTGTAATATGGACATTTATGTATGAAAATAGTATCTGTTTTTTTGATTATACAGACGATGAATATAAAAAACAAGTGTATTATACTTGGGTTTAGAAAGTGTACAAAAATATATAAAAAGAAAGGGGAAAATTATGAACGAATCAAGAAATCCACTAATGGAAGGTGCCAGTTTACTATATCAGGTTGCACCGGGAGCATTGCTTCCATATGAATATCGAGGAGTAAGACCGGAGATTAAAGCATACCAGACAAGTGCATGGATTGGAACTGCACTGATGATTTCACCAATTTACGATGTGTATGGACCGGATGTGATCAAGTTTTTTAATTCTATCTGTACAAATGATTTTTCTAAACTCGGTATGAAAGGGCTTCGTCATGCAGTAATCTGCAATGAAAAAGGACAGATTATGACAGATGGTGTTGCAATTAAGGTTGCTGAGGACAGAATCCGAACATATTGGTTAAATCCACCTCTTGCGTATCTTGTAGAATCATCTGAAATGGATGTACATGGGGAAGATATGTCAGGAAAAGAATATATTATTCAAATTGATGGAGAAAAATCTCTTGAAATTCTGGAAGATGCTTTTCAGGCGGATTTACATGATATTAAATTTGCACGTCATAGATGTCAGAATGTAGATGGAAAGACAGTACGTATTATTCGCCTTGGGATGTCTGGCAACCTTGCTTATGAAATCCATGGGGATGTTTCAGAGTTTGTATATATTTATGATAAGGTTTGGGAAAGCGGGAAAAAATTTGGTGCTCAGAAATTAGGACTTCATGCCTATAATCTTTTTAATCATACGGAAGCAGGATTTCCAAACATCAATCTCCATTATCCGCTTCCATGGTTTGAATCGGGAGAAGGACTGGCCAATTATCTGTATCAGCATCCGGAGACTGCTTTTTATAATATTAAACGTTATCTGCTTGGCAGTGTGGGAGATGATCTTGAAAGTCGTTTTATGACGCCATTTGATGTTGGATGGGATTTCCTTGTGAAATTTAATCATGATTTTACCGGAAAAGATGCTCTTTTGAAACTTGCTGAAGAAAAACGCAGAACAGCAGTAACTCTTGAATGGAATGGAGAGGATGTAGGAAAAATTTTTACTACGAAACTGATTCCGGGAGAGGAACCTTGTGAAGATATTTCCGTACAGAGTGATGTATTCTGGAATGAACAGCCGGAAGAACCAGGATTCACTTATAGAGCAGATAAGGTATTTGCCGGAGAAAACCAGATTGGCATTTCAGCTGGAAGAATAATTTCCTATAATTACAATAGTATGATTTCTCTTGGATTTATTAATCCTAAATATGCAAAAGAAGGAACGAAACTGGAAATTTTGTGGGGGACTCCTGGTACGCGTCAGATGAAAGTACGTGCAACAGTAAAAAAACTTCCTTATAATAGCGAGTTTATCCGCAATGAAAACAAAGATGTAGAAGAAATTCCCCATTTATTCTAAGGTTTAACAGGGGGCGGCTGTTTTACGACAGCCGCTTTTCATATATTGTTTGGAAGGAGATACATATTGAATAAAAAACAGAAATATACATTTATAAGTCTTATGCTGGCATCTACTGTTGCTGCTTATGCTCAATATCAGATGAATGTGTTTTCGATTGATCTGATAACAGCGTATCAAATATCTGCTTCTCGTTTTGCGTTTTTATTTACTGCACCAATGCTTCCGGCAATTTTTCTGAGCATTCCATTGGGAAAATTGTCCGATAAAATTGGCTATAGAAATGCAATACAGTTGGGACTTGTTTTTACTATATTAGGACTTGCAGGTCGTATTTTTGCAGAAAGTTATTCTACACTATGGATTTGTATGGCATTTAGTGGCGCATCTTCTATTACACTGTTTGTTAATAGCGCAAGAGTATTGGAAGAAGTAGTTCCTGCAGAAAAATCAGTTTTATTTATGGGAATATATACTACGGCCAGTATGCTTGCGCAGACTTTTGCAACTGCAACATCTGCAGTTTTGTATTCAACATTACAAAAAGCTTATGTTGGATCATTAGTATACGCAGTTGTAATTACTGTTATATGGGCAGGGAACTATTGTATAGAGAAAGAAAATGCTGAAAATACAGAATTCAGAAATGCAGATAGATCTTCAGAGCAAAAAGGAAAATTTTCGGAAGTTCTGAGCTGCAAAGGTATCTGGTTTACTGCAGTCAGTTTATTCTGTATTCTGGGAGCGACTATTACATTAAATACATTTCTTCCAGCTGCACTTATGGAAATTCATGGATTTTCTAAATCGCAGGCAGGTACTGTTGCATCTATGATATCATTTGGAAATATGTTTGGTGCAGTTATAGGGCCCGTTTTGTATCGAAAGTTAAAGAAATTTTCAAGACTTATCTTTTTATTTGGAGGAATTTCTATTATAGGATGTATTGGGGGATGGATGCTTCATGAACAAATACTTATGATAATTATATATTTTATTACAGGGATTGCTATTGGAGGGGCAATGCCAATTTATTTCACAATGCCGATTAGATTAAGAGAAAATTCATCTGATAATATTTCTACAGCAGGAGGGCTGATTACAACATTTCAGTTAGGTGGAGCAGTAATAGTTCCATCTTATATTATTGCTCCAATTGCAGGAAATAATTATTCGGAAATTTTTATCCTGACTGCAGTTGTGATTGCAATTGCTGTTGGATTGGGTGTATTGCTTGAAAAAGAACTGGTTAAATTATAAAAAGAAAGGAAGTACTGATTATGAAAAAAATATTGCTTAATGGTGTTGACGGAAATTTCGGAGGAAAATCTGCCGGAATATTTCTGGAAAAATATCCTCATGAGGATTTGATTTTTACTGCACCAAGAGAAAATGCACTTGAAAAGTACAAAGAAATGGGAATTGAAACAAGGGTGGCTGATTTTAATAATGCAGAAACTCTTGTGGAAACATTTAAAGGAGCAGATACTGTTGTATTGATTTCCATGCCTTTTGTAGGACCTAAAAGAAGAGCTGCACATAAAACTGCAATTGATGCAGCAGTACGTGCCGGTGTCAAAAAGCTGGTGTATACTTCTATTGTAGGTGCTGGTGAAAAAGATATTGATACATATGAGGTAAATGATCATGTCTGGACAGAAAATTATATCAAAGAACAACCGATACATTATCTGATTCTTCGTGATTCGCAGTATGCCGAGGCAATGGTTTCTTCTTTTGTAGAAGCATATGAGAGAACTGATGGAGTTCTGGCAAATAATATGGGGGAAGGAAAGATGGCGTTTATATCTCGTGACGATTGTGCAACAGCTGCAGCATATGCGGCAATGTCTGAAGATATTGATAAAGTTTTGAATATTAATGGAGCAGAGCTGTTAACAATTGCTGATTTTCTCGAAATTGCTTCAGAAGTAACAGGGAAGAAAGTTGTATATAAATATATTACGGATGATGAGATGTATGCATATTTTGATTCAATCGGAGTGCCCAGAACAACAGAAGAAATGTGGGCTGATACGGCAAAGAATTTTCCGTTTTGTTCTGATGGAATGGTTACTTTCGGGAAAGCAATCCGTCAAAATCAGATGAGTGTTTATACGAATGATTTTGAAAAACTGACAGGCAGAAAACCATTGTTTGTTAGACAGATTTTTGAAGATTTTTCGAATCATCTTATCGGTAACAGGACTTCAACAGATAATTAATGGAAAGTATAAGGAGCCTTTATTATTGTGCATGAAATAGACAGGAATATCTTTTTTTATAAAGAATTTTTTTAAGTAAATGGTATATTTTTGAACAGTAATGTATCTTTCCTGTAGTAGTTTTTTTACCGTGTGAAATAGCTTTACCCTAAAATAGATTTATGATATTATTTAACAGATACATTAAAATGAAATGTTAAACTGAACTGCGAGGCAGTTATTGGTGATGAATCAATAAGCAACGGAGCAGATGATTTTTTGTTTGGGTAAGATATTATAGATTTATTTTATGGAGGAAAACAGATGAAAAGAATTGGCCTTGTAGTTGCATATGACGGCACAAACTACTGCGGCTGGCAGACACAGCCAAACGGAATTACCGTGCAGGGGGTATTAAATGATACACTGTCCGAGCTTCTGGGAGAGAAAATAGAAACTATCGGTGCAAGCCGTACAGATGCAGGTGTCCATGCTATGGGAAATGTGGCAGTATTTGACACCAATACACGCATACCAGGGGAAAAGATTTCTTATGCACTGAACCAGCGGCTTCCGGAAGATATCCGTATTCAGCTCTCAGAAGAAGTAGAACCGGATTTCCATCCTCGCTGCTGCGACAGCGAAAAAACATATGAATACCGCATCCTGAACCGTAAATTCCCGGTTCCGACAGAGCGCTTATACACCTATTTCTATCACTACAAACTGGATGTAGATAAGATGAAAGCTGCAACCTCATACCTGATTGGACAGCATGATTTTGCTTCTTTTTGCGGTGCAAAAGCGCAGGTAAAAACAACCATTCGTACAGTAACAGGAATTGATGTATGGCGTGACGGAGACATCGTAACCATCCGTGTAACAGGAACAGGATTCCTTTACAACATGGTTCGTATTATTGCAGGAACTCTGATAGAAGTAGGGAACGGTCAATATCCACCGGAGAGAGTAAAGACAATCCTGGAAGCCTGCAATCGCGAAACGGCAGGCCCGACAGCTCCGGCACAGGGATTAACATTGATGGGAATTGAATTTTTTGACTGATCTATAAAATGTAAAAATTATTGCATGCTACATTTTTTCAGACTGAATGACTGAAATGTGGCATGCAATTTTTTTACAACAATGAGTATGGAAAACAAAAAACGGGGCAGTAACGAAAAAAGTTGAAAAAACGACACAAAACCTATTGACAGAACAGGACCCTTATAATATAATAACCCAATGTGACGTAGTGCGAAATGCTTAAGCCAATAGCCCAGGCGAAAGTATTTATCAGCGGTTTCGGACATTTCCGCGTTTCTTAGCACCGGCGTTTCCAATAACTTATTTTCGCGGGAAATTCCGCGGTTAATTAAACTATCGTTGATAAATAACAGGAGGTAAAACCATGCAGACTTATATGGCTAATCCAGATAAAATCGAAAGAAAATGGTATGTAGTTGACGCTGATGGATGTACTCTTGGCCGTCTGGCTTCCGGAGTAGCAAGCGTTTTAAGAGGAAAGAATAAACCACAGTTTACACCACACGTAGACACAGGTGATTATGTAATTATCGTTAACGCTGACAAGATCAAAGTTACAGGTAAGAAATTAGAGCAGAAAATCTACTACAATCACTCCGATTATGTAGGTGGAATGAGAGAAACCACATTAAAAGAAATGTTAGCAAAGAAACCTGAGAGAGTTATCGAGCTCGCAGTTAAAGGTATGCTTCCAAAAGGACCTTTAGGAAGAAGCATGTACAAGAAACTTTTCGTATATGCAGGACCGGAACACAAACATGAAGCTCAGAAACCAGAAGCTTTAACATTTTAATTAGGAGGTAGAAAACATTGGCTAGCGCAAAATTCTACGGAACAGGAAGAAGAAAAAAATCAATCGCAAGAGTTTATCTTGTACCTGGAACCGGTAAGATCACAATCAATAAAAGAGATATCGATGAATATTTTGGATTAGATACACTGAAAGTTATCGTTCGTCAGCCTTTAGCTGCAACAGAAACAGAAGGTAAATTCGACGTATTAGTTAACGTTCATGGTGGCGGATACACAGGACAGGCTGGTGCTATCAGACACGGCGTTGCAAGAGCCCTTCTTCAGGCAGATAACGACTACAGACCAGTTCTGAAAGCTGCTGGATTCTTAACACGTGATCCACGTATGAAAGAACGTAAGAAATACGGTCTCAAAGCTGCTCGTAGAGCACCACAGTTCTCCAAACGATAATTTCAATCGAATACAGAAAACTATTAAAACCTCGGAAAGCCTTGATTTTCCGGGGTTTTTCTTATATCTGAAATTCCTAAAATTTTCTAAAAAAGTGGTTAATTTTGATGTGTAGCACACACGTAGCGCACAAGTAGCACACAAATTCGCTTGACATATTTGGTGGTAGTATATAAATACATTGAAAAAATATATTGAGTATATTGCAAACAAAAAACGCATATGATATAATGCCAGTAGGCAAAGAACGAAATAAGTGTCTAAGACAAGCGAAAGCCCCCGGTACTGCGAATACCGGGGGCTTTCTTTTTGTGCTTTTACGGTACACGAACCGAGGCTAGTTGCTGTTACTTATTTCTATCTAACCATTTGCAGATATAGTGGCAGGCTATACCAGCCGCGATAGAGATTAAGAACGAAATAAATATATCTAACACAAGTCTCCCTCCTTTCTGTTGCCAGATTGAGGGCAGCAACATTATAAGTATATCATAGAACAATGCGTACGAAAAGATTATATTTGAAATATATACCGGGGTAGGGGTATAATACAAACATGTGGGTGGTCTGGTAAGGTGCGGAATCACTCAAAGGAAAACAAAAAAGCTTTTTCAGAATAGTGTAGAATGTTCTTTCGTAACACACATGTATCACACAAAATACTCAGAAAGCCTTATTTTACGGGATGTGTAGTTCTCTAAACGATAATTTACCGTTTCGAGAGGGACAATTTCAAGAACTTATTATCCCGGAAGGTTATACACTTCCGGGATTTCTTTATATCCATATCTGCCAGTCGCTGCCTAATGACTGTAAATCTAAAAAAATCAAAATAAGTCAATGAAATCATTAAGATCAATTGACTGTAAATCTTTAAATCTTACATTGAGTCAAAGAATTTTATAAAAAAATTGAATGTAACTTCCACAAATTTCAAACTAGGTCAAACAGTTATCTGAAAAAAGTTGACTACAAATCATGAAATATAAAATCAAGTCAAACGTTTATCTGAAATGAGTTGACTGTAAAGCTTAAAATTCAAATCCAAGTCAAACGTTTATCTGAAATGAGTTGACTGTAAAGCTTAAAATTAAAATCCAAGTCAAACGTTTATCTGAAATGAGTTGACTGTAAAGCTTAAAATTCAAATCCAAGTCAAACGTTTATCTGAAATGAGTTGACTGTAAAGCTTAAAATTCAAATTTAAGTCAAATACTTATCAGTAAAAGTTGACCGAAAATCCAAAAACTCAGAATAAAATCAAGTCAAATGGTTCATAGAATAAGTTGACCATAAATAATTCCAGAAGTCTAAAATTAATTAATTCAAACTAAGAAAAGAGGTAGAAACTATGCAAGGATTACGACATATGCTATTGCAGGAACAGAAACATCTTCAAGAAATTACAGACAAAGCCAGAACTGGTCTGAGTGTAGTGCCGGAGGGACATCTTCGAATTTCCAAAGATAAAAATAAACCTCGCTATTATCAATGTATAGACGATAATAATGGAATTTATATTCCAAGATCGAATAAAGAATTGCCAAAACTACTGGCACAGAAAACATATAATAAGATTGTGATGAAAAAAGCAGAAACGAGGCTTAAACAAATAGAGAAAATACTGCAAAATTATACAGATGATGAAATAGAGAAAATTTATACATCCATGCATAAAGAACGGCAGTCGTTGGTAACTCCAATAGAACCGACATGGGATGAATTACTTACGAAATGGTATAAAGAAGAATATCAGGGAAAAGAATTTAAGGAGGGAATGCCGGTAATTCTCACAGAAAAAGGGGAGCGGGTAAGATCTAAATCTGAAAAGATACTTGCCGATTATTTTTATAGAAAAAATATTCTTTACAAATATGAAAAACCACTCTATTTGAAGGGATACGGTACGGTGTATCCAGACTTCACATTTCTTTCTGGAAAAACAGGACAGGAAATTTATTGGGAACATGAAGGAATGATGGACAAACAAGAGTATGCGAGAACAGCAGTACGAAAAATAGAATCCTATCAAATAAATAATATTTATCCAGGAGATCGGCTGATTCTTACCTTTGAAACAGAACAAAGCATTTTAAATTCAAAGATAATAGAAAGTCTTGCAGACAGATATTTATTCAGGTAATTTGAAACAAATGAGTCGAAATAAATGAATAGTAATTGCGTGTCTGATTTAGCTGAGAGAAACGAAAATGATGATTTTGTGTGGACGAACAAGATAGAAGTTTTCAGTGGTGCAAATACGGATAGCTTTTCTTTGCATTAATCTTTGACATTCCCCCATCTTTTTGATACTATAGAATCAGTAAAAAATCTGCAGACCTCCTATGGGAGAAATCCTATGGGAGGTTTTTGTAACGGAGTGAGATGTACAATGAAAAAAGAAAACAATTCTACACATAACCATAACAGGGGGAGCTTTTCAGGAAGGATTGGTTATGTACTGGCGGTTGCGGGATCTGCAGTAGGACTGGGAAATATCTGGAGATTTCCGTATCTTGCGGCGAAGTATGGAGGGGGTATTTTTCTGCTGATCTACATTCTTCTGACTGCATCATTCGGTTATGTTCTGATTATGTCAGAGACAGCTCTTGGACGAATGACCAGAAAGAGCCCAGTAGGTGCATTTGCACATTTTGGAAAAACAAAATCATTCAAAATCGGCGGCTGGCTGAATGCAGTTATTCCAATGCTGATCGTGCCGTATTACAGCACCATCGGTGGATGGGTAATTAAGTATCTTGTAGAATATTTCAAAGGAAATGTTCAGGCAGTAGCGGAAGATGGATATTTTGGAAGCTTTATCGCAGATTCCTGGCAGGTAGAACTCTGGTTTCTGGTATTTGCGGCACTTGTATTTATCATCATTCTCGGCGGCGTACAGAATGGTGTCGAACGAATGTCAAAGATCATGATGCCGGTTCTGGTAGTTCTGGCAATTGTGGTTACCATTTATTCTGTTACACGTCCGGGAGCAATTGAGGGTGTGAAATATTTTCTGATCCCGAATGTGAAAAATTTCTCCTGGATGACAGTAGTAGCAGCGATGGGACAGATGTTCTATTCTCTGTCTATTGCAATGGGAATCCTGTATACTTACGGTTCCTATGTCCGTAAAGACATGGATATCGAGAAGTCTACCACACAGGTTGAAATTTTTGATACAGGTATCGCAATCCTTGCAGGTCTGATGATCATTCCGGCAGTATTTGCATTCTCCGGTGGAAATCCAGAAACACTTCAGGCAGGTCCGTCTCTGATGTTTATCACACTGCCAAAAGTATTTGCAAGTATGGGATTTGGTACAGCAACAGGAATCGTATTCTTCGTGCTTGTGTTACTTGCAGCCCTGACCAGTGCGGTTTCTCTTATGGAGACCAGTGTTTCCACATTCATGGACGAGCTTCACTGGAGCCGTAAGAAATGCTGCGGCCTGATGGTTGTGATCATGCTTGGATTCGGAACGGCATCCTCCATGGGATATGGACTTCTGGATTTCATTCGCATTTTCGGAATGAACTTCCTTGATTTCTTTGATTTTATGACAAACTCAGTAATGATGCCGCTGGCAGCACTTGCAACCTGTATTCTGGTGCTTAAAGTGGTTGGAATTGACGGAATGGCAAAAGAAATCGAACAGTCTTCTCCGTTCCGCAGAAAGAAACTGTACAGAGTATTTATTAAATACTTTGCGCCGATTTGTCTGATTATTATCCTGCTGAGTTCTATTGCAAACGTGCTGGGAATTATCAGTATGTAAGAAAACTTATAACTCCTTTTAAGTGGATTGAGAAAATAATTTGTAATCTGCTTAGAAGGAGTTTTTCTTATATGATTTTGCAGTTTATGCGAAAAAAATACCGTTTGTGAAAGATGCAGATTTGTCATATGACATTATGCTATTCTACAATCAGAAAAAGAATGACATATCATAGAGAGTATATTTGACAACGTAAATTAAAAAATATTGTAACGGTTCAGTACTTTCACAGTTATGAGTCAAAGGGTAGACTGCTGAATAGTTACAAAACATTACAGCGAAGAGAAATCATATAAGATAAGGCGAGGTTTTAGCATGAGTTTAAAGTATGAAAAGATCATAAATCAGATGACATTAGAAGAAAAAGCCCGCATGATGTCTGGCAAAAATACCTGGGAGACCGTGGACTTTCCGCAGTATGGAATCCCGTCCATGTGTCTGTCCGACGGCCCTCACGGACTGCGCAGACAGGCAGGTGCAGGAGATCATCTTGGCTTAAATGCCAGTCTTCCTGCAACCTGTTTTCCTACAGCGGCATCTGTAGCAAACAGCTGGGACGAGCAGCTTGGCGAAGAAATCGGAACAGCACTGGCAGAGGAAGCGGTGACCATGGGAGTAAATGTCATCCTTGGCCCAGGACTGAATATCAAGAGAAGCCCTCTTTGCGGACGAAACTTTGAATATTTTTCCGAAGATCCGTATCATGCGGGAAAAATGGCAGCCGCATATATCCGCGGGATCCAGAGCCAGGGAATCGCAGCCTGCCCCAAGCATTTCGCAGCAAACAGCCAGGAACTTCGACGTATGGCAAATGACTCCGTAGTGGACGAGAGAACTTTCCGTGAACTCTATACCACTGGCTTCGAAATTGCGGTAAAAGAGGGAAAAGCGAAATCCATTATGTCCTCTTATAATGAAGTGAACGGTATATATGCGAACGAAAATAGCCATATGCTGCAGGAAATCCTTGTGGATGAATGGGGATTTGACGGTTTTGTAGTATCTGACTGGGGTGGCAGTAATGACCATGCACTTGGAGTAAAGAACGGCAGCCATCTGGAAATGCCGGGAACAGGAAACTCCGGAGTTTACGATATTGTACAGGCAGTGAAGAACGGTGACCTCACAGAGGAAATCTTAGATCAGCGTCTGGATGAATTATTAACTGTAATATTTGACACGCATCAGACAACAGAGGAGAAAAAAGGCGCATCTTTTGACATCGAAGCGCATCATAAGCTGGCACGAAAAGCAGCACAGGAGAGCATTGTACTTCTGAAAAATGAAGATAACATTTTACCTCTGCAGCCGGGAACAAAGGTAGCCGTGATCGGAGATTTTGCTCAGACTCCGAGATATCAGGGAGCCGGTTCTTCCCTGGTAAATCCTGCAAAACAGCCAGAATCTATTCTGAATGAAATTGGAAACAGCGGACTGGAAATGGTTGCATTTGAGCAGGGATACCGCAGAAACAAAAAGAGTGATGCGAAACTGATCGAGCGTGCAAAAGAGGCGGCAAAGAAAGCAGAAGTTGTGCTGATTTTTGCGGGCCTGGATGAAATCAGCGAGTCAGAGGGACTGGACCGTACGCATATGAACATGCCGCAGGCACAGAACATGTTGATCGATGAGATTTCCACGGTAAATACTAACGTGATCGTAGTTCTTTCCGCAGGTTCCGCAGTGGAAATGCCATGGTATTCCTATGTCAGAGGAATCGTACACGGATATCTGGGCGGTCAGGCAGGAGCTTCCGCGATGCTGAATGTTCTGACAGGAAAAGTTTGTCCGTCCGGTAGACTGAATGAAACTTATCCGGTTCACTGCGAGGATAACCCGGTTCTGCATTATTATCCAAGTAAAGAACGAAGCAGCGAGTATCGCGAATCCCTTTATGTAGGATATCGCTATTACACAACTGTAGATAAGAAAGTTCGTTTCCCGTTTGGCTTCGGACTCAGCTATACTACATTTAAATACAGTGACCTGAAAGTGGATGATACCGGAGTTACACTTCAGATCAGAAACACCGGAAAAACCGCAGGCACAGAGATCGCACAGCTTTATATTGGAAGAAAATCAGATACAGTATTCCGTCCGGTACGCGAGCTGAAAGGTTTTGCCAGAGTAACCCTGGAGCCAGGAGAAGCAAAGACGGTACATATTAAATTTGACGACAAAACATTTCGTTTCTATGACACAAGAACAAACACATGGGAAATTGAAACCGGCGACTATGAGATCATGGTTGGAAGTGATGCCCAGACGATACTGCTGAAGGATAAACTCTATGTAGCAGGAACTGTCTCAGAGGGCGGCTATGAGAAAGAAAAGATGCCGGAATATTTTAACGGAAAGATCCGTGCAGTAGATAATGATACATTCCGACTCCTGTATGGCAGAGAAATTCCGGATGGAAGCTGGAGTGGCGAGATTCGGATGAATGATGCTGTATGCCAGCTCTACTATGGAAAAGGAATCCTTGGAAAAGTTTTTTACGGAGTATTGCGGATTCTGCTGAAGATCAGTGAATGGCAGGGAAAACCAAACCTGAATGTGCTGTTTAATTACAATATGCCAATTCGCGGTTATGCGAAAATGACAGGTGGGTTTGTCACAATGGATATGGCCAGAGCCCTGACAGAAATGGCAAATGGACACAGGATAAAGGGTACTGCACATCTGATCAGGGCGGCAGTTAAAAGAGACTGAAAATAAGGTAAAAGATACCATAAAATAAAATGATGGCAGACAGGACTTGGCAGGATGAAAATCTGTGCTGAGTCCTTGTTTGCGTGTTATTTATTCTACTGTTCTAATTGTGAAGAATAATAAACATTGAGTAGAGACTTGTCGCAGAGATTCAGTAAGAAAGTTTAGACTTATTACTGAGAGTGGAGAGAACAATGATATGATTTGTTTGTATATGCTGGAAAAATATGTGGAATTAATTGCGGCAAACAGTGGAAATTGATACAATAAAAAGTAAATCAGAGTGGATAACTCACCACAATAATTCCGAAAATTGAAACGGGGGAAAGAAAGCAAATGATAAAGATTGCAATAGTAGAAGACGAAGCAATGTATGCAAAACAACTGCAGGATTTCCTGCGGCAGTACGAGACAGAGAATGGGGAAGCATTTGACATCACGATTTATTCTGACGGCGATCAGATCGTCCATAAATACAAATCACAGTTTGATATCATCCTGATGGATGTGGAAATGAAGTTCATGGATGGCATGTCCGCAGCAGAAGAAATCCGCAAGATCGATACAGAAGTAGTCATCATTTTTATCACAAACATGGCGCAGTATGCAATCCGCGGTTATGCAGTAGATGCATTGGATTACGTACTCAAGCCGGTATCATACTTTGCATTTTCTCAGCGCCTCAACCGTGCAATCTCCAGAATGAAAAAGCGTGAGACAAAGATGATCATGGTAAATATCAAGGGCGGAACCGTCCGGATCAATATTGCAAACATTTATTACATTGAAAGCCAGGGACACACCCTGATCCTGCACACGATCCTGGGAGATTATGAGACGACCGGAGTGATGAAAGAGATGGAACAGAAGCTGCAGGGAATGAATTTCTGCAGAGGAAATAAAGGATATCTGATTAACTTACAGCACGTAGACGGGATACAGGAAGGATGTGCTCTGGTAAAAGGTGAGCAGCTTGTTTTGAGCCGTGCGCGTAAGAAAGAATTTATGGAAGCACTGACAGATTACTGGGGAGAGGTTGTGAAATAATGGAACATATTATGCCGGATATACCGAGAATTTACACTGCCATTGCAGAATGGCTGGCATGCATGTTGTTTATCCTGCCTGTAAAAAAAAGGTTTGCTAATGGGAAAACAGGGGCTTTGATGGCAGTATTTCTGCTCATACAGAGTGTGTTTCTTATGATAACAGGAAATGTGAAGATTTACTTCTGGATTCCATGTATGATCATTGCTGTTTTGCTGATGATCGGATTCATTTACGGGTGCTGCGAGATCAGTCTGCGAGATGCCGGATACTTTGGAATGATCGCATTTGTGGCAGCAGAGTTTATGGCATCTATAGAATGGCAGGTGGTATGCTTCTTCTGGGATGGAACAGTTCCTGTCGTAGCTGTACAGGCGGTTGTGCTGGCTGCGATTTATGGATGTGTAGCAGTTATTCTGTATAAAATGTTGCATATGCACCTGCCGAAAGACGGAAAAATGGGGATCAGCATAAAAGAATATATTTCCGGTCTTGTGATCGCAATTGCAGTATTTGCAGTCAGTAATATCAGCTTCCTGACGGAAAATACACCATTTTCGGGACGGTATTCTTTTGAAATCGGAAATATCCGTACACTGGTAGATCTGGGAGGAATCGCAATCCTGTATGCACATCTGATCCAGTGCTGCGAGTTACGTGTGCGAAAGGAACTGGAAGCAGTGCAGAATGTGCTCCAGAATCAGTACGTGCAGTACAAACAGTCACGCGAGAGTATTGAGCTGATCAATTATAAATATCATGATCTGAAACACCAGATCGCAGTACTCCGAAGCGAAGAAGACCCGAAGAAACGAGAAGAATTTCTGAACAGGATGGAAGAAGAAATCCGCCAGTACGAAGCCCAGAATAAGACAGGAAATAAAGTACTGGATACCGTACTTACAACTAAGAGCCTTTATTGTGCAAAGCATGGAATTACATTCACATGCGTGGCAGACGGAACACTGCTGGATTTCATGGATGTTATGGACATCTGCAGTATTTTTGGAAATGCGCTGGATAATGCGATTGAATGTGAGTTAAAGATACCGGAGAAAGAGAAACGCCTGATTCATGTAACAGTGTCGAAACAGAAACAGTTTCTGATCCTGAGATTTGAGAATTACTGCGAGGAAACGCTCCAGTATCAGGAAGGGACTCCGGTTACGACTAAGAAAGAGAAAGAATTCCATGGGTATGGACTGAAGAGTATTCAGTATACGGTGAATAAGTATGATGGGGCTGTCAGTATGAATCTGGAAGATAACTGGTTTGAGCTAAAGGTTTTGATCCCAATCGTACAAAAATAAATATGGATGGTATGGGGACGCAGGGGTTCATTTTAGTGTTCAGATGCGGTTTCGGAATCTAGGAACTCTAAGGCCCTGAAAATCCGCTAAAGACATAAAAAATCCGCCCAAACTCGCCGCTTTTTTGCGGCTCAGACAGTGGGCGGATTTTTTATAACGCGAATTTCCAGAACCTAAGAGTTACTACGATTCCTGCAAAGGCATCTGAACACTAAAATAAACCCCTGCTGTTGATTGAAAAAGATTATGCTATTTGGTTATAAGCAGGTTGTGAATACCTGCCTGAAGGGAATATATGAATAATACACAAATATGACAAAACGATTTTGAATAAAATATCTAATACAAAAACAGTTTATGCGTATTTTTTACAGATTATGCAATTTTTTACCAGAGAAAAAATGGTGTGATAGGATAATGCCATAAGATCCAAAGGGAAAGAAAAAGATTTTTTGGACGGGAAAGGAGAAAGAATGATTAACTGGTTGATTAATGTGCTTACGCCAATTTTTACCAATATGGGTGTAAGCGAGACGGATGTTGAGCAGTATGTGAATGCGTTAAGTGGATATATTTATGGCATTCTGGGACTGCTCATAGTTATGATTGTGGTAATGATCGGAGCGCATTGGTTTGCAAAGAGGGGGACACGTCATGTTGTCCGCTGGAGCGCAGCAGTTGCATGGGTTGTATGTGTGGTTGTGATTGCGAATGTAATCTGTTATGGACCAATGTATAATAACATTGCACCAATTTTGAACATGAAAGCTTCTGTATCTGAGGAGTCAAAGGAGAAATCCAGAGAGATTATCCGTGAGACGGCAGAAGAAGGTATGACAATGGTAAAAAATGATGGTGTATTACCGTTGGATAAAGATTCTAACCTGAATGTTTTCGGATGGGCTTCTACCAATCCGATTTATGGCGGAACCGGATCAGGATCTTCAGACAGTTCCAATGCAGTAGATATTCTTACATCTTTAAAAGATGCAGGATTCAACCTGAATGATAGTCTGACAGATATGTATAAAGAATATAGCCCAACAAGAAATCTGGGCGGAAATGTTGTAAGTGTTACTTATACAGACTGGTCTTTACCTGAGCCTACGGTTGATTATTATACAGATGATCTGATGAATGAAGCAAAAGATTTTTCTGATAAAGCAATGATTGTTATTTCCAGATCCGGTGGTGAAGGACAGGATGTTCCGACTGACATGAATGCAGTTATCAATGGAACATATGATCCGCGAGATGAAGTAGCCAATGGAAATGAAAGATACAATTATTTTGCCTGCAGTTATCAAAACAACGGAGATTACGATGACTTTGACAAAGGTGAAAGTTATCTCGAACTTTCCAATACAGAAGAGGATATGATCGAAAAAGTTTGCTCTGAGTTTGATGATGTTGTAGTTGTGATCAACGCAAACAATCCCATGGAACTGGGATGGGTAGATGAGTATGATTCTATTGGCGCTGTAATTCTTGCACCTGGTACCGGTGAGAATGGTATGTCTGCACTTGGAGATATTCTGAATGGAACAGTAAATCCATCAGGAAGAACAGTAGATACTTATGTATATGATTTGACTCAGACACCTACTTATAATAACTACGGAAGTTTCCTGTTTAATAATGTAGAAGACTTACAGGCAGAATTTACAGAAGCGGATATGGATTATCAGGGAGTACAGTCTTTTGTAAATTATGTTGAGGGCATTTATGTAGGTTATAAATTTTACGAAACAGCAGATGCTGAAAAACTGATTGATTACGATAGAACAGTACAGTACCCATTTGGCTATGGACTCAGTTATACAACTTTTGAAGAAGAGATGAGTAACCTTACAGATAATGGAGACAGTGTCAGCTTTGATGTAACAGTTACAAATACAGGTGATACTGCTGGTAAAGATGTCATTGAGGTTTATTATACACCGCCATATTATAACGGTGGGATTGAGAAAGCAGAGGTAAATCTGATTGATTTTGAAAAAACAGATGCTTTGGAGCCGGGGGAATCCCAGACTATCAGCTTTGAAATCGCAAAAGAAGATATGGCATCTTATGATTCTAATGGAATTAAAACTGAAAATGGTGGATATGTACTGGAAGCCGGAGAGTATACAATTTCTGTAAGAAGTGATGCTCATACTGTAGTTGGCGAACAGAGTTTCCAGGTGACAGATGATATTGATTACAGTATTGAGAAACGTAATTCTGATCAGACAGCAGCAGTAAATCAGTTCCAGGATTACTCCAAAGGAAATGTGACTTATCTTTCACGTGAAGATAGTTTTGCAAATTATGATGAAGCAACAAAAGCACCGGAAGATGAGATGTACGTGATGGATGATAAAACACGTGAAGCAATCACAGAGAAATCTGTATCACGTTATGATTCTACAAAATATGATGATCCATCTGATGAAATGCCTGTTACAGAAGCAAAGAACGGTGTAAAAGCCGGTGATCTGACAGGGAAAGATTATGATGATCCAATGTGGGAGGATCTTCTGGATGAGCTTTCTGTAGATGATATGATCAATATGGTCAATCTGGGTGGTTTCCAGACAGTAGCAGTAAAATCTATTGATAAAGTCGGAACACAGGATTCTGATGGTACATCAGGATTAAATGACTGGTACATTGGAGTATATGGAACTGCTTATCCGACAGAACTTCTGATCGCACAGACATGGAATAAAGATCTGGCATACAGAATTGGTGAAGCAGAAGGTGCTGAGTACGCTGATTGTCGTATCTTCGGTACATACTCACCGGCAATGAATATCCATCGTTCTGCATTTACTGGACGTAATTTTGAATATTACTCTGAAGATGGTGTGATCAGTGGAAAGATGGCACTTAATACAATTAACGGACTGTCTACTAAAGGTGTTTATGCGTATATCAAACATTTTGTTATGAATGATCAGGAAACAAACCGTTGTACAATGCTTTTGACCTATTCAGATGAGCAGGCAATCCGTGAGATTTATCTGAAACCGTTTGAACTTTGTGTAAAGAATTTTGAAGGAAAAGCACTTGCTGTTATGAGTTCCTTTAACTTTGTCGGAGACAGATGGACAGGAGCCAATCCAAATCTTTTGAATAATGTTCTTCGTGATGAATGGGGATATCAGGGAATGGTATTAACTGACTGGAATGGTTCCTATGGATATCAGAATACAGATAACTGCGTACGTAACGGTAATGATGCGATGCTTGGTTTTGCAAGTAAGGATTCCAATGCGATTACTAATACATCATCTGCAACTCTGGTAAAAGCAATGCGTCAGGCATGCAAGAATATTCTGTATACAACTGTAAATAGCGGTAACTATACTGTTCCGGATCCGAATGCAGGAAAGATGTCAAATATGACGAAACTGTTTGTCACAATTGATGTAGTTACAGGTGTAGCAGCGGTAGCAGTTCTTGCGGCAGTATATATAAGATTTTTCAAAAAAAGAAAAGCAAACAACCAGACTGAGGAAAAGAAAGTATGATTGATTCTATAAAAACTTCATGGCAGAGTTTTGCCGACAGACATCCCGGAGCCTCCAAATGGATCCGGGAGGGAGGTCTGTTTGTGATCGTCAGTAATCTGATCACGGTACTGAAATATTTGTTGCTGTTGTTCCTGCCGCTGGCATTCGCCGGACTGCCGAAGATTGATTTCGGTTTTCCGGGAATTGATATTACATTATTTGGTGAGACATTTAAATGGAACATTATCGGCTATGATGCACAGCATGGCGGACTTCCTTACTTTTGTGCATATATGGTAGCCATGGTTTTGGGAGAATGCATCAATTTCCCGATTCAGAGGAATTTCGTTTTCCGAAGTAAGGGAAAAGTTGGATATCAGGCGTTCTGGTATCTGATCGCATTCTGCATCGTGACCTGTATCGTAAATTCCATTAACTGCATCTGGGTCGCAGTAGCAGGAATGTTTGTACCGGGCTGGTTGTATAATATCGGAACTACAGTGCTGAATGGCGGTGTATCAATGGTGGTATTCTTCTTCGTGAATAAGATTATTTTCCCGGAAGGAGTTGCTAAGGCGTAACAGTACAAGGGATGAAATGACAACAGAATAGGAATATATAATAGAAAGGACTTTCTATGGAGATAAAATCCATGGGAAGTCCTTTTAGTATCGTTCACACACCAATATTCAGTGAGATGTTTTGACATGTATATGCCAAAATCCTGAGATGTAATGTTCTTTTAAATTCGTGTTATGTTCTGAAAAATGTTGACAGCTATATCTATCAAGAATAAACTTGATAAAAAGGAGTTTCAGATAAATCAGGAAGAGGAGGGTGACGCACCATGGAACAGGGACTGGACAGATTTATAAAAGCGCAGAAAGCATTTTATAAAGAAGCTCTGGAAGAAATCCGCCAGGGCCAGAAGCAGAGTCACTGGATGTGGTTTATTTTTCCACAGATCATTGGCCTGGGACGAAGTGAAACAGCACAGTATTATTCCATAAAGAACGTACAGGAAGCAAAAGATTTCCTGAATAATGAAGTACTTGGTGCAAACCTGCGTGAGATATCAGAAGCATTGCTTAAGGTAGATTCTAATGATGCCAGAGAAGTCATGGGATGGCCGGATGATATGAAACTGAAATCATGCATGACATTATTCCTGGAAGCAGATCCGCAATGTGAAGTATTTCAGAAAGTTCTGGACAAATTTTTTGATGGTGAAAAAGACCAGAAGACGATAGATATATGTTATAATAACTAAAATTGCCAATTTTTTATGTTGGGGGGGGACACTTATTGAATGTAATGCCAATTTCGGATTTAATTGCGCAGGTATCTCAAATATGTAAAAGAAACGGTGTGCAGAGATTAGATCTTTTTGGGTCTTTTGCAACAGGGACAGCTACACCGACCAGCGATATTGATTTTGTTGTATACGGATGTAAAGATATTCTGCATCTGGAAGAGGAACTGGAAAATATTGATACACTTCGAAAAATTGACATCTTCGAATATGAGAGTATAAATAATAAATTTCTGAAGGAGGATATTGAGAAATATGGAAAGCAAATATATTAATCGCTATAATACTTTTTGCAGCAGCCTGAAGAATCTTGAAAAAAGCCGACACGCTGATCCAAAAGCGGATTTTGTACTGGAAGGCACTGTATTAAATTTCAATCTGACTTTTGATATTTCCTGGAAGGTAATGAAAGATATCCTTATTAAGCAGCTGGGGATTCTGGACTTTGCAATCGGATCACCGAGGGAAACACTGCATCAATCTTTTACCAACAAAATAATTGATGATGATCGTTGGCTTCAGATGCTGCGCGCAAGAAATCAGCTGGCACATGACTATGACGGTACTTTCGCAGCTGAAAAGTTTCAGGATATTACTAATGTATATTATCCTTTGTTTGAGAAACTGAGAGATAATGTGAAAAAATATTATACCACAGAGTAGATTATACGTAAAAAGAATAAGAGATTTTTTACAGACATGCAATAGAAATTGATAAAATTTTCCGTTATAATAGAATAGTTAAACAGAATATTAAGCAAAAAATAAACAAGGAGATCTTCACATGGCTTATTTAGGAGAAAACATTAAGAAACTTGGATTTGGTCTGATGCGTCTGCCGAAGTCAGAAGGTGACTTGATCGATGTAGAGCAGACCAAGAAAATGGTAGACCTGTTTATGGATGCAGGATTTACTTATTTTGATACAGCCTGGGCGTATGCTGGCAGTGAGGATGCAATCCGTCAGGCTCTGGTAGAGCGTTATCCGAGAGAGAAATTCCAGCTTGCAACAAAGAACGCAGCATGGATCAACTGCAAGACAAAAGAAGAAGCAATGGCACAGTTTGATACTTCTCTGAAACAGACAGGAGCAGGATATTTCGATTTTTATCTCTTACATAATCTTGGAGAAGCACGTACCAAATATTTTAATGATTTCGGACTTTGGGACTGGGTACAGGAGAAAAAAGCGCAGGGCCTGATCAAACATGTAGGTTTCTCTTTCCATTCCACACCGGAAGAACTGGATGCAATCCTGAATGCACATCCGGAAATGGAATTTGTACAGCTTCAGATTAACTATGCAGACTGGGAAAATCCGGCAATTCAGTCCAGAGGATGCTATGAAGTAGCACGTAAGCACGGCAAACCTGTTGTAATTATGGAACCTGTAAAAGGTGGTATGCTTGCAACTCCTCCGAAGAGCGTAGAAGAGATTTTGAAAGCAGCAGAACCGGAATCTTCCGCCGCATCCTGGGCAGTTCGTTTTGCTGCAAATCTGGAAGGAGTGATCACAGTTCTGTCCGGCATGAGCAATGTAGAGCAGATGCAGGACAATCTTTCTTATATGAAAGACTTCAACGGCCTGACAGAGAAAGAGCAGGAGACCCTGAACAAAGCACAGGAAGAACTGAAGAAAATCCCGCTGATTCCATGTACAACCTGTAACTACTGCGCAAAAGTCTGTCCAATGGAAATCGGAGTTTCCGGTTCCTTTACAGCGATGAATTATCTGACCTTATACGGAAGCAAAGATCAGGCACTTCATCAGGAAGGATGGCTTGTAGGTGGCCATGGCAGAAAATCTGCAACTGAATGTGTGAAATGCGGTAAGTGTGAAGAAGTATGTCCGCAACATATCAAGATCAGAGATGAACTGGAGAAAGTTGCAGCAGAACTTCTTGGAAAATAATATATAATTGTAAGTTGTATGGAGCCTCCTGAATGAATTTCAGGGGGCTTTTAAAGATATTGTAGATTTGACATTTTTGTTCAAGGTGTTAAAATATTTCTAAATAATTTGGCTCTCAAATGAAATCAATAAGAGTTACAATTGACTGTCAGAGATAAATATTTAACCAAGTCAAGTAAGCCCCTGCCTCAATTGCTAAAGTAATAAATGGTGGGTAGGGACAGGAAACTATATTAAGAAAAAGACGAAAGTGAGAAAAGTTATGGAAGATAATAAAAAGAAAGGGTTTGGCATGGTCCTTGAAGGCGGCGGTATGCGCGGTCTGTACACTGCAGGAGTTCTGGATGAGCTGATGGAGCAGGGAATTTATGCAGATTCCACAGTAGGCGTTTCAGCAGGTGCAGTTTTCGGATGCAATTACAAATCCCGTCAGATCGGGCGAACCCTGCGCTACAACACCAGATTCTGCAAAGACGAAAGATACATGGGCTTAAAAAGCTGGCTCAAAACCGGCGATGTATACAGCAGAGATTTTGCATACGGAGAAGTACCGTGGAAACTGGATGTTTTTGACACGGAAACTTATGCGGAGTCACCAATGAAGTTCACAGTCGTATGTACAGACCTTGAAACTGGTAAACCTGTATACCATGAATGCAGCAAAGGGGACAAAGCAGACGTGGAATGGATGCGTGCTTCCGCATCTATTCCACTGGCAGCCGTACCCGTGGAACTGGAGGGAAAATTATATCTGGACGGCGGCATCTCAGATTCCATCCCTGTAAATTGGATGCTTAGACAGGGCTATGAGAAAAATGTAGTGATCTGCACCCGCCATCCGGGTTACAGAAAAGAACATAATAAAATGATGCCTCTGATCCGCCTGAAATTCCGCGACTATCCGGAATTTGTAAGAACCATGGATGAACGACACATCCAGTACAACCGTATGCTGGATAAGATCGCATATCTGGAAAAAGAAGGCAGGATTTTCGTCATCCGCCCGGACAGAGACATTAGCGCAAAGGTAATTGAACGTGATCCTGCCGAACTGAAAAAGATTTATGATGTCGGCCGTAGAGTGATGAAAGCAGATATGGAGAAACTGAAAGCATATCTGGCGGAATAGATCAAATATTATATATCAAAATAGAAATGATACATAAATTCTTTAGAAGAAAGATAAATTCGGAGAAACCTGTTTCCGAATTTATCTTTCTTTTTATGTATAACAGTATAAAACAGTTGACAACAGTTATATACTGTTATATACTGTTTACAGATGGAGGAGACACATATGCATATAATAATCAATAATTCATCCATGGTACCTATTTACGAACAGATTATGGATCAGATCAAGACTGCGATCATCAAAGGTGAACTACAGCCGGACACAGTACTGCCGTCCGTCCGCGGTCTGTCAAAGGAGCTGAAGATCAGTGCTCTGACCGTCAAGAAAGCCTACGACAATCTGGAAGAAGAGGGATTTACCGTAACTGTTCATGGAAAAGGAACCTACGTTGCAGCCACAAACAAAGACCTGATGAGAGAAGAACAGCTCAAGGAAGTGGAACATGACCTGGAGCAGGCGATTTCAAAAGGCAGAAGATGTGGACTAAGTAATGAGGAAATCAGAAATCTTTTTGAAATGATCATGGAGGACTAAGAATGCTGAAAATCAGTCATTTAAAGAAAAATTATAAAGACTTTTCACTGGAATGTTCCATGGAAGTACAGCCGGGAATGATCACCGGACTGATCGGAAAAAACGGTTCAGGGAAATCTACCACATTTAAGGCACTGCTTGGACTGATCCGTCCAGATGGCGGAGCGGTAGAGTTGTTTGGGAAAAAAGCAGCAGAGATTACAACGGAAGACAAACAGAAACTGGGAGTTGTTTTTGCAGATTCAGGATTTAGTATGTATCTGACTGCAGCAGGTGTGGCAAGGATTATGGAGAGCGCTTATCAGGACTTTGACAGAGAAAAATTTCTGAAGCAGTGTACCAGATTTAATCTTCCGACAGACAAGAAAATCAAAGAATTTTCCACCGGTATGAAGGCAAAATTCAAAGTACTGGTGGCATTAAGTCATAAAGCAGAACTGTTGATTCTGGATGAACCAACGGTAGGTCTGGATGTAGTTGCTCGTGATGAAGTTCTGGGTATGCTAAGAGAATATATGGAAGAAAATGAAAACAGCTCTATTCTGATCAGTTCTCATATTTCATCAGATCTGGAAAGCCTTTGTGATGACTTTTATATGATTCATAATGGTAAGATTATTCTTCATGAGGATACAGATGTACTGTTGTCAGATTATGCAGTTATTAAAGTTTCAGAAGAAGAGTACAGAAAACTGGATCAGCAATATCTTCTTAAAACAAAAAAAGAAGCGTATGGATACAGCTGCCTGACAAATCAGAAGAAGTTTTATATGGAGAATTATCCGGATATTGTAATTGAGAATGGAAAAATTGATGATCTGGTAGTGATGATGGAGGAATAGATATGAGGGGCTTACTGGTAAAGGATATAGAGCTGATGAAACAGCAGAAGCAGTTTTTTATCTTGGTTATTGTGATGGGAATTATCCTGAATCTGACAGGAAGCGGGAGTGTCAGTTTTGCGACAGGATATTTTACGATCATCACAGCAATTTTTGCCATTACGACTATGAGTTATGATGAATTTGATAATGGTTTTGTATTTCTTATGACTTTGCCGGTTTCGAGAAAACAGTATGTGGCAGAGAAATATATATTGGGAATAGGACTTACAGGCGTAGCATGGGGAGTTGCAACGATAGAGGGGATAATCTGTAAAGTTGTGGCAGAGCTTCATGGGTGTTTAAGTGAGACTATTATTGGCAGTCTGATAAACATTCCAATTGCGCTTCTTATGCTGGCAATGTTTCTTCCACTTGGAATCTACTTTGGAGTGGAAAAAGGACGTTACATTGCAATTGTTTTGTGGATTATTATTATCGCCATAATTTATACTCTGGTAAAAACAATGGGACTATCAGAAGAAGCAATCAGCGCATGGCTGAATGGACTTAACTGGGGAATCGCATTTGTGATTGTGGCGTTGATTACAGCAATTGGATATCTGGGTTCTTTCTGGCTTAGTGTACGGTTTATGGAGAAGAAGGAGCTCTGATATTGTAGAATGAAATTTATATACGGATATTTTGCTTATGTTTTGAACATGGAATACGAAAAATTCCAATATCCTGTAACTTCATTTTTCACTTCTTATGATTATAAAAAATAACGAAAAATATAGAGGAAAATGAGAAACAAAAATCATTCAGGAAAGTGGATTCAGTTTACAAAAATACGGTTGTAATTAAGAAATCAGTGTGCTAGAATCAATATCAGCGTAATTGAATAGCTGTTAAGTGAACAGTATTATATTCAGAGATTCTGCATATGATACTGCGAGAGGGAATCAGGTAAAAAGCCTGAACGGTTGCGGCCACTGTATACAGAAAAAAACGGATTTCAATATGCCATTGCATAAATTTATGTGAGAAGGCGAGATCCGGATATCAGAGAAATTCTGAAAAAAGTTCTGATACATCATTCATGATCGGCTGAAAAATGGATGATGTATCAGTTTTTATTTTGCGGAAATTTCTATGAAAGTCTGTAAGTCAGGAAACCTGCTTGACAGTGCGAAGAAGGAACTTCCGTAAAAAGTATCCGTTATTTCTATCAGTTCTATTTTATACTTTACTTTTTCTGGAGTCCCGTCTTTTCGGTTACACATACAAGAAAACAAACGAAAAGAGAGGAAGTCAAATGAAAAACAAATATTTATCCACAAGAATCCTGGCTGTGGCAATGGCAGCAACTATGGCAGTTTCCGCAGCTCCGGCAGCTTTTGCAGCAGAGAGAGCAGACTCTGAAACGATCAAAGAGGACAATCAGCCGGCAGCAGACACAGAGGAGAATGCAGATGCTGAAGAAGCAGATACAGAAGAAGCAGCAGATGCAGAAAGCACAAAGACGGAATATCCTCTGACAATCACAACTTATGATTACGAAGGTAATGAAGTAGAAACTACATATGAAAAAGCACCGGAAAAAGTACTTGCAGTATATCAGGGAAGCATTGAAACCATGCTTGCACTTGGTCTGGAAGACCGCCTGGTAGCTACTGCCGGTCTTGATAACGAAGTTCCGGATGAGATGAAAGAAGCATTCTCCAAAACAAATTATCTTGATGAATTTACCCCATCCCTTGAAACAGTAACAATGTTAGAGCCGGATATGATCTTATCCTGGGGCTCTCTGTTCTCTGACAAAAACCTTGGTGATGTTACAAACTGGATCGACAAAGGATGCAATACATACTACAACACAAACACACGCGCCGGTGGTGACAGAACTCTGGAAAACGAATTCACAGATATCTTAAACCTTGGAAAAATCTTTGATGTACAGGACAAAGCACAGGCAATCGTAGACAACGCAAAAGAAGTGATCGACAAGACACTGAACGCAACAGCAGATATCGAAGAAAAACCAACAGTACTTGTTGTTGAACCTCTTGGAGAAGATATCACGAACTATGGTTCCAACAGCCTTGGCGGTGACATGGTAACTCAGTTAGGCGCAACTCTGGCTAATCCGGATGCTTCCACAGTTGGAAAAGAAGACATTATCGCAGCAAACCCTGACGTAATCTTTGTTGTATACATGCCATACGCAGGTGATGATCCGGAAACTGTAAAAGAAAGCCAGCTTGCTGTTATTCAGGATGACGAAGCTCTTCAGAGTCTTGACGCTGTAAAGAACGGACGTGTTTATCCGATCATGCTCAGCGAAATGTATGCAAGTGCAACACGTACACAGGATGGAATCGAAACATTTGCAAAAGGATTATATCCTGACGTAACACTTGACTGATTGGGGAAATAACGGTGAAAGAACAGGTTTCACAGACAAAGAAAGGCAGTGTGCTCAGAACATCCATGTACGTGGCAGTTCTCATCGGACTTGCGGTATTTCTGATTTTTTCCATTCTGTCAGCGATCACTTTTGGAAATGCAGATCTGTCACTGAAAGATGTATACAGTGTCATTGCGTATAAATTGTTTCATATCAAAAGCCTGTCCGCCTATGCAGAAGGCGCAATTCACGATGTTGTGTGGCTCATTCGACTGCCCAGAGTCCTGCTGGCTCTGGCAGTTGGAATGGCCCTTTCTGTTTGTGGCGTAGTGATGCAGGCAATTGTGCAGAATCCGCTGGCAGACCCTTATGTACTTGGTATTTCATCGGGCGCATCCCTTGGTGCGACACTGGCGATCATGCTTGGAATCGGTGGATTTCTTGGAGGAAACTCCGTGGGAGTCAGCGCATTTATCGGTGCGATGATCACTTCCTTTGCGGTCATTGCTATTGCAAATATGGGCGGAAAAGCAACCTCTGCCAAGCTGATTCTTGCCGGTATGGCGGTCAGTGCAGTGTGTTCTGCTTTTTCCAATTTTGTTATCTATATCACTAATGATAAATCAGCGGCAACAGAAGTTATGAAATGGAGCATGGGAAGCCTTGCAGGGGCAAGCTGGAGCAGAGTATGGGTAATGCTTCCTGTCACTCTGGTATGTGTGATCATTTTCTGGACACAGTACCGGAATCTCAATCTGATGCTTCTTGGCGATGAGGTGTCTATTACACTGGGAACGGATCTGCACAGGCTGAGAACGTTTTATCTGATCATTGCATCCGTGATGATCGGATTTGCTGTATACTGCGCAGGTGTGATCGGATTCGTAGGACTGGTAATCCCGCATGTGGTCAGAATTCTTTTCGGAACAGATCACAGAAGATTACTGCCGTTAAGCGCACTGCTTGGTGCGTCTTTCCTGATCTGGTGTGATGTGGCATGCCGTGTGATCCTGAAGAACTCCGAGATGCCGATCGGTGTGCTGGTATCCATTATCGGTGCTCCGTGCTTTATTTATCTGCTTGTGCGGAAATCCTATGGATTTGGAGGTAGTAAATAATGAAGATTACTACAGAAGATATTCAGGTCGGATTTCACGCCAGACAGATTCTGAAAGGCATTTCCATAGAGTCAAATGATAAGGAACTGGTAGGGATTATCGGACCAAACGGAAGCGGAAAGTCTACATTATTAAAATGCATCTACCGTATTCTGAAGCCGGACGCAGGCGCTGTCTATCTGGACGGCGAAGAACTCCATTCCATGAGTGTAAAAAGCTCTGCCAGAAAAATGGCAGTTGTGGCACAGCACAATTACTATAACTTTGACTTTACCGTGCGGGAAGTGGTATTGATGGGACGTGCACCTCACAAGAAAACTCTGGAGAGGGACAATGCGAAGGACTATCAGATCGTTGAGGAAGCACTGAAAACAGTACAGATGGAAGCATTTGCAGACCGTACATTTTCCACTCTGTCAGGCGGTGAGCAGCAGAGAGTCATTCTGGCAAGAGCACTTGCACAGCAGACACCTGCACTGATCCTTGACGAGCCGACCAACCATCTGGACATCACACATCAGATCATGCTGATGGAACTGGTGAAGAAGTTGAATGTAACGGTAATCTCAGCCATCCATGATCTGAACATTGCGGCGGCATACTGCGATAAGATTTATGTATTGAAAGATGGTGTGCTCGAGGGTTATGGAACCCCGCAGGAAGTACTTACTCCTGAACTGATCAAAAGGATTTACCGGGTAGACGCGGAAGTTGTAAATGACAGCCGCGGAAAAATGCATATTTTGTTTTTATAATATAGACCGATTGCAGCAAAATATTGAGATATGACAGGTCAGAGTCAGGGAAATTTTTGACTCTGACCTGTTGCATATGGAGGAAAAAGATGAATAAGATAGGAATTTTAACCTGCATCCATTCTAATAATGTATGCGCCAGAGTCAGATGCCTCTCTGCATTTCAGAACAGAAACGATTTCTTTCAGGATTACCCGGAAGACACTTATCTGGCAGCAATGATGACCTGTAACGGATGCAAAGGAGCCAACCCGACAGAACCCACAGAAGATAAAGGGATCCTGGAAAAAATCGACAGACTGATCAGTGAAAAGATCAGCACTATCCACGTAGGCGTCTGTCGCCTCCCGGATGGAAAACACGAATGTCCCAGAATGACACAGATCTGCGACATGATAGAAGAACGCGGAATCAAAATAGTCAGAGGAACACATAAAGAATAAAAAAGTCTACATGCAGTTACTGTGCACAGGTAATATCCCGCGAGGTGTTTTTTGTGAGCGAAGGTCACAGAAAACCCGAGACATACCGCGCGAATTTATGCGATTAGCATAAATTAAGTTTGCGAAGCAAACGATACTCCTTGGGCTTTGCACAAGGAGGTTCATCTTTCCTGCATCGCGAAGCGTGTTACTGGGCACGGAGTGAACAGTAACTACATGCAATTTAATAAAATAAAAAGAATATAAAATGCCTTGAAAATAAGAGAGAGTAATGCTAACATAAGTACAAAGTATATTTCTTTTATATTTCAAGGCATTTTTGCCGTCTGATTATTCTAATCTCATTTCAGAAATCCATGCTTTTAATTCCAATCAATTTATGAAAAAGCAGGAGCTGAGAAGTGATAAGAATAGTACAATACGTTCTTTAACTCCTGCATAAAACAGGAGGTAGCGCCAATGGCCAAAAGAAAGAACAAGAAAGTTACTGCGAAGAGAAATCGGTTGAAAGGTAACACAGTAACAGTAAACCGTAAATACAAAGATACAGTATTCCGTATGCTGTTTTCAGACAGAAAGAATCTGCTGTCACTGTATAATGCAATCAATGAAACTGCCTACACCGATGCATCTCAACTGGAGATTGTGACACTTGAGAATGCAATCTATATGGGAATGAAAAATGACCTGGCGTTTATTATAAATACGAATCTGTTTCTGTATGAACACCAGTCCACGTATAACCCGAACATGCCTTTAAGAGACTTATTCTATATCTCCAGCGAATACCAGAAACTGGTGGATTGGAAGTCCTTGTATACCTCAACAAGACTGAGAATACCGACACCGAATTTTATCGTATTCTATAACGGAACAGAGAAAAAAGAGGACCGCTGGGTAGATTATCTGTCAGAAGCTTATGAGAATATGTCAGGAGAGCCAAATCTTGAATTGAAGGTTATTACGTTAAACATCAATGTAGGACACAATAAAAAACTGATGGAAGAATGCAAGACCTTAAGGAAATATGCTCAGTATGTAGATAAAGTACGCAGATATTCTGACGAAATGGAACTGAATACGGCCGTAGAACGAGCGGTAAGCGAGAGTATTCAGGAAGGGATTCTAAAAGAATTTCTGCAAAAGAATCGAGCGGAGGTAGTCGCTATGAGTATATTTGAATATAACGAAGAAGAGGAAAAAAGGAAACTTAGAAAAGCAGAGTATGAAGCTGGTGTGGCAGAGGGAGTAATGAAAACTAAAAAAGAAACAGCAATTTCATTTGCTGAAATGGGACTGTCCGTGCAGCAGATTGCTCAGGGAGTAAAAGAAGAAGAAAAGACTGTACATAAGTGGTTGAACGAAAAAAAGGATATAAAAGCCATATAATGAAAATAATGGAAGATGAGTCCACAATAACTGTAAATGTGGACTCTTTTGGACTAAATGAACACATAAAAACAGAACCCTATTGGATTTCTCTATATCAGTATGTTAAAATAATTAGTTGATAAAGAACTTTAACAGATAGAGTGATAAGAAATAACTACTGATTTTATAAAGAAAAAGGAGCTTTTAAATACACTATGGAGAAACTTGTTGTAGGTATCCTTGCGCACGTAGATGCCGGTAAGACTACGTTGTCGGAGGGAATTTTATATTTGACTGGGAAGATTCGTAAGCTGGGGCGGGTGGATCATAAGGATGCATATCTTGACACTTATAATCTGGAACGGGAACGTGGGATTACGATTTTTTCTAAGCAGGCGGAGTTTGAACTGGGAAACAGGGGGATAACTTTGCTGGATACACCGGGGCATGTGGATTTCTCGGCGGAGATGGAGCGGACGCTGCAGGTTCTGGATTATGCGATTCTTGTGATCAATGGAGCAGATGGTGTGCAGGGACACACTATGACGTTGTGGAGACTTCTGGCGAGATACCAGATTCCCACATTCCTGTTTATCAATAAAATGGACCAGGATGGAACGGATAAAGAGAAACTTCTGGCAGAATTAAAAAAGAGATTAAGTGATAATTGTGTTGATTTCACCTGGGAAAATACAAATGAAACAGAAAGTTCAAAGGCACAATTTCTGGAAGACGTTTCCGTCTGCGATGAAGAATTGCTTGAAAAATATCTGGAAACAGAGGAAATATCAACATCAGATATCCGAAAAGTGATCAAGGAACGAAAACTTTTCCCATGTTTCTTCGGCTCTGCGCTGAAAATGACAGGTGTAGAAGAATTTCTCCATGGTCTGGAAAAATACTGTGAGACCCCGGAATATCCGGCAGAATTTGGTGCGAAAGTATTCAAGATTGCCAGAGATGATCAGGGCAACCGTTTGAGCTATATGAAGATTACCGGTGGAACTCTAAAGGTAAAGGAACTTCTCACAGATACAGAAAAAGCGGACCAGATCCGCATCTATTCCGGCGCAAAATTTGAGCTTGCAAAAGAAGCTCCTGCAGGAACTATCTGCGCAGTGACCGGGCTTTCCCAGACACATCCGGGACAGGGATTTGGAATAGAACAGGAATCCGAGATGCCGGTTCTGGAGCCTGTATTAAATTACAGAATTCTGCTTCCGGATGACTGCGACGTTCACCAGATGCTGAAGAAACTCAAAGAACTGGAAGAGGAGGAACCTGAGCTTCACATTGTATGGAATGAGCAGCTTGGAGAAATCCATGCCATGTTGATGGGTGAGGTTCAGATAGAGATATTAAAGCATTTGATCTGGGAGCGATTTCACGTAGCAGTAGAATTTGGTACAGGGAATATTGTATATAAAGAAACCATCGCAGAGCCTGTAGAGGGTGTAGGACATTTTGAACCGTTGCGCCATTATGCGGAAGTACACCTGCTTCTGGAACCGGGAGAGCCGGGAAGTGGTCTGCAGTTCTTTACTGCATGCAGTGAAGATGTGCTGGATCGTAACTGGCAGCGACTGATCCTGACTCATCTGGAAGAACGGGAACATCCGGGAGTATTAACTGGTTCTCCGATCACAGATATGCAGATTACGCTGATCACAGGACGTGCTCATCTGAAGCATACAGAAGGTGGAGATTTCAGACAGGCCACATACAGGGCTGTGCGTCAGGGCTTAAAGAAAGCAAAGAGTGTTCTGCTTGAGCCGTATTATGAGTTCAGACTTGAGATTCCGGGAGATATGATCGGACGTGCTATGACTGATATTCAGAAAATGAATGGAACTTTCCGGCAGCCGGAAGCAGATGAGGATGATATGATGGTGCTGAGAGGAAGTGCACCGGTATCTACGATGCGCGATTACCAGGCACAGGTTACATCCTATACAAAAGGACGCGGCAGATTGTTCTGTTCATTAAAAGGATATGCACCATGCCAGAATCAGGATGAAATTGTTGATGAGATCGGATATGATTCTGAACGTGATCTGGATAATCCGACTGGTTCTGTATTCTGTGCTCATGGAGCCGGATTCGTGGTACCGTGGTATGAAGTGGAAGATTATATGCACTTAGAGGGTGTAGATGGATCTGAACTGAGTGGCAGTATATCTGATGGAGAAGGATACGGAACAGGAAACGGAGGAGCCGGCGGTGGATTTTTAGGTGTTTCCGGAACTGCAGGACAGGGAAAAAACAGGAATAGCAGCAATCAGGCAGATTCGGGATATCGTCCACCTAAGAATGCAGGTGTAGGCAGCTATGAAGACGAAGAAGAGCTGAAAGCAATCTTTGAGCGCACATTTGGACCGGTTAAGCGATACAAAGAGCCACAGTTTAAACGGACATTTTCTTCCAGATCAGACAGCGGCAGCTATTACCGCAACAGTTCTTCTGTCAGGAAGAAAGAGAAAGAATATCTTCTTGTAGACGGTTATAATATTATTTATGCATGGGAAGATCTGAAGGAACTGGCAGATGCGAATCTTCATGCAGCACAAACAAAATTAATGGATATTTTGAGCAATTATCAGGGATTTAAGAAATGTACATTGATTCTTGTATTTGATGCATACAAAGTAGAAGGTCATGTGGAGGAAGTGATTACTTATCACAATATTCACGTAGTTTACACCAAAGAAGCCGAAACTGCAGATCAGTATATTGAGAAAACTGTCCATAAGATTGGCCGTGAAAATCAGGTAACAGTAGCTACATCCGATGGACTGGAGCAGATCATTATTATGGGGCAGGGTGCTCACCGTATGTCCGCAAGAGGGCTGCGTGATGAAATAAAGGCTACAGAAAACCAGATTCGTCAGCAATGGCATGAGAAACGTCAGAGCAGTAAGAATTATCTGATTGATAATATTTCTGATGAAATGGCGCAATATATGAAAGAAAAGAGACTTGAAAAGTAAAAAGGATTGGCTGTTAAGCCAGTCCTTTTTCTTCTAACCAGTCATAAAGTGTTCTCTTACCTGCTTTACGCTGATGTGTCATATGATTGAACTGCAGAATCGCAAGCAGAGTAAATACGATGATCAGTCCGATCAGAACATAAACTGACTGGCGGATACTTGTGCCGCCGGCGATTGTACTTCTGAATGCGTTTACAGTATAAGTAAATGGTACATAAGCGTGGATCTTAGATACAAATTCCGGTGAAATTTCTACCGGATAAGTACCTGCGGAACCTGCAAGCTGGATTACCATGAATACCAGCATAAGGAAACTTCCCACCTTACCAAAGGTAATATTAAAGAAATACATAATGGATGTAAATGCCATTGCTGTCAGGCAGGCGAATAAAACAGTCTTTGCCATTTCAGCAGGTGTAAATCCGTTAAATACATGAAGCAGAATGATCAGGAAAAGTCCCTGCAGGATTGCTACCGGATAAAGAACGGAAGCCTTGCTTGCCCACCATGCAAATCCTGATTTCAGTTTGCCTTTGTATGTAGTCAGAGGATACATCAGGCAGAATGCCAGTGCACCGACCCAGAGACCAACAGACATCATATACGGTGCCATTGCGTGACCGTTGTTTTCTACAGTGGTGATCTGAGTTTCTTCATCCTCGATCGGAGTTGCGAACATGCTGATTGTCTTATCGCTGGACTTGGTGTTTTTTACCTGGTCTGCACCGTCGCTGAGGCTGGAAGCCAGTGTGGAAGAACCATCCTTTAACTTCTTCATACCATCCCCCAGTTCTTTGGAACCATCGTAAAGCTGTGAAGAGCCACTCTGGATCTGGGAAGCACCGTCAGCAAGTTTCTGGGCACCACTGGTTAATGAAGCATTATTGGAGACAAGCTTTGATGTACCGTTTGCAAGAGTTTTGGTACCGTTGCTAAGAGTTGTGGCACCACTTGCAAGAGTTTTTGCACCATCTGCAAGCTGCTGAGTTCCACCTGTAAGAGCTTTATTATTTGATGCAAGTGTGGAGACTCCATTGGTATATTCTCTGATTCCGTCATTAAGTGTGGAAGCACCTTCGGATAACTGAGAAGCACCGGAGGAAATCTGCGGTACAGCGGCGGCAATCTTTGTGCCTGCTGTTTTCAGGTTTGCTGCGCCTTTTGTGAGAGTAGCATTGTTAGCTGTCAATGTCTTGAATCCATCATTTAATGCTTTTACACCTGCGGCTGCCTGCGGGAAAGATGCTGTGCTGCTTTCCAGTGTAGTCAGTGCGGAAGAAACAGACTGAGTTCCTGCATTTACTGCCTGTGCGCCGGTATAAAGCTGCTTTACGGCAGCTGTTACAGTACTGAATGTGTTGGTTGAAATATCCGGAATCTGGCTTGCACCTGCATTCATCTGTTTGGCGCCGTCAATCATGCTTTGTGCACCATTGCTTAAAGTGGAAGCACCGTCAGAAAGCTGGCCGGCAACTGTGTTCATTTGTTCAGCAGCTGAATTTAACTCAGAAACTTTGGAAGAAAGTTCAGCGGACATGCTGCTTACAGCACTGTTAATCTCACTGGAATACTGTTCGGTAAAAGAACTATCCACACCCTGCAGATCTGTAACAGAAGAATACAGCGTATCAGAAAGTCCGGCGATAGAATCGGCGGAGATCATACCGTTTTCATCCGCAGAAGCTGCGGCATTTTCCAGAGCTGCGGCTACATTTTGCATTGCCTGCATTGCTGTCTGAGCAGAAGCAATTTCGCTGTTGGCAGTTCCAAGAGCAGAAGATGTAGCCTGTGCATATTCACCAAGAACAGAACTGATGCTTTCGGCAGCAGAAGAAGCCTGAGAAGCTGCATCCTGAAGACCTGGTACAAGAGTACCGGAAATCTGACTGCTTACCTGGCTGATCGCATCAGACGCGCTGGAGATTCCGGCTGCTGCGGAAGTCATTCCTTCTCCGGCATTTTCCATTCCTGTTTTGGCCTGATTCAGTCCGGTGGTAAGTTTGTTTATTGAATCAGCAGTTGTACTGTCCTGCAAAGCAGATAACTGGGTATAAAGCTGGCCAATGCCATCTTCAAGCTGCTGAGTTCCATCTTTTAATGCAGCAGAAGAATTGCTTCCTTTAGAAACTGCTGTGTTTAACTGTGAAATACCGCCGGATACCTGGCCGAGACTTTCAAGTCCGCTTAACTGTGAAGCACCTTTTGCTAACTGTTCAGCGCCTTTTACGTAAGCGGTTGTTCCATCTGCGAGAGAATTTGCACCGTTAATATACTGAGTGGCTCCGTTTGCAAGGGTTGTTACACCTGCACTCAGGGAATTAATTCCGGATTCCAGAGCACTTGCGCCATCTTTCAGTTTCTCAGAGTTTTCATTGAGCTGTGCGACACCGGAGGTATAACTTATTACACCGTTATTAAGAGTATCGATTCCGTCTGTAAGTTCAGGTACTTTAGCAGTCAGTGTATCTACACCTTCATTCAGCTGCGTTGCACCGTTATTCACCTGTGAGACACCATCAGTGTATTCCTGAATACCTTTAGTAAGGGTTTCAGCGCCATCTGCGAAGGTAAGTGTGCTGGAAGAGAGTTTCTTAAGATTTTTTGTAATGGTCTGGTTTCCTTCGGCAGCGGATTTAATGCCGTCGTTAAGTTCACCGGATCCATCAGCTGCGTCCTGCATACCGTCTCCGACTTTGGCTATCTGGTCAAAAACTGTCTGTGTGTAGGTTTCTGTTACCTGGGTGGCAACTGCATCTTTGATCTTCAGTAGTGCAGTTTCACTTAACTTAGATGCAATATAGTTGGTTCCTGGGTTGGTTTCATATTTCAGCTCCATTTTCTTAGGTTCATCGTCCATAAGTGTGGCAGCATTTGCGGAAAAGTCTTCCGGAATAGTAATTACCATATAGTAAGTACCGTTTTTAAGGCCTTCCTCTGCTGTACGGCTGTCTACGAAGTTAAATGCCATAGAATCATTTTCACGTAATTCTTCGGCCATGTCCTTTCCAACACTTAGTGTTGTGCCATCATAGTCTACCGGTTTGTCTTCATTGACAACCGCAACAGGAAGATGGTCAACGCTTCCGTATGGATCCCACATGGATTTCAGAAACAGTCCTGCGTAAATGATCGGGATTGCGATAATTGCAATTACCACAACGAACATGATCTTATTATGCAGTAGATTTTTCCATTCGTTTTTGATCATACCTTATCCCTTTCTTTCTCTATATGTAGTTGTAATGTTACCATTCAGCAGATAATAATCAAAAGATACTGAATGATGTGTTCATGCTGATAGACAGCAGATCAAGTAATCAAATCAAAATCGATTAATAGTTATTGAAACTATTAATCGACAAGATGTTGATTTTCTTCATGAGCGGTATTATACTAAAACCAGAAATAAGATACAACCATTAAATTAGCTATTTGACGTATAGTAATAGACAAATTTAAATAAAATGTCTATTTTTACTGAGAATCTACATTTTGTATAAAATATATAAAAATCAATATATAAAATTGGTTATATTTTCCTGGCAAAGTACAGACCAGCAACAGGAAGCAGAGTTATTTACAGAAAGCGGGGGAAAGGATAATGGCAGACAAGGTAGACAGAAGAGTGCGAAAAACCAAAGCGCAGCTTAGAGCAGGGCTTGCACGTCTGATGCAGAAGAAGAGCATCAAGGAAATTACAGTAAAGGAACTGGTAGATGAGGTAGATATTAACAGGTCTACATTTTATCTTCATTACAGTGATATTTATCAGATGCTGGAAAGTGTGGAGAATGAGCTGATGGATGAGATTACACATGTAATAGAGGAATATTCGCTGGATTCCGTGGAGAATGGTAATTCTTATCCGCTGATCGAGCGTATTTTCACGATTCTCGATAATAATAAGGATATTTGTACTGCGCTGATGGGAAGTAATGGAGATATGGTGTTCTTAAGCAGAATCGAGAAGATGGTAGCAGAGACTGTTCTGCGGCAGCTGTCAGGGAAATTTGCAGCAGATAACCGTGATGTAGAATATGCGTATGCATTTTGCCTGAATGGGTGTGTAGGAATGATTAAGGCCTGGCTTTCTTCTGAGAATCAGGAATCAACGAAACATATGGCAGAGCTGACTTACAGAATGATTGAGAATACCACACACAACTTTCTCAGGCAGATGTCCGGGATTTGACAAAATGTTGCCGGTCTGATATGGTTAATCCAATGCAAGACAGTTAGTGATAAAAGATAGATTATATGAAAAACTGAGTTACTGAGAGCAGAGTGATCAGTAAAATATTTCCGAAACAGCAAAAAGGGAGATGCAGCAATGAAAGAAAAGCTTACACAGAAAGATGTTGAGAAAATCCAGCAGGAGATCGACCACCGCAAGCTGGTTGTACGAAAAGAAGCAATCGAGGCTGTAAAGGAGGCAAGAGCACAGGGTGACCTGAGTGAGAATTTCGAATATTATGCAGCCAAGAAACATAAGAATCAGAATGAAAGCCGTATCCGTTACCTTGAGAATATGCTGAAGACAGCAACTATCGTATCCGATGATTCAAAAGAGGACGAGGTTGGAATGGATGATATCGTAGAGGTATATTTTGAAGAGGATGACGAGATCGAGAAATATAAACTGGTGACTTCTATCAGGGGAAATTCAATGGAGAACCGTATCAGCATTGAATCTCCAATCGGTATGGCGTTAAAAGGCCATAAAGTTGGGGACAGAGTAGAAGTAAAAGTAAATGATAACTACAGCTATTTCCTCGAAATCCGCTCCATTGATAAGACCGGATCTGAGGATGAGAAAATTCGCGGATTTTAACCAAATCAAGTAAGTCCCCTGCTTCAATTGCGAAAAGCAATAAGCAGTGGGTGGGGACTTGCTTGTATCAGGAGGCGTGCAAGCGCCTTCTGATAAACTGCGGAGCAGTTATTTGGTTATGAGCAAGTAGCGAAGCGGATTGCGAATATCCGATTGACTCAAATCAAGTAAGTCCCCTGCTTCAATTGCGGATATTCGTTTGACGCGGAGCAGATCACGGATGAGTTATTGGCTTGAATAAGAATTATTATTAAGAACTATTGCATAGGAACAAATCTGATGCAGTAGTTCTTTTTGGTATTACGGGAAATTATGTCACTGAAGCGATCCGTCACAGACAGGAGGGCTGGTTTTATGTAAAAAATTTTACATGGATTTAACATTCCCATGGGGATGATTTTACAAAACATGGTTATTATGAAGAAAAGGTCAGAGGAATGTAAAAAAAGTATGAATACAGGTGCTGATCTTATACAACAGAGTTTTACTAAAGTAAACAAGAAACAGGTATACATTTGAAAAAGGAAAAGGAGAATAACCATGGATTTTTTTAGCATATTAACATTGATCGGAGGTCTGGCGCTGTTTCTGTATGGAATGAATGCTATGGGAGACGGTCTTGCAAAGGTTTCCGGCGGTAAGCTTGAGAAGATTCTTGAAAACCTTACCTCAAGCCCGATTAAAGCAGTTTTGTTAGGTGCAGCAGTGACAGGTGTGATCCAGTCGTCTTCGGCTACCACAGTTATGGTAGTAGGATTTGTAAACTCTGGAATTATGAAACTGTCTCAGGCGGTAGGTGTGATCATGGGTGCCAATATCGGTACCACAGTGACTTCCTGGATCTTGAGTCTGACAGGAATCCAGAGCGACAATTTCATTATCCGTTTATTTAAACCTACATCTTTTTCACCGATCCTTGCGATCATTGGTGTTGTTTTTATCTTATTTATTAATGATTCAAAGAAGAAAGATGTTGGAACGATCTTTATCGGATTTGCCATTTTGATGTATGGAATGGATATGATGAGCTCATCAGTAAAGCCACTTGCAGAAGTTCCTGCATTTACAAATCTTCTGCTGAAATTTTCCAATCCGTTACTGGGAGTTCTGGCAGGCGCACTTCTTACAGCAGTGATCCAGTCCTCATCAGCATCTGTTGGTATTCTGCAGGCACTTTGTCTCACCGGTGCGGTACCATTCAGTGCAGCAATTCCAATTATCATGGGACAGAACATCGGAACTTGTATTACGGCAATTATTTCAGCAATTGGAGCAAAGAAAAACGCCAAACGTGCCGCAGCAGTACATCTCTATTTTAATATGATCGGTACTGTAATCTTTATGACAGTATTTTATATTGTAAATGCACTGGTTGGATTTTCATTCTTCCATCAGTCAGCAACTCCTGCCGGAATCGCTATCATCCACAGTGTATTTAATATTACAGCAACTCTCATTCTGCTTCCTTTCTCAAAAGGACTGGAGAAACTTGCCTGTCTTACAATTCGTGACAAGAAAGAAGATATTGCTGTTTCCGCAGAAGACAGAGAGTTTATGATTCTGGAGCCTCGTTTCCTGGAGAAGCCGGCATTTGCAGTAGAGCAGAGCCGCAATGCAGCCAGAAAAATGGCGGAGGAATCCCACAATGCACTGTTTACAGCCTTGAAATTGGTGGATAAATATAGTGAAGAGGATGTAGAACGTGTGGAAAACATGGAAGCAAAGGTTGACCGCTATGAAGATGAACTGGGAACTTATCTGGTAAAGCTAAGTCACAAAGACATTTCAGAAGCAGACAGTCACAGTCTTTCTATTATGCTCCATTGCATTGGAGATTTTGAAAGAATTTCAGATCATGCGGTAAATATCAAGGAATCAGCAGAAGAACTTCACAAAAAAGGTTTGAAGTTTTCTCCGAATGCAAAGAAAGATCTGGAGGTACTTGGCCGTGCTGTAGAGGAAATTGTAAATACAGCATATGGGGTTTTTGACAAACAGGATATGAAGCTCGCAGAAAAGATCGAGCCTCTTGAGGAAGTGGTGGATGAGCTTTCAAAAGAAGTGAAACGCCGTCATATACAGAGGCTGAGGAGCGGGGAATGTACCATTGAGATGGGATTTATCCTTACAGATATCACAACATGCCTGGAAAGAGTGGCTGATCATTGTTCAAACATTGGGGTCTGTGTTACACAGGTCAATGAAGATCTGTATGACACTCACAGCCATTTGAATACTGTAAAAACTCATCCGGACGAATCTTTCTATCGGGAACTGGAAGATGCGAGAATAAAATACCAGCTTTCATAAAGAAAGCCGTATGAATGGAAAATCCGGACACTTCGGAATATCCTTATGGGATATTTTCGAAAAACTGGCCGGATTTTTCACTTTATAAAAGGGGAGCAGATGCAGGTTACATACTTGTGTAAGAATATAAAAATAAGTATACTGAAAAAAAGATAAAACAAAGGGGAGGGTGAAACAATGATTTACTGTGTAGAGGATGAACGTAATATCAGAGAACTTCTGATCTATACATTGGAAACAACCGGTTTTAAAGCCAGAGGATTTGTCAATGGCGAGGAACTGATGAAGGCGCTGAAAGAAGAGATACCTGAGCTGATTCTGCTGGATATCATGCTTCCGGGAGATGACGGATATACGATTCTGGAGAAACTTAAGAGTATGTCTACAGCAAAAAATATTCCGGTGATCATGGTCACAGCAAAGGAAGCAGAATTTGATAAAGTAAAAGGTCTGGAGAGCGGAGCGGATGATTATATCACCAAACCCTTTGGGATGATGGAATTCATTGCCAGAGTAAAGGCGGTTCTCAGACGAAGTGCACGTCAGAACGAAGACAAGGAACTGCATTATGAGGAACTTTATCTGAATGTGGGCCGTCATGAAGTACGTTATCGGGAAGAAAAAATCGAACTTACCAGAAAAGAGTTTGAACTTCTGCAATATCTGATGGAAAATAAAGGTCTGGTTATGACAAGAAATCAGATTCTCTGTCACGTATGGGGATATGATTTTGACGGAGAGACCAGAACCGTAGATGTACATGTAAGAACTCTGCGCCAGAAGCTTGGTGAGGCAGGAAGCCTGATTGAAACTGTACGTGGAGTTGGTTATAGAATCGGAGCATAAGAATGAAACAGAGAATATTCAGTCATACCAGTTTACTCATTATTTTATCTGTTATACTCACATTTCTGGCAGCAGGAACGGTTATGTATAACAGATATGATATTTATATGAAACAGGGAGTAAGAGACGAAGCAGCATATATCAAAACAGGACTGGAAGAGGATGGGGAAGAATTCCTTACAACGAGAATCGGAAATGCGACAAGCAGCCGTATTACTCTTCTGGGAGAAGATGGAAAAGTGCTGTTTGACAGTATTGAGAATCCTGCAGAGATGGAAAATCACAGCAACAGACCGGAATTTATTGAAGCGCAGAAAAAAGGATATAGCGAGATGGTCCGGTATTCAGATACCTTATCGAAGCAGACATTTTATTATGCGCTCAGTCTGAAAAATGGACAGGTGCTTCGTGTAGCGAAGACTACAGACAGTCTTCTTATGACAGTGGCCTCCAGTTTCCTGCTGTTGGGACTGTTAGTCTGCATCATTCTGGTAATTGAGATATTTCTGGTGCAGAAGCAGACACAGAAACTGATCGAGCCTATTAACCAGATTAATCTGGAGCAGCCGCTGGATTATGTATGCTATGAAGAATTGCGGCCGCTGCTTTTCAGATTGGATCAACAGAACCGTCAGATTAAGAAACAGCTTGAGGATCTGAAAAATGCGGAGAGCGTGCGGAAAGAATTTACCGCAAATGTATCTCATGAATTGAAAACACCGCTTATGTCAATTTCCGGTTATGCGGAACTTATGATGAATGGAATGGTTCCTTCTGACAAAGTACAGGATTTTTCCGGCAGAATCTATCATGAATCTGTAAGGCTTTCTAATCTGGTGGCAGATATTATTCAGCTTTCCAGGCTGGATGAAAAGAACGGAGAATCCATGTTTGAAACTGTTGATATCGAAGAACTTGGTCAGGATGTAATCAACAATCTGCAGGAGCGTGCTGCAAAGAAAAAGATCGAACTGGAATATAAAGGAAGTGATGCGCAGGTTCAGGGCGTACGCCATGTACTGTATGAAATGCTTTACAATATTACAGACAATGCGATCCGTTATACACCAGAGGGCGGAGAAGTCAGAGTCTTTGTGGGAAAATTTAACGGAAAACCATTTTTCCGTGTGGAAGATAACGGAATTGGCATCCCGGAGAACGAACAGCAGAGAATTTTTGAACGTTTTTACAGAGTGGATAAAAGTCACTCACGGGAAACCGGCGGTACAGGTCTGGGACTTTCTATTGTGAAGCACGGAGCAGTCTTACACCATGCAAAAATCCTGCTGGACAGTGAACCTGGAAAAGGAACAAAAATGGAAATACTGTTTAAAAACTAAAAGAAAAAAACCATAATTTTAGGGATTGACAGACAAGTGATTATTAGAGAAAATAAAGTCAGAAAGTTATCCTGTAAAAGCAGATATGCAGAGGCGTATCTGGAATTTTGAGACAAATATAGAAGCATCTGAATGAAGTATATGTGAACAGGTTGGACAGACAATGGAGGAAGAAGTTCAGTATGAAAAATTGGAAAAGTATTACGGCCGGCGTAAGCTGTTTATCAATGCTGCTCACAGCAGGGATGTCTACAACATCTGCAGCAGAGATTACAGAGATTCCGGAACAGAGCATTGTATACTGGTCCATGTGGGAGGAAAATGAACCACAGGCAGATGTGATCAAGGAAGCAGCTGAGGACTATGAAGCAGCAACTGGTATTTCTGTAGAGATTGAGTGGAAAGGCAGAGAAATTCAGTCTCTGATCGAACCCGCACTGGATGCAGGTGAACAGATTGACCTTTTTGATGATGACTATCAGAGGATGGTGCAGGAACATAAGGAATATCTGGCAGAACTGAAGAAGATGGCAGATACTGTAGATTACGAGAATCATATTATGCCGGTACTGTTGGAACAGGTAAAGAACTGGGGAAACGGAGAACTGCTTGCAATGCCTTACCAGCCTTATATCACAGGAGTCTGGTATAACAAAGATTTGTGGGAGGAAGCAGGTCTTGGTGAACAGGATATACCAGATACCTGGGAGAAATTACTCAGGGTGTGCCGCAAGATCAAGAACAGTGACAGTGGTTTAAGTGCTATGACCTGCGACGAACAGTATGTAAATCTGCTGTATGGCTACCAGCTTGCAAGATACCTGGGACAGGAAAAAGTTCAGCAACTGATCCATAACTGCAGCTGGTCTCAGATTTCAGAGGCGAAACAGGCAGCAGAAGATATCAGAACGTTGTTTTTTGCCGGCTACATGAGTAAAAGTGCACCGGCAGAGCATCCGGAAGGGCAGGATGAAGTCGGAGATGGAGAAGCAGTCATGGTTCTGCAGGGATCCTGGACTCCGAATGAAGTGACAGAAGATACAGGTTCTGATGATACCTGGGGATTCTTTCCGTGGCCTGCGGTCAAAGACGGAACAGATGGCACAGAAGGGATTATGGTAGGTGCGCAGGGATTTGGCATAACAAAAGATTCTCAGATGAAGCAGGAAGCCTTTGATTTTGCCTATTCAGTGTGTACCGGTGAAACAGATATGAAAATGATGGATGCAGTAAATTCTATCCCTGCAGATGCAGATAATACTCAGTGGCCGGAAATGCTGTCTGATGCGGCTTCTTACATGGAGAATATGTCGAAACCTTATATGTGGGCCGCAGGACTGGAAGCAGACCCGGATTACAAAGATCAGATACAGACAGAACTTTTAAAGCTTACAAAATTAGAAGAAACACCGGATGAATTTATAGAAAATCTCAGTAATATGGATTAGAAAGTCTGCTCAGACAAGTTATAAGATGTTTTTAAGTATCAGCGCTCTCGTTCAGAGAGCGCTTTTATTGATGTAATATATTCTGTAGGAGTCATCCCCGAAATTTTCTTAAATTGTCTGGAGAAGTAATGAATGGAAGAATACCCCAGAAATTCTGAGATCTGAGTGAAATTCATCTGGTTTTCACGGATCAGTTGTCTGGCATATGCGATCTTTAAACGGGAAAAGAATTCCATAGTTCCGCATTGATGCTGTTCCTGAAACATTTTCTGCAGCTGGGACCGGCCGATCATATTGTCATGGCACAGATCATAAAGAGTGATATTTTCCCGGATATGATCTTCCATGTACGCGATGACCCTTTTATATACAGCGGAATTATTTTTAAGATTAACAAATTTACTGATAGGTACAGTCATCGGGGGTGAAGAGTTTCTACGGATCATGTAGATCAGCATTTGCTGAAGATAAAGACGGATCAGCTGCTGTGAGCCAAACATGAAATCTTCTTTCTTTTCCATTTTTTCTGTGTAAGGATTGTCCAGCGGAGTTGCAATACAGCGCCGTGCCTCGGCAACTAGCATTCCCATAAGATTTCTTTCGGAATCAGAAAGTTTCAGCAGCTTCTTTTCAAAAAATTTCATACATGGAGAATCACATTCAAAAGAAACCACCACAATGTTCGGAGCAGTATTTCCGATAGCAGTCAGGTTGTGAAATTCATTTGGTTTATGAAAGATAATCTGCCCGCTGGTCAGATGGTAAGTTCCATTATCTGTCTGTATTTCTGCCTTTCCTTTATCTACACATTGAAATTCCCAGAAATCATGACGCTCTCCTGCGAAATGAAAATCACTTCTGTATTCAAAATAATGGATTGTATAAATTCGTTCAATATGAATATCTTCATCCAGATACATACTTTCAAACGCCATGAATGTATCGCTTCCCTTCTGTCATGATTTTTAACCAAATACCCTTTAATTTTACTATCTTAATGTTTATGCAATATAAGAAATGATTGCTTTGTACAAGTATACAACAAAAAAGAATGAAAAACCAGTTGAAAATGAATTTTTGTACAAAAGAAATGGACGTTTGTGCAAATACTATTTGTGCAAAAATGATAAAATAAGAACTACCAAATAAAATAATTGTTGAAAATCAACAAAAGAGAAAAGAGCGAAAAAAGAAAAAGACAAAATGTCAAAACCAACAAAGGAGGAAAAAAGGTTATGGGAATGAAGAAAAAAATGCTTAGTGCAACATTATGTGCAGTTATGGTTGGTTCACTTGCAGCACCGGCTTTTACTGTTCAGGCAGATGATGACACATTAGTTTACTGGTCTATGTGGGAAGCTACAGAACCACAGGGACAGGTAATTCAGGAAGCAGTTGATGCTTATACAGAGCAGACAGGAGTAAAGGTAGACCTTCAGTTCAAGGGACGTACCGGAAACCGTGAAGCACTTCAGCCTGCACTGGACGGCGGTACACAGATTGACATTTTTGATGAAGACATTGATCGTGTAAATGGAATGTATGGCAAATATCTGCTGGATCTGGAAGACCTTGCAAAAGAGAATGATTATGAAGCAACTGCAAATGCAGGTCTGATCGCAGCATGCCGTGATGCTGGCGGCGGCACATTAAAGACAATTTCATATCAGCCGAACGTATTTGCTTTCTTCTATAACAAAGATCTGTTTGAGCAGGCAGGAATCACAGAAGAACCAAAGACATGGGATGAATTCAAAGATGTATGCCAGAAATTAAAAGATGCTGGAATCACACCAATGACTATGGACGATGCTTATGCAACATGCGTGATAGGATATCATCTTGCAAGACTGGTTGGAGAAGATAAAGTAAAAGAAATCGTAACTGAGGGTGAATGGGATGATCCTGCAGTTCTTCAGATGGCACAGGATATCGAAGAACTTGCAACTAACGGATACTATTCAGAGATGGTTGGTTCTAATGTATGGCCAGCAGGTCAGAACACAGAGCTTGCTCTTGGAACAGCTGCAATGTATCTGAACGGTTCCTGGTTACCAAACGAAGTAAAAGAGATGGCTGGTCCTGACTTCCATTGGGGATGCTTCGCATATCCGGAACTGACAGATGGTGCTAACGGAACAGAAACAAACAACTTCGGTGCACAGGTATTTGGCATTAACAAAGATACAAAACTTGCAAAAGAAGCATTTGATCTGATCACATTCATTACAAAAGGTGAATATGACCAGAAGCTTGCAGAAGAATCTGTAGGTATTCCATCTGACACTACAAACACAGAATGGCCGGAAATGGTTGCATGCGCAAAACCTGTTATCGAGCAGAGCACAAACCGTTTCACATGGGCATGCGGTGTAGAATCTAACGTAGACATGACTCCGGTTATCAAAGAGAACTTTATCAAATTAATGGCTGGCTCTATTACTGCAGATGAATTTGTTTCCGCTATGCAGGATGCAGCGAAATAAATAAAGAATTTATAGAGATGGTGGCATCGTATCTACGCTGCCGCCATCTTTCTTTATGAATATTTAGTACATGTTTTGCAACGACCGTAGTGGAACGAAGATGCGGGAGCGAAGCGTAGCAAATCCGTAGATATGGTATTACTTACAAAGGAGGTATTTTCTTGAAGAAGAATAAAACGATGATCGTTGTATTTCTGACTCCGGCAGTTCTGCTGTTTCTGGGAATCTTTCTTTATCCGATTATCAGAACAGTCATCATGAGCTTTTTCAAGATTGACGGAGTTACAGATTCCATGGATTTATGGAAATTTGTAGGTTTTGGAAATTATACAAAACTGATAAATACCAGCCTGTTCAGAACATCATTTTTTAATCTGTTTCGTATCTGGCTGGTTGGAGGCCTGGTGGTAATGAGTCTGTCTCTTTTATTTGCAGTTATTCTTACCAGTGGGATCAGAGGAAAGAAATTTTTCCGTGCCATTATTTATATGCCGAATATTGTCAGTGCAGTAGCGCTTGCAACCATGTGGCTGCAGTATGTGTTCAGTCCAAGATATGGTCTGTTGAAAGATTTCTTTACAGCACTTCATCTGGATAATCTGGCAAAGATTCAGTTCCTGGATAATGACCATAAATTCTGGGCATTACTGTTTGCCTACTGTTTCGGGATGGTAGGATACCATATGCTGATCTGGCTCAGCGGTATTGAGCGTATCAGTCCGGAATATTATGAAGCAGCAACTATTGACGGAGCTACTAAACCGGCACAGTTTCGCTATATGACTCTTCCTCTGTTAAAAGGAGTGTTTAAAACAAATATCACGATGTGGTCCGTAAGCAGTGTGGGATTTTTTGTATGGTCACAGCTTTTCTCTACAGTAACTGCAGACACACAGACAATTACGCCTTATGTTTATATGTACATGCAGATTTTTGGCGGCGGTAATACAGTTACAGAACGAAATGCAGGTCTGGGAGCTGCTATTGGTGTACTGCTTAGTATTTGTGTTGTGATCGTATTTACAGTATGTAACAAAATGATTAAAGATGATGATCTGGAATTCTAAGGAGGGATGAAAAATGGCAAAAGAAAAAGAGGCACGAAGACCCTTTAATCTGAAAAAAGAAATCAAACTCCTGCCAGGATATATCATCCTGCTTATCTGGGTGATCTTTACCATCGCACTTCTTGGATGGGTATTTGGAGCAAGTTTTTCCACAACAGCAGAAATATTTCAGGGAAAGGCTCTGAAGTTTGAATCAGGACTGCATTTTGAAAATTATGCAAAGGCATGGAACGGTGCCGGTGTTGCGGGATTTTTCGGAAATTCTCTGATCTATTCCGTGATTTCCTGTACGATTCTGATCCTGGTGTGTGCACCGGCAGCTTACGTATTGTCCAGATTTGATTTTATTGCAAATAAATTTATACAGACCAGCTTTGTATCTGCTATGGGCGTTCCGGCAATCATGGTTGTACTCCCGCTGTTCAGCATCATTTCCGGTATGGGAATCCTGAATAACGTGGCAGCCGGAAGGACTGTTCTGATCATTTTGTATGTAGGAATCAATGTACCGTATACGACGATTTTTCTGCTCACATTTTTCAGTAATATCTCCAGAACTTATGAGGAGGCAGCAGCTATTGACGGATGTCCTCCGATGAGAACATTCTGGAAAATCATGTTCCCGATGGCACAGTCAGGAATTGTGACAGTAACGATTTTTAACTTTATTAATATATGGAATGAATATTTTCTGTCACTGATTTTTGCAAGTTCTGATAAACTGAAACCTGTTGCACCCGGACTTTACGGAATGATTAACTCTATGAAATATACAGGTGACTGGGCGGGAATGTTTGCAGCGGTAATTATTGTATTCCTGCCGACATTTGTTCTGTATATTTTCCTGTCAGAAAAAATTATTGGCGGTGTTACTGGTGGCATCAAGGGATGATGACGGGAAATTGGCAAATATTAAGGTGTGTCGCGGAGAACACTTTTTTGACCCTGAAATCATAGTATGATAAGATAAATGTAAAACGTTACCATGCAGGAAATCAGAGATTTGTAATCTGGCGGACAAGTGTTCCGCAAATAGCAACTGCAGGAGAACGAAAAACATTTAAAGAAAAGAGGATTAATATTATGAATAAACCAGTATTAGTAGTTATGGCAGCAGGAATGGGAAGTCGTTACGGCGGTCTGAAACAGATTGATCCGGTGGATAAAGAGGGACATATCATCATGGATTTCTCTATTTATGATGCAGTAAAAGCCGGATTTCAGAAAGTAATTTTCATTATCAAAAAAGAAAACGAAGCTGATTTCAGAAGTGCGATTGGTGATCGTCTCAGCAATCAGCTTGAAGTTTCTTATGTATTCCAGGATCTCCATAACATTCCGGCAGGCTATGAAGTACCGGATGGACGTGTGAAACCATGGGGAACTGGACATGCAGTATTAAGCTGCATCGATGAGATTGACGGTCCATTTGTTGTTATCAATGCAGATGATTATTACGGAAGCCACGCATTTAAGATGGCGTATGATTACCTTACAGAAAATGAAGATACAGCAGATCTTTATAAATATATGATGGTTGGATACAAGCTGGAAAATACACTGACAGAGAACGGCCATGTAGCAAGAGGGGTATGCGTGACAGATGAAGAGGGCCATCTTCTGAAAATCAATGAGCGTACACATATTGAAAAGCATGACGGCGGAACTGCTTATACAGAAGACGACGGAAAAACATGGACTATGCTTCCGGAGGGCAGTACTGTTTCCATGAACATGTGGGGATTCTCAGCAAGCATCCTTAAGGAATTAAAAGACAGATTCCCGAAATTCCTGGATGAGAATCTGAAAGTAAACCCGTTGAAATGCGAATATTTCCTGCCATTTGTAGTAGATGAGCTTCTCTGCGAGAAGAAAGCAACTGTAAAAGTTCTGAAATCTATGGATAAATGGTATGGCGTAACCTACAAAGAAGATAAACCTGTGGTAGTAGCTGCCATTCAGAAATTAAAAGATGGAGGGCTGTATCCACAGAAATTATGGGAGGAATAATTGAGTGGAAATTAACCGGGAGATAAAGAATATCACCAGCGCGTTTGTTCTGGAAGATAATTTGACAGAATGTGTCCCTTATGGAAGCGGGCATATTAATGATACTTATCGTCTGACTTACGATACAGGCAAACATTATATTCTTCAGAAAATGAATAAGAGTATTTTTACGAAGCCTGTAGAACTGATGGAGAATGTCAGCGGGGTCACAGCATGGCTGAAGAAAAAAATTCAGGAGAACGGCGGAGATGTAGAGCGAGAAACTCTGAATCTTGTGATGACCAGAGATGGATTTCCTTATTATGTAGATCAGGAGGGAGAGTATTGGAGAGTTTATCTGTTTATAGAGAATGCGACCTGTTATGATATGGTAAAAGATGAGAATGACTTTTACCAGAGTGCGGTAGCTTTTGGAAATTTTCAGAGATTGCTGGCAGATTATCCGGCAGAAACTCTTCATGAGACTATCGTGAATTTCCACAATACAGTGGACAGACTGGATAAGTTTAAAGATGCTGTGGAGAAAGATGTATGTCACAGAGCAGCAGATGTGGAAAAAGAAATTCAGTTTGTACTGGATCGTACAGAACTGGCACATGTCCTGTGTGACATGCAGGAGCAGGGAAAATTACCGCTTCGTGTTACACATAATGATACAAAACTGAATAACATTATGATCGATAATGTTACAGGAAAAGCTATCTGTGTCATTGACCTTGATACAGTAATGCCGGGACTCTCTGTAAATGATTTTGGTGATTCTATCCGCTTTGGTGCAAGCACCGGAGCTGAGGATGAGAAAGATCTGACAAAAGTGTCCTGTGATCTTCACCTGTATGAAGTCTATGTCAAAGGTTTTATAGAGGGATGCGGCGGTGCGCTGACAGAGACAGAATTGGATATGCTTCCGATGGGGGCAATCCTTATGACCTTTGAATGTGGAATGCGTTTCCTTGCCGATTATCTGGAGGGGGATCATTACTTCAAGATCCACAGAGAGGGACATAATCTGGATCGCTGCAGAACACAGTTCAAACTGGTAAAAGATATGGAAGAAAAACTTCCCCGGATGAAAGAAATTGTAAATAAGTATAAATAACCGTACATGTCCATGGAGACTTGCTTTTATGAACTGATTCGGATAGATTATCCTGTGGGGATATGAGGAAAATCATATTTTTGCAGGATTTTTCTATATCATAGGAGATTACTCCGTAATGTTCCTGTGATATAAAAAGCCCTCCATACAATATAGAGAAAATGTATTTTACAGCTTACCATACATGAGGTTATAGAATACAGACGTGAAATTTGGCAGATATGCAGCAGGATATCCGCAGAATTTTACAGATTACACTCAGAATTATCAAGGATATTTCTGATGTCGTGGACTAATATATGTATTGTTGAAAGAGAAAAAATAATAGAAATTGCAGAAAACAGGTATTGTGGCAAGGTAGTGACGCAGATAATATTAGGAAATTTGAAAAAATATGCGTCGCGGAATTTTACCAAAATCAAGCAAAGAAAAATGATAGATCAAATGATTCAGCTGGTTGTTGGTAAAAGAATTTTTTTGCTCACGAAACTATGAAAACAGCAGGCAGACAGGTTAGGAGGAATTATCATGGCAATTTTAGTTACAGGCGGAGCAGGCTATATTGGAAGCCATACAGTTGTAGAATTGCAGAACGCAGGATATGATGTTGTAGTTCTGGATAACTTAAGCAATGCAAGTGAGAAATCTCTGGACAGAGTTTCCAAGATCACAGGCAAACCAGTGAAATTCTACAAAGCAGATATCCTGGACCGTGATGCTTTAAATGAAATTTTTGATAAAGAAGACATTGATTCCTGCATTCATTTCGCAGGTCTGAAAGCAGTAGGAGAATCTGTTGTCAAACCTTGGGAATATTATGAGAACAACATTGCAGGAACATTAACACTGGTAGATGTTATGAGAAAACATAATGTAAAGAACATTATCTTTTCTTCATCCGCAACTGTATACGGAGATCCGGCTATCATCCCGATCACAGAAGAGTGCCCGAAAGGACAGTGCACAAATCCATACGGATGGACAAAATCTATGCTGGAGCAGATCCTGACAGACATCCAGAAGGCTGATCCGGAATGGAACGTAGTTCTTCTTCGTTATTTCAACCCGATCGGTGCTCATAAGAGCGGAACGATCGGAGAGAATCCAAACGGTATCCCGAATAACCTGATGCCATACATCACACAGGTTGCAGTTGGTAAATTGAAAGAACTTGGCGTATTCGGAAATGATTACGATACTCCGGACGGAACAGGTGTAAGAGATTACATCCACGTAGTTGACCTTGCAAAAGGACATGTAAAAGCCCTCAAGAAAATCGAAGACAACTCCGGATTAAGCATTTACAATCTTGGTACAGGAAAAGGTTACAGCGTTCTTGATATCGTAAAGAACTTTGAAGCAGCTACAGGCGTTAAGATTCCATACGTGATCAAACCACGTCGTGCAGGTGACATCGCAACATGCTATTCTGATGCTTCCAAGGCAGAGAGAGAACTTGGCTGGAAAGCAGAAAACGACATCAAAGAAATGTGCGCTGACTCCTGGAGATGGCAGTCCAATAACCCGAATGGTTATGATGATTAATTAATACAGAATACAAATATCCCCCACACATGTGAAAATGCTCATGTGTGGGGGATATTTTAAATTTACTGATAGGATTGTCAGTATATTTTTTACTGGTTATAATAGATAAAAACACTATGTTGTTATCTAAAGAAAGGACAGGATACACATGAAAGTAGCAGCAATCCAGATGCCCACAGTAAAAGATAAAATGCAGAATATCCGCACTGTCGGTGCTTATATAGAAAAAATAAAAGCAGATAATCCGGATTTTGTAATTCTCCCGGAGATGTTCTGTTGTCCGTACCAGACTGAAAACTTTCCGGTTTATGCAGAAAAAGAAGGCGGCCCATCCTGGCAGGCGATGTCTGAGTATGCCAGAAAATACCATATTTATCTGATCGCAGGTTCTATGCCGGAAGTAGATGAGGCAGGAAATGTTTTTAATACTTCTTATATTTTTGACAGAGACGGAAAACAGATCGGTAAGCACAGAAAAGCTCACCTTTTCGATATCAATGTAAAAAATGGCCAGTACTTTAAAGAATCTGATACCCTAACACCGGGAGAACACGCCACAGTATTTGATACTGAATTTGGAAAAATGGGCGTCATGATCTGTTACGACATCCGTTTCCCTGAATTTGCCCGTACAATGGTACTGGACGGTGCGAAGATGATCTTCGTCCCGGCAGCTTTTAATATGACTACAGGCCCTGCGCACTGGGAACTGACTTTCCGCGCAAGAGCTCTTGATAACCAGATTTACATGCTTGGATGTGCTCCTGCCAGAGACACACAGGCAGGATACATTTCCTGGGGACATTCCATTGTGACAGACCCCTGGGGACAGGTCACGAAACAACTGGATGAGAAAGAGGGGATCTTAATAGAAGAAATAGATCTGGACCGCGAAGACCAGATTCGAGAACAGCTTCCATTATTAAAACACCGTAAATGCGAGATGTATCATTTATAAGAAAGATAAGAGGACACATTTATTTCGCAAACTGACCATAAATCAAACACATTTACCAGATATAGTAATACCATCAACAAAAACAAAAGAAACAGAGAACAGTAAAAATTATAAAAGTATAAAGCGAGGTATCACTATGAAGTATAAACATCTGGCAATGATTATGGGAGTTATGATCACAGCAACATCTGTTGGATCTGCAGCAACAGCATTTGCAGCAGACAGCAAGACAGAAAGTACTCAGGATGCAGAAGACACCACAGAAGATACAGCAGAGGCATCAGATACAGAAGAATCAAATGAAATCCTTGGAGAAGTAAAATCCGTAGAAGACGGAAAAATCACCATCGCAGTAGGAACCAGAAAAGAAATGGACCAGCCTGGAGAACAGCCACAGGGTGACGGAAACGGTGAAGCGCCGGAGAAACCGGACGGAGAAAAACCATCTATGTTAGATCTGACAGGCGAAGAACAGGAAATTACAGTCACAGACAGCACAGTGATTACTAAACAGACCATGGGTGGCGGTCAGGGAGCGCCAGACGGCTCAGGCCAGTCCGACGAGATCACATTAGACGATATCAAAGAAGGCGACGTAGTTGCCATCACATTAGACGATGACGGAAACGCAGCAACCATCACAGTTCAGTCCATGGAAATGGGCGGTGGTCAGGGAGGACCTGGCGGTCAGGCTTCCGGTGTGGACAGTTATGATGCGGCCAACGAATACAGCTCAGATGAAACTGTTTCTGACACTTCTCTGGAATCCACAGGAACAGACGAAAATGCAGCACTTGTTTCTGACGGCGCAGAAGTTACATTCAACAATGATGCGATCTCCAGAACATCTTCCGACAGCCAGGGTGGTGACAACTCCAGCTTCTATGGTGTAGGTGCAGCAGTCCTTGCTACAGACGGAACCGCATATGTCAAAGACAGCACAGTAACTACAGACAGCAAAGGCGGCGCAGGACTTTTCGCGTACGGCGATGGAACTGTATACGCAGCAGATACAGATATCACCACACAGCAGGATACCTCAGGCGGAATCCATGCAGCAGGCGGCGGCAAACTTTACGCATGGGATCTAAGTGTAGAGACAAATGGCGAATCATCAGCAGCGATCCGCAGTGACAGAGGCGGCGGAACAATGGTAGTAGACGGCGGTACTTATACATCCAACGGTGTTGGTTCCCCTGCAGTTTACTGTACAGCAGATATCGCAGTTAATAACGCAGAACTGACAGCAAATGGTTCAGAAGCAGTGTGCATCGAGGGCTTGAACTCTCTAAGACTTTACAACAGCAACCTTACCGGAAACATGAGCGATGATGACCAGAATGATACGACATGGACAGTTATTCTTTACCAGAGCATGTCCGGTGATTCAGAAGTTGGAAACAGCACCTTCCAGATGGATGGCGGTACCATTACATCCAAGAATGGTGGCTTATTCTATACAACTAATACAGAATGCACGATCGCATTAAAAGACGTGGACATCACATACAACGACGACAGCGAATTCTTCCTGCAGTGTACAGGAAACAACAACCAGCGTGGATGGGGACAGAGCGGTGCTAATGGATCTGACTGCAACTTTACAGCTGACAGTCAGGATATGAAAGGCAATGTAATCTGGGATTCCATCAGCAATCTCGATTTCTACATGACCAACGGCAGCACACTGGAAGGCGCATTCGTCAATGACGAATCTAATGCAGGAAATGGTGGAGACGGCTACTGCAACGTAGTAATCGACAAAGACTCCACATGGACAGTGACAGGCGACAGTACCATCACATCCCTGTCAAATGCAGGAACCATCACAGATGCAGACGGCAAAACAGTTTCTATCGTAGGTACAGACGGTACTACTTATGTAGAAGGCGACAGCGACTACACGATCACAGTAGGTTCCTATCAGGACAGTGCAGATACCTCAAACGCAACAGTAATCGATGACTGGTCCAATTATGAAGTGGAAAGACCGGAGAACCTTTAACAATAAAATTCAATATAGAAATGTAAAAAAATCACGGTTTTTGCCGTGATTTTTTTATTTATATTTTACATTCATTTGACACAAACACGATAGTTGAGAATAAAAAAAGGCTTTATAATAGTGCCTGTCGTCAAAACAGTCAGCAAAAGAAACAGAAACAAAAAGCTGTCTGAAAATACACATAAAAATTAAACGAGGAGAAAAAATCAGTATGCAATATAATCTTGCGTTGATGTTAAAAGAAAAGAAATTATTTCTTCTGGACATTGACGGAACAGTTGCTCTGGGAAGTGAATTGCTGCCGGGGGCTGCAGATTTTCTTCGCACTGTAAAAAAGAATGGAGGAATTTTCCGCTTTCTTACAAATAATTCATCTAAGGCAGCAGGAGATTATGTAGAACAGTTTCATGACTGGGGAATTGAGACAGAGGAAACAGAATTTGTTACTGCCGGAACCTATGCCAGAGATTTTCTGAAAAAACATTATGGGGATAAAAAAATTCTGGCAGCAGCAACAGAAACCTACTGCAATGAATTGCGAAAAGCCGGTCTTACGATTACGGATCAGGCAGGTGATGACGTAGACTGTGTACTTTGTGCTTATGATACAGAACTGACTTATGAAAAACTGGTTCAGGTCTGCAGACAGCTGACGGAGACAAAAGTTCCCTGGTTTGCAACAAATCCGGATCTGCGTTGCCCGATTGATTTTGGAATGGTTCCGGACTGCGGGTCCATTTGCCGGATGATCACAGCTTCAGTTGGCAGAGAGCCGGAATATATTGGGAAACCGGCACCTGGAATGGTATATGCCTGTCTGGAAGAAACGGGATGTACTGCTGAACAGACACTTCTGATCGGTGACAGGATCTATACGGATATGGAATGCGGCAGACGTGCAGGAGTTGACAGTTGTCTGGTACTCACAGGCGAGGGAAAGGCAGAAGAATGGAAAAACGGTTTTCAGTGCCAGTCGCTGGGAAAACTCGCCGGATATCTGTCATAAAAAATTACCATAGAAACAGGGACAGAAAGGAAAGTAAATGTCAGAAATTATATTAAAAGACGTCTGCAAAAGCTATGAAAATGGCTTTCAGGCAGTAAAAGAGTTTAACCTGGAAATAGAAAAAGGAGAACTTGTAGTGTTTGTAGGTCCGTCCGGATGCGGAAAATCAACAACACTTCGAATGATCGCAGGACTTGAGGATATCAGCGATGGTGAATTGTGGATCGGAGATAAACTTGTTAATTATCTGGAACCAAAAGAACGCGATCTGGCAATGGTATTTCAGAGCTATGCGCTTTATCCGCAGATGAATATTTATGATAACATTGCTTTTTCTTTACAGGTAAGAAAAGTGCCCAAAAAGGAAATAGACAAAAAGGTCCATCAGGTAGCGGAACTTCTGGGACTGGAAAATCTGCTGAAGCAGCGACCAAAGAATCTTTCGGGTGGTCAGCGTCAGAGAGTTGCCATAGGAAATGCTATTATCCGCGAGCCGAAAGTTCTTCTTATGGATGAACCATTATCTAATCTGGATGCCAAACTTCGTACCCAGATGCGCGTAGAACTGGCAAACATACATAAATCCCTTGGAAATACCATCATTTATGTTACACATGATCAGACAGAAGCTATGACTCTGGGGGACAGAATTGTAGTAATGAATCAGGGCGTGATACAACAGGCTGATACACCGCAGAATCTTTACAATTATCCCGTAAATCGTTTTGTTGCAGGATTTATCGGATCTCCGTCCATGAATTTTATCAAAGGGATTGCGATGGAGAGGGTCGGTGTTCCTACATTTTGTGTTGAACAGGGTGGAAATATTCCAATTCCGGAGTTTTTGTGGAAAATCCTGAAAAGTAAAGGATCTGTCTGCAGGAATATTGAACTGGGAATCCGTCCGGAGCATTTTCTGGAAAAACCTTCAGAGGCAGATACCAGATGTGAGTGGAAAATGGAAGTTACCGTCACAGCCAGAGAACTTCTGGGAGCAGAAGTTATTCTGCATTTTAATCACAATGGACAGGACTGCTGTGCAAAGGTTTCCGGTGACAGCCTTCTCGATAAAGGTGATAAAGCAACGCTCTGGATTGACATGGCCTGCATTTCAGCATTTGATCTGGAAACACAGGAGAATATCACATTAAAACAGAATTATTTTTCGTAACTGAAAATATAAAAAATGAAAGGCGTAAAACTAATGAAAAAGTTAAAAAATGCAGGTGCCTACGCATACCTGCTTCCAAGTTTCCTGATCTTCGGAATCTTCTTATTCTATCCGTTTTTTAAAACATTATACTTAAGTCTCTTCAAAACAAACAAGATGGGTCAGGCGAAATTATTCGTAGGATTTGGCAATTACAAAGAATTATTCCAGTCATCTTCATTCTGGAACAGTCTGGCAGTAACCCTGATTTTTGTTGTGATAGTGGTTGCAGTCAGCATGATCCTGGGACTTACGACAGCAATCCTCTGTAACAAAACATTTCCGGGAATCCGATTTTTCAGTACGGCTTATGCGCTGCCAATGGCAATCGCATCCAGTTCAGCGGCTATGGTTTTCAAGATTATGCTTCATCCGTCTGTAGGAATTATCAATAAGATTTTTCATTTGGACATCAATTGGGTCAGTGATCCGAAATATGCGCTGATCTGCGTGGCAGTTCTTACTGCATGGCTCAATAGTGGAATCAATTTTCTGTATTTTTCCGCAGGATTAAGCAATATTGATGAAACTATTTACGAACGTGCTTCCGTAGACGGTGCGAGTTCATTTCAGAAATTTTACCGCCTGACACTTCCGGGTCTGGCACCAATGATGTTTTACACATTAGTAGTAAATATCATTCAGGCATTCCAGTCATTCGGTCAGGTTAAGATTCTGACAGAGGGAGGTCCTGGAGAATCCACGAATCTGATCGTATACTCTATTTACAGGGATGCATTCTTTAACTACCGTTTCGGAAGCGCAGCAGCTCAGTCAGTCGTGCTTTTCCTGATCGTGCTGGTACTTACGCTTGCAATGTTCAAAATTGAGAAAAAAGGAGTGAAATATTAATGTCACAGATAGGCAGTATCACTGTTGAAAAAGAAAAACAGATGGCTCTGGAACGCCAGAAGTTTCAGGAAGCAAAGGCAAAAATGCTGGCTCAGCAGAAGTATAAAAGAGCAGTCAGAACTACTGGACATATTGCATTAAATATCGCTGTGGCACTGATTGTTCTTCTGCCCCTTTTATATGCAGTAAGCATAGCATTTATGCCATCCAGTGAACTTTTTACTCTGGATCTGAACATCCTGCCGAAACATCCAACGCTTGAGAATTTCCGTCAGGCATTACAGAAAGTTCCGCTTGTACGCTTCGTAATCAACTCATTCCTGGTAGCAGGACTCATCACGTTCGGACAGATCATTTCCTGTTCCCTGGCAGCATTTTCATTCTCTTTTCTGGATTTCAAAGGAAAAAATGTGCTGTTTATGCTGGTAATGGCGACTATGATGATTCCTGGAGAAGCAACCATTATTTCCAATTACCTGACAGTCAGCGGATGGAACTGGTTAGACTCTTATCAGGTACTGATCGTGCCGTATCTTACATCTGCAATGGGAATCTTCCTGTTCAGACAGTTTTATCTTACATTTCCGATTTCTCTGTATGAGTCAGCGAAGATCGACGGATGTTCCAATCTGCGATTCATCTGGCAGATTCTGATGCCACTGACGAAATCTGCAATGGGAGCTATGGCAGTTTACACCTTTATCAACGCATGGAACATGTATATGTGGCCTCTGCTTGTAACTGGTTCAGATAAGATGCGTACCGTACAGATTGGTATCGGAATGCTGGACAGCGTGGACTCTCAGTCCATCACCCTGATGATCGCAGGTGTTGTACTGATCATCCTGCCATCCATCTCCATCTTCATCGCAGGTCAGAAGCAGCTGATCCGAGGCATGTTCTCAGGCGCCGTAAAAGGTTGAGATATAGATAAACAACAGTTACAACAAAAAATAGTAATACAGACTTACAAAAAGCAACACAACTGTCGACAAACAAAAAATGGCAGTCGCTGTTCGGATATAAGCAGCTAACATAACAAACTGTAAATATCCGTCGGCACAAAAAATAAGCATAAAAAAAGCATAAGAAAAAGAGAGGTAAAGTATGAAACGCAAACTCGCAGTTTTATTAACAGCAGCAACAGTATTCAGCGCAGTTCTTCCAACAACCTGCATGGCAGCAGAAAACAAAGCAGACATCCCGGAGGGCACAACTATTACATTCTGGCACGCAATGGGTGGTGTCAATGGAGAAGCACTGGATTATCTGGTCAATAAATTCAACGAAGAGAACGAATACGGAATTACCGTAGACTCCCAGTATCAGGGTTCCTATGATGATGCCATTAATAAACTGAAAAGTGCTCAGCTGGGAAACATGGGGGCAGATCTGGTTCAGGTTTATGATATCGGAACTCGTTTTATGATCGATTCCGGATGGGTTATCCCAATGCAGGACATGATCGACAGCGAGGGATACGATGTATCTGATCTGGAAGAAAACATCACTGCTTACTACACAGTAAATGATGAATTATATTCCATGCCATTCAACTCATCCACACCGATCCTTTATTACAATAAGGATATGTTTGACAAAGCAGGTGTAACTGACATTCCTACAAGCCTGGAGGGAATTGCTAATATCGCAGATGACCTTGTAAACAAAGGTGGTGCGGGAGAAGCATTATCTATGGGAATCTACGGATGGTTCTTCGAAGAATTCATGTGCAAACAGGGTCTTGAGTATGTAGACAATGGAAACGGACGTGAGGCAGCGGCAGAAAAAGTTGTATTTGATGAAAACGGCGGCGCTCTGAATATTCTGAATGAGTGGAAAAAGCTCTACGACGCAGGCTATGCACCAAACGTAGGAAGAGGCGGAGATTCCGGACTTGCTGATTTCTCCTCAGGAAAGGCTGCTATGACATTAGGTTCCACAGCATCTTTAAAACAGATTCTGCAGGATGTAAACGGTTCCTTTGAAGTAGGTACTGCATACTTCCCATCCATCACAGATGATGACAAAGGCGGTGTATCCATCGGTGGTGCTTCCCTTTGGATGCTGGACAACCAGGATGATGCAAAGAAAGCTGCAACTTGGGAATTCGTAAAATATCTCGTATCCGCAGAATCACAGGCATACTGGAACGCACAGACAGGATACTTCCCAGTAACAACAGCAGCACATGACGAACAGGTATTTAAAGACAACATCGCAGAATACCCACAGTTCCAGACAGCTATCGATCAGCTTCACGATTCTGCACCGGAATATGCAGGCGCACTCCTCAGCGTATTCCCGGAAGCACGTGCAATCGTAGAAACAGAAGTAGAGAATATGCTCAATGGAAAAGAATCTGCAGAAGATGCAGTAAGCAAGATGGCTTCTGATATGAACAAATCTATTGAAGATTATAACTTACTGAATGAATAAACAATCAGAGAAAAACAAAATCAAAAGTGATATACTTAAAACAGGGAACTGCGCAGGCGGCTCCCTGTTTGTAAAGGTTTAAGTAAATTTTTTATATAAGAAAGGCAGATAAAGAAATGACAGAAACAGCAAAAAGAACAACAAAAGTATGGGCACACAGAGGCGCCAGCGGATACAGGCCGGAGAATACTCTGGAATCATTTGAACTTGCTATTAAACAGGGCGCAGACGGAATCGAACTGGATGTACATACTTCTGCAGACGGTGAACTCATCGTTATGCATGACGAAACCGTAGACCGCGTTACAAATGGTACCGGACTGATCAAAGACATGACATTGGCCCAATTGAAAGAACTAAAAGTCAGCACTCCTGCAGAACCAACCGGAATCTACCGTGTTCCAACTCTGGCAGAAGTACTGGATCTCATGCGTACCACAGATATGATGGTAAATATTGAATTAAAGAACAGTATCTGTTTCTATCCGGGAATGGAAGAGAAAATCCTGAAGCTGGTAAAAGAAATGAACATGGAAGATCAGCTGATTTATTCCTCTTTTAATCATTATAGCCTGTTACAGTTAAAACAGTTAGATGGTCACGTACAGACAGGAATTCTTTTCAGCGACGGATGGATAAACCCGGCAATGTACGCCAAAAATCTCGGAATCAATGCCGTGCATCCTGCAGTCTATCATCTGAAATATCCGCAGTTTATGGAAGAAGTCAAACGTGCAGGCCTGAAAATGCACGTGTGGACTGCCAACAAACCAGAACACATCCAGTTGGTAAAAGACTCTGGCGCAGAAGCAGTCATCACCAATTATCCGGATAGAGCATTAGAGATTGTGCAGAAATAAAAAAGTGAGAACAAAGGTTACACAGGTGATCAGATTGTGAACAGATATATAAATTAATTTAAAAACCAACCATATCTGCTAATAAAAAAGGTATCCGTCCATGAATATGAAGTGCTCATATATCAGGCAGGATACCTTTTTACAGTTACATTTTTAGTTAAATCAAATAAATATCTATTTCAATTGCAGGTATTAACTGATTTATTTCTGCAGCTTTTTAGCATGCTCAGATTTTGGCTCGCATGTAAGTTCTACACCCAACTTACGGAATTCCAGAATATCTACCTGAGACAGAAGTACAGAAGTATGAACTTGGCAGCCTTTTAATTTCGGAATCTGCTGCAGTGCAAGCTTCGCATCTTCATTATCAGCAGCACTGATAGAAAGCGCAATCAGAGTCTCATCAGAATGCAGTCTTGGGTTCTTGCTTCCCAGATACTGAGTCTTCAGAGTTTGGATCGGTCTTAAAGCCTCCGGAGAGATTACGTGTTTGCTATGGTCAATTCCTGCCAGCTCTTTCAGTGCGTTCAGGATCAGGGCAGAGGAAGCACCAAGCAGATCGGAAGTCTTTCCTGTAATGATGCGTCCGTCATTAAGCTCCATGGCAGCAGCAGGTGCACCGGTTTCTTCCTCACGCTGCAGTGCAGCCGGAACAACCTTGCGGTCCTCTAATGCAACATGAGCCTGTTTCAGCAGAAGTTCGATTTTGAAAACTTCTTCCTCACGTCCGGTTCCGCGAACCAGAGATTCCATACTCTTATAATATCTGCGGATAATCTCCTGGCGTGCAGCTTCCTTGCATGCTTCATCATCAACAATACAGTTACCGGCCATATTTACGCCCATATCTGTCGGAGATTTGTAAGGGCACTCACCCATAATCTTCTCGAACATAGCCTGAAGAACAGGGAAAACTTCAACGTCACGGTTGTAGTTGATTGTAGTCTCACCATATGCTTCCAGATGGAACGGGTCGATCATGTTGACATCATTTAAGTCAGCAGTAGCTGCTTCATATGCCAGGTTTACCGGATGCTTCAGCGGGATATTCCAGATTGGGAAAGTTTCAAATTTCGCATATCCGGCTTTGACTCCACGTTTATATTCATGATAAAGCTGGGAAAGGCAGGTAGCCATTTTTCCGCTTCCCGGTCCAGGAGCAGTGATGACAACCAGCGGTCTTGTTGTTTCGATATAATCATTCTTGCCGTATCCCTCATCACTTACGATCAGAGATGTGTTGTTCGGATAGCCAGGGATCAGATAAAGCACATAAACCTTGATTCCAAGTTTCTCCAGACGCTTCTTGAACGCATCTGCACTTTCCTGACCTGCATACTGAGTAATGCAGACGCTTCCTACATAAAGGCCGCGCTCTGTAAATACTTCCATAAGACGAAGTACATCTTCATCATAGGTGATACCAAGGTCACCTCTGACTTTGTTCTTGTCGATATCAGCAGCACTGATTACGATGACGATCTCTGCCTGATCAGAAAGCTGCATCAGCATGCGCAGTTTGCTGTCCGGCTCAAATCCCGGAAGAACTCTGGAAGCATGGTAGTCATCAAAAAGCTTGCCGCCAAATTCCAGATAAAGTTTGTTCCCAAACTTGCTGATACGTTCCCGAATATGTTCGGACTGCATTTTCAGATACTTGTCGTTGTCAAATCCTATCTTCATTTGTTCATTTCCTTTCCCATCACATGTTTATAATCACTTTGTCAATAGTATACTACAAATGAAGCCATTTGTAACAGGTGAATTTGTAAAAGTTCAGAGGAATTTTTTCAGATTTATAGAAAGATATGTACAACCGGAATGCATTCAGAGAATTTGTGATGTCTGTCAGAGGAATCTGCTTATTGAAAACAGTTGAGAGAATTTTGCGCAGGGAGCAGTGGAACAGCAATCAGAAAATACAGGCAGAAACGCAATAGAAACGCAATTTTCACAATCTCGCAGTTGATTTATAGCCAAATTCTCTTTATAATAAGAACGATAACGTTTAGGAGGAATAATCATATGGACAATAATCCGAATGGCAATCGTCCTGATAATAATAAAGGTCCTGGCAAACAGGACCCGAATAAAAATCATCAGTCGATTCTGGCCTTTTTAGTATGCCTCCTGATTACTTTAGTATGTTTCGCCATGTTCACCAATATGCTTAAAGACAATTCCAGTGAGATCACTTACGATGAGTTTATTGAGATGGTAGAGGATGGAGATGTGAAAGAGGTTACTCTTCAGTCAGAGACACTGACCATCACGCCGAAACATCAGTCATCAGGATTTTCAGAAGATGTTTATTATGTCAATCAGATGGAGTCAGTAGATAAACTGACGGAGAGACTTGAAGGAACAGGAATCAAGTTTGAGTATAAGAAACCAGATGCAGCAGGGGAAATTATTTCTATGCTGGTCAGCGTACTTTTGCCGACGATCGTACTCTTTGTACTTCTGATGGTATTTATGCGTCGCATGAATAAGGGCGGCGGGATGATGGGTGTCGGCAAGAGCCGTGCGAAAGCCTATATTCAGAAAGACACAGGAATTACATTCAAGGATGTAGCAGGACAGGATGAAGCGAAAGAATCACTTCAGGAAGTTGTTGATTTCCTGCACAATCCGGGAAAATACACAACAATCGGAGCTAAGCTTCCGAAAGGTGCCTTGCTTGTAGGTCCTCCGGGAACCGGTAAAACACTTCTGGCAAAAGCGGTAGCAGGAGAGGCGCATGTGCCGTTCTTCTCTTTGTCAGGTTCCGAGTTTGTGGAAATGTTTGTCGGTGTAGGTGCATCCCGTGTCCGTGATCTGTTTGAGGAAGCAAAGAAGAATGCACCGTGTATCATTTTTATTGACGAAATTGATGCAATTGGTAAGAGTCGCGATTCCAGATATGGAGGCGGCAATGATGAGCGTGAACAGACGCTGAATCAGTTATTAGCCGAGATGGATGGTTTTGACACTTCCAAGGGGCTTCTGATTTTGGCAGCTACTAATCGTCCGGAGGTTCTTGATCCTGCACTTCTTCGTCCGGGACGTTTTGACAGACGAGTGATCGTTGATCGTCCGGATCTGAAAGGAAGAATCGAGATCCTGAAAGTACATGCCAGAAATGTAAATCTGGATGAAACTGTAGATTTCGAGAACATTGCACTTGCAACTTCAGGAGCAGTAGGATCTGATCTGGCCAACATGATCAATGAAGCTGCGATCCTTGCAGTTAAGAACGGCCGTCGTGCAGTATCCCAGAAAGATTTGCTGGAAGCGGTAGAGGTTGTTCTGGTGGGTAAGGAAAAGAAAGACAGAATTCTCAGTGCACAGGAAAGAAGAATTGTATCTTATCATGAAGTTGGACATGCACTGGTAAGTGCCCTGCAGAAAGACGCAGAACCAGTACAGAAGATCACCATCGTGCCGAGAACAATGGGAGCGCTTGGGTATGTGATGCAGGTTCCGGAAGAAGAGAAATATCTCAATACCAAGAAAGAACTGGAAGCAATGCTTGTAGGATATCTTGGCGGACGTGCAGCAGAGGAATTAGTGTTTGATACAGTAACTACAGGGGCTGCTAATGATATTGAACAGGCTACCAAGGTAGCACGTGCAATGATTACACAGTACGGTATGTCTGAGAAATTCGGACTGATGGGACTGGCAACACAGGAGAGTCAGTATCTTAGCGGCAGAGCAGTATTAAACTGTGGTGATGATACTGCCACAGAGGTTGACCACGAAGTAATGGTACTTCTTCACAATTCATATGAAGAAGCGAAGAGATTGATCGGCGGGCACAGAGAAGCACTGGATAAGATCGCTGATTACCTGATACGTAGAGAGACTATCACCGGTAAGGAATTCATGAAGATTTTCCGTGCAGTAGAGCGGGGAATTGAAATTCCTGAGAACCTGGATGATCTGGTAATCCCGGAGAAGACAGAAACAAAGCCGGAAGAACAGCCAGATGAGCAAACAGCAGATCAGGCTGAAGAAACAGATTTAGATTCAAAAGAGAATACAGTAACGCTGGATAAGACAGAGATTCAGTGATACAATAACAGAGCCGGGGAGTTTTCCGGCTCTGTTTTACTGTATAAAGACTGAAATTTATTTGCCTGTGAGAATGTTATATCGGCGAGGCAGAAAATGCAGGAAACAGCAAAGCGGATCTGGAATATCCGCCTGAATTGAGTAAAAACAGAATACATAGAATCATAAATGGAGGAGATTTTATGTTTCAGATAGAAGAGGAACTGAAGAAACTTCCGGGTAAGCCGGGGGTTTATATTATGCATGGGGAGAAGGATGAGATCATCTATGTGGGAAAGGCCATCAGTCTGAAGAACAGAGTTCGTCAGTATTTCCAGAGCAGCAGAAATAAGGGCGCAAAGATTGAGCAGATGGTTACGCACATCACCAGATTTGAGTACATTATTACGGATTCAGAATTGGAAGCTCTTGTATTAGAGTGCAATCTGATCAAAGAACATAGACCAAAGTATAATACCATGTTGAAAGATGATAAGAGCTATCCTTTTATCAAGGTGACGGTCAATGAGGAATATCCCAGAGTACTTTTTGCCAGAAAAATGAAAAAAGATAAGGCAAAGTATTTCGGGCCATATACAAGTGCAGGAGCAGTAAAAGATGTGATAGAGCTGGTGCGTAAACTTTATAAAGTGCGTTCCTGTAACCGTGTGCTCCCAAGGGACTGCGGGAAAGATCGCCCGTGTCTGTATTATCATATGAAACAGTGCACAGCGCCCTGCCAGGGCTATGTGAGCTCAGAGGAATATAAGAAAAATATTACGGAACTGTTGAAATTTCTTAATGGGGATTTTCAGGATACCATTGATATGCTGACGGACAAAATGATGGCAGCATCCGATGAAATGCGTTTTGAGGATGCCATGGAATACCGTGACCTGATCCGAAGTATTCAGAAAATCGGAGAGCGTCAGAAGATTACCAGCTATGGAGAAGAGGATAAAGATATTATTGCAGTGGCAATGGATGAAAGCCTTGATCTGCGTGAACAGGATGCGGTTGTACAGGTATTTTTTGTTCGCGACGGCAAGCTGATCGGACGTGAGCACTTTTATCTGCGTGTAGCGCGGGGAGATACGAAAGAACAGGTTTTGTCCAGCTTTATGAAGCAGTTCTATGCAGGAACACCATTTATTCCACGTGAAATCATGCTGCAGAAGGAAATTGAAGATGCACAGATCATAGAGGAATGGCTCACTGCCAGAAGAAAACAGAGAGTCCATATCCGTGTGCCGAAAAAAGGTACTAAAGAGAAGCTTGTAGAGCTGGCAGAGGAGAACGCGAAGATGGTTCTTGATAAGGACAGAGAGCGGATCAAACGTGAGGAAGGAAGAACGATCGGTGCTGTCCATGAGGTAGAAGACTGGCTTGGTCTGTCAGGCATCAGGCGAATGGAGGCGTATGATATTTCAAACATCAGTGGTTTTGAATCCGTAGGTTCTATGGTTGTTTATGAAAAAGGCAAGCCGAAGCGCAGCGATTACCGTAAATTTAAGATCAAATGGGTACAGGGACCAAATGATTATGCAAGTATGGAAGAAGTGCTTACCCGACGTTTTACTCATGAGGGGAAAGATGAGTTCGACAGCTTTTCCATTATGCCAGATCTGATCCTGATGGATGGTGGAAGAGGGCAGGTAAATATTGCATTGAAAGTATTGGAAAATCTGGGAATTGATATTCCTGTCTGCGGTATGGTTAAGGATGACCACCACAGAACGCGAGGCCTGTATTACAATAATCTGGAGATTCCTATCGACACCGGCAGCGAGGGCTTCCGCCTGATCACCAGGATTCAGGATGAGGCACATCGCTTTGCTATCGAATTTCACCGCTCCCTGCGAAGCAAAGAGCAGGTACATTCTCTTCTGGACGACATTCCGGGAATCGGTGATACCAGAAGAAAAGCACTGATGAGAAAGTTCAAATCCATTGAGAATATCAGAGATGCATCCCTGGAAGAACTGGCACAGACGGAAAGCATGAATGCTGGAAGTGCGCAAAAAGTATATGAATTCTTTCATGTGCCTGCTGAGAACAAATAGCTAAAGATTTATCCGCCTGATCTAGTGTGGAAAAACAGATAGTAATTTAGAAAATATGTAGAAACATTCTCCTAATCTTCTACATGTTACCCACCTACTATCTGCTATTTTCAATTGAAGTTGCACACAATGATGTGATATAATAAAAATAACGTAAAATTTTGAACTGAAAAGGAGAAACAAATGAAGGGTGTACAGTTGACAAAATTAGTTCAGGACCTGGGACTTCACAACCTGACTCCTGAAATTGACCTGTCCGAGATAGTGATCAAGACAGCCGAAATCAACAGACCGGCGCTGCAGCTGACCGGATATCTGGAGCATTTTGCAAATGAACGTGTACAGATTATCGGATATGTAGAGTATACTTATCTGATGCAGCTCAGCGATGAAGAACGGAAATTCAAATATGAGAGATTTATTTCCAGCAAGATTCCTTGTGTAATCTTCAGTACAATGACAAGACCATCACAGGATATGATCGATCTTGCTGTTAAATATAATGTTCCGACATTTGTGACAGAACGTACCACATCCAGCTTTATGGCAGAGATCATCCGCTGGCTTGGTGTACAGCTTGCACCGTGTATTTCTATTCACGGCGTACTTGTGGATGTATATGGTGAAGGTGTCCTGATCACAGGTGAGAGTGGAATTGGAAAAAGTGAGGCAGCTCTAGAGCTGATCAAACGTGGTCACCGTCTTGTAAGTGATGATGTTGTAGAACTTCGCAAAGTCAGTGATGTAACACTGGTAGGTTCTGCTCCGGATATTACACGACATTTCATCGAACTTCGTGGTATCGGTATTATCGATGTCAAGACTTTATTCGGTGTTGAGAGTGTTAAGGATACCCAGTCTGTAGACCTTGTTATTAAACTGGAAGAGTGGGATAAAGAAAAAGAGTACGACCGTCTGGGTCTGCATGAGGAGTATACAGAGTATCTTGGAAACAAGATCGTATGCCATTCTCTGCCAATCCGTCCTGGTCGTAATCTTGCCATTATTGTTGAGTCTGCGGCAGTCAACCACAGACAGAAGAAGATGGGATACAATGCAGCAGAAGAGCTGTACAAGCGTGTTCAGGCAAATCTTGCCAAGAAACGTGAGGAAAGATAATAAAAAAATATAAGTATAGCAATTTGGAGGATATCATGGGAAAGTATTGTTTTGGAATTGATGTTGGCGGTACATCTGTAAAATGTGGACTCTTTCAGACAGACGGAGTTCTGGTTGAGAAATGGGAGATTCCGACCCGCAAAGAGAATAACGGTGAAGCGATCATTCCGGATATTGCGAAGACTATTCTGGATAAGATCGCAGAGCGCAAGATGGAAAAAGAAGATATTGACGGTGTAGGCATTGGTGTTCCTGGCCCGGTTAATGAAAGAGGCGAAGTGCCGTGTGCAGTAAATCTTTATTGGGGATTTAAGGCAGTTACAAAGGAACTGACAGAGCTGACAGGCCTTGCATCTAAAGCAGGAAATGATGCTAATGTAGCAGCTTTGGGAGAAGCATGGAAAGGTGCAGCTGCAGGTTCTAAGAATGTAATTCTCGTAACTCTTGGAACAGGAGTTGGCGGTGGAATTATCGTTGATGGAAAGATTGTTGGCGGTGCTCACGGTGCAGGCGGAGAGATTGGTCATGCAGCAGTAAACCATGAGGAAAAGGAAGCTTGTAACTGTGGTAACTGCGGATGTCTGGAGCAGTACGCATCTGCAACCGGTATTGTACGTGTAGCCCAGAGAACTCTGGCAGCCACAGAAGAGGATTCTGTACTCCGCAAACATGCAAAACTTTCTGCAAAGAATGTTCTGGATGCATTTAAGGATGGTGATAAGGTAGCATGCGATGTTATGGCGCAGGTAGGAGAAATGCTTGGCGGAACACTCGCTATGTTTGCATGTGTTACAGATCCTGAAGCAATCGTTATCGGCGGCGGTGTTTCCAAAGCAGGACAGCCACTGATTGACTGTATTCAGAAATACTATAAGAAATATGCATTCTCAGCATGCAAGGATACCCCGATCATTCTTGCAAATCTTGGAAATGATGCAGGTATCTACGGATCTGCACGTATGGTTATTAAAGAAGCGTAAACATAAAGTTCCTACATTGTGGGGATATTTCGCAGAGGGGTATTTGAAATAACAGAAAAGTAATAAGAAATCCACAGTCTCAGATTTGGCGGGACTGTGGATTTTTTTGTACAAGAAAGAATCCTGCTTGCAGTATTCTCCGCTTGCGGCGGGTCGCTCCAGCGACATGATTCCTATGACATAAAAAAATATCCTGCAGCAGAACTTCGTCCGCTGCAGGATATAAAATTTAATAATAATCAACCTGGTAAGAAGGGTCTGCATCTCCGCCACCGTTGTCGGTGTTATCGGAATCGCCGTTGTCATCACCATTATTGTCAGGATCACCACTGTTATCATTACCGTTATCGCTGTTGTCACCGTTGTCACCGTTATTGTCGGTTCCATTATTATCTGCGTTATTGTCGGCATCGGTTCCATTCTGCTGATCTGATGAATCACTGCTATTATCATAATCATTATCATACTCATAATAATCGCTGTCATAAAAATGCTGATCACAGTATTCTGTCGGCATAGTACCTACATCAAAGTATTCGGTAATTACCGGGCAGCCGGCTCTCGGGAGAAGCCCTGTCTCAGAGCATACACTCAATTTCTCGACACTTGCAGGTTTATCAAATTCTTTTGAAGGAAGACCTTCGTGAATTCGAGTCATCACCTTTTTCCATAATTTTTTGTGGAAGTTACGAGCATAATCAGGTAATTTCTCATTATTATCATAACCGGACCATACGGCACAGGTATAATAAGGGGTATAGCCTACGAACCATAAATCGTTATATGCTTCTGTTGTACCTGTTTTACCTGCAACTGCCATATTATCAAGCTGGCAGGCAGTACCGGTACCTTTCTTAACAACATCTTCCATAGCACTGGTAAGAAGATAAGCAGTGCTTTCCTTGATTACGGAACGTTCTGCAGAAGTATTTTCAATGAGAACATTTCCATTATGATCCAGGATCTTGGTGTAATAAATCGGTTTGATATAATTTCCACCGTTTGCGATCGCTGCATAGGATGCGCACAGTTCTACGTTTGTGACACCCTTGGTAATACCGCCCAATGCAGTGGCAAGGTTTGCATCACTCCATACATTGCCGTTGGCATCTGTATCGGCTTCTGTTCCATGAGCAAGGGTTGTGAAACCAAAGTTGTCAAGGTATTTCAGACCAAGCTCAGGAGTTACTTCTTCGAGGCATTTAACTGCTACAACGTTAATAGAATTCTGGATCGCTGTACGGATTGTTGTGGTTCCATTGTAAGTACGGGTTGAGTTATTTACAGGGGAGCCATCCGGGTATTCATAAGGTTCATCTTCAAAGGTGGTTGCCAGAGACATGCCCTTTTCATTTAAAGCTGGTGCATATGTGGAAACAATTTTAAAAGTAGAACCAGGCTGACGGGTAGTATCTGTTGCGCGGTTTAGAGTCAGGCTGGCTGTTTTCTCTCCGCGTCCGCCGATCAGAGCTTTTACATAACCGGTATGCTGATCGATCACACTCATGGAAGACTGTGGCTGAGGGGCAAAATTTACACGTTCAGCAACAACCTTGCTTCCATTTGCAACAATATCTGCTTTATATCTGTCTACATAAGTCTGTCCTTCTTCTGGAGAATCAAACAGAAGATCGAAACTCGGATCTTCGTTCTGGAAGTAGAGCTGCAGCATTTCCTTGCTGTAGTTTACCTGATTTCCATCCGGGTCAGTAACTGTCAATGCATAGTCAAGTTCATACTGAACTGTGTCCGGATAATTGGAAGGATCGGAATATTCTTCATCCAGAATATTCTGAATCGTGGAATCCTGTGTAGTATATACCTTAAGACCGCCGCTGTACAGAAGGTTGGTTGCCTGGGTCTTGGTATAACCTTTGATGTTCATCAGATCATTGATGATCTGGTCAGTAAGTTCATCCTCGAAATAGGTGTAAACTGTATTTTCTGTGCTGGAATTCTTTTCCTGAGCAGCCTGAATACGGGAATAAACATCATCCGCCAGTGCCTCATCGTACTGATCCTGTGTAATATAATTCTGATCCAGCATATGCTGAAGAACTTCTTTCCTTCTCTTCTGGTTGCTGTCAGGATTAGTGATAGGGTTAAACTTGGTCGGATTCTGTGTGATACCTGCAAGTGTTGCACATTCAGACAGATTCAGATCCCATACATCTTTGTCAAAATACTGCCGGGAAGCTGCCTGTACGCCATAGGATCCTGCTCCCAGGTTGATAGTATTCAGATAGTTCTCAAGGATTGTGTTTTTGTCGGTTTTCTTTTCAACCTGAATGGCAAGGTACTGTTCCTGGAATTTACGCGTAAATCGTTCAAGCTGTGTAGATTCACTGGTCCAGTTGGTAAATACATTATTTTTCAGCAGCTGCTGGGTGATTGTACTGGCACCTTCAGAAAAATCTCCGGTAGTGATTGCCTTCACTCCGGCACGAAGAATACCTTTTACATCAATACCATTGTGCTCATAGAAACGTTCATCCTCAATGGCAACTACTGCATGCTGCAGATCTTCGGGAATCTGATCAAGTGTGACAGGCAGTCGGTTTGAATCCGGCGCAGCCAGTTTACGAATCTGATTTCCGGCATCGTCGTATAAAAAAGTTGCGTAGCCCAAAGGCATAATATCAATATCATTAACATCAGGAGCATTATCGATTACGCCCCTGAATGCCCCCACACCCAGACAGGTTACTGCGATGCAGAGTGCTATCAGTGATACGAACAGGACTCTGATGAAAGAAACTCTTGCACGCTTTCCCATCATGGAAGAACGGGAAATCAGTGCAGTCCGCTTCTTTGCAGTCGACTTTTTACCGTAGTTCATGTTAGACCTCCTTTATAATCCGTTCTATTATATCAAATAAGAATAAGTAAATAAAGCAGAAAAATAAAAATTCACAATTGCTTTTGGCGCTTTTTAATAGCTAGTGTGATTTTTTACAGGATAAGTATACACTGTGCTGGCGTATTTTTGTAATTCATGGTACACTGAGGCAATGAGAGAATATAAAAGGGAGTATGATATATGCTTGAGAAATATAAGACAGTCTATACAGGGGGAGAAGGCGAAATTGTGGAAAAGAAGTCCAGATTTATTGCCACAGTACGTCCTGTAGAGACAGAAGAGGAAGCCCTGGCCTTTATAGAAGAAATGAAGAAGAAATACTGGGATGCCAGACATAACTGTTATGTATATTCTGTGGGAAAGAACAGGGAGTATACCAGATGCAGCGATGACGGTGAACCGTCGGGAACAGCCGGAAGACCTATGCTTGATGTAATTCTTGGAGAAGATATTTATAATGTAGCAGCAGTAGTTACACGGTATTTTGGCGGTGTACTGCTTGGAACCGGTGGGCTTGTAAGAGCATATTCCAAGAGCATTCAGGAGGGGCTGGCTGCCAGCACAGTAATAGAGAAAACTTATGGAATTTCTATGGAAGTAATTACTGATTACACAGGAATCGGCAGGATCCAGTATATAGCCGGAGAGAAGAAGCTTCCGATCCTGGATTCTGAATATACAGACAGAGTAGTACTACATCTGCTGGTTCCGTCAGATCAGATTGCATCTGTGGAGAAAGCAATCACAGAGGGGACGAATGGAAAAGCAAAGATGAAGAAAGAGAAAGATCTTTACTATGCAGTGATCGATGGTGAAGTGAGAGTATTCGCGGACTGATGATTTAACCAAATCAAGCAAGTTCCCTGCTCAATTGCGAATATCCGATTGACTCTTATTTCCTGCCCTGAAACTGGTATTTTGCAATGATAATTCAACCGGGGCAGCAGAATATAGTTCTTATATTGTGAATACGAAGAATATAAAATATGCCCCATGCCGCTTTAATATGTACCCGGAATTATGGATATATATTAAAGCGGTATGGGGCATAAGTATTACATATCAATTGTCCGGATTGATCAGCATTTTTCCGGTTCCGGATAATCAACTCCGAAAGTTTCTACTGTCATAGATTTAATCTTCTGTTCATCAAGCGGACGATCGCTGTAATCGGTATCCTCTTCTGCGATACGGTTTACAACATCCATACCCTCAGTGATCTTACCGAATGCTGCATAAGCACCGTCAAGATGCGGTGCATCCTTGTGCATGATAAAGAACTGGCTTCCTGCTGAGTTTGGATGCATAGCTCTTGCCATGGAAAGAACACCTGCTGTATGTTTCAGATCATTCTTGAATCTGTTCTGAGTAAATTCACCTTTAATGCTGTATCCCGGGCCGCCCATACCTGTTCCGTCCGGGCATCCACCCTGGATCATAAATCCGTTGATAACGCGGTGGAAGATAAGTCCGTCATAAAAACCTTTCTTTACAAGACTGATAAAGTTGTTAACTGTATTTGGTGCGATTTCAGGATATAATTCTGCTTTCATCACATCGCCATTGTCCATGGTAATTGTAACTACCGGATTTGCCATAGTTTCAAGTCTCCTTTTCAAAAAGTATTGTATTTCCCTGTTCGCTCTATTATAATATGCAAAGAACAATTCTGCAAGAAAAAGGTGGAAAAGATGATTATAGAGACAAAAACACCACAGGAAACATTTGATGTGGGAAAGAAGATCGGTGAGAATGCGAAACCGGGACAGATTTATACTCTGACAGGTGATCTGGGCGTGGGAAAAACTGTGTTTACTCAGGGCGTTGCAGCAGGACTCGGGATTACAGAGGCTATTTGCAGTCCGACATTCACGATCATTCAGGAATATGAAAGCGGACGTCTTCCATTATATCATTTTGATGTTTACCGTATCGGTGATATCGAAGAGATGGAGGAGATCGGCTACGACGATTATTTTTTCGGACAGGGAATCTGTCTGATTGAATGGGCGAATTTGATTGAAGAAATCCTTCCGGAAAATCTGATCAAAGTAACCATAGAGAAAGACCTGGAAAAGGGCTTTGATTACAGAAAGATTACAGTAACCGGTCTGGAAAAAGCCTGTTATTTATAGAAGGCAGTCAGGAGGTAGAAATGAAAATTTTAGCTTTGGACAGCTCAGGAATCGTAGCATCTGTAGCAGTTATAGAGGATGATACATTGCTGGCTGAATATACCGTAAATTACAAGAAAACACATTCTCAGACATTGCTTCCTATGCTGGATGAGATTGTGAAGATGACAGAACTTGATTTGGAATCCATAGATGCCATAGCGGTGGCAGCAGGTCCGGGATCTTTTACAGGCCTGCGTATAGGTTCTGCGACAGCAAAAGGACTGGGACTTGCTTTGAAGAAACCCCTGGTGGCAGTGCCGACAGTAGATGCTCTGGCTTATAATCTTTATGATGCTCAGGGTCTGATCTGCCCGATTATGGATGCCAGAAGAAAACAGGTGTATACGGGAATCTACAGATTTGAAGAACATCTGCTTGTAACTTTGAAGGAACAGTGGGCAGCACCAATCGAAGAATTGCTGGAGGAACTGAACCAGAGAGGCGAGATGGTTACATTTTTAGGAGACGGAGTACCTGTATTCAGTGAACTGATCGCAGAGAAACTGCAGGTTCCATATTCCTTTGCTCCGGCACATATAAATAAGCAGAGAGCAGCGGCAGTGGCTGCACTTGGAAGCATTTATTATAAAGAGGGACGCACAGAGACTGCAATGGAACATACTCCGGAATATCTTCGTGTATCCCAGGCTGAGCGCGAACGTGCAGAAAGAGAAAAAGCACAGAGACAGGCTGGTGCGGAAGTATGATCCTTCGTGAAATGCTTGTAGATGATCTGGATCAGGTAATGGAGATAGAGCAGGATCTTTTTCATGTTCCATGGACAAAAGAGGGATTTTTTACTTTTCTGACCAGAGATGATGCTATGTTTCTGGTAGTAGAAGAAAAAGAAAGAATATTGGGTTACTGTGGGCTTCTCATGGTTCTGGATGAGGGTGACATCACCAATGTGGCGGTATGCAGAGAGCGGCAAAGAGAAGGTATCGGTGCTTTTCTGATGCAAAGTCTGATTCGACTTGCTGCAGAACGCGATGTTACAACAATCCATCTTGAAGTTCGTGTGGGAAATGAAACTGCCATCCGCCTGTATGAGCGGATGGGATTTACCAGAGACGGGATCCGCAAAGCATATTATAGCGATCCTGTAGAGGATGCGTTACTTATGACACGGCATCCTCAGTAAATGTTTGATTGAATTAAGTAAATCCCCTGTTTCAATTGCGAAGAGCAATAAGCAGTGTGTGGGGATTTGCCTGTATCAGGAGAAGTATATGCTTCTCCAGTTTGAATATCTGAAAAACTGAAAATCATAGCAGAAAGAATCAACTGTCAGAGGTATAATGACAAGAATCATAGCAGACAGTTGAGAAACAGAGGAAATATATGTTAGATGTATGTTTAGTTGGAACCGGAGGAATGATGCCTCTGCCGCGTAGATGGCTGACTGCGCTTATGACAAGATATAATGGAAGCAGTCTGCTCATTGACTGCGGTGAAGGTACTCAGGTAGCGATTAAGGAGAAGGGGTGGAGTTTTAAGCCCATTGATGTGATCTGTTTTACTCATTATCACGGAGATCATATTAGCGGACTTCCGGGGCTTCTCCTCACTATGGGGAATGCAGACCGTACAGAACCATTGACTCTGGTAGGCCCAAAAGGACTGGAAAGAGTAGTAAATGCACTTCGCGTTATTGCGCCGGAGCTTCCATTTGAAATTAAATTTATTGAGATTACACAGCCGGAGCAGGTCATTGAATTAAATGGTTACCGCATTACGGCTTTTAAGGTGAACCATAATGTGCTCTGCTATGGTTATACCCTTGAAATTCTCCGTCAGGGAAAATTCTCTGCAGAAAGAGCGAAGGAACAGGAAATTCCACTGAAATACTGGAATCCGCTTCAGAAGGGACAGACCATAGAAACAGAGGGAATCACTTATACACCCGAGATGGTACTTGGACCAGCAAGAAAAGGAATTAAGCTTACCTATACAACAGATACCAGGCCGACAGAGTCTATTCTGCGCAATGCAAAACACTCGGATCTGTTTATCTGTGAAGGGATGTACGGGGAAGATGATAAAGCAGACAAAGCACGCGGATACAAGCACATGACTTTTCGGGAGGCAGCAGTTCTGGCACGTGATGCTCAGGTTCAGGAGATGTGGCTGACACATTATAGTCCATCTTTGGTCAGACCAGATGAATTTATGGATAAGGTTCGTGAGATTTTTCCTAATGCTTATCCGGGAAAAGACGGAAAAAGTATTGAGTTAAATTTTGAAGAATAATATATATCGGGAGTCAGACAGATATATAGGTGAAACGCAGTTGTTACCGTTCGCATATTATTCAGACGCCTGATATCATAAAGATAAAGCAAAGATAAATGAAGATAGTTATGAGGAATAGAAAATGAAAGATACATTAATTCTCGCAATTGAGAGTTCCTGCGATGAGACCGCCGCTTCTGTTGTAAAAAACGGCAGAACTATTTTGTCAAACGTGATTTCATCACAGATTGCTCTCCATACTTTATACGGTGGAGTAGTACCGGAAATTGCTTCACGTAAACACATCGAAAAAATAAACCAGGTAATTGAGCAGGCGCTGTCTGATGCAGGGGTAACGCTTGACGATTTGGATGCAATTGGTGTTACCTATGGTCCCGGACTGGTAGGAGCACTTCTGGTTGGTGTAGCAGAAGCGAAAGCCATTGCCTATGCAAAAAAGCTTCCGCTGGTAGGGGTCCATCATATTGAGGGACACGTATCGGCAAACTATATCGAGCATCCGGATCTGGAACCGCCATTTCTTTGCCTGATCGTATCAGGCGGACATACACATCTTGTGATTGTCAAAGATTATGGTGAATTTGAAATTCTGGGACGTACCCGTGATGATGCAGCAGGAGAAGCTTTTGATAAAGTTGCAAGAGCAATCGGACTGGGCTATCCGGGCGGACCAAAAGTAGATAAGCTATCTAAAGAGGGAAATCCGAATGCAATTGAGTTTCCTAAGGCAAAAATTGGAGATTGCCCGTATGACTTTAGTTTCAGTGGCGTAAAATCGGCGGTATTAAATTATATTAATCATGCTCAAATGACAGGAGAGGAAATTAATAGAGCTGATCTGGCGGCATCTTTCCAGAAAGCAGTAGTCGATGTATTAGTTGAACATACTATGCTTGCTGCTAAAGATTATAAAATGACAAAGATCGCAATCGCAGGCGGAGTGGCTTCAAACGGAACTTTAAGAGCTGCAATGGAAGAGGCATGCAAGAAAAATAATTATAGTTTTTACAGACCGTCACCAATCTTCTGCACAGATAATGCTGCTATGATAGGAGTAGCTGCTTACTATGAATATATCAAAGGTACACGACACGGATGGGATCTGAATGCCGTACCGAATCTTAAACTGGGAGAACGATAAGATGGCAGAAAAAAATACAGCCATTGTTCTGGCTGCAGGTCAGGGAAAAAGGATGCACAGTAAAATACAAAAGCAGTTTCTGGAGATACAGGGCTATCCGGTTCTGTATTATTCCCTGTGCTGTTTTCAGAAAAGCTCACTGATCCATGATATCATTCTTGTGACTGGAGAAGAGTCAGTATCCTACTGTAAAGAAGAAATTGTACAAAAATATGGATTGACAAAGGTATCAGCAGTAATACCTGGTGGGAAAGAACGATATGATTCTGTTTATGCCGGACTCTGCGCATGTAAAGACTGCGAATATGTGCTGATTCATGATGGTGCAAGACCTTTTATAACAGAGGAAATTATTGAACGTGGTTTGCAGAAAGTGAAAGAAACAGGGGCATGCGTGGTTGGAATGCCGTCAAAAGATACAGTTAAACTTTCTGATGAGGAAGGGTATGTAAAAGAGACTCCGGACAGAAAATGTGTGTGGACTATTCAGACTCCGCAGATTTTTTCATATTCACTGATACGTGGAGCTCATGACAGTATTCGAAAGAAAGATATGAGTAAGATTACAGATGATGCTATGGTAGTAGAACAGGAAACTGGGGTAAAAGTTGCGCTGGCAGAAGGTTCCTATCAGAATATTAAAATCACAACACCCGAGGATCTGGATGTTGCGGAAGCGTTTTTCAAACACTAGTACATTCATAGAGAATTTATGCGCTGCAGATGCTGTATTTTAGCGGATTTTGCAGGGAAATATGGAAGATAGAAATAAAAAAAGAAAAAAATGTAAAAAAGTTGTTGACAGGAAAATACTTTGGTGATAGAATATCACTTGCGTCGGCGGTGAGAAAACACAGCAGACACAATCAACAACATATGGAGAGATATCGAAGTGGTCATAACGAGGCGGTCTTGAAAACCGTTTGTCCGCAAGGGCGCGTGGGTTCGAATCCCACTCTCTCCGTTAGTCAGGTTGCTAAAAAAGTTTTGAAAAACTTAAAAAAGTGCTTGACAAACAAATAAAAGTGCGATATAATGCACAAGGCTCATCGGTGAAAAGCCGAAGAGAACTGAATAAAGAACACGAAAGTGTGAAGAGAGTTACATCTGAAATAGAGTAACGGATCTAGGACATTTGGAGAAGTACCCAAGCTGGCCGAAGGGGCTCCCCTGGAAAGGGAGTAGGTCGTTAATAGCGGCGCGAGGGTTCAAATCCCTCCTTCTCCGCTCTTTCTAAAAAAGAAAGAAAAAAGTTCTTGACAAGCTGAAAAAGTTGTGATAAACTTGAAAAGCTGTTGAAGAAAAGGACGTTGAAATAAAACTTGAAAAAACTTAAAAAGTTCTTGACAAGCTAAAGACAACGTGATAAAATAGCAAAGCTGTCGCAAGACAGATAACCTTGATAACTAAACAGTGAAACACATACGATTCTCGAAAATTCTTTACATTTTTAAGAACGGTTGAATAAACCAAAAACAGTAAAAACGAGAGATAACTAAGCTAGTTGGTTGTCTTGAGTGAATCAAACATTTAATCAGAGAGTTTGATCCTGGCTCAGGATGAACGCTGGCGGCGTGCTTAACACATGCAAGTCGAACG
>ENA-OQKY01000182-OQKY01000182.1-human-gut-metagenome-genome-assembly--contig:-NODE-182-length-80197-cov-6.857038_pt1 | contig 80197 bp, 68 predicted proteins | sample MGYA00242652_ERZ504805 | MGnify/ENA primary metagenome ERZ504805 (study PRJEB26092, sample SAMD00036400) | human gut metagenome | host: Homo sapiens | study: EMG produced TPA metagenomics assembly of... | reverse complement strand
GTCATTGGTTTTGGTTTGTAAACTTCTTTTTTTCTGTTTGCCATAATAAAAGGCCTCCTATGATTTTAATATTTTATCATAGAAGACCTTTATATTGTTTAATTTACAGAATTTTTTTCACAGGCTCAGTTGAATAGTAAAATATGGTGCTAAGCCAAGGATTAAAGCCTATGGCTTAGCATTTTTTTGATCTCTCCATCGCTCAGAAAATAGGACATCAGTGGCAGGTTGCAAAGGGATATCCAGCAAGTTCCAGGTATTTTTTTATGAGATCCTCATTCATAGTGACTTTAATTTTTCCATTCGTATCGTTTCCTTTTTTGTCTGTAGTGGTAAAAATTACATATTTTGCAGAGTCACCGTATTCTGAGCGCTTTGCCTGTGAAGCTTTTTCTGTTATCTTAAATTTTTTAATTTTTTCTGTTTCAGTGTCTTTGAATTTATATTCAAACTCATCTACACATTCCTTGATACGGTATAAGTTCCTTTTTTGTTATTAGTTTTTTTAAGAAAATACGCCATAAAATCACCCGCTTATAGTACAACACCATAGCACCATATATGTAAGGGGCGAAAATAAATTTTGTCAAGTTTTTAAAGTGAATGCAAGAACAAACATTCGAAAAAAGCACTGTACTTTTCAGACTTCAGATGTTATACTAATAGCATACTAAAGATTAGAAATACAGATTGGCACGAAAGGATACAGACCATATGGACAATTCTGCTGTAAGGAACAAATGGATGGATAGAGAGGCCCTGGAGAATTACAGGCATGCGATGCGTATATGCTGTATGAATGCATTGCATGTCTGTTCGGATGAGGCGCTTTCAGAGTTGTGCTATGATCTGGATATCAGCAGAAATGGGGATGCGAGAGCCTATGAGCATCTTCTGGGCGGCCAATGCATGGTGATTACTTCAGAGCCCGGAGGCGGGAAGTCCTATTTGATGTGGCTGCTGATGAGGGATTATCTGGCGGACTGCAGGGATGATTCAGATCGTCTGCCGGTGTTTCTTGATGGAAGGGATTGCGGTATTGTCTGGGATTCGATTGAGAAGGGGATTGTGAGAGCACTCAGCGGGCATTTTCCCCTAGTCACTGAAGAATTAGTCAGAGAGCGATTGCGTGCAGGCGGTTTTGCCCTGCTGGTGGATGCAGTTGATGCGCAGTCCGAGACCGGCAGTTTTTTACTTTCTGAGCTGTATTGTCTGGGCCATGACACAGACAATACGGTGATCATTGCTTCCAGAATGCAGTGTGACAGACGAGATTTCCATTCGGATTTTGTGTATTATACGATTGATCCTGTCAGCGATGAGCAGATTATCCGGTGGCTTGAGCGTGATGCGGCTTTAAAGATGATTGGTGGAGACGAGAGGAATAGGAGCTGTGAGATCCAACGGATGCCGGGACGGCTTCTGGAAGTACTTCGAACGCCCTTGTTTATTCGTATGTATGCGATGACAGCAGTACATTCAGCAGTGCATTCCGATGACTGGAGGATTTTATCGAATCACACGGCGCTTCTGGAAGCCTATATAGATATGAGAATGAAGTCTATGAGCTGTTCACCGGAGAATCGGGACAGGATTTTTGCTGTTTTGTGCGAATATGCAGCGGATAGTTATGTCAATGGGGATAGTGAAGAACGTTTTTTGAACTGGGAGCGGTCAGAGATTTGTACTCAGCCAGAGATTTGTACTCAGATAGAGGCCGCTGGTTTTATTACACGGCGTTCACAGACTGTTCATTTCAGATACAGCGTATTTCATCAGTTTTTTATGGCCTGCTATTTATCGGGACTCAGCGCGGAACAGTTGAATATATGGATGGATGACCATAAATCGGACAAGCGGTATGATGAGAGTATTTGTTATCTGGCGGGCATTTTGGCCAATCACTGCAGTCAGAATTGGATTCTGGATTATCTGGAGCAGAACAATCTGAGGCTTTATGTGAAGGCTCTTGCGTACGGAAGAAATTATGCAGCGTCGGAAGTAAATATCAATTTTGAATATGCCTGTCATTTCTTTGCGCGTGTTTTGAGAACGTATGAGTCGATCATTCAGACACATTTTGACAATATTTATCGTCTGTTTGATGGTTATAGTATTGATGATACTGGGAAGGTATGTATTCGCGGGAGTATGAATCTCCGGCAGAGAACATTGTCGGTGTGCATGTACAATGGTTCAGCGGAGGCGAAGACGCTGGAGGCTGTTGTATCCGGAGGCAGAGGCATCTACAGGATCGAAGATAAGACAGGGGTATCTTTTGATTTTGAAGAACATATGATCAGGAACAGGAGAGAGTATTGCTATGACCTGGATTTGCTGACCTTGGGGCCGGATACGGCAAGGGAGATTGCTGTGGATATGATCAGAGATCAGACGATGCGTGCCATGGACAGGAAGAATATATTTGACGGACATGTCGATGTTCTGTTGGCGGAATATACGGAGAGTAAGCTGAGGAGACTGCGCAGTAAGCGGTGGACAGGGAACAGTGAATCTATTCTGACATTGTATACAGGTGATTATGACCGGATTATACATAGACTGGAACAGCTGAGTGTGACGAACATCGAGATTAATGTTTGTGCCAGCCTGACTGCACTGATAAGGTCAAGAGTCGATGATGTGACAGAATTGCTGGATATCCGGCCGGATCTGCCGCAGACAGATTTAATGCTGAAGCAGGGAAGGTATTCTGATAGGTCGGAGGCGGCTTATTCGGATCGGCAGTTATTGAAGAAGATACAGAGAATATGGACGTTGTCGGATGATGCCATACGAAGGATTACGACAGAGGTTGTACCGGCTTTGTCAGCAGTCAGACAGCCCGCCAGGAAGATCGGCTGGGTCTGTCGCGGTGATGGATTTTCCGGCATCCGTTACATAGAAGTGAAGACAGATGAGGGAGAGGATATCTCACCGATTTTAGAATTTCGGGAGGATGCTGACAGAATCGGCACTTTCGGAGATTTAGCTTCTGCAGCTGATTTAAATGGTATCGGTCAATTGCAGAGGCTCGGCAAGTGTGAGTCGGATGTATTAAGAGAACGGACATCCATTTTGCAGCGCTATTTTGGTGATTATGTATTCCATAGTATTATCTATAGAGAAGTTAAAAGGGATTTTGAGCGGCTGTTTGGCAGACGATAAATTTCAACAGGACATTTAAGGAAAGGACTTGAAGAGAATGATAGAGACAATCAGACTTTTTGATGAAGATAGCCACCAGACATTGTTTGAGGGGTGCGTATTATCTTGTGAGCAGGATGGTGATTTATATAAGATCACATTGAACCAGACAATGTTTTTCCCGGAAGAGGGCGGTCAGAGCTGCGACAGAGGCACACTCAATGATATTCCGGTGGAGAAGGTACTGGAGAAGGACAGAGTGATCTACCATTGGGTGAAGGAACCGCTGTGGGAAGGCGATACGGTTACAGGTTGTGTCGATTGGGAGAAGCGTTTCTCAGATATGCAGCAGCATACGGGCGAGCATATTGTATCCGGACTTATTCATGAATACTTTAAGCTGAATAATGTAGGTTTTCATTTGGGAAGCGAAGCCGTGACCATGGATTTTGATGGTGTGATCACCAGGGAACAGCTCCGTATGATCGAGTATAAAGCGAATGAGGCAGTTGCGAAGAATCTTCCGGTGAAGATTACATGGCCTTCAAGGGAGGAACTGATGGAGATTCCTTACCGCAGCAAGAAGGAGATAGACGGACCGATTCGTATTGTGGAGATCCCGGGCTATGATATCTGTGCCTGCTGTGCACCCCATGTTCATTTTACCGGCGAGATCGGCATGATTCGACTGACGGGGATGGAGAAGTATAAAGGCGGCGTGCGCATTCAGATGCTCTGCGGTTTCAGAGCACTGGCCGATGCCCTTGAGAAGGAACGTAATGTTTATGATATTTCCGCGCAATTGTCTGCGAAGCCTTATGAAGTGGCTGCTGCGGTAGAGAAGCTGAAGAATGAGAATCTGGCGCTGAAGCAGGAGATGACTGGGATGAAGATGGATATCCTGCAGGAGAAGATCACAGCGCTGCCGGAGAATGAACAGAATATATGCTTTTTTGATAAGCATATGGACAAGAGCAACATGCGGTATGCTTTTAATCTTCTGGTTGAGAAGTGCAGCGGCCTTTGTGGATGCTTTGACGGGGATGATGAAAACGGTTATCGTTATGTGATGGGCGGCAGAGATGTGGATGTTATTGCAGCAGGTAAGGCGATGAATGAGGCTCTTGATGGCCGTGGCGGCGGTTCGAAGGAGATGTTCCAGGGCAGTTTGAAGGCTGCAAGAGAGCAAATTGAAAAATATTTTGCTAATCTGTAAAAAAACCATAAAATTTTGCAGAATGCCATTGATTTTTTCGAAAATATCATTATAATAGTAGGTACACTTGTTTAATATAGGATAATGACCGTATTAGCGTTATGCTTTATTAAAAAAGTGTTTTTATTGACGATGATAGAATATGAAAGAGGTACATTCAATGGATGAAGCTGTATTTTTGCAGATCTTGAATAGTTTGCTGGAGAAGGCAAAGAAGAAAAAAAATGAGCTTGATTATGGCGACATCAATGATGCGTTCAAGGGCTTCGAGTTTGACGAGGAGAAGATGGAAGAAGTTTACGAATTCCTGGAAGCGAAGAATATTGATATTATCAATATTCCGGAAGCACAGGATGACGATGATGAGTTCCTCGATCACCAGGAAGAAGAAGTTGAACTGCTGGATGATGTTGATGCACTGGAAGGTGTCAGCCTGGAAGATCCTGTCAGAATGTATCTGAAGGAAATAGGAAGTGTGAAGCTTTTATCCCCTGAGGAGGAAGTTGAGCTTTCCAAGAGAGCAGAAGCGGGTGACCAGAAGGCCAAGGATAGAATTATTGAAGCCAATCTTCGTCTGGTAGTCAGTATTGCGAAGAAGTATGTGGGCCGCGGCATTCCGTTCCTTGATTTGATCCAGGAAGGCAACATGGGTCTGATCAAAGCTGTCGAGAAGTTTGATTATGCCAAGGGATTCAAGTTCAGTACATATGCAACCTGGTGGATCCGCCAGTCTATTACCCGAGGTATTGCTGATAAAGGTAAGACAATTCGTGTGCCTGTGCACATGGTAGAGACAATCAACAAGACATTGCGTATGTCCAGGAATCTTTTACAGGAGCTGGGAAGAGAACCTACCAGCGAAGAGATTGCAGAGCGTCTTGGAACAACCAAACAGAAGGTAGAAGAGGCTCTTGAGATTTCACGTGATCCTGTTTCTATGGACAGCCCGATTGGTGAGGAAGAAGATTCCAGTCTCGGAGATTTTATCGAAGATGAGAATATGCTTTCACCATCTGATTCGGCTGACTATCAGATGCTGAAGAAGGAACTGGTGAACGCACTGGATACGTTGACAGACCGTGAACGCAAGGTTATTGAGCTTCGTTTTGGCCTGATCGATGGACAGGCCAGAACACTGGAAGAGGTTGGCAAGGAATTTAAGGTTACGCGTGAACGTATTCGTCAGATTGAGGCGAAAGCGCTGCGCAAGCTGAGACATCCGTCCAGAAGCCGCAAGCTGAAGGATTTCCTTCAGGAGTAACAGGATTGCTTCTCTGCTGCGGATGAGAGGACTGCCGGAAGGCAGTTTATAATGATGAGATCTATATAGAATGCTGCATATGTAGGCGTTTCCAGATATGGAGCCGACAATGCAGCATTTTTTTTGCGAGTCTACGCGAGTAATGAGCTGAAGTCCCTGTTTGCACAGGACTTTGGCGAATAGATTCAGAGGTGAACAGTATGATTTTTGACACACGTTTTTCTGAGAAGGAATCGATACGCTATGGCGTGGTGGATGGCACGGCAACCATTGTGAAGTATGAAGGCGATGAGATGCGTGTTGTGATTCCGGCGTCTATTGATGGTTTCAAAGTGACGAAGATCGAGCCCTATGCTTTCTCGGAGAAGTCTATGAAGTATATTCAGTTTCCGGATACGTTGGAGGTGATCGACCATCACGGTTTCAGTGAATGCAGGGAACTGTTGAATCTGGATTTTCCGGATTCATTGAAATCCATTGGCAATTATGCTTTTTATAATTGCTGGGCATTGGAACAGGTGCATCTGACAGCCCATATCCGCTCTATTGGTTTTGGTGCTTTCAAGAACTGCGAGAAGCTTTCAGAGATTGTTCAGGACAAGATTGAAGGGCTGGATATTAGTATCGGTAGTATCCTGGATGATTTGAACCAGCAGATTCACGTGATTGTACGGCATTTATACCCGGATAAGCCTGTGGAGGAGGCCAGAGTTATTTTTACGGAGCATGATTACGAAGTGGTCGCCAATGTGGCTTCCATGTGTAAGCAGTTTGAGTCTACGGAGATTGGTTCCGGCAAGTATATCCGCTACTGTATCGGCATCCAGGATGTGGATTATAACAAATACGATGGGATGTTCTATGTCCTTTTAAGGGGGGATTCCTTTGATACGATCATCACGGTGGCTATGGAGCGTCTGATGTATCCTTATGCATTGACGTTGGAAGGCGAGCATACGTACAAGGATTATATTGCAGAACACGCTTTGGAAGCGGCGAAGAAGTTTATTCAGGAGGATGACAAGGACAAGCTGACTTTTTTGGTCGATCTGGGTGTGCTTGACAGTGATGAGACAGACCAGGCCATTGATCTGGCGCTGTCCCTTGACAAGACAGAATTTACTGCTTTTCTGATGGATTATAAACACCGGAATTTCAGTATGGCAGATGAGTCCTTTGATTTATAGGAGGTTTTGACATGCATGAGATGAAAGAGAAGCTGATCAAGGCCGGAACCGACATTTTGAATGCTTCCAAGACAGAATTGTATGTCTCTATGCGTTTTTTGGATATTGCACTGAATAGTCTGGGTTATGAAATGGATCTGTCCATGAAGACGATCGGTACGGACAGTCAGAAGATTCGCTTTAATCCGAGATATCTGATAGAGAATTATCAGAATGACAGTGTGTTGGTGAATCGGGCTTATCTGCATATGCTGCTGCATTGTGTATTCAGACATATGTTTCATAACCGTGACAAGGATGAAGATGTCTGGAATCTCAGCTGTGATATTGCAGTTACAGCCATCATTGATCAGATGAATTACCGATGTATTCGGCTTGTTGTACCGGATGAACGACAGGCCATGTATGACCGACTGAAGTCAGAGATGAAGGTGCTGACAGCAGAGGGCATTTATAAGTCGCTGACAAAACGGCCTCTGACCTGGCTTGAGATGGAAGCGGCTAAGAAGCAGTTTGTGGTGGACGATCATGTTTTCTGGGATTCGGAGCAGGAGGATCAGAAGGATGGCGATGGCCGGAATGATCAGAATCAGAACAACGAGGACAATCAGGATGATGAGAACAATGATCAGAACAATCAGAACAATGACAGACAGAAGGAACAGAAAGAGCAGGAACGTAAGGAGCAGGAGAAACAGTGGCAGGAGATCAGTGAGAAAATGCGCACGAATATGGAGACCTGTTCTAAAGACGCGGCTGAGATGGCTGGAGACCTTTATGACTATATTAAAATAGCTACAAGAGAACGTTATGATTACAAACGTTTTCTTCAGAAATTTACAACGCTTCGAGAAGAAATACGACTGGATCTGGACAGTTATGATTATATTTATTATACATACGGTCTGAATCATTATGGCAATATGCCCCTGATCGAGGCCCTTGAATACAAGGAAGTCCGCAAGATAGAGGAACTGGCCATTGTTATTGATACGTCAGAGTCCTGTTCCGGTGAGTATGTGCGTCGTTTTCTGGAGGAGACATTTGCCATTCTGACAAATAAGGACAATTTTTTCAGGAAGATGAATGTACACATTATCCAATGTGATGCCAAGGCTCAACAGGATGATGTGATCACCTCTGAAGAAGACATGAAGCGTTATATGGAGAATTTTAAGCTTATCGGTTTCGGCGGCACGGATTTCAGACCGGCTTTTGAGTATGTCAATGAGCTGTGTCGCAAGAAGGTGTTCAGACATCTGAAGGGACTTCTGTATTTTACGGATGGCTACGGCACTTACCCGGCCAGACGTCCGGATTACGATGTGGCCTTTGTTTTTCTTGAGGAAAGTTATAATGACAGACATGTGCCTCCTTGGGCCATCAAGCTGATTCTTGGACCGGAGGATATACAAATGGGAGGATTAGACCATGAACATTAAACAGGCAAAGGATGAGATCAGGCATACCGTTCAGGCTTACCTGACAAAAGATGCACTGGGAGATTATGCGATTCCTGTGGTCAGACAGAGACCGATTCTTCTGATCGGACCGCCGGGTATCGGCAAGACAGCTATTATGTCACAGGTGGCAAGGGAGTGTGGTGTGGCACTGGTTTCTTATACGATTACCCATCATACGAGACAGAGCGCCATCGGTCTGCCATTCATCGAGAAAAAGAATTTCGGCGGCAAAGAGTATTCAATCACAGAATACACAATGAGTGAGATCGTAGCGTCTATTTATGAGAAAATGGAAGCAACCGGACTCAAAGAAGGTATTTTGTTTATCGATGAGATCAACTGTGTATCCGAGACACTGGCACCGACTATGCTGCAGTTTTTGCAGGGCAAAACCTTCGGCAATCATCAGATTCCTGAGGGATGGGTGATTGTGACTGCCGGCAATCCGCCGGAATACAATCAGTCCGTCAGAGAGTTCGATATTGTAACCCTTGACCGTGTCAAACGGATCAATGTGGAAGAAAACTATCCTGTATGGAAGATGTATGCTTATGAGAATCATATCCACAGTGCAATTTTGTCTTATCTGGATATTAAGAAAGAGAATTTCTATCAGATCGAGACGACAGTGGATGGCAAAGAGATTGTGACAGCCAGAGGCTGGGAAGATCTTTCAAAACTGATGCAGGTTTATGAACAGCTGGATATTCCTGTGGATGAATCCGTGATCCTGCAGTACATCCAGAATCGGCGGATTGCCAAGGATTTTGCCAATTATCTGGATTTATATAAGAAGTATCAGACGGACTATGATGTGGATGCCGTTGTACAGGGCAATGTGAAGCCGTCTTCCATTGATCGTATTCAGAAAGCATCCTTTGATGAGAAACTCAGTGTTATTAATCTGTTGATCAGCAAGCTTACTGCGGCATTTACGGAAGTTTTTGACAAAGATCAGTATGTCCGGGATCTCTATGAGATTTTGAAGGAGCTGAAGTTTGTTCTTGGCCGTGCACCGAAGGATGGTTCCAGAACAGCAGCGATTTTGTCGGAAAAGGCAGAGCAGGTGGAGGAAGAGCTGAAGCTGAATAAGGAGCGTGGGCTCTATGATGCATCCAAATTGCTCAGTATGAAACTGATTTTGAAGACACTGGAGCAGTATCGTCAGCAGCTGGTCAAGGATAATCGTCTGGATCCGGATGAAGCCTTTGCCTTTATTAAGGCATCTTTTGCCAAGGATACAGAAGAGCGAAAACAGCTCATTCAGACAGCGGCTGCTTACCTTGAGAATGCTTTTGCTTTTATGGAAAGTGCTTTTGGAGAGAGCCAGGAAATGGTCATCTTTATCACAGAGCTGAATGCCAATAAGTATTGTGCACGTTTTATCAGGGACAATGGTTCTGCAAAATATGATCGCTACAATAAATCGCTGCTCTTTGATGAGAAACGTGAGAATCTCCTCCGTGATATCGGGGAAGCCAGTGAATTTGCCGCTTTTCTTGATTAGTGCGTGGATATTTGAAGCATAAAAATATGACAGAGAAAATTTTAGAGAATTTCAGCATTGCCCAGATCTGTGAATCCGGGCAATGCTTTCGTATGGAGGAAATACAGGATGGCCGATATCAGGTCATTGCAGGGGACAGATATCTGGAGTTGGAGCAGCAGGGAAATAGGGTTCGCTTTGGCTGCACTGAAGTCGAATATCGGGATTTCTGGCGGCATTATTTTGATATTGAGACAGATTATGGTGCTGTGATGGCGCAGATCAACCCGAATGATACCTATCTGACAGCGGCTGCTCAGTTGGCATGGGGTGTAAGAATCCTGAATCAGGATTTGTGGGAGATGATTGTTACGTTCCTTATTTCCCAGCAAAATAATATCGTCAGAATTCGCCGCTGTATTAAGAATATCTGTGAGACCTATGGAACGGCAAAGACAGCGTCGAATGGTGTCTGTTATTATGCTTTTCCTACAGCCCAGGCGCTTGCCGGGCTTGAAGAAGATGCTTTGATGGCCTGCAACCTGGGTTATAGAAGTAAATATGTGGTCCGTGCCGCCAAAGCCGTATCTTCCGGTGAAGTGGACCTGGCATGGATCAGTAGTTTGAATTACCAGAAAGCAAGGGCGGAACTTTTAAAACTCTTTGGCGTTGGAGAAAAAGTGGCAGACTGTATCTGCCTTTTTGCCCTGCATCATTTGGATGCATTTCCGGTGGATACCCATATCCGTCAGGTAATGGAACAACATTATAAACGGGGATTCCCGAATCGTCGTTACAAAGGCATTCGGGGCATTATGCAGCAATATATCTTTTATTACGAACTGCATGGAAGTGAAAAATAATCAAGATAAGGGATTTAAAGAGTGTCCGTGTTGAACAGACGCATCTTGAATCCCTTTTTTGTTTTTTATAATGCAGGTAGTCTCCTTTTTTTACTTTTTTACTTTCTCGCAATAAATTGATGAAAAGGTATTGACAAGACGATAAAAGAGGCTTATAATGTCAACCATAAAGAAAACATACAAATCCCATTAAATAAATAGGAATTAATAAAGGAAAGGAGCATGCATATGCGGATGGCGATATATCATAAAGGAAGAATGGAGCGATGTTGTTGCTGTATGAGTGACGTCAGACGAGATGCATCTTTATAGCAGATAAACAGATAGAGGTCGTAATAGACGATCAGATGATATTATTTTTGGGAAATAAAGATTTATAAATTTATTTAAAATGAATAAAAGAATTAGATGAAATGAATGGAGGATTATCATCATGGCAGATATTAAACAGAGCGCATTAGAGTTAATTGGCAACACACCTATTTTACAGTTAAATCGTTACAGTGAGAAGGCAGGCATCAAGGATGTTACACTGCTTGCAAAGCTTGAGTATCTGAATCCGGCTGGTTCTGTTAAGGATCGTATCGCACTGGCAATGATCGAGGATGCTGAGAAAAAAGGTAAATTGAAACCGGGTGCGACAATCATCGAGCCTACATCAGGCAACACAGGCATCGGCCTTGCAGCTGTTGCAACTGCCAAAGGTTACAAGGCAATCCTGACACTGCCGGATACAATGAGTGTTGAAAGAAGAAATCTTCTGAAAGCATACGGTGCAGAATTGGTTCTGACAGAAGGTGCCAAGGGTATGAAAGGAGCTATTGCCAAGGCTGAAGAACTCGAGAAAGAAATTGATGGGGCAGTGATCCTTGGTCAGTTCGATAATCCTGCAAACCCTGCAATTCACAAAGCAACAACAGGTCCTGAAATCTGGAAACAGACAGACGGCAAGGTAGATATCTTTATTGCAGGTGTTGGTACAGGCGGTACAATCACAGGTGTTGGTGAATACCTGAAAGAACAGAATCCAAACGTCAAGATTGTCGCTGTTGAACCTGCTACAAGCCCTGTATTATCCACAGGCAAATCCGGTTCCCATAAGATTCAGGGTATCGGTGCAGGTTTCGTACCAAAGGTACTGAATACAGATGTTTATGATGAGATTCTTCCTATTGAGAATGAAGATGCATTTGCAGAAGGCAAAACATTTGCCGTATCTGAAGGTATCCTTGTTGGTATTTCTTCAGGCGCTGCATTAAAGGCAGCACAGATTCTGGCAGCAAGACCAGAGAACAAAGGCAAGACAATTGTTGCATTGCTTCCTGATTCAGGAGACAGATACCTGTCAACACCATTATTTGCCGAATAATATTGCTTCATATTGTTTCATAATACAACTGCTTTTTTATAATAATGATATTTTTCTCGTACAAGCAAAATGGGCATCCCAGATCGGGATGCCTTTTTGTGTTTGTGTAAAAATATTAGAAAAAATGGATTGTTAGGTACCTTAATAATTATCCCAAAATGGAAGACGGCATTGATCATTTGGCAATATAATTTTGTAAATTTGGATATTTAGGTACCTAACAATTGAGTATGGATATTTATGTGCCTAACAATTGAATGGGGATACTTATGTGCCTAACAATTGAATGGGGATACTTATGTGCCTAACAATTGAATGGGGATATTTATGTGTTTAAAAATTGAATGGGTATGCTTATGTGCCTAATAATTGAGTATGGACATTTAGATATTCAATATTTAAAAACGGGTAGTTTGGTTTTAATAATTAAACTTGAGTATTTTGAGTATTTAGGTACCTAACAATCAGAAATTCATAAATTATATGAGCATGGCACATAATCATATAATAAGAATAATTTTTATAAAATGCAGTCATAAGCAGCGTGTAATCTGCATAAAATAAATAGAATGGGTACTTTGGATTTAATAGGGACATAAAAATAATTGAGGTACCTTATTAATGAAAAAAGCAGTATATAATTCGAAAAAGGAGCGAACAAAAAGAAGGAGAAAACTGGAGGAGAAAACCAGGAAGGAAATTTCAGGAAGAAAATTGCAAGAAGAAAATTGCAAAGGGGATAGGAAACGTATGGATATGGATTTTTTTGATGTAAGTTTTGAAGAATCACGGGATGAGCAATTGGTGAATGCTATTTTGGATGTGGGGAGAGATATTCGAAGGCTTTTTGAGGGGAAGGAGAGCCAGAGTCGAATTTTAATGATTTTGAGGCTTCAGGGAGCTGTGACTCAGAAGATGTTAATACAGATTTTACATATTCAGCCGGGGTCGGCTAGTGAGATTTTGAAGAAGATGGAAAAGGCCGGTTTAATTATCAGGGTACCTAATGAAATGAATCGACGAGCATCGGATATTGTGCTGACACGACAGGGCAGAAGTGTATCGGAGAAACTGATTGAGCAACGCCGTGGACGGTATCGGGAGATGATGGCATGTTTGTCGGAAGATGAAAAGGTGAGCCTATTTTCGATGCTTGATCGGATGAAAGAGGATTGGCAGCATCGTTTCAGAGCTGTGCCGGAAAGCACTATAGTATCAGGGGATTCATCGCTGCAAAAAGAAAAAGAAAGAAATAAAATCTCGGAAACATCGTCAGATGGAAAATGAGAAATAAAAAACACAGTGCTGTAGATTCTCAGCTGCCGGATGAAGCATGGCTTTGAGAAAAGTACCGCACTGTGTTTTTGTTGTTGAGGGATATTGATGTTTTAATTATATAGTTAACGGGTTACAGGTTCTTTTAAGTTGTGGCTGACTTCGGAGCCTGCCTTTTTGTGGAAGAGCTCTTTGCCGCAGCTGATAACAATGATGACACCGAGAACCATCAGCAGGAAGGCGATGATCAGCTGGAGACCTTCTACAAGGAAGACAGCTGTACCGGCGCCGTAAGCGTGGAACAGTGCGATAACACGTTCTACAAGAGCAGTTGATGTTACAGCAAGCATGATGAGAAGCGGTGCGATCAGTGTTCTGAATTCACGGCCTGTGACTTTTAAAAAGACGCATAATGTGATCAGAACAAGTGCACTTAACAGCTGGTTGGCGCTTCCGAACAGCGGCCAGATGTTAGCATAGCCAATCTGAGTCAGCACATAGCCAAGGAACAGTGTCAGGATTGTGGAGAAATATTTGTTGCATAAAAGTTTTCTCCAGCCTTCAGCGTGTTCCATATCATCAACGGTGAACAGTTCCTGGAAAGACATACGTCCGATACGTGCAACAGAGTCAAGGGTTGTAAATGCAAGGGCTGATACACACATTGTCATGAAGCACTGGGCAACGTAAACAGGGATACCGAACATTTCAAGGAAACCGGCAACGCCTGATGAGAAGATGGCGAATGGTGTGCCTGTGGCAGCTGTACCATCAGCAGAAGCAGCGGCACCTGCAACACACAGAGCCAAAACAGCCAGAAGACTTTCAAGTACCATAGCGCCGTAGCCGACTTTCTGCATATCCTTTTCGTTGGAGATTGTCTTAGAGGATGTACCGGAAGATACCAGGCTGTGGAAACCGGATACAGCACCGCAGGCAACAGTTACAAAAAGGATTGGGAACATGTCACCGGATTTTTCATTGTGGAAACCGGTAAACATTGGCAGGTTCATTGTAGGATGTGCAGCAAACAGACCAACAACAGCGGCGATGATCATGCCTGCAAACATAAAGGTTGTCATGTAATCTCTAGGCTGCATCAGAAGCCAGATTGGCAGAACAGCGGCCAGGAAGATGTAAGCAAAAACGATGTAAGACCAGGTTGTTTTGGATGCGATCAGCGGGAAGTTCATGCCGATAACAAATGCTGCAAACATACATACAAGACCAAGAACAACTTCCTTCCAGCCTTTAAAGTTTGCTTTCTTCTGGATGAGACCGAATACAGCGGAAAATACGATAAACAGAAGAGAAATGCTTCCGGCAGCACCATTGACATTGGCGGCGTCGGATAACTGTGTCACACCTGCTTCAGTGACAGTATAAGCGTTAAATGTACCATCTACCATATCCGCAAAGGCTGCGATAACAATCAGTGTAAAGAGCCAGCAGAACAGAAGAAATAATTTCTTACCGGTTTTGCCGATGTATTTTTCAATCAGAAGTCCCATGGACTTACCGTCATTTTTGACACTGGCATATAATGCACCAAAGTCTGTAACGGCACCGAAGAAGATACCGCCGATCAGGATCCAGAGAAGAACAGGAACCCAACCGAAGACAGCGGCCTGAATAGCACCGGTGACAGGGCCTGCACCGGCGATGGATGAGAACTGATGGGCAAAGACTGTCAGACCATCTGCCGGAACATAATCCTGTCCGTCGTTTTTGCGGACAGCAGGTGTCTTTGCATTCGGGTCGATGCCCCATTTGTTGGCCAGCCAGCGGCCATATAAACAATAACCAGCAACCAGACAAACGGCTGCTATCAGAACAATAACTAAAGTATTCATAATAATGTGCCTCCTCTTAAGTAAAATGTAGTGACGATTCAAAACTGAGTGTCTGACACGTCGGTGATGAATGGTCGTGAATACCAGTTGGCAGGTGATTCGGCTTTGAAGTTCAAAAGATCAAATTGCCTGCATGCCTGACAAAATCTTTTGAATTTGAACGAATAAATCATAAAAAAAGCTCCGCCTTCTGTACCCTTTCGGGTTTTTCAGAAGACGAAGCCTATGACTCCGCGTTACCACTTCTATTATCGGTTTTTCAATCGATCACTCTGCCACGTCCCCGATTCTCTCTATCATCGGTGAACATGCTCTCCTGTAACGGTGAGAATCCGTTTCGGACTAATGAATCTGTTTCGTCCGAAAAGCTCACAGGGGATAATTCTCTTAAGTATCTGCTGACTCACACCAACCGCCAGCTCTCTGAAAGAATACCGAACTAAGAAAACCGTGTCCTGATCGTTGCTTTTTTTGTTTGTTCTTGAAACAATTACAGATTATAGACCTTTTTGAAAAATTGTCAAGAAGATTCTTTGTACTAAATTGTATACAGAATACCCGCAATAAACGACATATCAAATAAACAAATTGCGATAATTGTTGGGTGCATATGATGGAAAAACGAGTTATAATAGACATGATGTAGTATAAGAAAGGAAATCATGGCAGGAGATTTTTACAGAAAGAAGAAAGTTAGCCACAACTTACCAAAGAACTTGACAGAAACGGCAAAAAAAGAGTATAATAAATAGTGGTCGTTTCTAACTAATGTGGGAACAGAATGCAATGCGTGACAACAAAGTGATTAGAAAAGGAGACTGAATAGAATTGAAGAAATGTACATGGAAGAAGTATACAGCAAGTGTTTTAGTTGCTGCTATGCTTGCAGCCCAGCCGATGGCAGTATATGCGGACGAAGCGTCCACGGCATCGCAGGCAGCATATAGTGATACAGAAGCGAAAGACATAAATGGTGTTTATGAACGTGTATCAGACAAGGTAGCAGGTATGCTGGCGAATGGTGAATTGACTTACAGTGAGACATCCGGTTATTTATATAATGCCAGCGGCAGCAAGGTAGACCCGGAGACAGGTGCTGAGATCCCTGATACGACAGAGACTGAGACAAAGGCACCGGAGACCGAGACAAAAGCGTCGGATACCGAGACAAAGGCACCGGATACAACAGAGACTGAGACAAAGGCTTCAGAGACATCAGCTTCTGAGACTGAGACAGAGTCCCAGACAGGAACAGGGGAATCAGAGACAGAATCCCAGACAGAGGCAACAGATACTGAAACCGGTACAACAGAGACAGAAACAACAGAGACAGGATCCGAAACAGAATCAGAATCTCAGTCGGAGACTGCGTCATCGGAGACAACGACACCTGGGTCTTCATCAGATAATGCTTCGGCATCGACAGATTCAAAAGCAACGGAGTCTCAGACAACTGCAGAGACAGGCAGCAATACTCAGCAGGATGTTTCCTACAAGGCATCCGGTGTTTTCAAGAAGATTGGTGATAGAGTACAGTATAATGTAGATGTTCCGATTAAGGGTCTGCCGTCATTTATTACTCAGGAGATGATTGTCGGAGCGTTAAAGAGCCAGGATGAATACGGTTATCCGGCTTCTGTTACAATTGCCCAGATCATACAGGAATCCGGTTATGGTACATACGGACCGGGCGGCAATAAAGGACAGGGACTTTCAGGACTGGCCTACGGTTACTGTAACTTATTCGGCATTAAAGGTTCAGGTACTGCAGGAAGTGTCTCAATGCGTACATCTGAGATGACGAAGGATGGAAAGATTTATTCTACAACATCTGCATTCCGTGCGTACAATACATACAGTGAAGCCATTGAGGACAGATGCAAGGTTCTTCGGAATGGTTACGGTGATCTGATCAGCGGTGTCAATGATGCCAATACCTTTGCGATGCGTATTGGACAGCGCTGGGCAACAGATCTGAATTATGGCAAGAGCTTGATCAAGTTGATGGAACTGTATGATCTGTATCGTCTGGATGATATGACACTGAAGGATTTTTCAGCGATGATCGGCAGATTTGCAGATCCTTGTCCGGGTGCGGTTGTGACAAGCAACTTCGGATTCAGAGAGTTTGACAATAAATTCCATAAGGGTCTTGACCTTGGTACAGGCAGCGAGAATATCCCGACGTATGCAGCAGAAAGCGGAACCGTTATCTTTGCAGGTTATTCGGGGTCTGCAGGTAATCTGATCACCATCGACCATGGTAATGGCCTGGTGACGAAATACATGCATCATTCTGAGATTTATGTCAAAGTCGGCGATCATGTTGAGAAGGGACAGCAGATTGGTCTGAGCGGTACAACAGGCCGTTCCACAGGTAATCATCTGCATTTCCAGGTCGAGGAGAATGGTGTGGCTGTCAATCCATTGTTATATCTTGAGGGCAACGGAACAAGCAGTGAACTGCAGCGTATGGACCCGATGAAGGATATTGTCAGCGGTACAAAGGTTGTTCTGGAGAAGAAGGATATAGAGACTTCAGGGGAGGATGCACAGAACGCAGCTGTTGAAGAAACAGAAGCGGCAGAATCCATTGCGGAAACAGACAGTCAGAAGCAGCAGAAAGAGACAGCGGTTGAGACAGCAGAGATTGCGGATTCGGCCAAGCAGGTTGTTGACAAGGCTGTCAAAACGGAGAAGAAGACAATCAAATAATACAGCGCAAAGCGCGGTGATTTAGCAAATAACTAAAAATAACAAAACCGGTATTCAGCCATCAGCTGAATACCGGTTTTGTTATTTAAAAGCTTTGTTAGCTACAATTCTAAAAACTGAAATATAAAGATGCAGCCTGAACAGCAGGTCATTAATTGAGGAAGTTCTCAATGATCACCGCTTCAGCTTCTTCTTCTGTCATACCGAATGTACGGAGTTTGATCAGCTGTTCGTCGTTAATACGGCCAATAGCCGCTTCATGGATGATCTGTGCATCGATATGGTTGGCATTGATCTCAGGAATAGAACTGATGGATGCCTTGTCCATAATGATGGAGTCACACTGGACATGTGCATGACAGGCATTGTTGCCGATGGCCTTCGGATGGAAGATCTGATTGGATGTGCCTTTGGCAACAGAACGGGAAATAATACGGGCAGAGCTGCCTTCACCGTTCAACTTCACCTCCATGTTGGAAATAGCATGCTGAGCGTCATGGGTCATTAGTTTCTCTGTGACATAAAGTTTGGCATTTGGTCCGAGTTCAACGAAGGTTTCACGCTTGGTAGAGTCAACACCTTTGATCTGGGTGGTCTCCAGGGTGAAAACAGAATTCTCACCCACATAAATCTTTGTTACCGGGTTGAGAATCTTGCCGCCGGTGCCGTTTCCTTCAGCGTAGTGGTTCTCGACATACTTCACATTGGCATTTTTGCCGACATGGAAAGTATGAATACCATCGTGACGGGTTTCGCTGCATCCTTCACCGTGGATACCGCAGCCGGCAACGATGGTGACATCCGCGCCGTCTTCTACATAGAAATCGTTGTAAACAACATCAAGACCGGGTTCGGACATAACAACAGGAATATGCACCTGTTCATTCTGTGCTTCACTGCTGATTCGGATATCGATGCCCGGAAGGTCGGTTTTCTTCACAATAGCAATATGGCGGCTGTCACCATGACAGACAGCCATACCGTTTAATCGGAGATTGTAGGCGCCTTCCTGTTTGAAGCCATAGGAATCAATCACCTTTAATACATCTTCTGTTACCTGATTAAGCTTCACAGTAATCGCCTCCTTTCTGCTGACCATAACAGCAGGCCTCCTGGGAGGATGTGTCTAAGAGTGTCGGAAGAATCTCTTCGGCAGGCCCGATTCGGTCAATCTTGCCGTCGGAGATGACCATGATCCTGTCCGCCATACGGATAATACGTTCCTGATGGGAGATAAGGATCAGACTCTCTTTCTTCTCCTTGTGAATCTGTTCAAACTTCTTGATCAGCATAGAAAAGCTCCAGAGGTCAATGCCGGCTTCCGGTTCATCAAAAATGCAAAGCGCATGCTGTTTGGCAAGAACCGTTGCAATTTCGATACGTTTCATTTCACCGCCGGAAAGGGTAGCGTCTGCTTCTCTGTCAATATATTCCTGGGCACAGAGACCGACACTGCTGAGAAAACCGCAGCATTCGCTCTCGCTGAGGGTTCTTCCTGCTGCAAGATTCAGAAGGCGGCGGACGGTCATGCCTTTAAAACGCGGCGGCTGCTGGAAAGCGAATCCGATGCCAGCCTGGGCACGTTCATTGATGGAGAGGTCTGTAATATCTTCTCCGTTTAAAATAATTCTGCCTGAAGTGGCTTCATTGATACCCATGAGCAGCTTGGCAAGTGTGGATTTGCCGCCGCCGTTTGGGCCTGTGATGACAAGCATTTCGCCATCGGCAACATTAAAACTGATGTCGGAGAGAATCTCTGCCTGACGGCCATCATCCCGGACATCAAAGGATAAATGTTCTATTTGTAACATTCTGTCACTTCCTTATATAGTATTGATAACAACATCAAATATAAATATAACATTTATGTTATTTTTTCACAAGTCTTTTAGCACAAAAAACGACAAACTATCAAAATGAATAGTCATAAAAAATTATGGGAAAATCTGGTGGATTTTTGTCCGAAAAGGCTGTATAATGATTGAAGTTTATGGGGGAGGTAGAAAATGGCACGAGATAATCAGGATCTGACAAAAGGACCTTTAGCCAGGAAGATTTTATTTTTCAGTGCACCACTTATTGTATCGAATCTTTTGCAGGTGCTTTTTAATGTGGCGGATATTGCCGTTGTCGGGCGTTTTGCGGGGGCATCAGCCCTGGGATCAGTTGGATCGACAACGATTCTTGTGACGATGTTTACGAGTTTTCTGATCGGGGTTTCGGGAGGCATTAATGTTTTGACTGCATTGTATCTTGGCTCCGGAGACAGGAAAGGAGTTCGGGAAACTGTACATTCGGCTTTCCTGTTCAGTATTCTGACAGGATTGACCCTGCTGCTTATTGGAGCAATATTTTCAAAAGGTATTCTGGAACTTTTGAACACGAAGCCGGAATTGATCGATGGGGCGGTGCTGTATATACGGATTTATTTTCTGGGGATGCCGGCGCTGGCTGTTTATAATTTTGGTAATGCCGTTTTCAGTGCGGCGGGGGATACGAAACGACCGCTGAAGTATCTTTCCATGGCGGGTGTTGTGAATATTATTTTGAATCTCTTTTTTGTGATCGTCTGTAAGATGGATGTGGCCGGCGTGGCTGTGTCCAGTATTATTTCACAGTATTTGTCGGCTGCGATGATCAGCGTTGCACTTTTCAGAAGCGGGGATATTTATGGACTGCACCGATCGGAGCTGCGTCTGAACAGAAACAAGACTGTGAATATTATCAGAATCGGTATTCCGGCAGGACTTCAGAATGCGATCTTCCAGATTGCGAATCTGTTTGTACAGGCGGGCGTGAATTCCTTTGATGCCACCATGGTGGCCGGCAATGCGGCTGCGGCCAATGCCGATGCGTTGGTGTATGATGTGATGACGGCCTTCTATACGGCCTGCGGTAGTTTTATGGGACAGAATTTCGGTGCCGGCAACAGGAAGCGTGTCAGGAACAGCTATCTCATCAGCCTGGCATATTCCTTTGGTATCGGTATGATCATGGGATTGGGACTTGTTTTATTTGGCCATCAATTCCTCTCATTGTTCTCGACAGATGCAGATGTCATTAAGGCGGGGATGATCCGATTGTCCATTATGGGTGTCTGCTATGGATTTTCTGCTTTTATGGATTGTACCATCATGGCTTCCAGAGCTTTGGGAAAGAGTATGATACCGATGGTGATCGTTATCATGGGTTCCTGCGTATTCAGAGTTGTCTGGATTTATACAGTTTTTGCGTATTTTCATACCATATTATCCCTGTATTCCCTTTATATATTTTCATGGGGGATCACAGCCATTGCAGAAATCATTTATTTTGGTTACATTTACAAAAAAAGAGTGTGCTGAGGCTCACTCTTTTTTACTGTGTTTGATTGTACACGATGCGACATATATCAGCTGTGAATTCAAAATTGCTCCAAATCGGTGCCTGGTTTTTGAATGTTAACCGGCAGAGACAGGACGTTTAATCTGGCTGAGGCTGTAGGCCAGCACGGAACCGATGACAAGAACGCCGCCTGCAATGGACATAGGTCCGATGGTTTCGCCGCAGATAATGGCCGCCAATACCGGGTTGAGAATCGGTTCAATGCCTGAGGTCAATGCAGCTGTTACCGGAGAAACGGCATCCAGTCCCCGGGACAGACAGATGGTGGCCAGACCGGTCTGTACAGCGCCAAGAAGTACAATCACCAGCCATATGGATGGTGTATGGATGGTTTCGTGCACAGCAGTCGGAAGGCCGATGATGAAAGCCAGAATATAGCTGATGACAAGGGAAGATTCGAAATCGCCGCCTTTCATTTTCTTCATCTGAAACATAATGGCATAGGACAGGCCGGAGATAATGGCAAGAAGATTGCCGAGCATGCCGCCGGAGGTGATCTTATCAAAGAAAAAGCATACAATACCGATTAATGCAATGATGCATGTAAGGACAGCCCTTTTATCCGGTCGTTTATGATAGAAGATCCAGAGGATAAGAATCAGAAAAACCGGATGTGTGAATTGCAGGATGATGGCATTGGCGGCGGATGTCATTTTGGTGGCACAGACAAATGTGATGCTCATGGAAGCTGAGCAGATGCCGCCGAAAATAACGGATGGGTTCAGCCGAAAAGGATGATGGATCAGCTTCATGTAGAGCAGCAGTGTGATCAGGGCGAAGATGCTTCGTACGCCGCTGACAGACAGAGACTGCCATGGAACGATTTTGATCATAAAGCCGCCAAGGCTGAAAAAAATGGCAGAAAGCAACACATAAAATGTGCCAACTGCCGGATTGTTGACGCGTGGATTAAGTTGAATCATAAAGTTACACCTTTGTAGAAAAAATAATGGGTAGATAGAGGATGCCATAGATATCCCGGAATTGCTATGCAGGATATCTATGGCATCTATGAGTTTTATTTGCAGAGTTCTTCAGCCAGTGCCGCAATCTGTGCTTCATTCTCAGTGTTGACAGCGGATTTGATGGTGACTGTTGTGTCTGTAAATGTCAGATTCTTGCTGCCTTCAAACATTTTCAGCATGGTTTTGGCTGCGGTAGGTGCCCATGAGCCGTTCTCAATGAGACCGATCGTTCTGTTTCTGTAGCCGCGTTCTGTCAGGTGTTCGATGAATGTCTTCATGAATGGGAAGATATCACCATTGTAAGTGGTTGTAGCCAGAACGAGCTTGCCGTAGCGGAAAGCATCTTCGACAGCTTCGGCCATGTCATCACGGGCAAGGTCAGTAACTGTGACTTTCGGGCATCCAAGGGCAGTCAGTTTATCTGCAAGGAGCTCAACGGCTTTCTTAGTATTGCCGTAAACAGATGTGTAAGCGATGACAACGCCTTCGCTCTCAACACCGTAGCTGGACCATGTATTGTAGAGATCAAGATAATAGCCAAGATTCTCTTTGAGGATCGGGCCATGGAGTGCACAGATGGTCTGGATATCAAGACCGGCTGCCTTCTTCAGGAGCGCCTGAGCCTGAACACCGTATTTGCCGACGATACCGAAATAGTAACGGCGGGCTTCGCATGTCCAGTCTTCTTCGACATCAAGGGCACCGAACTTGCCGAAGGCATCTGCTGAGAAAAGAACCTTATCCTTGCTGTCGTAGGTCACCATAACTTCCGGCCAGTGAACCATTGGTGCAAGAACAAATGTCAGTGTGTGTGTACCAAGAGAAAGCGTATCGCCTTCCTTGACAACAATCTGTCTCTCCGGGTAGTCTGTGCCAAAGAATTGCTTCATCATCACAAAAGCCTTGGCTGTAGCGACAACTTTGGCATCCTTGTAAAGATCCAGAAAGTTGGCAACGTTGGCAGAGTGGTCAGGTTCCATATGCTGAACAATCAGATAAGATGGCTTTCTGTCACCGATGACGTCTGAAATATTCTTCAGCCATTCATCTGTAAAATTGCCGTCTACAGTATCCATGACTGCAATCTGCTCGTCCATGATCACATATGAATTGTAGGCCATGCCGTTTTCTACGACATACTGTCCTTCAAATAAATCAATATCATGGTCATTGACACCAACATAACGGATATCATCTGTAATAAACATAGTCTCACTCCTTAAAAAATGTATTTATTATTATGTAGTTGTAATCGATGTTATTATAGCATTTGAAAGTAGGAATGTCTACTGTTTTTGAAATGCTTGCTGTTTTTAATCAAAGAATAAGATGACTTGAAAAAGAAAATAGTTTTGGGTATGATATAAGCATATGAATAGGTGTTGATTTTTGAGATGTTTTTGTAAAGTGATGGGAGATGGATATTGATGGAGCTTTTGGATGTTGTGGATGAGAATGGTATTCCCACAGGGGAGACTGTTGAGCGGAGTATTGCCCATGCGAAGGGAATCCGGCACAGAACATCCCATGTCTGGCTTTTGAGAAGAAGGTCGGAAGGTGTGGAGGTACTTCTGCAAAAGCGCAGTGACAACAAGGATTCTTTTCCGGGATGCTATGATACATCCAGCGCGGGGCATATTCCGGCGGGGGTTGATTTTGAAGATTCAGCATTGCGGGAACTCAGGGAAGAACTGGGGCTTACGGCGGATTCTTCTGAATTAAATGACTGCGGATTGATACGGATCCAGTCGGAGTCATTTTTTCATGGGGCACCTTTTAAGGATGATCAGGTGAGCAAAGTATTTTACATATGGAAAGATGTGGAACCGGAAACGATGAAACTGCAGGTTTCAGAAGTATCCGAGGTGATCTGGATGCCGTTGGATGAGTGCAGACGCCGTGTGCGGGACAATAGCATGCCGCATTGTATTCTTCCTGAAGAACTGGATATGCTGCCTTTTTAGACTGGTCAGGCTGCAAGTCCGGGTTGAATAAACGAATGATGCAGATATTCAACCCGAAAATGATGGGGAATTGTTGGAAAGCGATTGAAAATTTCCATAAGAGTCTTGACAAATTGGCGGGTTCATGGAATAATAAATGTCAGTAGCAGAAGCAGGAAGAAGTATCCTGCGGATGCATGGACGAGTAACAGAAAGAAGGAGCAGGTATGAGAGCATTAGGACATCAGCATTCATGGACAACAACAGATATGATGATGTGCAGCTGTGGCGTCATGTGTGGTATGCATATGATTGAAGACACAGTATTTTTTGATGCGCACTAATATCTGGTTCGTAATTCTTATGGAACTCTGTATAATTATTTATGAGAGATGAATAAGATGATAAGCAGGTACATGCGTGTACCTGCTTTCTTTTGTTTCTAAAGCACCAAAGAGAGTGGCGAAGAGACAATGAAACGCATATATGCGGGAAAGGGGATTGTATGTCTGATATTGAAGTTCGGCATCTGTCGAAATCCTTTGAATTAAAAGGTGAGACAGTGGATGCATTAAAAGACATTAACCTGAGTATTAAACCAGGTGATATTTATGGTATTATCGGTATGTCAGGTGCAGGCAAGAGTACACTTGTGCGATGTCTGAATTTTCTTGAGAGACCGACAGAAGGTGAAGTTTTAGTCGGCGGCAAGGATCTGTCAACACTGACAGAGAAGGAGCTGAGAAAGCAGCGTCAGGAGATCGCAATGATTTTCCAGCATTTCAATCTGCTGATGCAGAAGAATGTGATAGACAATATTTGTTTTCCGTTATTATTGCGCGGCGAGAAGAAGGCAGATGCGCGCAGGCGGGCCATGGAACTTCTGAAACTGGTTGATCTGGAGGAAAAGGCAAATGCTTATCCGTCTCAGTTATCAGGCGGTCAGAAACAACGTGTGGCCATTGCAAGAGCCCTTGCATCCGATCCGAAGATCCTTCTTTGTGATGAGGCCACAAGCGCACTGGATCCGCAGACCACAGCCTCAATTCTGGCACTTTTAAAGGATATCAATGAGAAGTTCGGTATTACGATCGTGATTATTACCCATCAGATGGCAGTTATCCGTGAGATCTGTAAGCATGTGGCGATTTTAAATCATGGCGTTCTGGTGGAAGAAGGGGAAGTTGAAGAGATTTTCAACCATCCGAAGTCAGAGGCAGCCCGTGAACTGATCCTTGGGGATATTTCAGAGAATCAGTGGAATGGTGAGAACCGTCAGAGAGACAGGGTGCTGGAGGATAAGTGCCTGAGAATTGTTTTCACAGAGAATTCAGCCTTTGAACCTGTCATTGCCAATATGATTCTGAAGTTTGGTGTGCCGGTGAATATTTTGAAGGCCGATACGAAGAATGTGGGCGGTATTGCCAAGGGCGAGATGATTCTGGGCCTTCCAGAGGGTCATGAGCTGCAGGAGCAGATCAAGGCATACATGGTTGAGAAAGGTCTTGAAATTGAGGAGGTGACACAGTATGTTTAGTCAGGAAGTAATGGATATGCTGATCAAGGGTATCGGTGAGACATTGTATATGACACTTGGCGCAACTATTTTTGGTTACGTACTGGGGCTTCCGATGGGTATTATTATGGTGACAACTTCCAAGGATGGCATCAGACCGAACGCCGGTGTTTATAAGGTGCTTGATGTAATTGTCAATATCGGACGAAGCATTCCGTTCTTGATTTTGCTGATTTTGCTGATGCCTTTGACAAAGGCCATTGTGGGCAAGAGCTATGGTTCTACAGCAACGATCGTACCTCTTGTTATTTCAGCAGCACCATTTATTGCACGAATGGTCGAATCATCACTGAATGAGGTGGATTCAGGTGTTATCGAGGCGGCCAAATCCATGGGCGCATCAACGATGCAGATTATTACGAAAGTTATGCTTGTGGAAGCAAGAACTTCACTGATCGTTGGTGTGACGATCACACTGGGTACTGTTTTGGGCTACTCAGCGATGGCAGGTACCATCGGCGGCGGCGGTCTTGGTGATATTGCGATACGTTATGGTTATTACAGATACCAGGCAGATATCATGATCGTGACGGTTGTTTTACTGGTGGTATTAGTTCAGTTGTTCCAGACAATCGGCATGAAGCTGTCGGTTCGTTTGGACAAGAGAAAGTAGTATGTAATTATTCAGGGTCATTGTGCAAAGTACTTTGAAAGTGACGTTGAATTATTATAAATTTTTATTTATTTAAAATATGAATGGAGGAATTCAAAATGAAGAAGAGATTTTTAGCAGGCGTTCTCGCAGGCGTTCTTGCAGTTGGCGCATTAACAGCATGTGGTTCATCCAACCCACAGAGCAGCACAGCAGCTCAGACAGAAGCAGGCACAGAAACAGCTGGTACAGAGGCAGCAGGTGAGACAACAGCAGCCAGCGGCGATCTGACACCAATCAAGGTTGCAGCAAGCGCAACACCACATGCAGAAATCCTTGAACAGGCAAAACCTCTCCTTGCAGAGCAGGGTTATGATCTTCAGGTAACAGTATTCAATGATTATGTACAGCCAAACGAAGTTGTAGAATCCGGTGATTTCGATGCCAACTACTTCCAGCATATTCCTTATCTGGAATCCTTTAATGAAGAAAAAGGTACACATCTTGTGAATGCAGGCGGTATCCATTATGAACCATTCGGCATCTACCCGGGTACAAAGAGCAGCCTTGATGATTTAGCAGAAGGTGATACGATCGCAGTTCCTAACGATACAACAAATGAAGCAAGAGCACTTCTGCTCCTTCAGGATAACGGTATCATCACTCTGAAAGACGGTGCAGGTCTTGAAGCAACTGTAAATGATATCGCTGAAAATCCAAAGAACATCAAGATCCAGGAACTTGAAGCAGCTCAGGTTGCCCGTGTAACAGGCGAGGTTGCTTATGTTGTATTAAATGGTAACTATGCACTTGAAGCTGGTTATTCTGTAGGCAAAGATGCCCTTGCTTACGAGAAATCCGATTCTGAAGCTGCTAAGACATATGTAAATGTTATCGCGGTTAAAGAAGGCAACGAAAACAATCCGGCCATCAAAGCACTTGTTGATACACTGAAATCAGACACGATCAAACAGTACATCAAGGATACATATGATGGCGCTGTTATTCCTTTCGAAGACTAATATTCTGAAAGGATTGTCTGAGACAATCATAAGAATTAGATAATCATCAATACAACAAAAAACTTTCGGGGACAGCGTGCCTGTGCATGCGATATCTTCGAAAGTTTTTTTGTGCAGATAACGACCTGCTGAAGTGTCAGACTATTCAGAGGTGTGTGTCAGGATTAAAATTTTCAAAAATATAAGCAGAATCCCTATCACTGACTGCTTTAGTGTGGTATAGTATAAGATAGTGTGTGTTGCGCCTTTAAGACAATCTTCAATGACAGGAGATTGACAGGAGAGGCATTTGACGAATGTTGTTTTTGGACACGCACGATTAAGAAGGAAGAATGGGAGGGTGGAACCATCACATGGTGGAGAAAATCGCTTTTACAAAAGAAGAAATCGAATCCAGAGTTAAGGTGCCTGCCATTGTTGAGGTGGAGTTAAAACATCTGATAGAGGAACGACTCAAGCAGAGCGGACTCTATTACAGAATTTTTTCGAGGATAAAGACATCGGAATCTCTGGCCAGAAAGTATCAGGTAAAGTCTTATAATGCGGATAAGAAAATTCAGGATCTGGTGGGGCTCCGTGTAGATGTTTACTTTGAAGATGATTTAAGAATATGCAGACAGATGATGGAGCGTATGTTTTCCCTTGTGGAATGGGCTGAGTCTGAGCAGAATGAAGTGGAATTCAAGCCGGTGAAGATCAATGGCGTTTTCCGTTTACCGGATTATCTGAAACAGCAGATTTCGGATGAAACATGGGAGATGTGCATTGATGATACTTTCGAGATACAGTTGAAGACCGTATTTTTTGAGGGTTGGCATGAAATTGAACATGATATGAAATATAAAGGCGGCGAGCTCTGGAGCGGCAAGAACAGTTTTGCCAGATATTTTAACAGCATTCTTGCAACATTGGAGTTGTGCGATAAGTCGTTGGTGACTCTTTTTGAAAATCTGGGGCATGAGCTTTATAAGGAGCGCAATTGGGCCGGTATGATGAAGGCGCACTATCGCCTGAAGATGGAAGAACGTCCGATGTATCCGGAGCTTGAGGAACTTCTGAACAATGACCGTTCGGAGGAGAATCTTGGTAAGCGCCTGTTCAAAACAAGCCGTCAGGTACTCGTCGAAGAACTTTTGAAACAGCCGAGACGTGTGCCGATTAATGTGAATACCATTGCAGCCCTGGTTAATGAAGCGGTTATACATGATGAACGTCTGGAGAAACTATTTCATGATAGAGATGTTTTTGATGACGGTAATGAGAATATCGGCGAGGAAATGACTTTCGGTAAGCTCAGACCTCTGAGAAAAGTGACGGTATTCAAGGCACTTGTGAATCTCAGTACGTATAAATATTCCAAGCATGATGCCTGTATAGAGGCTGCCCGGTTGGCCTATTCATGGATTTATGACAAGTATGGTCATTTGGACGGTGATCTGCCGGCGGAGCCTATGACTTTTGAGAAGAACCTTCTGGGCTATCGTCTGGTGATTGTGTATGAACCGGAGCATGATTACTGGAAAATGAACTGTATGCATATTGATATGGAAGCACCTGGACAGGTGTGGGTGACGGAAGCAGAGTGCTATCCGGAGGAGGATGGCCGTCAGATGCTGTCTGTACGCAATTCCTATGCAGTGTCAGAGGAGCGCAGAGGCTATTTGAACCGCTATTTCAGCTGTCCGAAGTTTTACTCCAATATTGCGGATAAAGTTGGTCTTTTTGATGTGAGATATCTGTCAACATCCAGAAAGATTATCCGGGAATACCAGATTAAGAAGATTCATGATCTGATTCTCAGCCGCAGAAGAACCATGCCGGTCTGTCTTGTCGTGTCTTATGAACGAGACAATGGATGGCTCAATGAGGATTGGCTTGAGAATTTCAGGGTATATGATTTTACAAGGATGGCAGGGCGGTATACCCATATTTATACATGTAATATGGATATTGGCAATCAGCTTCTGGAATCATTGGATATTCCTCTGGAAGAACCGACTGTTTTTGTATTTAAATCAGCGGTTTCTGTTCCGAATGGGGATATTGTCGGCCGGCGGACTGTATACAAGGAGGAGGATATTCTCAATTGCAGCTTTGGACGTCAGCAGATGAAGCAGGAAGGACGACGTTATGATATCGTCAAAGGCGGCCAGGCGTTCTACCATAAATTATTGCAGGAAATGCGTGCAGAGATGATGGACGCGTAGAGGAGGAATTGGTGAGTTATGATTCAGGATATCGCACCCCATCACTATCATAATGAATATCATCATTTTGAAATCCAGAAGGGAGATTGTGTGCTGTTTTACAGAAAGCGTGAAGTCCTTCTGGCATATGATGATGAGCAGATTGTTTATCCGAAATACGAGGAAATAAGCAAGAAAGAAGCAAGACAATATAGCTATCTGTTTCAGATTGATGATTGTCGTTATTTCCTTTGCGGTGAAATAGACGAGACATTACTGGATCTGTATCATTTTGAAAGTATTCAGAAGATGCGAAAAACACAGCCGAAATATCAGGCCTTTGCAGGTGTTACAGGTCTTCAGCTGGCAGAATGGTACAGAAGCAGGAGATTTTGCGGACGTTGTGGCGCTGCAATGGTTCACTCGACAGAAGAGCGGATGATGCAGTGCCCGGAATGTGGCCTTATGGAGTATCCGAAGATTTCACCGGCTGTCATCATTGGTTTAATTCATGAGAATAAGATTTTGATGTCGAAATATGCCGGTCGGGCTTATAAGAATTATGCACTTCTGGCAGGATTTTCTGAGATCGGAGAGTCGGTGGAAGAAACTGTCCGCCGTGAAGTCATGGAAGAAGTAGGACTTAAAGTTGGCAAACTGCATTATTATAAGAGTCAGCCCTGGTCCTTTACTGACACGCTGCTGATGGGTTTTTATGCAGAACTGGAAGGTGGAGAGGATATTACATTGGATCAGACAGAACTGTCCATGGCGGAATGGTTTGAGCGGGAAGAAATACCGGTAACGTATGAGGACTGCAGCCTCACCAACGAAATGATCATGGCCTTCAAAGAAGGCAGAAGTCACTTTAATTAATGAAGCGTGCGGTTTGCATGCTAAGAAAAGGATATCAAGAAGAGCTGTTTAACACAGGCACACTTTCGTTGACAGCAATTCGCAGCGGTACATAAGGCAGTAAAAAACACTGCCTAAGGACCGGCGATTACTGAAACGTCTGTGTTAAACAGCTCTTTTTGATATTCTTTATCTTTGGGTATTAGACCGCACGCTATTATTAAATGAATACTTGAACGGCAAATATCAACCTGCATGTCATTCAAATGCTTGAACGTTAATTGTGAAAACATTATATGTAGGAATGACCTTTGCTTCCTTGCGGATCAAAATAAAAGGAGCGAATCAAAAAACATCAAAAAGAGTTTCTAAATAAGTCATTCCATGCAGGTGCTTCAACGCCGGCCAGTACTTAGGCAGCGTTCTTTGCTGCCTTATGTACTGCTGCCAGGTGTTGGCAGTGCGAACGTGCCTGCCTGGAATGACTTATTTAGAAACTCTTTGATAGATTAGGATTCGCTCCCGACTATTTAATGTTTTTCGTTGAACGACGGGCATTCTGACTGATGTTCGTATTGGATTTCTTGCCGGAATGCTGTGTCTTTTTGACAGACTTGCCGTTCTTCTTGTTTTCTTCGGCTTTCTTCTCGCGGCGCTTTTTGAAATCGAGGTAAACACAGTAGAGAACGATAGTAGCACCCAGAATAGATGTATAGAATTGGCTGGTTCCCTGCAAATGACCAAAATAAACCATGACGAGAGCAGCAATGGCGATCACTATGTAAGCAATAAATAACATGTCAGACACCCCTTTAAAAATGTAAAATAATAAAATAAAAAGAAACTGCTGCAAAATTGAGTATCTTTTTTCAATTTTGCAGCAGCTATTTACGTTTGAATCAATCGAATGAATCAATTATGAAATCTTGTGAAACATTAAGCTCCAAGTACAGTTGCACCGCCAAGGCTGATAACGATCAGAGATACAATGATAACGATGACACAGTAAACGATACATGGTAAGAAATCTGTACGGATGATCTTACCTTCGTTGCCGATTGTACCTGTTGTGGCACAAGCGGATACAACGTTGTTAACACATACCATATTACCGATCGCACCACCGTTGTTCTGAAGAGCAACGATGATAACCTGTGGAAGACCAACAAGTGTTGCTGTCTCAAACTGAAGACTTGAGAACAGTGTATTTGATACTGTGTTGGAACCTGACATGAAGGAACCGAGAACACCGATCAGAGGAGCGATAACAATGTAAGCGCCTCTGAAGATAGAACCAAGACCATCAGCCATCATAGTAAGCATTGAGCCAAGTCCGGCTGTTCTGCCATCGATCATGTAAGAAACCTGAATACCGTCATTTGCAGAGTTACGGAAGATGTAAACCATCGCAACACCGAAGAGAAGGGCAATAGCAGCACCTTTTACCTGGTTGAAGGAGTTCTTCCATGCTTCCTTAACAGTGTCACCATTCATACCGTGGAGCGGAATGGTAATCAGACCAACGATAATGAAGATGATACCTGGGTTCCAGAGAATAGCCCAGCTCCATGATGCACCGCCAAATAACGGAAGTGTTACCTTGAAGGCTTTCATAGCGCCTGCCCAGCTGTCTGGCTGTAATGTGGACCATACACGAGTGATAACAAGTGCAAGACCGATTAACAGGTAAGGAATCCATGCTTTAACAAGAGACATATCGGACTGTTTTGGTTCAGGAACTTCTGTTGTGCTGAGCCATGAGTGATCCCATGTTGCTTTTTCGCCGAATGTCCAGATGTTCTTTGGCATCAGGAAGCCCTTCTTGGATGTGAAGAGGACTACGAACAGAGTGATAACAGCTGCTACAAGAGATACAAGCTCAGGACCGATGAATTTAGCAATTAAGAGGTAAATAACATCGAAAACCAAGCATACGAAAATAATAAACGGAAGAACTTCAAAAGCTTTTGAAACTTTCTTGTGTTCAGCATCTTTACCGAACATTGTTACAAGAAGGATGATACCGATTGTAACGATGAAGAAAGCACCAACTGCCATGTTGACTGCTGAGAAGAATGTCAGGTCAGCTTTGAAGGAATCAACGTTGCCGCCCAGGGATGTAACGGATTCACCAAGTGTAGCCATGGCTGAGTTTGTAGGTGTACCTACAGCACCGTAACATACAGGAACGGAGTTGTAAATCAGTGCAACAACTGCGGCTGCAAGAGGTGGGAAACCGACACTGATCAGCAATGGGGCAGCAAGGGCAGCAGGTGTACCGAAACCGGCAGCACCTTCGATGAATGCACCGAAAATGAAACCAATGATAACAGCCTGGATACGGGCATCAGGAGAGATACCTGTAAACATACCGTTGATGGCTGCCATAGCACCTGAACTTGAAAGAGTGTTCATGATCAGGATGGCACCAAAGATAATAACAAGTACGGCGAAAGCTTCAAGGAAACCGATGACTGTCTGTAATGCGACAGCACCAATGCTCATCTTCCATACGGCAACACCGATGATGGCGGCTAAAACCCACGCTAACGGCAGCGCTCTCTTAGCAGGCCAGTTAAATGCAACCATTAATACGACTGTAACAATGATTGGAATGAAAGCAAGTATTGCATACATAACGTATACCTCCTTAAGATTTTTTATTTGCAATATCATTGAATCATCAGAGTTGCTGTCAGGATAATCAGCTATGCCTGACAGCAGCTTGTTTGTATCACTTTGCCGGGTTCAACAAATTCGGATGTTATTCAATGATAAACAAATCATATTAAATTTTTAAACTTATTAATTCAATCAGTCTTTGACGACAACAGAAACACCATTAGGGATACATGCAAGCGTAGCGTCCGGTCCTTTAAGTTCACGGGCTCTTGCATAAGCTTCATCAAGCGTTTCGAAATATTCTACCTTCAGGTCTCTGATCAGCTGTTCCTGAGCTTTATCTGCAACAAAGAGAACTTTGTATTTGCGGACGATACGACACCAGATCTGTGCACACCACTGGTCTGGAAGTGTCTCAACCTGAGGTGTATGTAAGCACTGCTGGAAGAATGCGTCAGCAGATTCTGCATCAGCGATAGAATGGTAGTAGGATTCACCGCCATGACCATCCTGACATGTAGCTAACATAATGATAACACCGCCATCATTAACTGTAGCTTCAGCTGCACTCATGCCCTTTGGACACTGATAAGCGTTCTGATCCAGAGGATAACCGCCATTTGTTGTAATAACGATATCAGCCGGAGCAGGCTTAACTGCACAGTAGCCGGACAGGAAATCAACACCTTTTCTGTGAGCTGTCTTGAAGTTGCCTGCGAAAGCAGCAACTGTCTTCTTGTCTTCATCAATAACAACGTTGCAGATAAATGCCAGTTTGGCCATCTCTGCAGCTGCGACCATATCTTCATGGATTGGGTTCTTGTCAAGGATACCTGTACGAGCATATGGGCTGGCGATAAATTCACCGCAATGGTTACCCATAACAGTAACAGCATCACAGATACCAGGAAGGACACTCTTACGACCGCCGGAGAAACCAGCGAAGAAATGTGCTTCAATGAAACCTTCAGCTACAAGAAGAGAAGCGTTGTAAGCAACTTTATCAATGATACAGTCAGGACCGGAAGGAAGATTACCTATCTTAATATTCTTCGATGGGTCATGGGCATCGTGGACAATGATGTTGTCTTTGAATTCTTCATAAAGTGCATCGCCGAGCTTGCCTCTTAATTCTTCAACTGTTGTTGGACGATGGAAACCTGTTGCAACAAGTAATGTAATCTTGATATCAGGGTTGCCGCATCTCAGTTCTCTGATCATATGAGGCAGGATATCCTGGCTCGGAACCGGACGTGTGTGGTCGCTGATAATGATGGTACAGTCTGGCTTGCCCTTTGCAAGTTCATACAGATGTGGGCTGTCAATAGGATGATCCATGGCTTCTTTCACGATTTCATAGCCATCTTTGTCACTCTTGAGCGCATCAACGTTGGATGTTAAGACTGGTGTGTCATCAGGCACTTCCAAATCAAACGTTGTTCTGCCATAAAGGAAATTAACTGTCTTCATACGTTCCACCTCGTTATTAAATTTTGATTAGTGTATCCGATTCAATTCTGCGTATATGGGATGGCAAAATTGATAGGATATGACTTCAACTTCTTTTTTATTTTAGCATACTCTCCAAATATAGGCAAGGAAATTATGCAAATTTTCTAAAAAGTATTATGAAAGAATAAAGTTTGTTGTTAAATATGTGACGCATAAAACGCAAAAAAATGATTTGTAGGCAATGTACTATCCATAAATAATTGAATCAAGATCTTTAAATAGACATTTTTAGTGAATTTATACAAAATTCGACTGTAGTATTGTATACAACATATCGTTAAGAACGTAACATGCAAAACTTTGCCGCCATTGCGACCGTCACGCATAAATGATATAATGATAAAAAAGAAGTATTTTGCAAATACCGTGGAACAGAAAGGATTTTTTTATGAATATAACAGTAATCGGCTGTGGTCGATGGGGATCTTTTATTGCCTGGTATCTGGACAGAACAGGACATACAGTCACTTTATATGGAAGAAAGAGCTCCTCCCATATACAGCAGTTTATAGAAACAAGAAGCAATGGCCTGCTGACGCTGCCGGAATCCATTCAGCTGACATCAGATTTGGATGCAGTTGACGAGGCAGATGTGATCGTCATTTCGATTGCGGCTCAGAGCCTTGACAGCCTGATGACACAGCTGCAGACGATGAAGCTTCAGAATAAGATCTTTGTCCTTTGTATGAAAGGCATAGAGATTGGTACAGGACGGAGACTGTCGCAGATTGCTTCAGCGCATCTGGATGTTTCAAACAAAGTGGCTGTATGGATCGGACCGGGGCATGTTCAGGAGTTTTATAACGGTATTCCGAACTGCATGGTGATTGACAGCGAGGACGAACCGGTCAAGAAACAGCTTTTGGAGGCTTTTTCCAGTGATCTGATCCGGTTTTATTATGGACAGGACATGATTGGCAATGAGATTGGTGCTGCTGCTAAGAATGTGATCGGCATTGCCGCAGGGATGCTGGACGGCTTCGGCCTGACAACGCTGAAAGGTGCATTAATGTCCCGGGGAACAAGAGAGATTGCCAGACTTATTGCAGCAATGGGGGGCAATGAACTGTCCGCTTATGGACTGTGCCACCTGGGTGACTATGAAGCTACGGTGTTTTCAAAGTTCAGTCATAATCGTCAGTTTGGCGAGTCTTTTATTAAGGGTGAAGATTATGGACAGCTGGCAGAGGGATATTATACGGTGAAGGCCCTTGTAGAGCTTTCGGAGAGATATCAGGTGGAGCTGCCGATTTCAAAAGCTGTTTATGGTATTTTATATGAGCATGCAGACCCGCGTATGACACTTCATCAGCTTTTTACGCGCAGCCTGAAGAATGAATTCTGATGGGCCCCTTTACAAAAAGCCCTGCATGATTATAATGATTAGAAAAATATAGAGGTGTTAGTGTGATTCATACAATCAGAGAATTAATAGAGAATAAAAGCGTACTGATCCTGGGATATGGCCGTGAGGGTCGTTCAAGTTGGCAGCGTATCAAAGAGGCCGGCAGCTACAGTCGGATTGCCATTGCTGATATGAACCATGTTCAGTTGGAGGAAGGCCATCCGGCAGAATTGATCTGCGGACCGGATTATCAGAAGTGCCTGGATGATTTTGATGTGGTGTTTAAAAGCCCGGGTATTGTGCTTGAGCGGGATATTCATGATTACCGTTGTGAGATTGTTTCGCAGACAGAATTGTTTTTCAGACGTTTTGGCCGACAGTGCATTGGCATTACAGGAACAAAGGGAAAGAGTACGACCACAACGATGATCTACCATATACTAAAGGAAACCGGACATGACTGTGTGCTGGTGGGCAACATTGGTATACCGATGTTTGATATGCTGGATCAGATCAATGAACAGACACTGATCGTGTGTGAGCTTTCCTGTCATCAGCTGGAATATGTCACCTGTGCGCCGCATGTAGGATTGCTCCTGAATATCCATGAGGAACATCTGGATCATTACGGTACGATGGAGAAATATGTGGCAGCCAAAGAGAATATTTACAGACCGCAGAAGTCAGGAGATATTTTGATCTGCAATGTAGATAATCTTCCGGAAGAGGGTTCATACAAAGGCAGACTCATCAAAGTCTGCGATCGGGATGAAGAGGGCCGTGGGACAACTGCGGCGGATGTAACTGTAAGCGGTTCAGTCATTAAAACCAAGAAGCATACTTATCAGATCCCAACGGCGCAGATCAGACTGATCGGTCATCATAATTATGTGGACATTGCCTTTGTTTATGCGGTCTGCGCAATGTATGATATCAGTGATGAGGACTTTTCAAAGGCTTTGATGACCTACCATCCGCTGCCGCACCGTCTGCAGTACATTGGTGAAGCATGCGGTATTCGCTTTTACGATGATTCCATTTCGACAATCTGTGATACAACGATCCAGGCGCTGAAGAGTCTGCCGGATACGGATGCGGTTCTGATCGGAGGTATGGACAGAGGCATTGATTACAGTGAACTGATTCAGTTTTTGTCAGTCTGTGATGTGCCGCATATCATTCTGATGGAAGCAACCGGCAGACGTATTTTTGAGGAAATCGGCAAATATTATCCGGCGTTTAATGGCACAGAACGAATCAAACTGGTTTACCATCTGGATGGAGCGGTTGCTTTAGCCAAGAAGATCTGTCGTCAGGGACATTGCTGTGTGATGTCACCGGCAGCGGCAAGCTATGGTATTTTTAAGAATTTTGAAGCCCGCGGCGAAGCATTTGCTGAACTTGTACGGGAGGGCGTGTAATGTACCGTTATATTCTTTTTGATCTGGATGGCACATTGACGGACCCGAAGGAGGGCATTACAAAATGCGTACAATATGCGCTGCAGTATTTTGGTATTGAGGCGAACACAGAGGATCTGGTGGATTTCATCGGTCCGCCGCTTCTGGAATCATTCCAGAAATATTATCAGTTGGATGATGCCCAGGGACATATGGCCCTTAAGAAGTATCGTGAGCGTTTTAAAGATATCGGCATTTTTGAAAATGGCGTTTATCCTGGCATACATACACTGCTGTCAGACTTGAAGAAGCAAGGGCGAAGCATTGCCCTGGCAACTTCGAAGCCGGAGGTTTATGCCCGACGTATCCTTGATAAATACGAATTGATGCCGTATTTTGATGTGGTGGTGGGAAGCGAAATGGATGGGCGGCGAACGGATAAAGGCGAAGTTATTACGGAAGCGCTCAGACAGCTGCAGGTCGCTGATGGACAGAGGCAGGAAGTTCTGATGATCGGTGACAGACTGCATGATATGATCGGTGCAGGAAAGAATCATGTTGACAAATTGGGCGTATATTACGGATATGCACATGAAGGGGAACTGGAGGAAGCCGGGGCTGATTATACGGTTTGTACAGTTGAGGAATTGTATGATTTCTTTAAGGCACATTAGAAAAGTGTTCGGAGTATTTGGGACTGACTGAATATTTTCGGGAAAGGCAGGGGAAGGCCTTGGATAAGGTATATGAGAAGGCGTACGAGAAAGTCATTGATTATATTGAGAGCAATATTCTGGACGGCCATTTTGAAGTAGGAGATAAGCTTCCCTCTGAGCGGGAATTATCTCAGATGCTGTCTGTCAGCAGGAATTCCGTCAGGGAGGGAATTCGTATTCTTGAGGTTATCGGTGTGATTTCCAGTCAGCACGGCATCGGCAATTACATTGCAGATCATTTTGATAAGACCCTTGTTCAGGTGATGACCATGATGTATGCCCTTGAGAAGATGACATACAATGAGATCCGTGAATTCCGCTATGCGGTGGAGTTTCAGGCAGTTGTACTGGCAATGGACAATATTTCACATGAACAGATAGAAAAGCTGAAGGCGAATCTTGAGGTGCTGGAGAACAGTGCGGATGAGGAAGAACAGGTGATAAGTGATAAGATGATCCATTATACGATTGTGGAGGCTTCGGGCAATCGTCTGGTCATGGCTAATTATCTGGCATTGGCCAAGATTATGGACAATTTTATCCGTGAGACAAGGTCCAAGATCATGACTAATGAACGCAAATCGATGACATTTCAGGGCATACACAGACATCTTGTGGAGGCCATCTGCAATCGTGATCTGGAGCTTGGCAAAAGAGCATTAGATGAACATTTTGTTTATATTTGTAAAAATATGGACACTTAAGTCCGGGAAACGTTGAATTCTGCAAGTCAACAAAGAGTCAACAAGAGGCCAAGCAAAACGGTAGACAAAAGAGGGAGAACATTATATAATATTTATATCAACTGGTAGTACCAGTTGGAAACGCGAATGCGTCATATCTCCTTAATTGATTGAATCAAGTTGTATCTTGCCGGGTTCAACGAAACGCAACGGAATAAGGATGTTTTTCTTTTTGAAAAAGAGCCATTGCAAAATAAAGTGGTGTATTTTGTAATAGCTCTTTTTTTCTGCTCTTTTTTTCATACTTTTAAAAAGTTTGCCTACTGCAGGTCAATTATGCTATAATGAAATGGATTATGCTATTTGCGTAGCAGTCTGAATGTAAGGGCGGTGAATATGGCAGTTTATATAGATGTGATTGTGGATATATCCGTGAACAGTCTGGATCGTATTTTTCAATACAGGGTACCGGAGAAACTGTTGGATGCGGTGACGGTGGGCTGTCAGGTCAATGTGCCTTTCGGAAGCGGTAATCGGAGACGGCAGGCCTATGTCATTGGCGTGGATACCGTGTTGGCTTATGATGCGTCGAAGATCAAGGATATTTTGGGAGTGACGAAAGCACCGGCGGCAACAGGACAGCTGATTGCGCTGGCAGACTGGATGCACGAACGATATGGCTGTACGATGGCACAGGCGCTGAAGACGGTTCTGCCTGTCAAGAAGTCAGTGAAGGAAGTGAAAAGGACAGCCTACTTCCTTGCAGACAGGGAGGGTGCGCAGCAGCTCCTTGAGAAAAGCAGGAAGAGTAGGCGCGAGAAGGCCAGGGTCAGGCTTCTGGAGGCGATGCTGAAGGAAGGATGTATGTCGAAGGAAACCGTGACCGGGGTACTGCAGATTTCAGCATCAACGATGAAATCAATCCTTCAAACCGGCGTTATCAGAGAGGAGACCTCGCAGGTATACAGGAATCCTGTGAGACAGAGACTTGACGGCTGGCAGGAAGTGTGCCTGAATGATGAACAGATGAATGCTGTGGCATCCATCTGGCAGAATGCGGCCATTTGCCGTGAACACTGGAGCAGAGAGCAGGGAATGCATCTTTTATATGGTATTACAGGCAGCGGTAAGACAGAGGTTTATATGGCCCTGATGGAGAAAGTTCTGAATGAGGGTAGGCAGATTATTGTACTGATTCCCGAGATTTCACTGACGCTGCAGACTGTTTCGAGATTTTATGCCCGATTCGGCAGTCAGATTGCCGTGATGAATTCCAGACTTTCAGCCGGAGAACGGTATGATCAGTATATGCGGGCCAAAAGGGGGGAAGCCTCTATCATGATTGGCCCGCGTTCAGCTCTGTTTACGCCTTTTGACAGATTAGGGCTTATTATTATTGATGAGGAGCATGAATCTGCGTATCAGAGTGAGATAGTGCCGAGATATCAGGCAGCGGAAGTGGCGGCCAGAAGGGCTGAGATGTCCGGTGCCCTGGTTGTTCTTGGATCGGCGACCCCTTCTGTGGCGGTCTATCAGAAGGCCCGGGAGGGAATGATCGGTCTGCACAGGCTGACCCAGCGGGCCAGGACGGGCAGCCGCCTTCCGGATGTGAAGGTGGTGGATTTGAGAGAGGAATTCCGAATGAAGAACAGAGGCATTCTCAGTCAGTCTCTGCATGAAGCCATGGATGCATGTTTAAAGCGCGGCGATCAGATGATGCTTTTTTTAAACCGACGAGGGTATGCAGGCTTTGTTTCGTGCAGAAGCTGCGGTTATGTGGTGAAATGCAGACATTGTGATGTGTCTATGACAGTGCATCATCATACCCTGTTGAAATGCCACTACTGCGGCAGTGAACAGCCAATGCCCAGAGTGTGTCCTTCCTGCGGTTCGCCCTATATTGCCGGTTTCGGTGTCGGAACACAGAAGGTGGAGGAGTTTGTACAGAAGGAATTTCCGGAAGCCCGTATCCTTCGGATGGACAGGGATACTACATCAGGCAAGGATGACATGGGCAGGATCCTGCAGACTTTTTCGGAGGGCGGTGCGGATATTCTGATCGGTACCCAGATGATTGTCAAAGGACATGATTTTGCCAATGTGACACTGGTTGGTATTCTGGCTGCGGATCTGTCTCTGTTTGCAGGGGATTATCAGTCCTCGGAGCGAACATTTCAGCTGCTGACCCAGGCGGCGGGAAGAGCCGGAAGAGGAGACAGGCCCGGAGAGGTTATTATCCAGACTTATCAGCCGGAGCATTATTGTATACAGACAGCGGCGGCGCAGGATTATGACAGTTTTTATAGTCAGGAAATTCGATTCAGGCAGATGCTGCATTATCCGCCGGACAGGCAGATGATGGTGATGCTTGCCGAAGGTGAGCATGATGAGCAGACAGGACAGGCAGTTCAGAAGCTTCGTGAAATCGCCGGAGAGGCAGATTTTGAAGCGGTAGAGTTTATCGGCCCTTCCAGAGCCGGTATTGCAAAGGCGAAAGATATGTACAGATACACAATGTACATGAAACATCAGGACATCAAAGAACTGATGCGGCTCAGGGATTTCCTGGAAGGATATCTGAAATGGTCACAGCAGTTCTCAAATATATATTTTACCTTTGATATACGTGAGTCATAGGCGGCGGTTTGTGACAGCACAAAGAATGACAAATGAAGCAGTTAAGAAGGAGTGTTTAAAATGGCAATTAGAAAATTACGTTATGAAGGTGACCCTGTTCTTGGTAAGGTTTGCAAGGAAGTCAAGGAGATGACACCGCATCTGAAAGAATTGGTGCAGGATATGCTTGAGACAATGTACGCAGCAGAAGGTGTCGGCCTGGCTGCACCTCAGGTAGGCGTCCTTCGCCGTATTGCAGTGATTGATGTGGGTGAAGGCCCATATGTTTTTGTGAATCCGAAGATTGTTGAGACAGCCGGTGAGCAAATTGGTGATGAAGGATGTCTGAGTGTCCCGGGCAAGAGCGGTACTGTTCGCAGACCGGAATATGTGAAGACAGTGGCCTTTGATGCGGATATGAATCCTATTGAGGTGGAGGGCCATGGCCTTTTCGCAAGAGCGATGTGTCATGAATTTGATCATCTGGACGGTCATTTGTACCTTGAAAAGGTAGAGGGGCCGCTCAATGAAGTGAGCTATGCAGACGAAGACGAGAATTAGGAGGCAGAATGATGAAAGCGGTATTTATGGGAACCCCTGATTTTGCAGTGCCGACACTGCAGAAGATGGTTGATATGGGAATTGAAATAACAGCAGTTGTGACCCAGCCGGATAAGGCAAAAGGCCGCGGCAAGAAAGTCATTTATTCACCGGTCAAGGAGTGTTCGCTGGCCCATGATCTGCCGGTTTATCAGCCGGTCCGCATCAAGAAGGATCCTGAATTTATTCAGACACTGCGTGATATGGCGCCGGATGTGATTGTTGTTGTTGCCTTTGGGCAGATCCTGCCGAAAGAAGTCCTGGATATTCCGAGACTGGGCTGTGTGAATGTCCATGCATCCCTGCTTCCGAAGTTCCGCGGTGCGGCACCGATCCAGTGGGCGATCATTGACGGCGAGGAAGTGACAGGTGTGACAACCATGCTGATGGATGTTGGTCTGGATACAGGTGATATGCTGCTGAAGACAGAAGTATCTGTGGATGCCAAAGAAACCGGAGGCAGCCTGCATGATAAGCTGGCGGCAGCAGGCGGTGAACTGCTTGAGAGAACATTGATCGGCCTGGAAGCCGGAACGATCGTACCTGAGAAGCAGGATGACAGTCAGGCCGGTGAATACGCACGTATGCTTGACAAGGAATTGGGGCATATTGATTTTAATCAGCCGGCCGTTGTGATTGAACGACTGATCCGCGGTCTGAATCCTTGGCCGAGTGCTTATACGTATATTGACGGTAAGACATTAAAGATCTGGGAAGCAGAAGTGTTGGACAGAAACTATGGCTGTGAATACGGTGAGGTGGCGGAAGTGACCAGAACCAGTCTGATCATCCAGACCGGTGTCGGTGCGCTCTCCGTGAAGAGTGTACAGCTGGAAGGAAAGAAACGTATGGATATTTCAGCTTTCCTGAATGGCTATACCATTGAAAAAGGCACCCGCATGGATTTTGAGAATGAAATAAATGAATAATAAGTCTCACAATAAAAATAAATAAGACAGAATGGAAGTGACAGAATGTATTATCCAATGTATGTTGATCCGACATATATTTTGATTATTATCGGAGTGCTGCTGTCTCTGGCAGCTTCCACAAAGGTGAAATCTACTTTTGGAAGATATTCCCAGGTACGTTCTTTGAGCGGATTGACAGGCGCTCAGACAGCCGAGCGCATCCTGCGTCAGGCAGGAATCTATGATGTAGGCATTGCAAGGATTTCCGGGGATCTGACCGATCATTATGATCCTTATTCAAAGACGCTGCGTCTGTCGGATTCTGTATATGGCTCCACCAGTGTGGCTGCGGTCAGCGTGGCAGCCCATGAGTGCGGGCATGCGATCCAGCATCAGAATAATTATGTCCCGCTTAAGATTCGCGGTGCTCTGGTGCCTATTGCCAACTTTGGTGCCGGTATCAGCTGGCCTTTGATTGTCATCGGTATTCTGATGGGCGGAAGCAGCCTTCTGATCAATATCGGCATCTGGATGTTTGTAGCGGTGGTTGCATTTCATCTGGTGACACTTCCGGTGGAATTCAATGCATCTTCCAGAGCATTGAAGATTATGGAATCTTCAGGTATTCTGCATGGGGATGAGAATCGCTATGCCAAAGAAGTACTGGGAGCAGCGGCATTGACTTATGTGGCAGGTGCAGCGTCTATGATTCTGCAGCTTTTGCGTCTGCTGATTCTGACAGGGGCTTTCAGAGGAAACGATGATGAACGGTAAAGGAGTTTTATATGGCAGATAATATCAATACACGCGCCATTGTTTATGATATGCTGATGAGCGTAGAGAAGGAGAATACGCCTTCACATCTTCTTTTATCCCAGACATTGATGAAGTATCAGTATCTGGACAAGAGGGACAGAGCGTTTATCAGCAGACTTTTCAGAGGAACATTGGAATATGAGATTTTTCTTGACGGTGTTATCCGGCAGTTTTCCAGTGTACGTCTGAATAAGATAAAGACGCCGATTAAAGCCATCCTCAGAATGTCTGTTTATCAGATACTGAAGATGGATCATATTCCGGATGCGGCGGCCTGCGACGAGGCTGTGAAGCTGACGAGGAAAAGAGGACTTAAGAATCTGTCGGGTTTTGTGAATGGTGTTTTGAGAAATATTTCCCGAAATAAAGAGGTTATTCATTATCCTGATCCCGAAAAAACACCGGCGGCCTACCTTTCCATGCGATATTCCGTGCCGGAATGGCTGGCAGAAATGTGGCTTCGTGATTATGGCTTTGAGATGACGGCAGAGATGGGGCAGGCGATGCTGGATGACCAGAAAACGACGGTACGCGTGCGTGACAGTCAGAATATGGCAGCGGTGAAAGAAGCATTGCGGTCAGAGGGACTGCATATAGAAGAAGGATGCATGCTTCCGGAAGCCCTTCATCTATCGGGATATGATTATCTTGGCAATGTTGGTCCTTTTGCAGATGGACGTATAACTGCCCAGGATGAGAGTGCGATGCTGGCGGCTGTGGCTGCCGGAATTGCCGGCGGGGAATCGATTATTGATGTCTGCGCGGCCCCGGGCGGTAAAAGCATGCATATGGCGGATATTTTAAAGGGCAGCGGACAGGTATCTGCAAGAGATCTGACAGAGGCAAAAGTTTTAAAGATTCAGGAAAATCTTAAGCGTACCGGATTAAAGAATGTTTCGGCAGAAGTGAAGGATGCCCTTGTGTTTTATCCGGAAGATGCACAGAAAGCAGATATTGTTATGGCAGACCTGCCATGCTCGGGGCTGGGTGTCATGGGAAGAAAAGCGGATATCAAGCGTTCGGTGACACCTGAGAAGATAACCGCTCTGGCGGCGCTTCAGAGAGAGATTCTGTCGGTTGTACAGCACTATGTCAAACCGGGCGGTATACTGGTTTACAGTACATGCACGGTATCAAAAGCAGAGAATGAAGAGAATATGCAGTGGTTTGAGGAACATTTTCCCTTCGGTCTGGAGAGCCTGGATGCATATATACCTGAAAAGGTCCGCAATGAACAGACGAAAGCAGGCTGGATTCAGATCCTTCCGGGACAGTATCAGTCGGATGGCTTTTTTATTGCAAGATTCAGGCGCAACCTGGATGAAGGAGCAGAGTGATGAGTGAGAAAACAGATATCAAATCAATGACACTTCCGGAGCTGGAAGTTTTTACGACAGAAGTACTGGGTGAAAAGAAGTTCCGTGCCAAACAGATTTATGAATGGATGCATGTGCGTCTGGCGGATTCCTTCGATGAAATGACCAATTTGTCCAAGGATTTGCGTCAGAAGCTTTCAGAACAGTGTGTGTTGACACATCTTGAAATGGTTGAAAAGTACGTTTCGGCCATAGATGGTACGGCGAAATATCTTTTTAAGCTGTCTGATGACAGAATTATCGAGAGTGTTCTCATGCATTATAAACACGGCAATTCAGTATGTATTTCTTCACAGGTTGGATGTCGGATGGGGTGCCGTTTCTGCGCATCGACACTGGGTGGCCTTGAACGGCAGATGCTGGCATCGGAAATGCTGGATGAAATTTATCAGATCCAGAAGGATTCCGGTGAACGTGTATCTAATGTGGTTGTTATGGGAACAGGGGAACCGCTGGACAATTACGATGCCCTTGTGCGGATGATCGATATTCTGACCCATGCACCGGGACTGGATATCAGCCAGAGAAATGTCACTGTTTCTACATGCGGACTTGTGCCGAAGATTTATGAACTGGCGGATTTGAAACTGCAGATCACGCTGGCGATTTCACTGCATGCAGTGAATGATGAGAAACGTCGTGAACTGATGCCAATTGCCAATACATATAGTATAGAAGAAATTTTAAAAGCATGCCGTTATTATTACAGTCAGACCAACAGAAGGATTACGTTTGAGTACAGTCTTGTCAAAGGTGTCAATGACAGCAGGGAAGATGCTAAAGCGCTGGCTGCGCTGCTGGAGGGCATCAACTGCCATATTAATCTCATACCGGTGAACCCGATTGAAGAAAGAAGCTACAGACAGACAGAGGCAGATGCTGTCCTCAAATTTAAAAATATGCTTGAAAAATATGGAAGAAATGTTACTATAAGAAGGGAAATGGGCAGAGATATACAGGCTGCCTGTGGACAATTAAGAAAGAAATATATGGAACAGTCAGGAGAGAAGGAGGGATAATATGCAGGCATATGCCGGAACAGATATTGGCTGCGTGAGGACGATGAATCAGGATGGATATTTCTGTTCAACAACTCCTATAGGGCCATTTCCGAATTTGTTTATTGTTGCAGATGGAATGGGAGGGCATCAGGCCGGTGATTATGCCTCCAGATATGCCATTGAGACATTCCTTGATTATATCAGACACACGGAGAACCGCAATCTGATCCGCGTGATGGATGAGGGCATCGCTGAGGCAAACCGCAAGGTTCTGGAGAAGTCTTTTGAGAACGAAGAGCTTGCGGGAATGGGAACGACGATGGTTGTTGCCTTCGCAGAGGACGGACAGCTCTATGTGGCCAATGTAGGTGACAGCAGACTGTATTTGATCGGTCATGAGATTAATCAAGTGACAGAAGATCATTCCTATGTGGCAGCGATGATGCGAGCCGGTGAATTGACAGAAGAGCAGGCAAGGAATCATCCGGAGAAGAATGTGATTACCAGAGCCATCGGTGTGGCCTGGGAAGTAAAGGCAGATTTTTTTGAAGTGGATTTAAAGCCCGGGGACAAGGTGATGATGTGCTCGGACGGATTGTCCAATATGATTGAGGATCAGCGTTTATATGATGTTATTTCTTCGAATAGTGTAGAAGATTCAGTTAGGATACTTATAGATGAAGCAAAGGAAAATGGCGGCTATGACAATATTACTGTTATTGTTATTGAGCCCCGGATTGAGGAGGTGAACGAATGTTAATTCCAGGCAGTTATCTGATCAACAGATATGAGATTATTATGAAAATTGGCTCCGGCGGTATGGCTGATGTCTACAAGGCGAAGGACCATGTCCTGAATAGGCTGGTTGCGATTAAGGTTTTGAAACAGGAATACAGTACCGATGCAACATTCGTTAAGAAATTCAGGGTGGAAGCCCAGTCCGCAGCAGGTTTATCTCATCCGAACATTGTGAATGTATATGATGTTGGGGAAGATGACGGCGTTTATTTCATTGTTATGGAATTGGTTCAGGGAATTACACTGAAGAATTATATTGATATGAAGGGCAAGCTGGATATCAGAGAAGCATTGAATATTTCTGTTCAGATCGCTTCCGGCCTCAGTGCGGCCCATGAGAATAGAATTATTCACAGAGATATCAAGCCCCAGAATATTATCATGTCCCGTGACGGCAAGGTGAAGGTGACAGACTTCGGTATTGCGAAGGTGGCGGATTCGACAACTGTGACGACAACGGCAGCAGGTACCGTTCATTATATTTCACCGGAACAGGCCAGAGGCGGTTACAGCGATGAACGAAGTGATATTTATTCCCTTGGTATTACTATGTACGAAATGGTGACCGGACGTGTGCCTTTTGAAGGGGAGACCAATGTGGCGGTGGCATTGATGCATATTCAGAGCGAAATTACACCACCGAGACAGTTGGAACCATCCATTCCGGTCAGCTTTGAGAAGATCATTCTGAAGTGTACCCAGAAGAAGCCGGAGAGAAGATATGCGTCAGCCAGAGAATTGATTGCTGATCTGAGAAAGGTACTGACTCATCCGGACGGCGAGTATGTTGTAATTCCGGGGGCTATTCCTCAGGGCAGAACCATTGTGATGAACGACAATGATATTGATTCTCTAAAAGCGGCTTCACTGCGTAAAAACTTCGGTACGAAACCGGAAGAGACCTATGTGGAGGAACCGGAAGAGGGAGAAGAAGAAAAGCCGGTGCAGAAGCCGGTACAGAAGAAACGCCCTGTAAAGAAGAAAGACATCGAAGAGGATAATGATGATTTTGATAAAGATGAAGAGGATGATGATGACGAAGAGGTGAACCCGGCACTCAGTAAGGTGATGATGGCCTTGGGTATCGGCGGTTTCATTATACTGGCTGTGATTATTTTCTTTATTATCGGTCATGCGGCAGGCTTCTTTGGCGGCAGCGGCAGTCTTTTTGGCCACAAGAACAAAGATACATCAACGGAATCTATTTCAACAGAATCGGTTTCTGATACATCTTCTGACACAAGTACAGCCGGTGAGCGTGTGAAAGTTCCGAATTTGTCCAAGATGACAGAGGATCAGGCAAAAGCCGCACTGAAAGAGCTGAGACTGGGCGTGAATGTTCAGACGGGTACTTCGGATGATGTTCCGGAGGGACAGGTCTATGATCAGTCTCCGGCAGCAGGTACAAAGGTAGATGTGCATACACAGGTGACGATTAATATCAGCAGCGGTAAGGAAAAATTCTCTCTGGATGATGTGACGGGCATGCAGTATCAGCAGGCACAGGCACAGCTTGAGAATGATGGTCTGGTCGTCAGCCTTGAATTTGATTACAGTGATTCTGTTGGTTCCGACAAGGTTATCAGTACATCGCCAAAGGCCGGCAGTCAGGTGGCCAAAGGTGATACGATTACCATCACTGCAAGCAAAGGCAAAGAAACGAAAACGACAATTGTGCCGAATCTGCTTGGTCAGAATATTGATAATGCTATTCAGATGATCAAGGATGCCGGATTGACTTACAACGGCAAGTCCAGTGATTACAGCGACAGCTATAGTGAGAACCAGGTTATGGATCAGAGCATCAGTGCAGGAAAAACAGTTGATGAGGGTACTACCATCAGTCTGACAGTCAGTCTTGGAAGTCGGGTGACTTCTTATTCTGCAAGTATTCCGATCGAGAGCCCGTTTGGACGTGATATTACAGACGGTGACGGCAATACGGATGTTTATGACAGCGGACAGGTGACAGTTGTTGTATACAAGCCGGATGGTTCAAGTGAAACCGTCTACGATCAGAATACATCAGAAGGCAGTCTGCCTGGCTCAGTGAGTACAACAAGTACAGCATCCGGCAGCGGTACAGTCTATGTTTATCTGAACGGTGTTCAGGTGAGCAGCTATAGTGTGGATTTTGAGTAATGACAAGTCTTTAATTTTAAGAGGATGATATGAAGGGCAAGATTATTAAGGGTATTGCCGGATTTTATTACGTTCATGTCAATGGAAAGGGCATCTATGAATGCAAGGCCAAGGGAATCTTTCGGAACAGGAAGATCAAACCCCTTGTAGGCGATGATGTTTTCCTTGACAGTCTGGACGAGAACGATATGAAAGGCAATATAACAGAGATTCTTCCCCGGAGAAATGCACTGATCCGACCGGCATCGGCGAATGTGGATCAGGCGATGATCATTTTTGCAGCGGCACAGCCGGCCCCGAATCTGGGGCTGCTGGACCGCTTTTTGCTCATGATGGAGAGGCAGGAGCTGCCGACCATTATTTGCTTTAATAAGCAGGAACTGATCAGCGGAGAAGAACTGGACAGGTTATGCAGCATTTATCGCGGCAGCGGATGCAAAGTGCTGACGGTCAGTGTGAAACAACAGGAAGGATTGGATCAGATCAGGGAGATACTGGATGGCAGAACAACGGTTATGGCAGGACCTTCCGGTGTTGGCAAGTCCTCTATGACTAATGCTATGTATCCGGATGCAGAGATGGCAACCGGGGCTGTCAGTGAGAAGATTAAGCGCGGACGGCATACGACAAGACATTCGGAATTATTTTCCATAGGGAACGATACGTATCTCATGGATACACCGGGCTTCAGTACGCTCTATCTGGAAGGATGGGAGAAGGAAGATCTGAAGTATTATTATCCGGAATTTGAAGCTTATTTTGAACATTGCCGTTTTAATGGATGCAATCATTTAAGTGAGCCGGATTGTGCGGTCAAAGAAGCGGTTGCAGCTGGTGAGATCAGCAGCGAACGCTATGAGAATTATAAGTTATTTTATGAAGAACTGGCGAGTCAGAGGAGGTACTGATTATGTACGAATTAAAGTTATCACCGTCGATTTTATCAGCGGATTTTGGCAGATTAGGAGAAGATATCAAAACAGCCGATCAGGCTGGCGCGGATTACATCCACATTGATGTCATGGATGGTGCCTTTGTACCGAATATTTCTTTTGGTATTCCTGTTATCAAGAGCATCCGTAAGTGCAGCGATAAGGTGTTTGATGTGCACCTGATGATCGAGCATCCGGACCAGCTGATCCCGGAATTTGCCAAGGCCGGTGCAGATATTATTGTTGTTCATGCAGAAGCCTGCAAGCATCTTCACAGAACCATTCAGTTGATCCACAGTCTTGGGGTAAAAGCCGGTGTCGCTTTGAATCCGGCAACACCTTTGTCGGTACTTGATTATGTACTTGAAGATCTGGACATGATTCTGCTGATGACAGTGAATCCGGGATTTGGCGGACAGAGCTATATTCCTGCGATGACAGAGAAGATCCGTACACTGCGTCATATTCTGGAGGAGAAAGGTCTTCAGACCGATATTGAAATTGATGGCGGTGTGGATACAAAGAATCTGCGTATGGTGATTGAGGCCGGTGCCAATGTGCTTGTATCTGGTTCAAAGATTTTTGGCGGAGATATTGCTGAAAATGTTCATCAGTTTAAAGCTATCATGGCAGAGTATACGAAATAGGCAGGATAGAGCATGCGAATTTTGATTATTACAGGGGGCAGAATTGATGAGGATTTTGCCCTCTCATTATTAAAAAAAGAAAAATTTGAGCATATGATCGTGGTGGATGGTGCCCTTGCTTTTTGGGATAAAGTGGAGAAGAATTCTGATATAACATGCCATTTTGATCATCTGGTGGGAGACTTCGATACGATATCACCGGAGATTCTCAAAAATTATCTGGACAGAGAGGATATTGAAGTCCATCGTTTTAATCCGGAGAAAGATTATACGGATACAGATATTGCATTAAAACTGGCAATCCATCTGACAAAAAGTGAAACCGGCAAAGCAGATGCAAAGTCCGAAATCTGGCTTCTGGGGGCTACCGGTACAAGGGCAGATCATATGCTGGCCAATATGCAGCTGCTGGCTCAGACAAGGGCAGCAGGTGTGGACGGGGTGATCGTGGATAAAAACAACAAAATCCGTCTGCTGGAAGGCAGTTATACACTGAAGAGGGAAGCGCAGTTCGGTGATTTTGTATCCCTTATTCCAGTCACACAGGCATTAAAGGGCGTTACGCTGCGCGGTTTCAAATACCCCCTGGAGGGGCATACCACGTATTGGGGAGAAAGCCTTTGCGTTAGCAATGAGCTGGAAGCAGAAGAGGGCTATATCAGCATTGAAGAAGGGCTGGCATTCCTTATAGAAAGCCGTGATTAAAAAATGTCGCACCCAGAATAAAATGGGTGCGACATTTTTATTGCAAATGGTGTTCCATGAAGAAGTTGAAGATGGATCCGTTGTTCATCTTAAATGCTTCCAGAATAACGTCATCGACGATGTTTTCAGATGAGGCATCCCGCTCAGCCAACAGGTTCTTGATGACCGGGATAAAGGAGAACCAGAGTATCGGGCTGTAGTAGTTGATGGATGTGATATCATAGTTGATCTTCTGGGAAAGCTCTTCTCCGATGGCCAGAATGGATTTTTGATACTGGTGCATATCATCGTTCAATTCATGGATATACTGGTAGCCGTAAAAGTTCAGTTTGGCAACAAGACGCTGTTGGCTGAAGATGGCAGGATCCTGAATGACGGTAAAGTGGTATTTTTCAGCGACCTGTGCAACCATTTCCTGAATGAGTTCGCTTTTGTTGGCGAAAGCAGTGAGAGATTCTTTGTTGATATCTGTCTTGAGAATCTTCTCGACTTTGTTCATGCTTTGGTTGTAGAGGGTAATCTCATAGCGGATGGCCTCAAATTCTTCATCCAGAATTTCAAGTGTACCGGCCAGACGGTTCAGTTTGCGCTTGATATCCATCGGCGGTTCGTAGTAGGACTTGTAACCGAGACCATGTTCAACCTCAGCCCATGCATGTTGCAGGACGGTTCTCAGCTGAATCTCAAATCGGATATCCTGGTACTTCTGGTATTCTACAAGCTTGCAGCGTTCGTCTGTGAATTTCACAACCATATGGACAGAGTTATAACCGAATTCAATGCGGTTGTGCTTGCTTTTCTTACGTTTATCGACAATCTCACAGACTTCAAAAGTGTCTTCCAGCAGCTCAAGAATGCGTTCTACATCCGATTCAAAAAGAGTCAGAATACGACATCCGAGAATATCCGTGATATCTTCAAGATGCTGATATTTGTCCTTGGAGATAACTTTGTTGCGAAGGGCTTGCTCAGATTTGATTCTGAGGGACATAGTAGAAATCTTGATGTGGTTGGCTTCAATCAATGTATTGATAATATCTTCCACATCATGCTGCATTTTTTTATAGACATCAACGTGTTGATAATATTCACTCATAATGGTATCTAAAGTATGAATCATCGTTTATTTCTCCATATATTTAAATATAATTTGGTATAGATTAAATAATCGTAACTGTTCAGAGCTAACATCCAAGATGCTACGCATTTCGTCGGTGTGGCGTATCCGCCAAATAAAAGTTCAAAAAACAGTCTTAAAAATGCAAGCATTTTATACCTGTTTTTTGAATTTTTGTTTGGTTCTGAACAGTTACAAATAATCCAATATATTTTAACATAAAATGAGATAAAAATCTATGATAAAATGGCAGATTGCACAATTACTTAAAAGAGTATACTTTTTAATCATTGATGTCATTTATAATTTGCCTGATGGGCAGAGGGCTGACATTTGATTACCGGATGAGAATAATTGTTGAATTTGGCAGTTATCTGCTTTATAATAAAAAGGAAAATTGAAGGAATAGAGAATAATGGCAGTGCGAACGTGCCTACTGTCAATTACTAATTCTATATATTTATTGAGCAATAAATATGTTTCGAAACGTCAAAATAAATGAGGTGTTTTATGAGTTACGCAGATCAGGTATTTATTAATATGTGCCGGGATATCCTTGATAACGGCTGCAGTACAGAAGGTGAAAAGGTGCGGCCGAAGTGGGAAGACGGCAGTTATGCTTATACAATGAAGAAGTTTGGTGTGGTGAACCGTTATGATTTATCCAAGGAATTTCCGGCGCTGACCCTCCGCAAGACGGCCATCAAGAGCGCCACGGATGAGATGCTGTGGATCTGGCAGCGCAAATCCAACAATATCCATGATCTGAACAGTACGGTCTGGGATGAATGGGCGGATGAGAACGGTTCCATCGGCAAGGCTTATGGTTATCAGATGGGTGTAAAGCATCAGTACAAAGAGGGCATGATGGATCAGGTGGACAGAGTGATCTATGATCTGAAGAACAATCCTTACAGCCGCCGTATCATGACGAATATTTATGTGCATCAGGATCTTCATGAAATGAATCTTTATCCGTGTGCTTACAGCATGACTTTTAATGTGACAAAGAAGCCGGGGGATGACATACTGGTGCTGAATGCCATTCTGAATCAGCGCTCCCAGGATGTGCTGGCAGCCAACAACTGGAATGTGGTACAGTATTCCGTGCTGATGCATATGCTGGCACAGGTGTGTGATATGCAGGTGGGTGAACTGGTGCATGTGATTGCGGATGCCCATATTTATGACAGACACATTCCACTGATTGAGGAACTGATCAGCAGAGAGACCCATCCGGCACCAATATTCAAATTAAACCCGGATATTAAGAACTTCTATGATTTTACAACAAAGGACATCACGATTGAGAATTATGTGACCGGTCCGCAGATTAAGAATATTCCGATCGCGGTTTAGGAGGAAATAGAATGAATTTGATTGTTGCAGTAGATAAGAACTGGGGCATTGGCTACCAGAATAAGCTTTTGAACAGTATTCCGGAAGATATGAAGTATTTCAGAGAGACAACGACAGGCAAGGTTGTTGTGATGGGACGCAAGACACTGGAGAGTTTTCCGAATGGACTGCCTTTGAAGAACAGAACGAATATTGTTATAACAGGAGATCATACTTACAAGGCCAAAGATGCCATTATTGTGCACAGTATTGAGGAAGCATTGGAAGAATTGAAGAAATATGACAGCAACGATATTTATGTCATTGGTGGGGAGAGTATTTACCGTCAGCTGCTGCCGTATTGCGATGTGGCCCATGTGACATGCATGGATTACACGTATCAGGCGGACACCTGGTTTCCGAATCTGGATGAGGACAAAGACTGGGTTGTAGCGGCCGACAGCGAGGAAAGAACGTACTTTGACCTGGAATATTGCTTCAAAATGTACGTTCGCAAGACAAAATTAAAAGAAATTGTTGATTTATTGAAATAATAAGTCTATAATTGGTTCGTTGAGGGATATTTTATTTACGAATGGAGGAATTTCTAATGGAAAAGAAAAACCTTGACTGGAAGCATATCGGTTTTGCATATCATACAACAGATTATAGATATGTAGCTGATTATAAAGATGGTAAATGGCAGGAAGGATATATGTCAGATTCTCCGAATATTGTTCTGAATGAATGCGCGGGTATTATGCAGTATTGTCAGGAAGTATTCGAAGGTCTGAAGGCATATGAGACAGCAGACGGAAGAATCGTTACATTCCGTTCTGATCTGAATGCTGATCGTATGTATCATTCCGCAGAGCGTATGGAGATGCCGCCTTTCCCGAAGGAAAGATTTATTGAGGCTGTTGAGAAGGTTGTCAAGGCTAATGAAGCATGGGTACCACCTTATGGCAGCGGTGCAACACTTTACTTAAGACCATACATGTATGCATCAAGCCCTGTTATCGGTGTTAAGCCGGCTGAGGAATACCAGTTCAGATTGTTTGCGACACCTGTAGGTCCTTACTTCCATGAAGGCGCTAAGCCAATTACAATCTGTGTCAGTGATTTCGACCGTGCTGCTCCTAAGGGTACAGGCCATATCAAAGCCGGCCTGAATTATGCAATGAGCCTGCATGCCAATGTAACCGCTCATGCTAATGGATTTGACGAGAATCTTTTCCTTGATCCGGGTACAAGAACATATGTAGAGGAAACAGGCGGTGCCAACTTCCTGTTTGTTACAAAGGATAATGAAGTCGTAACACCTCTTTCTGATTCCATTCTTCCTTCAATCACAAGACGTTCACTTGTTTATGTTGCAGAACATTATCTTGGCCTTAAAGTTACAACAAGAAAAGTCAGACTGGACGAGTTAAAGGATTTTGCAGAATGCGGTCTTTGCGGTACTGCAGCTGTTATCTCCCCTGTCGGCAAGGTTGTCGACCATGGTAAGGAGATCTGCTTCCCAAGCGGTATGGAGAAGATGGGACCTGTTACCCAGAAGTTGTATGATACATTAACAGGTATTCAGTATGGTAAGATCGAAGCACCTGAAGGCTGGATCCACGAGATTATGTAATTCATTGAACGCATATGATAAAAGATTGCTGTATTTCATTTCAGTGGCATACGGCAGTCTTTTTCTTTTTTCAATTGATAAAATTTGCCATGGAGCCCCCCGGCTATTGACTTTTTGGTACAGGTGTATTATAGTGTTCCTAGAAAGGAATACCAGGTGGTGGTAAGATGTCTTATATTGATGATCTGATGCAGTTTGGCCTCACAAGGCAGGAATCTGCCATTTATTATGCACTGCTGTCAGAAGGCATGATGACCGGCTATGAGGCAGCCAAGGTATCCGGTGTATCCAGATCCAATGCATACACGGCATTGGCGGCACTGGTTGATAAGGGGGCCGCTCATGTGGCCGAGGGAACGCCGACACATTATGTACCGGTGGATCCTGAGGAATTTTGCGGCAGTAAGCTGGACTATCTGAGACATTTGTCTGTGCGGCTTGTGGAAGAACAGCCGACAAGACAGAGAGAAGATGATGCTTATATCACTATCAGCGGTTTCCAGAATATCTGTCAGCGGGCAGCCCGTATGCTTGACCAGGCACAATACAGAATCTACATGACAGGGACTGCGGCGATGCTTGAATTGTTCAGAGAGAAGCTGGAAGATCTTGTCAGGCGGCAGATCAAGGTTGTATTGATCACTGAGCCGGGATTTGAACTGGATATGGCCATTATTTATCACAGCAGTCATATAGAGGCCGGGCAGATTGGACTGATATCTGATTCGACTCATGTTTTGACGGGAGATCTGTCAGAAAGTGACGGTTGTTCCTGCCTGTATTCAGGCAAGAAGAATCTGATTGATTTGTTTAAACAGTCATTAAGCCGCCAGATTCAGCTCATTGAGCTGGGGGCAGCAGAAGAAAGGAAGTAGTAGACAATGAAGAAAGTACCTTTTGTGACAAAAGAACAGTTAGACGAAATTGTGAAGAAATATCCTACACCTTTTCACCTTTATGATGAGAAGGGAATCAGAGAGAATGCAAGAAAGGTATATAAAGCGTTTTCATGGAATAAAGGCTTCAAGGAATATTTTGCTGTTAAGGCAACGCCAAACCCGGCGATTCTGCAGATCATGAAGGAAGAGGGCTGCGGTCTTGACTGTGCAACTAAGGTTGAACTCATGATGGCGAAGGCCTGCGGTTTTACCGGACATGATGTCATGTTCTCATCTAATGTAACACCGGCCAATGAATATGCCTATGCCAAGGATATGGGAGTCATTATTAATTTTGATGATATCACCCATTTGAAATATTTCGAAGAGAATGTGGGCGAATTTCCTGAGACAGTATGTTGTCGTTTCAATACAGGCGGTGATTTCAAGATCAGCACAGCTATCATGGATGTACCAGGGGAGGCAAAATACGGCTTTACCCGTGAACAGCTGACAGAGGGCTTTAAGTACCTGAAATCCAAAGGCGTGAAGCATTTTGGCATTCATGCATTCCTGGCCAGCAATACCAAGACCAATGATTATTATCCGGCATTGGCCAAGATCCTTTTCAAGACCGCTGTTGAGCTGCATGAAGAGACAGGTGCAGATATCAAGTTCATTAACTTATCAGGTGGTGTAGGCGTTGCGTATTCACCGGATGAAACGCCGAATGATATCGAAGTCATCGGTGAGGGTGTTCACAAGGTTTACGATGAGATTCTTGTTCCTGCAGGTATGGGTGATGTGGCTATCTTTACAGAGATGGGACGTTTTATGCTGGCACCTTATGGACATCTGATCGCAACAGCCATCCATGAGAAACATATTTTCAAAGAGTATATCGGTCTGGATGCATGTGCAGCGAACCTGATGCGTCCGGCTATCTACGGTGCATACCATCATATTACAGTGGCAGGCAAGGAGAACGAGCCTTGTGACCATATGTATGATGTTACCGGCGGTCTCTGTGAGAACAGTGATAAGTTTGCGGTCAACAGAATGCTGCCGAAGATTGATATGGGTGATTATATTATTATCCATGATACAGGTGCTCATGGCTTTTCAATGGGTTATAACTACAACGGCAAGCTTCGTTCCGCAGAAGTGTTGCTGAAGGAAGACGGTTCCACAGAATTGATCAGAAGAGCCGAGACACCGATGGATTACTTTGCAACCTTTGATTATACAGGATTATTTGATCGGTTTAAGGATGGTAATGAATGATAAGAGCCGTCATTTTTGACATGGATGGCATCCTTCTTGATACAGAGAAGATATATTGCCATTTTTGGATGGAAGCCGGGCGTGAGGCCGGTTATGATTGGAAGATGGAACACAGTCTGATGCTTAGAAGCATGGCGCCGGAATTTGCAGAGCCGATGATGAAAGAAGTCTTTGGACAGGATTTTGATTATCATGCTGTGCGGAACAGGCGCAAGGAGTTGATGGCTGTTTATATGGAAACGCATCCGGTAGAGAAAAAGCCGGGTGCTGATGAATTGCTGACTTATCTGAAGAGTCATTACTTCAAAACAGCAGTGGCTACGGCCAGTGGTGAGACGAAGGCGATGACTTATCTGGATGAGGTAGGGTTGTTGGATTATTTTGATCAGATCATCAGCACGGCGATGGTACCTCATGGCAAGCCGATGCCGGATGTGTATCAGTATGCCTGCAAGTGTATCGGTGAGAAGCCGGAGGCCTGCATTGCACTGGAAGATTCACCGAATGGGCTGATGGCGGCTTATCGGGCCGGATGTCTGCCGATCATGGTGCCGGATCTGTCACAGCCGGATGAAAAGCTTTCCAGGATATTGTATGGTAAGGCGGAAACGCTGACGGATGTGATCCCTTATTTGACGGCCTCCAGATAAAATGAATTCCTTTGATGTTGGTTTTGAGTGAGGTGAATACAATGAAAGATATGAAAAAGGTTAGATTAGTAAAGTCCAGAACAAATAAGCTGCTGACAGGTGTTTGCGGCGGTATTGGTGAACTGATCGGTATTGACCCGACGATCATCCGTCTGATATGGGCGGCACTGTCACTGGCCGGCGGCTCTGGCGTTATTCTGTACATCATTGCAGCGGTGATTATTCCTGAGGATGATGATATTATTGATTCAGAATAACGGGCGAAACTTTCCAGGTTAAAACGAGATGAACCAATTAGCAGTTTCAAAACAGGCACATTTGCATTGCCGATCATTGGCAGCGGTACATAAGGCGGCAACAAACGCCGCCTAAGGACCGGCCATGATCGAAGCACCTGTTTTTGAAGCTGATAATTGGTTCATCTGTTTTTTTAGACTTTGAAGTTTCGCAATGCAGGTATTGTGTTATTCATCAAGATGCAGTCGGGAAAATCTAACCAAAAAAATCAATTCTTATAGAAGTCCCTCAGATAGTCAACCCGGGCAGTCATATTCTGCATCAGTGCGTCGATAAGAACCAGAGCGGCCATGGACTGGACAACAACAACAGCCCTTGGAACAATGATCGGGTCGTGACGGCCTTTGATCTGTATATCGATCGGTTCCCCCTCACGGGTAACGGTATGTTGTGTCCGGGAAATGGAAGGCGTCGGTTTGATGGCAGCCCGGAAAATGATTTCGGAACTATCGCTCATGCCGCCCAGAATGCCGCCGGCGTGATTGGTGGCCTTGGTGATATGACCGGCTGCATCGGTAGTAAATGCATCATTGTTGACAGAACCCTGAGACCTGGCAGCTGAAAATCCGTCTCCGATTTCAAAGCCTTTGACAGCACCGATGGAACAGATGGCTTTGGCCAGGTTCGCATTCAACTTCTCAAAAACAGGATCGCCGATACCGGCAGGCATTCCCTGAATGCGGCATTCGATGATACCGCCGCAGGAGTCCTGTTTTTCCATCTGTGCTGCGATAAATGCTTCAGCCTCTGCGGCAGCCTGCATATCCGGCATATAAACAGGATTATTGAAAATATCTTCTGCATTGAAATGTGCCGGATTGATGGAGACAGGTCCGATGGCCTTTGAGTAAGCACAGATTTTGACACCGCATGCTTCAAGCAGCTTCATAGCAACAGCACCGGCTGCGACACGGCCGATGGTCTCACGGGCCGATGAACGTCCGCCGCCGCGGTAATCTCTGAAACCGTACTTGGCATCAAAGGTGTAGTCTGCATGTCCGGGACGATAGTATCGGGCAATATCCGAATAGTCGGAAGAACGTGCATTTTTGTTGTAAACAATGAGAGAGATAGGCGTGCCTGTTGTTCTGCCTTCAAAAATTCCTGACATGATCTCAACGGCATCCTCTTCCTTTCGTGGTGTTGTATAACGGGACTGTCCGGGTTTGCGCAGATTCAGGTAATATTGAATATCGGACTCAGTGAGTGCAAGCCCGGCGGGGCAGCCGTCAATAACAACACCCACAGCTTTGCCGTGAGATTCGCCCCATGTTGTGATTTTGAATTGATTACCAAATGTTGATCCAGCCATGTATATTTAAACCTCCTGATTGCATACATAATGAAAGAAAACGCATGGATACTGAAGTCGTATGGCATTCATTATAATAGAAAACATTGGAATTCGCAAGGTAAAGCAAAAAAGTTGACCGAAATTTTATGAAAATTAAACGAGAAGTTATGGATGATTTTGTCCAGCATGCGAAATGACTGGAAACGTTTCCATAAAATGTTCACAAAGTGATGGAAATTATACTATGAATTGTCGTTGAAATCAGACATTAATAATACATAATAGACAAGAACTTTCGAGTAAAATGCGAATTGGAAATTTGACATTCAGGTTGATGTATGATAAAAATATTCCAATCCAAGGAGGTCGCATAAATGAACGAGAAGAATATTGTATTAAATAATGTGGAAGCGGCAAAAGAATTTGTGAAAGCTGCTTCTGAATGTGATTTTGATATTGATGTCTATTTTAACAGAATTGCATTGGATGCCAAATCCCTGCTTGGTATTCTCAGCCTGGATCTGAGAAGCAAGCTCAGAGTCTGCTACAGCGGAGAAAATGCCGGATTCAATACAGTTCTGGCAAAATATGCGGCATAATTTATCGAAGCGTGGATGTTTGAAAAGAAACTGCTGCCTGGGGCGGCAGTTTTTTTCTGTTTTATGCATTTTTTTGTTGATAAATAAATCATTTACAGTTATACTAGATATAACGCTTTTTTATCAATATGCGAATGTATGTTGATTGTTCTATTATAATTAAGATAACAGGTGAGTGTATGTATCAAATCGTTGCAACAGACGGCAGAGCAAAGAGCGCACATATGGAAACCGTACATGGTGTCATTGAGACACCTGTTTTTATGAATGTCGGTACGATCGCAGCTATCAAAGGCGCGGTAGCGACAACGGATCTGAAGGAGATCGGTACACAGGTGGAATTATCCAATACCTATCATCTTCATGTTCGTCCGGGAGACCAGATTGTGAAACAGCTTGGCGGCCTGCACAAGTTTATGAACTGGGACAGACCCATTCTTACGGATTCCGGCGGCTTTCAGGTATTCTCTCTGAAAGGACTCCGCAAGATCAAGGAAGAGGGCGTTTATTTCCAGTCACATATTGATGGTCATAAGATTTTTATGGGGCCGGAGGAGAGTATGCAGATTCAGTCGAACCTTGGTTCAACCATAGCCATGGCGTTTGATGAGTGTGCGCCGTATCCAGCTACAAGAGAGTATATGATCAACTCAGTTAACCGTACAACCCGATGGTTGGAGCGATGCAAGAAGAAGATGCAGGAGCTGAATGATGCAGAGGGAACAGTGAATCCGCATCAGCTGCTTTTTGGTATTAATCAGGGCGGAACTTATGCAGATATCCGTGTGAACCATGCTCGCACGATCCGTGATATGGATCTGGACGGTTATGCAATCGGCGGCCTTGCAGTTGGCGAGACACATGAAGAAATGTATCGCATTCTGGATGAGGTTGTTCCTGAACTGCCTCAGAATAAGCCGACCTACCTGATGGGGGTAGGTACACCGGCCAACATTCTGGAAGGTGTGGACAGAGGTATTGATTTCTTTGACTGTGTTTATCCGTCAAGAAACGGACGTCATGGACATGTTTATACCAACCATGGCAAGCTGAATCTTTTTAATGCGAAGTTCGAACTGGATGACAGACCGATTGAAGAGGGATGTCAGTGTCCGGCTTGTCGCAATTACACAAGAGCTTATATCCGCCATCTGCTTAAGGCAAAGGAAATGTTGGGTATGCGTTTGTGTGTATTGCATAATCTGTATTTTTATAATCATCTGATGGAAGAGATTCGTCTTGCTATCAGGGAACACAGATACAGCGAATTTAAGAAGTCTAAATTGGAAGGCTTTTTAAGTAAAGAAGATTAAGGAGGAACATCTAATGAATTTTTCACCAGTAGTTTTAACAGGCGCAGGCACAAGCGGTATTTTTGTTTTGATCGCTTATATTGCAGTTTTTGCAGTTTTAATGTATTTCCTTTCTGTACGTCCTCAGAAGAAACGTCAGAAGACAATGGATGCAATGATCGCAAATCTTGCAGTTGGTGACAGTATTCTGACAACAAGCGGTTTCTATGGCGTTGTTATCGACATCGCGGAAGATGTTGTTATCGTTGAGTTCGGCAGTGACAGACATTGCCGTATCCCAATGCAGAAAGAAGCGATTGTCAGCGTTGAGAAGGCTAATGACGAAGAATAATTGAATCATTACAAAGGATTGTACAAAGGTGTGGAGATCATAAATCGGTTTTCACACCTTTTTTACCTATATTTTACAGTAACTGTTCAGAGCTAACCTCCAAAATGCTACGCATTTCGTCGGTGTGGCGTATCCGCCAAATAAAATTTCAAAAACAGTTTTAAAAATGCAAGCAGTTTATACCTGTTTTTTGAAATTTTGCTTGGCTCTGAACAGTTACATTTTACATAAAATTTATTAAAAACTGATAGTAAGGTACCTTATATAGTTTATAATAAGAACGGAGATAATTGATAAAAAATTGAGCGGCCGGCAAAGAATGGGCCGGTGAGAAGGAGGTTCAAATGGAACAGTTAAGAGCAAAAAAAGGTTTTATTATTGATATGGATGGTGTGATCTATCATGGCAATCGTCTGCTCCCGGGAGCGAAGGAGTTTGTAGAATGGCTGTATCGTGAGGAAAAGGAATTTCTTTTTCTGACAAATTCCAGCCGTTATACACCAAAGGAACTTCAGAAGAAGCTGGAGTGGATGGGACTTGATGTGGATCAAAGCCATTTTTATACAAGTGCGCTGGCAACCGCTGCATTTATATCAACGCAGACGCCGGAGGCAACCGCTTATGCGGTGGGGGAACATGGGCTTCAGAATGCTCTGTATGATGCCGGCATTACAGTTAATGAGATTCATCCGGATTATGTGATCATCGGTGAAGCGGATAATTATTGCTATGATCATATTGTTAAAGCAACGAAATTTGTCAATGACGGTGCCCGTCTGATTGGTACAAATTATGATTTGACCGGTCCTGTGGAAGACGGCATTGTTCCGGCCTGCAGAGCATTAATGGCACCGATTGAACTGGCAACAGGCAAACAGGCTTATTATGTGGGCAAACCGAATGCCCTGATGATGCGTACGGGACTCAGGATCCTTGGAGTGCATTCAGAGGATGCAGCCATCATCGGAGACCGTATGGATACAGATATTGTTGCGGGTATCGAATCCGGTCTGGATACGGTGTTGGTACTGTCAGGGGTAACAGCACCGGGGATGATCGAGGAATTTCCGTATAGACCGAGATTGGTATGCAACGGCATTGGCGACATTGCTGCTTTAGGCGACTAAACAGCTGCAGATGTATTGGGTCAGGCTCTCAGCTTTTCAAGAATATCATAAGGAACGACGAGACGGCCTTTGCCGGTACCAATCTGGATATGCGGTTTATAAGCACCGTGAAAATCTGAACCGCCGGAATACTTGAGGTGATAATGGTTAGCCAGGTGGCTGAGATAAAGGTCGTCGGAAGGGGTATTGGTGGAGTAGTAGACTTCCATGGCTTCCAGTCCCCAGTCGGTCATCATCTTGACATATTTCTCAAGGGTGTTTTTGCCGAGCTTATAGAGCATCGGATGGGCGAGAACAGGGATTCCGTCAGCCTGTTTGATGAGTTCGATGGCTTCTTTCGGAGAAGTTTTGGTGCGGGGAATATAAAATGGCTTCCCGTCACCAAGGTATCGGTCAAAGGCTTCTTTGATGCTTTTGACAAAACCAACAGACAATAGATAACCGGCAAAGTTGGCACGGGTCAAAACACCGATGCCTTCTTTGGCGTGAAGTTTCTCAAGGGTAATATCCACACCGGCAGCCTGCATACGGGCAATCATCTGATTGTTGCGGTCTTCCCGAATCTGCTGCATGCGTGCCATGGCGGTTTGGAAATGCGGATTATTTTCATTAATATCAAGGCCGACAATGTGAAATTCGGTCTTGTCCAACCAGGTAGCCAGTTCAACGCCGTGAACAAGTTCAATGCCGATTTCATTGGCTGCCTGTTGAGCCTCGGTAAGCCCAAAAGTGGTATCGTGGTCCGTTAAAGCAACTGCACGCAGACCGCATGACGCGGCATGGTGAACAAGCTCTGAAGGAGTCATACTGCCGTCAGAAGCCGTAGAGTGAGTGTGCAAATCGATTCTATCCATAAGTTCTCCTTTCAAGTTGATATAGAGATATATTTATGATGTCTGTTCTATTGTAAGACATTTATGGATAAAAAGCCAGATGTCTTTTTGGTGGATATGGGGCATATATTTTATGGATCATGTTGTACTGGGGAATGATTTTGGGATGGATAAGAAGTTGGGTGCGGTGTCCGGTGGGCTGGGGATTGTGCGTGTGATGGCAGCTGCATGGCTGATCAGTGTGATGATTTCGGCCGTGGGCATGGTGCTGGCGTCATTGATTTTCTATGCAGTGGGTGAGGGTCAGAACAGAATCCGTGTTTCGGTGTACGTGGTGGTTGTATTGGCGGTTTTGATCGGCGGTATTTATGCCGGTCATCGGATCGGATACAGACGCTTTCTGTGGGGGCTGGCGCTGGGAGCTATATATTATGTCACACTCTGCCTGATTTCAGTGGTATCCGGATGTATGGCTGCCGCCGGGTGGCAGTTCTGTCTGCCTTTTGTGTTGCTTTGCCTTGGCAGCGGGATGTTGGGAGGAATGCTTGGATAAGCGGCTTTTGAAAAAGGTCCGGCAGTTTTTTAGTTGGAATGCAGAAAGAAAAATCGTTGTTTTACACAGAGAATGGGTTGGATTTAGTAAAAAAATAGAAATTATTTCATATAATGCACGTATCTTTTTAAAAAGAGCTTTAAAAATGCAAATGAGTATGTTATAATATTTCAAGTTCATAATTGAAGGAGGAGTACATAATGAAACGTATCAAATCATTGAATACCAGATCTATGAAACAGAGCATGGTCAAAGGCGGATGCGGCGAGTGCCAGACTTCATGTCAGTCTGCATGCAAGACTTCCTGTACAGTAGGTAATCAGAGCTGCGAGAACAACAAATAATCAGACCTGATTGCTGATTGATTCAGCCAATATTATGAGCAGCGGTTTAGGGTTTTCTAAATCGCTGCTTGTTCATGTTGAAGGAGTGTTTTGACTGTTCGGGGTCAGGAATTTATGACAGCTGATTCCGAGCAGCTGCAAAGTTATAAAGTAGAATAAGAGAGTTAGGAGAATGTAAGTGATTCACCAGTATAAGAGTAATGGTTACAATATAGTCATGGATATCAACAGCGGTGCCATTCATGTGGTTGACGATGTTGTTTATGATATTATTGAGTTATATGAAGGCCATGAGAAGTCCGAGATCATGGATATGCTTGTGTCCAAGTATCCAAAGGAAGATATGGAAGAAGCATTTGAAGAGATTGAGACTTTAATTAAAGAAGAAAGTCTTTTTACAGAATATATTTATAAAGATTATATTATTGATTTTAAGAAGAGAAAGACAGTTGTCAAAGCGTTATGTCTGCATATCGCCCATGACTGTAATCTTGCCTGTCGCTATTGTTTTGCAGAAGAAGGCGAGTATCACGGCCGACGTGCTATCATGAGCTATGAAGTCGGCAAGCAGGCACTGGATTTCCTGATCGACAATTCAGGCAACAGGCGGAATCTGGAAGTGGATTTCTTCGGCGGCGAGCCTTTGATGAACTGGGATGTGGTTAAACGTCTCGTTGAGTATGGCCGTGAGCAGGAGAAGATTCATGACAAGAATTTTAGATTCACACTGACGACGAATGGTGTCCTGCTGAATGATGAGATCATGGAATTCTGCAATAAAGAAATGGCGAATGTTGTTCTGAGTGTGGATGGACGTAAGGAAGTCCATGACAATATGCGTCCGTTCCGCAACGGCAGCGGCAGCTATGATCTGATCATGCCGAAGTTCGAGAAGTTTGCCGAGAGCAGACATCAGACGAATTATTATGTCAGAGGTACATTTACGCATTTCAATAAAGATTTTGCGGCAGACGTGCTGAGCCTTGCGGATAAAGGATTTAAGCAGATTTCTGTTGAGCCTGTTGTTGCACCTGCATCTGAGCCATATGCGATCCAGGAGGAAGATCTTCCGGAACTTTGTGAGCAGTATGATCTGCTGGCGAAGGAAATCGTGAAGAGAGACCGTGCAGGCAAACATTTCAATTTCTTCCATTTTATGATCGATCTGGAAGGCGGTCCATGCGTTGCCAAACGTTTGTCAGGATGTGGTTCGGGTACAGAATATCTTGCTGTGACACCATGGGGTGATTTATATCCATGTCACCAGTTTGTCGGTCAGGATGAATTCCTGATGGGTAATGTCTGGGATGGTGTTGTCAAGACAGATATTCGCGACGAATTCAAGCTTTGCAATATTTATGCCAAGGATAAATGCACGAATTGTTTCGCAAAATTCTACTGTAGCGGCGGTTGTGCTGCCAACTCATGGAATTTCCACCATTCGATCACAGATGCGTATGATGTGGGATGTGAACTGATGCGTAAGAGAGTGGAATGTGCAATTATGATTAAAGCTGCTGCGGCAGATGAAGAAGGAGAATAAAGGCATGAAGAGTAAGAAGAAAAGCTGGCTTGTGCTGATCGTGGTTGTTCTGATGATCGCAGCCTGCGGTTATGTATCTGCATACGGATATGGCAAGGATCATATCGGTACAGCCAAAAACATTAAGCTTGGTCTTGACCTTGCAGGTGGTGTCAACATCACCTACGAAGCAGACGAAGACAATCCATCCTCTGAAGATATGAACGATACCGTTTACAAGCTTCAGCAGAGAGTAGAGGCATGGAGTACAGAAGCAGAAGTTTATCAGGAAGGCACAAACCGTGTCAACGTTGATATTCCTGGTGTTTATGATGCAGAGAAGATTCTCTCTGAACTGGGCAACCCTGGTTCTATCAGTTTCTGTGAAGCAAAGTCCGATGCGGCAACAGGCAAGGAAGTATTAGATGGTTACTGTGAAGTTGTGGGCGGCGAAGGCATCAAGAGTGCTCAGGCTACATCCCAGAAAGACAGCTATGGCAACACACAGTACGTGGTTTCTCTGATGTTTACAGATGATGGCGCCAAAGCTTTTGCAGAAGCAACAGCAAGAAATATCGGCAAACCGATCTACATCATCTATGACGGCAAGATTATCAGTTACCCTACTGTTAATCAGGCGATTACAAATGGTCAGTGTGTCATCGAAGGCAATTTTACTTATGATGATGTGAATTCTCTGGCCACGACTATTCGTGCCGGTGTTCTGAAGCTCCAGCTGAATGAAATCAGTTCCAAAGTTGTCAGCGCCAAGTTAGGTGATGAAGCAGTTAAGACAAGTTTGATGGCAGGTGCCATCGGTCTTGCGATCGTTATGTTGTTTATGATCGTCGTGTATTGGATCCCTGGTGTGGCTGCAGCCCTTGCACTGCTTCTTTACGTGGCAGCAATGCTCTGCTTCCTAAATGGTCTGGATGTGACACTGACACTGCCTGGTATCGCCGGTATCATCCTTTCCGTCGGTATGGCGGTGGATGCCAATGTCATTATCTTTACGCGAATTAGAGAAGAAATCGCAGCAGGCAAGAATGTGCGTGAAGCCATCAAGATTGGTTTCGGCAAGGCACTTTCAGCCGTTATCGATGGTAATATCACAACATTAATTGCAGCAGCAGTTCTGTATCTCAAAGGTACAGGTACAATCAAAGGTTTCGCCATTACACTGGCCCTTGGTATTGTGCTTTCTATGTTTACAGCCCTCGTTATTACACGATTCGTGCTGATGGCATTATATGGTATTGGTTTTAAAGATGCCAAATTCTATGGTAAGCAGAAGGAAGCAAAGGTTAAGAACTTCTGCGGCATGAAGAAGATCACTTATGTGATCGCCGTGATCTGTATCTGTGCAGGTTTCGTCAGCATGGGTGTTCATGCTTCTGCAGGCAATAAAGCGCTGAATTACAGTCTGGACTTTACAGGCGGTACAGCCATGACTGTCAATTTCAAAGATTATCTTGAAGTCCCTGGCTCTGATGAAGATGATCTGAGAAAACTCTTTGAAAGTGAAGCAGGTACAACTGATATTCAGTTCCAGAATGTATCCGGGTCACCTGAAATCGTTATCAAGACGCCTGTTCTTGATCCTGAGCACCGTGCAGCTGTTAAGGACGCCTTAATGGAGAAGTACGCTCTTGAACAGTCTGATATCACTGAAGAGAATATCAGCGGTACAATCAGCGGTGAGATGCGTACAAACGCGATCCTTTCCGTCATTATCGCAGGTATCTTTATCATGATCTATATCTGGGTTCGATTCAGAGATATCAAGTTTGGTGCAGGTGCGATCATCGCATTGCTCCATGATGTACTGGTCGTTCTTGCTGTTTACTCAATTGCAAGAATCCCTGTAGGTACAACATTTATTGCTTGTATGCTGACAATCGTCGGTTACTCTATCAATGCAACCATTGTTGTATATGACCGTATCCGTGAAAACTCACATACAATGGTGAAGGCAACAACAGAAGAAATTGTCAACACAAGTATCAGCCAGACATTGTCCAGAAGTATCAATACTTCTCTGACAACATTGATCATGGTATTACTGATCTACATCATGGGCGTAACTTCTATTAAAGAATTTGCATTGCCGATGATGGCCGGTATCATTGCAGGTACATTTTCATCAGTATTCATTTCAGGTACGATCTGGGCTGTTATGAAAGGCAAGAAAAAATAAATATATTTCTTTATGAAAGGACTGCTGCACTGCGGCAGTCTTTTCTGATTAGATTATTGACTGCTGATTGGGCAATGCGTTGCTTTTTGAATCATGTATCAAATCGACAATTCAAAGCAGGCACGTTCGCACTGCCTGACACTGGCAGCGGTACATAAGGTGCCTTAATATAATATATTTATTTTGGTGCTTGAGGAAACTGGAGATTGAGAGATTATTGAGTATTAATTTGAAGACCAGGCAATTGCACATTTACTTGGATGAGCGCAGCAATCAGCAGATACCCATCAGGTGCTTCCGGCGCAGCCGGTACTTAGGTGGTGTTTTTTACCACCTTATGTACCGTTGCTAGCGCTGGGCAACGCAAGTGTGCCTGCTGGGTATCTGCTGATTGCTGCGCTCTTTAAAAATAACAGAGCAATTGCCGTCGGCAGAAGAGAGGTGTTTTTTTGGTTCCGGAAAGTTACAGATGGGAGTTTATAAAGCAGGAAAGTGCCGGTGTGAAGCAGCTGGCAGCAGAGACCGGGTATCCGGAGGTGTTTGCAGGGTTACTGGCGGCAAGAGGTGTGCATAATAAAGAAGAGGCACAGCGGTTCCTTTATCCTTCAGAAAAGAATATGTATGATCCATTCCTGATGAAGGGAATGGAGGCAGCAGTCTGTCGGATCAGCCAGGCCATGGATGCCCATGAGAAGATAACAATTTATGGAGATTATGATGTGGATGGTATTACAGCCACCAGTATTTTATATTTATACCTGAGTAAAGCCGGTGCAGAGGTAGATTATTATCTGCCGGACCGCATGACTGAGGGATATGGGCTGAATGAAAATGCTGTGCGCATGCTGGCGGAGACGGGAACAAAGCTGATGGTGACAGTGGATACCGGGATTTCTGCTGTCAAGGAGTGTCAGTTGGCAAAATCATTGGCGATGGATGTGGTTATTACGGATCATCATGAATGCCAGGAGAAGCTGCCGGAGGCTGTGGCTGTTGTGGATGCAAAACAGCCGGGAGAAAGCTATCCCTTCCTTTATCTGGCGGGATGCGGTGTGGCCTATAAACTGGTACAGGGGCTGAAAGCTTACAGAAATGATCAGACGGATATTACAGAATACCTGGAGCTTGCGGCTGTCGGCACAGTGGCAGATATCGTACCATTGTATGATGAAAACCGGATCATTGTCAGTGAAGGATTTAAGCGGATGAAACACCCTGACAATATGGGACTTGGCAAATTGCTGGAAAGTGCCGGATATGATTTTAAGCGTAAGATAACCAGTGGATTTATCGGTTTCGGGCTTGCACCAAGGCTGAATGCCGGTGGGCGTATGGGGGATGCCAAAAGAGGTGTTCGTCTGTTTACGACGAGAGATGAAGAGGAGGCAGCAGCAATTGCAGCTGAGCTGGAGGTGGAGAACAGTCATCGCAAGGAAACGGAACAGATGATTTTAAAACAGGTGACAGACCGGATCGAGGCATCTGATGCAATCAGAAACAGCCGGGTGATGGTGGTAGCCGGCGAAGGATGGCATCATGGGGTCATTGGTATTGTTTCATCCCGGATTAAAGATATGTTTTATCGGCCGAATATTTTGCTGTCTATAGAAAATGGCGTGGCAACAGGTTCTGCCAGAAGTATAGACGGATTCAATCTTTTTGAAGCCCTTTGTACGTGCAGTGATCTGATGATTAAATTCGGAGGGCATGCAGCAGCAGCAGGAATGTCATTGAAGGCAGAAAATGTACCGGAATTGTCCAGACGACTGAATGAATATGCAAAAATGCATATGGACAGCAAGATGCTGATACCTGTCCAGCGGCCGGAATTAAAGCTTCAGCCGTCAGAAGTAACCATAGAACTGATTGAATTGATCCAGAGAATGGAACCCTTTGGTCAGGATATGCCGGAGCCTCTGGCGGAAATTTCCGGACAGCTGGGTGAAGTCAGAAAAATCGGTGCAGACCGGGCGACACTGAGAATGACGGTGATGGACCGGAGACGCAGTCTGAATACAGTGGGATTTCGCCGAAGCATCATGGCGGATTACTATACAGCCGGCATGGAGGTATCAATTGCCGGAAATCTGGATATAAATTATTATATGGACAGACAGTATCCTCAGATGATTCTGAAGGATGTCAGGATTGTTCAGGATGACAACCTGGAAAAACTTCAGCATATTTTTGCATTAAGACATGTGACGGATGATTACAGGCTGTATTGTGATGCCAGGGACAAGCTGGATAAGTCAGTGTGCAGTCAGGTTTTTCGTTTCCTTCAGATGCAGATGAAGAAACAGGGGAATGAGACCGAAGGCAGTTTTATGATGGAAGATATCCCATTTGACAGCATACATTCAGCGGAGGAACATATATTTATGCTGATGCAGGCACTGTATGTCTTTGAAGAACTGGGACTTATGCGGGTTGATACGGCAGGACCGTATCTTCATTATGAAATGATCCCGGGAAAAACAGCTAAATTGATGGATTCAATGTGGTACAGGACGTATTTTGTCGATTTCGGGGCTTTTCAATAGAATCATTTATTGTTATAATTAAATTTATACGTGACTGCCCAAGGTTCGGGCAGCTGCGATGAATTTGAGAAGACAAATATTCATATAGAAGGAGCAGTGAGTCTTATGAAAAAATTAGAAGAATATGTCAAGAGTATTCCTGATTTCCCTGAGAAGGGAATCATTTTCAGAGATGTTACCAGTGTTTTGCAGGATGCGGAGGGACTTCACTTGGCCATCGACCAGATGCAGGAGAAGTTGGAAGGTGTTGATTTCGATGTTGTTCTCGGTCCGGAATCCCGAGGCTTTATTTTTGGTGTACCCATTGCCTACAATATGCATAAGGCTTTTGTGCCGGTCAGAAAGAAAGGCAAGCTGCCGAGAGCAACGATCAGCCAGACATATGATCTTGAGTACGGCACTGCGACTATTGAGATACATAAAGACGCAATTCAGCCTGGACAAAAGGTTGTTATTATCGATGACTTAATTGCCACAGGCGGCACAACAGAAGCCATTATCAAGATGGTGGAAGAACTTGGCGGAGAAGTCGTCAAGATTGTTTTCCTCATGGAGCTGGCAGGACTGAAGGGCCGCGAGAGACTGAGCGGCTATGATATTGATTCAGCGATTATCTACGAAGGTAAATAATGACAGAAGAGGATGACGCAATATGAAGGACGATAAAAAAGAAGTAATGGGCACTGAAGAGCCATTTGAGGAGCAGGAGCTCATTCATACACAGGATTTCGAATCACCGGAGGTGCTGTATCAGCGCCTGATCAATAAAGTGAAGGAATATCATCCTTCAGATGATATCAGTATGATCGAGAAGGCATATAATATTGCCAATAATGCGCACAAGGGGCAGCTGCGTAAGTCCGGAGAACCTTATATTATTCATCCGCTCTGTGTAGCCTTGATCCTGGCGGATCTTGAGCTGGATAAGGAGACCATTGTCGGCGGACTTCTTCATGATGTGGTTGAGGACACGATCATGACGGAGGAGGATATCACGAGAGAATTCAGCGCGGAGATCGCACTGATCGTATCCGGTGTAACAAAGCTGGGACAGTTATCCTATTCCAAGGATAAGGTGGAGATTCAGGCAGAGAATCTTCGTAAGATGTTTCTGGCTATGGCGAAGGATATCCGAGTTATCCTGATCAAGCTGGCAGACCGTCTGCACAATATGCGTACACTGAAGTATATGACACCGGCCAAGCAGAAGGAAAAGGCCAGGGAGACCATGGATATTTATGCACCGATCGCCCAGAGACTTGGTATTTCCAAGATCAAGATTGAGCTGGATGATCTGTCATTGAGATACCTGGAACCGGAAGTGTATTATGATCTGGCCAGACAGATCAATCTGAAGCGCAGTGAGCGTCAGGCTTTTGTAGATGCCATTGTGGAAGAAGTCAGTCAGCATATGGCACAGAGCGGTATCAAGGCACAGGTGAATGGCCGTGTTAAGCATTTCTTTAGCATTTACAAGAAGATGGTCAATCAGGACAAGACATTGGATGAGATCTATGATCTGTTTGCGGTGCGTATTATTGTGGATACAGTGAAGGACTGTTATGCGGCCCTTGGTATTATTCATGAGATGTACAAGCCGATTCCGGGTCGTTTTAAAGATTATATTGCAATGCCGAAGCAGAATATGTATCAGTCCCTGCATACAACACTGATCGGTCCGAACGGACAGCCTTTTGAGATCCAGATCCGTACATTTGACATGCACAGAACGGCTGAATACGGTATCGCAGCCCATTGGAAGTACAAGGAAGATCCGAATGCCAAGAATGTAGAGGACAGTGAGGAAGCCAAGCTGACATGGCTGCGTCAGATTCTGGAATGGCAGACAGATATGTCGGACAATAAGGAATTCATGAGCCTTTTGAAGAACGACCTGAATCTGTTTGCAGACAGTGTTTATTGTTTTACACCGGCAGGTGATGTCAAGAATCTGCCGACAGGTTCCACACCGATTGATTTCGCTTACAGTATTCATTCAGCGGTCGGCAATAAGATGGTGGGGGCAAGAGTCAACGGCAAGCTGGTCAATATTGATTATGTGATCAAGAACGGCGATCGTGTTGAGGTCCTGACATCAGCCAATTCCAAGGGACCAAGCCGTGATTGGCTCAATATTGTCAAGAGTACGCAGGCCAAGAATAAGATTAATCAGTGGTTCAAGACGGAATTCAAGGAAGAGAATATTATTCGCGGTAAGGATCTGCTGAATCGTTACTGCAAAGCGAAAGAGATCATTCTCAGTAATTTGCTGAAACCGGAATTTATGGAGAAAGTTATCCGCAAGTATGGTTTCAAGGACTGGGATGCAGTCAATGCTGCTGTGGGTCATGGCGGTTTGAAGGAAGGCCAGGTTATCAACAAACTGCTTGAGGAATACCAGAAGAAGCAGCGAAAAGAGATGACAGATAAGCAGCTTCTGACACAGATGACTGAGATGAAGCAGAAACCGTCTGCAGCCGTACAGCCGCATAAGAAAGGCAGCAAGAGCGGCATTATTGTCAAAGGCATCGATGATGTGGCTGTCCGTTTCTCAAAATGCTGCAATCCTGTACCGGGTGATGAGATCGTTGGCTTTATTACCAGAGGAAGAGGTGTGTCCATTCATCGTACAGACTGCGTCAATATGCTGCATTTATCCGAGATAGAAAGACAGCGCCTGATTGATGCAGAATGGCAGGACAGCACGGCTGACGGCCAGGGCGGCCTGTATAAGGCAGAACTCAATGTTTATGTTCATGACGGAGTCGGTGTGCTGATTCAGATTGCACAGGTATTCTCAGAGAGGGATATCAATGTGACAGCCATGTCCAGCCGTTCAGGCAAGAATAATACAGCGACCATCAATATCAGCTTTGATATTGGCGGCAAGTATGCTTTGAATAAGATTATAGACAAACTGCGCAGTCTGGACTGCGTTTATGATATCGCCAGAACAACTGGCTAATGAATAAGGAGCAGAGAAATGGGTCAGATAGAGATTAAATCAATGACACTCGGTATGGTTGCGACGAATTGCTACCTCATTATCAACAAAGAGAACAAAGAGGCACTCCTTGTCGATCCTGCGGATAATGCATTGAGAATCAGCAATGTGATCGAGGAAAACAGCTGTACACTGAAAGCAATTCTTTTAACCCATGGTCATTTTGATCATATTATGGCATTAAATGATTTGAAGAAAAGATACAATGTTCCGGTTTATGCCCATGAAGAAGAAGAGGATGTTCTGAAACAGTCCTCCTTGAATCTCAGCGGTTCGATCGGACAGATTTATACAACACAGGCCGATGTCTATGTGAAGGACGGAGAGCATCTGAAGCTGGCAGGGCTGGATGTGATCGTTCTGTATACACCGGGCCATACAAAGGGCGGTGTCTGCTATTATTTCCCAGAAGAGAAGGTTTTGATGAGCGGAGATACGCTGTTCCATTGTTCCATCGGACGTACAGATTTTCCGACAGGAAGTATGTCACAGCTTGTTCGCTCTGTGAAAGAGCAGTTGTTTGTACTGCCGGATGATGTGCAGGTATATCCGGGCCATGACAGTGTGACAAGCATTGGATACGAGAAACAGTATAATCCATTTTTTTAGATGAGAGCGAACAGCGATTGACAGGGCTGCTGCAGGACTGATAGATATCGGTTTTGTAGCAGCCTTATCTCAGTCATTGATTTTGGCTGGGAACAGCAATTTAAATGCAGATGGAATGGGAGGATTTTGATGATTGCATTATCTATGAATCGAACAAATTATGAAAATGATATTCGATCCCTTTTGATGGCATTCTTCTATGGTGAGAAGATTGTATTGAATGGGGAAGAATGGAATGTCTGCCTGGATGTTCGGTATACAGAAAATCATACCGCTTTGGTATTAAAAGATCATAATGGCAGAAGTCTTGAAAAAGAGGGCGACTGTCATTTTGAAGATTATCGTTTGGGAAGAAATGATATCAAGAACCTTGTCTATCGTCTTTTGTCGGAATATACGGGGATGGTGCTGCCATGGGGGACACTGACCGGTATTCGACCAACGAAACTGCCCATGGAGATGTATGAAAGCGGTGCGTCAAGGGCGGATGCCATTCACTATCTGAAGGATACCTATCTTGTTTCTGATGAAAAGGCATCGCTTTGTGCGATTGTAGCGGAGAATGAAGCGAAGGTTTTGAAAGATGTTGATTATGATCATACATTCAGTTTGTATGTGGGAATTCCTTTCTGTCCTTCAATTTGTGCCTACTGTTCTTTTTCATCGTATCCGTTATCTGTCTGGGAAAAGCAGGTGGATAACTATTTGGACGCATTGTGTAAAGAAATTGAAGCGGCGTCCACTATGATGGGGAACAAAAAGCTTCTGACTTTTTACATGGGCGGCGGCACACCGACATCACTTTCAGCGGCTCAGATGGACCGTCTTCTGACCTGTCTGGAACAATATTTTGATCTGGCGCATGTCAGTGAGAAAACTGTGGAAGCCGGAAGACCGGACAGCATTACGGAGGATAAGCTGAAGGTACTGAGAAAACACCATATTGATCGTATTTCGATTAATCCGCAGACGATGAATCAGGAAACACTGGATCTGATCGGCAGACGCCACACAACAGAAGAAGTGAAGCAGGCCTTTCATATGGCCAGAGAAGCAGGATTTATGAATATTAATATGGACCTGATCGCAGGGCTACCTGGGGAGACAAGGGAACATATGCAGCGGACCATGGATGCGATTGTGGATCTTGCACCGGACAGTGTGACGGTGCATTCCCTGGCTTTGAAGCGTGCGGCTTTCCTGAATCAGAACAGAGAGCAGTTTCCGGTTGCGGGAGCTGATGAGGTGAACAGAATGATTGGTATCAGCCATGAAGGTGCGCTGGCCATAGAGGCAGAACCTTACTATTTGTACCGTCAGAAAAATATTGCGGGCAATCTTGAGAATGTAGGTTATGCCAGAAAAGGCTGCGAGGGCCTTTATAATATTCTGATCATGGAGGAGAAGCAGACAATTCTTGCACTGGGTGCCGGTGCATCATCAAAGTTTGTTTTTCACAATGAGCATGGACATCGCATTGAACGTGTGGAAAATGTCAAGAGTGTCAAAGATTATATTGAGCGTATTGATGAAATGATCGACAGAAAGAAGAATTTTCTTTTAAAATCGGAAAACAGCTTTTAATTCGGCGGCGGATGTGGTATAGTGGGAGTTGCCTGATTGATAATTAGTGCCATAGAAAAGCGCACATAGGAGGTAAAAATGGACGTTATTGAATTAAAGAAAATTGCCAATGAAGTCCGCAAGGGGATTGTAACATCGGTACATTCTGCAAAGGCAGGACATCCGGGCGGTTCCTTATCGGCAGCAGACGTATTTACGTATTTGTATTTTGAGGAGATGAATATTGATCCTGCAGATCCTAAGAAAGCAGACAGAGACCGTTTCGTTTTGTCTAAGGGTCATACTGCACCTGGACTTTATTCTGTATTGGCTCAGAGAGGTTATTTCCCTGTAGAAGATCTGAAGACACTGCGTCACATCGGTTCTTATCTTCAGGGTCATCCTGATATGAAGCATATTCCGGGTGTTGATATGTCTTCAGGTTCATTAGGACAGGGAATTTCAGCGGCAGTCGGCATGGCTTTATCAGCTAAGCTCAGCCATGATGACTATCGTGTTTATACATTACTGGGTGATGGTGAGATCCAGGAAGGGCAGGTTTGGGAGGCTTCCATGTTTGCCGGCCACCGTAAGCTGGACAATCTGGTTGTGATCGTTGATAACAATGGCCTTCAGATTGACGGCAATATTGCAGATGTCTGCTCACCATATCCGATTGACAAGAAGTTTGAAGCTTTCAATTTCCATGTGATCGCAGATGTGGATGCCCACGATTTTGAGGCATTAAGAGCTGCTTTCAAGGAAGCAAGAGAGACAAAGGACATGCCTACAGCCATCATTCTGAAGAGTGTGAAGGGCAAAGGTGTATCTTTCATGGAGAATAAAGCCGGATGGCATGGCAAGGCTCCGAATGACGAAGAGTATGCCATCGCTATGGATGAATTAGAGAAAGCAGGTGAAGCACTGTGTCAGAAGTAAAGAAAATCGCTACAAGAGAAAGCTATGGTCATGCTCTGGTAGAGCTTGGCAAGGAACATGAAGAGGTTGTCGTTCTGGATGCTGACCTTGCTGAAGCAACTAAGACAGGTATTTTTAAGAAGGAATTTCCTGAAAGACATATCGACTGTGGTATTGCTGAGTGCAATATGATGGGTATCGCAGCTGGTCTTGCTGCAACCGGCAAAGTGCCGTTTGCAAGTTCTTTTGCAATGTTTGCAGCAGGCCGTGCTTTTGAACAGATCAGAAACAGTATCGGCTATCCGCATCTGAATGTGAAGATTGGTGCCACCCATGCCGGCATTTCTGTTGGTGAAGATGGTGCCACCCATCAGTGCAATGAGGATATTGCCCTGATGCGTACAATCCCGGGCATGGTTGTGATCAACCCTTCCGATGATATCGAAGCAAGAGCTGCTGTAAAGGCTGCTTATGAGCATCAGGGGCCGGTTTATCTGCGTTTCGGCCGTCTGGCAGTACCGGTCATCAATGATCGTCCGGATTATAAGTTTGAGATTGGCAAGGGCGTTGTCTTAAAGGAAGGCACAGACCTGACAATCGTGGCAACAGGCCTTTGTGTCAATGAATCTCTGGCGGCAGCAGCTAAGCTGGAAGAAGAGGGCGTTCATGCACAGGTTATCAATATCCACACCATCAAGCCAATCGATGCTGATTTAATTGCAGAAGCAGCCAAGAAGACAGGCAAGATCGTAACAGTAGAAGAACACTCCGTTATCGGCGGTCTCGGCAGCGCAGTTTGCGATGTATTATGCGAGAGAGAACCAGTGAAAGTACTGAAGATCGGCATGAACGATGTATTCGGCGAATCCGGCCCGGCAGTCAAACTGCTTGAAAAATACGGTCTGGATGCAGCAGGTATTTATGCTAAGATTAAAGCCTGGTTATAGAAAGAGGCTTCGCGCTAATAGATAAACGAAGTACGGTTTAGAGTACTTATAATGGAATTAGAATGAGTCTACTCACACAAGCACGTTTGCACTGCCGTCGTTTGGCAACGGTACGTAAGGCGGCAAAAGACGCCGCCTAAGGACCGGCCAACGATGAAGCACTTGTGTGAGTAGACTCATTTTAATTCCATTTTCAAGTTATTAGACCGTACTATCTTTGTGTATTAAGCGCGAAGCGTTTTATTCGTCGGCAGAGAACTGGTACACGGTTGTATAGCGATATTCTTTTCTAGGCTTCAGTACCGGTGACGGGAATTCAGGATGGTTGAGCGCATCAGGGTAGAACTGTGTCTCAATAGCGATGCCGTCATAGTGATGGTAATCTGTACCGGCTTTGCCTTCTGATTCGGAGATGAAGTTGCCGGTGTAGATCTGAACACCGGGCATATCTGTACTGACATACATCTTAAGTCGTGTCTTTGGGGACATGAGTGTGCAGCATGGACGCATGCCGTCACCGTCAATGCAGAAGTTGTGGTCATAGCCACCGGCCAGTTTCAACTGTGGATGATCGGCGTTGATATCCTGACCAAGGGTTTTGCCTTTACGGAAGTCAAAAGGTGTATTCTCAACGTCTAAAAGCTTTCCGGTTGGGATCAGATGTTCATCAACCTCTGTGAAAGAAGAAGCGTAGAGTTCCAGTGTATGATCCAGAATAGAGCCGGCATCTTCTCCGGAAAGGTTAAAATAAGTATGGTTTGTGATGCTGGCAATGGTATCCAGTGTCTCAGAGTTGTTCCAGCCTGTGTAGTTCATAACAAAATTGTCACAGTCATCAAATGTATAGCTGACAATGAACATAAATTCACCGGGATAACCTTCTTCGCCGTCAGGTGAGATACGGCCGAAAGTAACGGTATCATCACTGTCGATCTTGGCTTTGAACATTTGCTTGTCAAAACCTTTCAAACCGCCATGGAGATGGTTCTCACCCTCATTGGCTGCCAGCGTATAAGTCTGGCCATTCAGAGAAAAACTGCTTCCGCCGATGCGGTTGCCCACGCGGCCGATACAGGCCCCCATGAAGTCTGTGTGTTCTTCGTATTCTGCAACTGTATTGTAACCGAGACAGCAGTCGATAACTTCACCCTCGGCGTCTACAATATTGATAGACTGAACAGTGGCACCATAATCCATAATGGAAACGGAGTTGCCCATTTTGTTGGTAATCGTATATAATGTGACAGGCTCACCATCTTTGGTTTTGCCGAATTTGCGGCGTGTAACGCTCATTTCTTTCACCTCATCTTATTCGTCATTACAAAATAGTTTCTAGATTATTATCCAAAAAATTTTGCAAATGCGTGATATATTCAGTAAATAGTATAATACATTTTAAGGTAAAAATCCAGTTTATTCGTCTTTGAATTGGCGCCCTGTATTGTCCATATGATATTTTTCTGTGTAGATTAGCTGGGAGATTGGGACGATTTCATACCCTTTGTCCTGAAGACCTGTGATAACACGCTCCAATGCGTCTTTTGTGTATTTGGCACCATTATGCATCAGGATGATAGCGCCGTCTCCAAGCGCTTTGTGGTTTAATATGGTGTCCACGATGCTGTCAGCGCCGTAGTCTTTCCAGTCCAGACTATCGACAGACCATTGGATCACATGGTAGCCGAGAGCGTTGGCAGATTCGATCAATGTGTTGTTGTAGTCACCGTAAGGAGGCCTGAAAAGTGTCATTTCTGTTCCGGTGAGTTCTTTGACTTTATCGTGAGGTTTTTGAATTTCAGCGAGACATTCATCGGAAGAGAGCTGAGACATCTGTTTGTGATTTTCGGAATGATTCCCGAGATCATGACCTGCTGCAGCGATTTTCTTTACATCTTCGGGATAAGATTCAATCCAGCCTCCGGTCATAAAAAATGTGGTTTTGATATTGTATTTGTCGAGAATGGAAAGCAGGGTTTCGGTATCTTCATTGCCCCATGGCGGTTGTAGATAACGCAAGTGATGAAAACAACGAAAATACAAGGAGAAAGGCAACTGTTGTACCTATTAAAATAGAATATGTGTGAGAGGACAAGCCTTTTAATAATGTAGACGTTCAGAAA
>ENA-OQKY01000176-OQKY01000176.1-human-gut-metagenome-genome-assembly--contig:-NODE-176-length-81843-cov-21.309939_pt1 | contig 81843 bp, 79 predicted proteins | sample MGYA00242652_ERZ504805 | MGnify/ENA primary metagenome ERZ504805 (study PRJEB26092, sample SAMD00036400) | human gut metagenome | host: Homo sapiens | study: EMG produced TPA metagenomics assembly of... | reverse complement strand
GAACCTGTTTGCACACTGGAAATTTGGGATACTGCCAGCGGCTGGATGATGGGAGCCGTATGAGCTGAGAGGTTCACGTACGGTTCTGAGAGAGACTTGAGGGGAGGTTCCTCAGGTCTACTTACTTTAAAATCTTCTGTCGAGATTATCCGAGTGCATTGAGATTGTATCATGCTACGCAAGATTTTATTGAAAGAAGATTGAAATTGGAAATCAGTCCCGAAAAATCAAAAATAGTCAATCTTAGAAAACAGCGAAGTGAATTTCTGGGTTTTACTATGTATGTAAGACCAAAAAGAAATGGTTATGTGGCTTATAGTCACATGAGTGACAAGGCAATCAGACATGCACATGATAAACTAAAACAATCTATTAAAAGGATTGCAAAGGAACAATCACGTGACGCAGTGTGGAAATATAATACGGTAGTAATGGGAATCCATAATTACTATGAAGTAGCCACGCACGTAAACAGAGATTTAGCCCATATGAGTCAACACCTTACAAAATCTTTATACAACAGGCTGAGAAGAGATTGGAGACCAGCGAGTAAAGCAGATTTATCCATAACACTTTTAAAACGTTATGGCAGGTATAATCCAAAATGGTATAAAGCTCACGATATGATTATCATTCCTATATACACATGGAAACACAGGTATGCGATACAATTCAATCAAAATATCTGTCCATATACAAAAGAAGGAAGAGCCTTGATACACAATAATCTAAAAGCGGTGAGCAGGGAAGTTCTTATACACATACAGAGATATTATTGTGATTATCGTTCTATTGAATATAACGATAATCGTATCTCAAAATTTATTTCTCAATATGGAAAATGTGCAATCAGTGGCGAAGAATTAACGTTGAGGGATTGGGAGTGTCATCATAAAGTTCCCTTGAAATATGGTGGAACAGACAAATATAACAATCTTATTATTATGATACTACCATTTCATAAAGCAATTCATAAAAGGGATAGAAAAGAACTTGACAATCTAATGGAGAAGTATCAGTTATCAGAACAAAAAAGGAAGTTATGTATAGAATTACATGAACTGGCTAATCAATCAGAAAAATAGATACATTGGAGTAGATGGCACGCCGTATGAGGTGAAAGTCTCATGTACGGTGTAGAGTGGGGGAAAATTCGGAGATAATATCAAAGAATTACCTATCACTATACGGAAATGGGTATATCACCTGGGCTGTCAGTAACTTTGGCGGCTACAGCGAAGCCAATGCCCTGGTGTTTTCCCAGCAACAGGCCGCATCCCACGGCTGGTCCGGATATGGGGACCCGCAGTACGTGCCGCATGTGATGCGCTATTACCAGTACCGTGGAGGCGGCATGGCAGAGGGCGGCCTGCTGGTACAGGTGGCCAAAAGTCAGCTGGGGAACCAGGGCGGGCAGCCTTACTGGAGCTGGTATGGATTTGAGAGCCGCCAGCCATGGTGCGCCTGCTTTGTCAGCTGGTGCGCGGACCAGTGTGGGTATCTGGAGGCAGGGCTTGTCCCTAAGTTCTCTGCCTGCGAGGAAGGGATCCGGTGGTTCACAGAGAGGGGACAGTATCATCCGCGTGACCATGTACCGGAACCCGGGGACCTGGTGTTCTTTGACTGGGGAAGTGATGGCAGCTACGACCATGTGGGGATCGTGGAATATGTGGAGGCGGGGATGGTGCACACCATTGAAGGGAACACAAGCGACAGCTGTGCAGAGCGTTCGTATCCCCTTGGAGACAGCCGTATCTGCGGTTTCGGAAGTGTGGGGCAGCTATAAATGAGATCTGTCTGAAGAAAAAGTCCGGTACGCCGGGCTTTTTTTGTAAAGGAGGGGATGCCATTGCAGCAGGGATACGCCTTAAGAGCGTTTTGATTAAGAAATATCAGGTAGAAAAGGAATTTTAGGTGTAAGAAGAAAAAACAGGAAAGAGAATAAGGAGAACAGGACATGAAGAAAAATATGATCAAAGGCAGCATCGCAGTATTGGGACTTACCGCAGTTTTGACCACAGGAGGACTGATAGCTTACTTTACCGACACAGATGCACAGACCAATACATTTACGGTAGGGAAGATCGAGGTGGATCTGACAGAACCGGAGTGGGACAAGTATCCGGATACCGATAAGGATGGGATCCCAGACCCGGCTGAGGACATGACACCAAATAAAACGATCAAGAAAGACCCTACGATCACCAACACAGGTGTCAATGACCAGTTTGTCTTTGCGACAGTCCAGGTGCCGTGTAAGAACATCATCGCGGTGGACCCGGACGGGACCAGAAAACCGGCGGCACTGACTGATCTGTATTCCTACACCACCAATCCGGGCTGGGTGAAGCTCGGGACTTATGAAGTGAGGGATGGCTCCGGGGTGACAGCCCATAAATACTTATATACCTTTGCGGAGAATAATACGTGCACTGCCCTGGAAGCAGAGAAATCCACAAACCCCATCTTCTCAAAGATCACATCAGTCAATGCGGTAGAGGGACAAGGACTGGAAGAGCAGCAGTTTGAGATGCCCATCGAAGTCTTTGCCATCCAGACCAGTGACCTGAACGGAGGGAAGACCTCACCGGCGGATGTATGGAAGGTCTACAGCAATCAGAACAGCATCACGGAACAGTTCAATTGAGTACCTATGAAAGCGCACAGGCCCCTGCACGGGGCCTGTCCTATAGAAAGGGGGATGCAGGATGGAAAAGAAAAAGCTCGCAGTCCTTTTGGCAGTCCTTTTACTGGCAGGGGCAGCCGCCAGTGCCGGGATCTATGCGTACCTGTCTGCAGAGGACAGCCGGGTGAACCGTCTTACGTTTGGCCAGAACGTTATAGAGACAGAGGAAGAGTTTCCAACACCGGACCCGAAACCGGGGGACAGCATTGAAAAGAAAGTGAGAGTGAAGAACACGGGGGATGTCCCCTGTTTTGTCCGGACACAGATCCTGTTCTCAAACGGGGACGCAGAAGGCATATCCACCCTGGAGCTTAACGAAGCGGATTGGACAGAGAGACAGGAGGATGGGTATCACTACTATAAACACATCCTCCCTGTCGGGAAAAGCAGTGCCGACTTACTGACGGCGGTGAAGATCGCGGACAGTGCCCAGCTGGAAGAGCTGAAGGACTTTCAGATCATCGTGTACTCAGAATCCGTGCAGTCCGAAGGGTATGAGGAAGGGCAGTTCAGGGAAGCCTTTGAGAGCCTGACGCATTAGGAAGTTTGGGAGGGATAGAAGATGAAACGTAAGAAACTGGGGATCGCGCTGGGCGTCCTTTTGTGTGCCATAGCAGGCGCAGGCGGGATCTGGGCGTTTGCAGCTGCAGAGACATCTGTTACCAACAGACTGTCCACCTCCGTGGTGGATATCAAACTGGAGACTTATAAGGAAACGGGAGAAAGAGAGGTGCCCTTTACGGAAAAAGACCGGAATATCCAGATGATGCCCGGCATGGTCCTCTCTCAGATACCAAAGATCACCAACAAGGCCATTGACTGCTATGTCCGGGCCGGGATCGCCATAGAAGGAAAAAGAGAAGTGGAGCGGCCCTTATCCCTGGAGGATATCTCCGGCTTTTCAAAAGATTGGGTCAGGCATGGGGAATATTACTATTATACAAAGGTCCTGAAGCATGGGGAGGAGGCCAGCCTTTTCCGTACCATCACCATACCAAAAGAGTGGGATACCCAGTATGACGCGGACGGGGTGGCGGATTATTATACCCTGAATGACTGGGATATCACCATAAAGGTGGATGCTGTCCAGGCAGCGAACTTCACGCCGGATCTTGGGAAAGAGGACCCATGGGGGACAGAGGGGGAGGACTATGTCATCCAGGAATGTATCCATGAGGATGGATATGAGCTCACCGCCTATCAAAAACGGGAACCGCTGGAACTTACAGTCGTATATGAGGGGGAGAGCAGAAAACTGATCGCCAGTCCGGAGGATTTCTTTTCCAGCCTGCCAAAGCTTGTGCCCGGTGACGAGAAAGAAGGAGTCTTCAGCATGAAGAACAAGGGGGAAAAGAAGCAGGACTTCTATTTCAGGACCGAGATCCTGGAGGAAAAGGACATCCTGGAAAAGATCCGGCTGAAGATCGACACTGGAGGAGAGACGATCTATGAGGGCCCCTTGAACGCAGAAAAACTGAACGGATACAGCAAGCTGTGTAGCCTGGAAAAAGGAGAGAGCCAGGATGTGGCCTTTCGGATCACAGTGCCGAAGGAGCTGGATAACCGCTATACTCTCAATGACTGTAAAGTGAAGTGGATGTTCAAGACGGCAGAAGAGCCGGAACATGCGGTGCCGGTGAAGACAGGGGATACCCTCTGGCAGGATGCCGTGCCGTATATCCTGGCGCTGGCCGGGGCGGGTGGTCTTGTCATTGCCGTCATCAGGAAGAAGAGGAGAAAGAAGTGTTAATGAATGCATTACGAGTGGCAGGAAAGAGTCTGGAACACCTGACAGCAGGGCTCCTGGTCCTGGCAGTCCTGCTCTTCTGGATGCCCCGTCTGTTCCAGATAACCCCATATACCGTCCTGAGCGGGAGCATGGAACCGGTCATCCGGACCGGGAGCCTGTGCTATATTGACCGGGCAGCTGTGTTTGATGAGGTGGAGGATGGGGATATCATCGCATTTGCACGTATGGACGGGAGCTGTGTGCTGCATCGGGCCATCCGGACAGAGGCAGGGAAGCTCCGGACAAAGGGGGATGCAAACGGGGCAGAGGACCTGGCGGCTGTGAGCAGGGGAAATTTCCTGGGAAAGGAAGTCTGCTCCATTCCATATCTGGGATATGTGACCGTGTTCCTGCAGAAAAAGGAAGGGAAGGCGGCGGCAATGATGGCAGCGGCCGTTTTTTTTCTGGCAGGTCTGTTTGGGCAGGTCTGCCGAAAGGAGGGAAAAGAGTATGAAAAGACTTAGGAGGGTGCTGATCGTTCTATGCTTATGCCTGTCTGTCACGGTTTCAGGCCTGCCGGTATCTGCCATGGAGAAAACCGGTAACGAACCTGCAGATACTGCAGCTGAGGAAGAAAAAACGGGGACAGATGAGGCAGAAAAGAAAGAAGAGACAGAGGGTGACGACAAAAGGACAGAAGTACCGGATACAGACACGGAGGAGCCTTCAGAAACAGAAGAGACAGAAGGAAAAGGACAGAAAGAGAGACAGGAAGAAAATACGGAACAGACGAAAGAAGAGCAGACTGTCCAGGGAACGCCGGAAGAGGAGCTGGGTGAAACCGGTCCGGAGGAAAAAAGCCGGGAGGAGAAAGAAACAGAGAAAAAAGCTGTACTGGAACAGATCGCCGGTCCGGAGGGAGCCTGCTTTGCGATCCAGTCAGACCTTGGCAGGTACCAGAGGTCCGTGGATAACGGGAGCAGCCAGCAGGTCAACAGTGTACGGTATGATAAGTTCTATACGGATGTAGGCCTGGGAACCTCTTATGATCCGCAGCTCGCCATGGGGATCAAGTATATCGACCATGATAATGAGACACCGGACGCGGACGGGAAATGGCGCTATGTCTACTGCCTGAACTTCAATAAGTCCAGTCCTACCGGCCAGCACATGACTTATCAGGGGGGATGGACCAGCAGAAAGATCGCCTACTGCCTGTACTATGGAGCCATGTTCTGGGAACAGCCCTGCCGGTATCCGAAGTACAGGACAGGGGACTGGCAGTTAGATTATTTTGTCACCCAGGTAGCGGTCCATGTGCTGAACGGGGAATTTACTCTGTCCAGTGCCTTTGGGCAGATCGATGACGCGGCAGGCGCTACTGCAGACGAAAAGGCGCTGGCAAAGGACAGGATCAATCTATTGGTGAATGATGCGAATGACGGAGGAAACTATGCAAGCTTTACCGGGGATGGCTGGTTTGATGCCAGTGCACAGGCGGCATTTCGTGTCACCACACCGTCTGACTTTGCGGCTGTGACGGATGGCTATGCGACCGGATATTCCACACCAACCTTTAAGACGGCTTATGACCTGGACATGAAAGAACAGATTACCGGTTTCAATGTGACAACGACAAACGGGGTGAACGTACAGAAAAAGGATACGAAGACGTATTCGGATTTCCGGTTGTTCATTAAAACTGCACAGTACAAGTCCTGGCAGCTGACCGGCAAGACCGTGAGCACTACAGTAAAAGCAACGGCACCCAAGTGGTGGGGCGGAGGCATCTACACAGCACCATCGGGCAGTGAATACCAGGACTGTGTCCTCTGGACGTATACCACCGCAGGGGGGAGCTTCACAAAGACAGCATCCTTTGACAAAAAGGTACCGAAGAAGACATTTACCCTGAACATCCAGAAAAAGGACGCAGAGACCGGGGCGGGCCTTACGGGGGCAGTTTTTTCCTTGTGGGCTTATGACGGAAGCGTTTATAGCAAGAAGCTGGGGATATTCACAGATAAAGGCGGCGGAAAATATTCCTATACAGGGATCGACTATACGAAGACAAAGGACGGGTGGTTCCTGGTCAAAGAGGATAAGCCGCCAAAGGATTATCACCCGGAATATGTCATCTACAACAATGCAGACAAGGAGAACTATGTAAAACATGGAGGACGGGAAGTGAAGCTGACTGTAGATGGATTTGAGTGGGACGGAGTCCCGGATGGAGCCATATTCAAAGATACCCCAGTGACCCCGAAGGCAGATATCGTGGTCAAGAAAACGGACGCGGATACAGGAGAGATCCTGGAAGGGGCAGAGTTCCAGGTGCGGGAATGGGATAAGACCGTAAAGGCCTATAAGAAAACAGCGTACCGAACCTTAAAATATGACGCAGCCGCCAAACGGTATGTCACGGAAAAACCGGTCGAACGGACTGACAGCAATGAGGGAAAATTTAAAGTCATAGAAACAAAGCTGCCCGAGGGTTATCAGTGTCCCTGGGAAAAGGAGATCGAGATCACGGAGAAAGGAACCGTGACTTTGAACCTGGAGGCAGTCAATCATCCGGAGAGAACATTGACCATCCATAAGAAAATCCAGGTGGATGAGATCACCTGGGCACATGGAAACCCGACTTTTCTTTTCTCAGTGAATGGGGTGGATATAGAGGGAAAAGAGCATTCTTATCACCGGGTAGTAGAATTTACGGAAGATTATGTGAGAGAGCATCAGACAGGCGGGTATGTGACACTGAGTACAACGATAACCGGTATCCCAGCTGGGGAGTACAAGATCATGGAAGATACCCCAGTCATGCGTTATGTCCTTACAGATGCTGTGGCAGGAAGTGAAAATGTATCTGTCGTGAAAAAAGATGTGGAAATGATCAATGGGTTCATGAAGATCCAAGCAGATGTATCAGCGGATCTAAGGCCTGCAGATGGAAACGTGACCTTTGAGAATCACAAAACACACTTTGATAAGGTGTCTCATAACAGTACGGTGATCAATGTGATCAAATAAAAGGAGTAAAAACAGGTCCAATACTTCAGAAGAGAGAAGTATTGGACCTGTAATGCAAGGATCATATTTTTGAAAATATATACAAACGAAAGGATAAAGTCCAGGTTTTTAATGGTCTGATCTATAAGTGTGTTTTTGGTCCATGGAAATGCACTCTATAATAAATATAATGTTGATGTCTATTTGAGCGATTTTTGCATTTACAGACATTGTAGTTCAGTAAAAGTGATTTATTTTTCGTCCATTTTAATATAGGAATGGAGAAGATGCAGAACCACTTGTTTTTCTTTCGTGCTCAATTGATTTAGTGCCTGCAGTATCTCCTTATCCTCACCTTCTTCTACAAAATCAAAGAGATAGTTGGGGGAGAGGCTGAGAACTTCGCATAACTTGATGATCACCTGTCCGCTTGGCACCTGCCCTGCTAAGATCTGTCTCATATAGCCAGGTTCTATACCGCATTTCACTGCCAGTTCATCAGTTTTCAGATTTAATGATTTTCTCTTTTCATTTACTTTCTTACCAAAACGTTTATCTATCATTTTATGACCTCTTTTATGATATATATAACTTGTTAGTTTTAGTATAAAACACAAGCGGAAAGCAATATATATAACAAAATCTGCTTTGTTCGATATAAAATCACATATCTCCTTGTTCAAACTCGTTGAAAGAGTCCAGCAGGTGGAGCAGCAGATTTTTTTGTTTGGGCGTCAATTTATTGATCCTTGATATGATCTGTTCGTCTTTTCCGCTTTCATCAGTTATTTCAAATATGTAATCCGTTGTAATATGTAAGACTCGGCATATATTGACTAATACTGATAAACTGGGGACATCTCCGGATAAGATCTGACGCATATATCCTGGTTTTATATGACACAGATCAGCGAGCTCATCCACTTTCAGACCTTTTTCCTTACGCCGCTGATTTATCTTTTCACCACATCTTTTATCTTTCATGGATATTTCTCCCTACAATATTATGTGAGTGATAATCTCATATTGCTGATTATATATGCTTTTCTTGACACGTGAACAGCACCGTAAACTCGAACAATGTCATAAATACACGAACAAATGATGTGGACATGGTTTAAAATGGATGCTACTATATATATTATATTGTTAGTTATATCATTACACTGTATGCGCATGAAGGGATTGAAAAGGGACAAAATGATACTACTTTTTGTACAAATTATTGAAGAGGAGGGAGAACGGCTTAAATTCTTGAAAATATATGAAAATTATAGATATAGGATGTTATACATTTCCAAACAGATCCTTAATGACCAGGGGCTTGCGGAAGATGCAGTGCAGGAGTCTTTTCTTTATCTAGCTGTCAATATCCATACCATAGACACGGATATCCTTTCGCCCAGGACCAGGAATTTTATCTATCTGGTAACGCGGCATAAATCCATTGATCTGCTCAGAAAAGCTAAAAGGGATATCAGTATCAGTGAGGAAAAACTGGAATATCTGGCAGGCAGCTATAAGCATGTGGAAGAGATCATACTTGAAAGAGACGTGTATGCACATGTGCTCAGGAGTATTTTGGACCTGCCTCTCATCTACAGAGAATGTCTTGAACTTAATATCGTTTATGAGTTATCAGCGAAAAAAATAGCTATGTTAATGGGGATATCTTATGAGACAGTGAAGAAAAGGATATTACGCGGAAAAGCTCTTTTAAGGGAGAAGATAGATGCCGGATACAGATAAAAGGATAAAGGAAGTCTGGGAGATAATAGTGGACGAACGTTCCGATACGATCCCAAGAGAAGAAGAGTTAAAAGACAGTCTATATTTTTCAAAAGAGTTTCCCGAACAGAGGACCAGGCATCTGCCTGAGAAATTCATTTATATAAGGGGAAAGACTTTTTCTAAACTGGTCGTCTGTATCGTTATTTTGATCATCCTGGCAAGTTCCGTAACGGTATACGCAGTTGTGCAAATGCTGGAAAGGCATATCAATGATATCAATACAGATATCCGTTTGAGTTGGGAGAATATTGAAAAGACAGAGATAGAGGACAGGTATTTCCCTGTATACATTCCCCTGCAGTCTTATATTGCTAAAAAGGATATAACCGACAATACAACCATTGTGGAATATACAGACGGCCATCATGAGATCTGTTTTCGGCAGGAACTTTCCACCGGGGAAGGGAGTTTTGACAATGAAAATACAGATGAGAGTCTTTTGACGATAAACGGAGCAGAAGCCGTCTATTTTGAAAAGCACAATGAGAAAACTTTGATCTTTTCTGATTATGGGTATGTATTCTACATAGATACAAGTTCAGAAGACATAACAAAGGAGCAGCTGATACATATGGCAGAATCTATTGAAAAGGAGTCAGGATATGAATAAAAAAATGAATCGTAAGCTTATCGTGGTTTGTCTGCTGGTTTTCCTATTAGTTGGTACAGACCGTTCGGTACAGGCATCTGCAGGGATAGATGCTGAGAATGTTAAAACAGTGATCGAACCAAGAAACACAAATATTAAATACAGCACGATTTCCTTGTCGTTATCGGATGGTACTGCGAAATGCAGTGCTTCAGTTACCGGCTATTCTTCAAATACAAGCCATGTTTCCATTTATCTGTATCTGCAAAAGTATACCGGCAGTGGCTGGTCTAATGTGGCAAGCTGGTCTGATTCAGCAAATGACTATACACTCAGTATGTATGAGACTACATCGATATCCAGTGGGAGGTATAGGCTAAAGGCAAGTTATTACGCGGAAAATGAGAATATTATAAAATACAGCAGTGAGAAAGTATATTAAGGTGGAATGTGATATGGATAAAGATAATATAAATAAGCTGGATCCGGATGAGAACATTGTAGTAAGGATGGGGGGTAAGGTATACATATATGAGAAAGGCTCACCGGAGTGGAAAGACTGGGAGAGTATACCATCTTATGATGATGCAGAGATGGTATATAGCCTGATGATAGGGGAGTATGTGGATGAGTTTAAAGCAATGATCCCTGAATACATAACAAACATTATCGTTGAAGAACCCCATCCGTCTTCGGAATCATCTAAGCTGCTGAACGAAGCATATGAGACATATAATAACCTTCTTAGCGCTTCAAAGGACGGCCATGCCGATGATGTATCAGGTATGGGTACATTATTTGAAAACTTATATGATCTGGTTCATAATATTGTATGTACTTTTTATAAAGTAGCTTTTTATAGCCAGTCGAAGGAAGTATATTGCCAGGATGAAATACAGTGTCAAAAAGATTATGAATGTATGATCTGGAAATTGCTTTGCTATAAGGATAAGGTGAATTCTGATGCAGATAAGCAGAATATAGACAGGTTGATATATATTTTGAATGAGCAGATTAAGATATTTTATGGGCGGGCAATGGAGTATGGAGTATATTTTCGGAAATATGAAAAATGAAGATATGTTCATTAAATCACTTAAAATATGGGAGTTGTCCATACTTAGCTTCTAGGATAAGAGATAATAGGAACGAGGCAAGTCAAACTAAATTAATCTGTTGTCCCTGCTCTTTTCATTTTAACAATAACGATGGCCTTTTCAGTAATTTTGAACCGCGTGATTGTGGCAGAAACTATTATTTTTGTATTCATAGCAGAATTCTTCGACCGTTCAATTTTTTATACATTATGTTCTGTTGATTAATTAATAATTAGATGTTGGGGGCAAAATATTATGTTTCGCCCCCAACATCATTCAAATTATTCTAATTGAAGAAATAGCTTATTATTTTGGATTCTGTTCCCAGAGCTATTATGGTAAGATATTTAAGAGATGAACAAAAATGTCTCCTAAGCAATACCGCTATCGCTATGGGAATCGAAAATTTATAGATGAGTTTGAACAAATTTGGGAATAAATTATGTATACCTCCATTGTATAGACTTCAGCACCGGTATTGGTAGTATAAACGGAATTGCTTAATGCGTTCATATCCGCTATCTTTGCAGACAATGGTTGTTCGGGAAAAATATGTTTCAGTATTTTCTTGAATCTCCATAGTTGTTATTAAAGATATTCCTGACGTTCTTATAGTTTATGGAATTTTGTAATATGCAATGTATTGTTTGTTTTGCGATTACAGACATTTAGTAAATATATGTTGGAAGGACTTCTTTGATGATCAGCTAAAAAAGCTTTGAATTATTAGTAGATAAGTTCAGGCTTCAAGATGTAGAATTTTGTTGTAATTTAGCCCCTGGGCTTTATGTAAGAAAAGTACAGTAGATTGTAAAAATCTGTCTGTGCTTTTTTTATTGGCAGGAAGGTTTTCATTCCGGCGTGTCCCTTGTCTTCACCGGAATTGTTGTTTCCGTGCTTGCCACCCCGGCCCCGGAGTGTACGAAGATCGTCCAGGGAACCATAGCGGCCGCAGCGGTTATCAATGAGATCATTGCTGTGGTAGCAGCGAAAAAGTGATTTGAGTGGGCCGGGGAATTCAGCTTTGTTTCTTCCACTTCAATAAAAATGCAGAATTGACAATTACGATCACTGACCCGGTGTTATGAACAAGTGCTCCTACCACGGGATTTAAAATTCCTGTGATTGCCAGAATGATAGCAGCAAAATTTAACGTTAGAGAAAAAGTAAGATTGCATTTAATAACCAGCATCATGTGTTTCGCCAGAAGAAGCAGGTGGGGGAGTTCTTTAATATCATCATTGATCAGTGCAATATCAGCAGCATCCACAGCAATATCACTTCCTATTTTTGCCATGGCGATTCCCACGCCGGACATCTTCAGTGCAGGTGCGTCATTTATACCGTCCCCTATCATGCATACCTGATTTTTGCTGTCCTGGTAAGTACGGATCCAGTTTAGTTTATCTTCGGGAAGGCAGCCGGCATGGACTTCATCTATGGAAAGCTGTCGGGCAATATGGTGGGCTGCGTTTTCATTATCTCCTGTCATCAGGACCGGTGTGAAGCCGGATTCCTTAATTCCACTGATTGCTGCAGCAGCATCTTCACGAAGGGTATCAGCCAGCGCAATAAATCCGGAAAAAATATGATTGACAGCAAAGTAGATGATGGTGCATCCGGTATTCAGATACTTTTGGGCTTCATCTGCCGCATATTCGGGGATGGAAATACACTTTTGGGCAAGCAGCTCTTTATTTCCCCCCAGAATTTCACGTCCGTCAGCCACAGCCTGTACACCACGTCCGGGAAGCATTTGAAATTGTTCAGGCTGCGGCAGTTCTTTTTGTATTTCCTTTTTATAACACTGTACAACAGCTTTTCCGAGAGGATGCTCTGAACGGAGTTCCGCACAGGCGGCACAACCGTAGAGCTCCTGATCAGACAAATCCTGCAGGAAGCTCCTCACAGCAGCAACCTGTGGTGTCCCGTATGTAAGGGTCCCTGTTTTGTCAAATGTAATATGGGAGACATCCGCCAGGCGCTCCAGGGCATCCCCTTCCCTTACCAGAAAACCGTGTCTGGTTGCGTTGCCGATGGCAGCCATAATTGCTGTGGGTGTGGCCAGTACAAGTGCGCAGGGACAGAAGACTACTAAAATGGTAACGGCACGGATCAACTGCCCGGTGAACAGCCAGGTCAGTATTGCTGCGGTCAGTGCGATTATCACGATCCAGGTTGCAAAACGGTCAGCAAACCCTACAATTTTGGCTTTTCCGGCATCCGCAGACTGGACGAGTCGAATCATCCGCTGAATGGAACTGTCCTCCCCGACTCTTGTTGCTTTCATATCAAAAGAACCAAACTGATTGACTGTTCCGCTGGAAACCTGGTCTCCGCTTCCTTTATCCACAGGAAGGGATTCCCCGGTCATGACAGACTGGTCAATGGATGTCTGACCGGATAGAATGACACCATCCACGGGAATGGTTTCACCTGGCAGGACACGGAGAATGTCACCTTCCTGTACCAGTTTTGCGGGGATGATTTCTTCCGAGGAGCCAGTTACCTTCCGTGCGGTACGCGGGGTGAGATGAACAAGTTTTTCAATACCCGCCCTTGCTCTTGCTACAGTTAAATCCTCCAATAGCGCCCCAAGCTGCATAATAAATGCAATTTCTCCAGCAGCAAAATTTTCACCAATCATCAGGGAAGCTATCAGTGCGATGGATACCAGTACATCTGCTTTGATATCGAAAGCTGTAATAAGCCCTATGACTGCCTCCAGAATGATGGGAACACCGCACAGGAGAATGGCAATCCAGGCAGAGGGAAAGGGAAATGGGTTAAAGCGGATAATACTTGCCAGCAGAGCAAGTCCGGAGATAACAAGAAAGATGATATCGCGTTTGGTCCCTCCCCATTCTAACAGTTCTTCTAACTTTTTCATTGTAATGCTCCTTTCTCTAATAATACCTGTAGGGGTATATGTATAGTATACTTATAGGGGTATAGGCTGTCAAGGCAAAAAAAGAAAACCAGCCATTTCCGATGACTGGTTTTCAAGGGTATTATTTCCTTAGATCATATTGGCAAAGCGTTCCACCGCCTTTGTAAAGTTTGCAATCGTCTGGTCAGCATCACCGTGTTCGATTCCGTCTCTAACACAGTGATTGATATGGCCCTCCAAAACAACCTGGCCGACTCTGTGAAGCGCTGATTTGGCGGCATTTATCTGAGCGAGGATATCTTCACAGGGTACATCCTCATCCACCATTCTGTCGATTGCCTGAACCTGCCCGATGATTTTTTTTAAACGGCGGTGGAGATTATCGGCATCCATACACTGTTTCATACTACTACACCTCCTTTTTTGTACTATTAGGGGTATGTGTATTTGATATTATGAGATAAGATGCCCGGATTGTCAAGGCGTTTCTGGCAGATAGCCGGTTCTGACGTTAAGGCTGGAATAATTTTAAATTTACTTGTTGTGCTATATCATATTCTTTCCGTAATCAACACCGTAAGAGCGGAAAGAATGGCAGTATCTTGCTCTTCCAAACTTACAGACGGTAAGTGGAAAACTATCAATCACAAAGTATTTGCTATGAGGTATGCTGAAAACATCGAACAATTTTTGTTGTAATAATTCAGTTATCTGTAAAAGGGCCCGCCGTGTACGATTAAATCGGCTGCGGCAGCAAAGCTTTAGAAAAAAGTGACAGTAATTCTTTTTTATATAAGACGATTAAAATATATTTATTAACCCCGGGATAGGGTTTTACTTATTCAAAATCGTGGAAGAAAAGGGCGAAAAAAGCAAAAAAAATTATAACCATAGGGGAGGCTTCCGAAATATAAAATTGAAGTTTATACTTTAAAGGTACTGAATCTACTGAGCGGTATAAATAAAAGGACCTCTGTAATAAAGGATAAAAGAAGGGATAGAAAATGAAAAAGAAAAAGCAATTCCTGATCAAGATCGGGAAAAGGCTGCTGGGTTTTGTGGGCGCAATGTTTTTATTGTCTGTTATCGTGTTCTATTTTGCCCGGCTGGCACCGGGGGACCCGCTGCAGTCTTTTTACGGTGATGCAGTGGAATCTATGACGGTGGAGGAGCAGGACGCGGCAAGGATACGTCTTGGTTTGGACGGACCGATACATGTGCAGTATGTCAGGTGGCTGCAGAACGCGTTTCAGGGAGATTTCGGATTGTCTTTAAAATATAAGACGCCTGCCATGTCAGTAGTTGAGCCGCTTATCAGCAATACACTTATTTTAGGGGGAACGGCATACATACTTGTGTTTTTACTGGCAATCCTGCTGGCTATGTTCTGTGCCCGGTTTGAAGATACCTGGATAGACCGTGTCATCTGTAAAGTGGGTACAGCAGCGTACTATATTCCCCCATTCTGGCTGGGGGTTGTCCTGGTGTTGGTGTTCAGTATCAATCTCCATATCCTGCCCAGCAGCGGTGCGTATGACATCGGTAAAGCAAACGATATCGGCAATCGTATCCGTCATATGATACTTCCGCTTATCGTTATGATCCTGAGTCATCTGTGGTACTACGCCTATATGATCCGGAATAAGCTGCTGGATGAAGTGCGGAAGGATTATGTGCTGCTGGCACGAATGAAAGGGATAAGAAAAAATCAGATTTTATGGTTCCATTGTCTGAGGAATGTGGCCCCCACTATTGTAAGTATTATGGCGATTTCCATACCACATGTTCTGAGCGGTACTTATATCGCTGAGGCTGTGTTCAATTACCCGGGCCTGGGGGCGCTCTCTGTGGAAAGCGCAAAATATCATGACTATAATCTCCTCATGCTTCTGGTACTGATTACAGGTGTTCTGGTCATAACCAGCAGTATTATAGCCCAATTTGTCAATGAGGCGATTGACCCGAGAATGAAAGGAGCGGAGGTAGCGTCATGGAAGTAAGGAGTGATGGCTTCCGGATTGTAGGTGCTGATTACAGACAGCATGTACCGGAGATGAAAAAACAGACATTTCGGCAGTGGATAAAAGGAAAACCCTTTATCTCCATTATACTTTTAGTGATCATTGTGGGGGGATGCCTCTTTGCCGAACAATTATACAACCATGACCCCAGTGATTTTTATCTGCAGAATCTGAACCAGGTCCCGGGAAAGGAATTTTATTTTGGAACGGATTCTCTGGGGCGGGATATATATTCCATGATCTGGTACGGCGGACGGGCTTCCATACTGATCGGCCTTTTGAGCACAGTCATCATTACTGTGATAGGCATTACATACGGATGTGTCAGCGGTATGTGCAGTGAGGCCATAGATGCTGTGATGATGCGCGTGGCGGAGCTTTTGAACAGCATCCCGTCACTGCTGCTGGTGCTCCTGTTTGTATCCGTCACAGGAGAACAGAACATTGTAAAAATATCTCTGGTGATAGGCGTGACCGGATGGTTCGGACTTGCCCGTATTGTCAGAAGTGAGGTCAGGCAGATCCGTTCCAGCGACTATGTGCTGGCTGCCAGATGTATGGGAAGCAGCTTTGGGCATGTCATGAAAAAGCATTTGATTCCCAACTTTGTGTCAGCGATCATGTTTGTGGTGGTGTCCAGTATCAGCACCAGTATGTCCATGGAGTCCACGCTGAGTTTTCTGGGATTGGGGCTTCCGGTGGATGTGGTTTCCTGGGGTAGTATGCTTTCACTGGCAAATAAAGCGTTACTGCTGAATACATGGTGGGTCATCATCATACCGGGCCTGTTTTTGATCACAACATTGATCTGCATAACAAATATCGGTAATTATTTCCGAAAGGAAACAAATAAAAAACCAAGTAATTTATAAGGAGAGTAAGGAAAATGAAAAGAAAAGCAGCAAGTTTATTACTGGCAGCAGCTATGGTATGTACCATGCTGGCAGGATGCGGGAATTCCCAGGGTGGAGAGCAGAAAGAGGCAGAAACGGCAGGAACAGCGCAGGAGACAGAAAAAGATGCAGAGCCTGCAAAAGATGAATCGGACTTGTCAAATACTCTGGTTTATGCAGGAGAATCAGAAGATACGATCAATCCGCTTCTGAATAACCATGATGAACTTCCGAGTATCATCTTTTCAGGACTAATGAAATATGATGCGAATGGCGCACCTGTGGAGGATTTGGCTGAGAGTTACGAATACGATGAAGGAAGCATGACATATACGTTTCATTTAAGAGAAGGTGTAAAATGGCATGATGGGGAAGCTTTTACCGCGGATGATGTTGTCTTCACTTATGAACTGCTGACAAAAGATGAAAACCTGACAGCAAGCATAACCAGTAACTATGAGGACATCAAAGAGGTAAAAGCGGAGGATGCGGAAACGGTTGTCATTACAATGGGACAATATAATGCGGCTATGCTGGACAACTTTACCATGGGTATCCTTCCAAAACACCTGCTGGAGGGAGAGGATATCAATACAACCCCATTTAATCAGAAACCGGTGGGAACAGGAAGGTACAAATTCGTCTCATGGGATACCGCAGGCGGCAGTATTACATTGGAAAAAAATGAAGATTACTATGATAAAGTACCGAATATTGACCGTGTTGTCTACAAAACCGTATCTGTAGAAAGCACAAAAGCAACAATGCTGCAGTCCGGAGAAGCTGATCTGGCTTGGTTAAATGCTAAATATGCAGACGAATTCAGAGGTAATGATAATTATACGAACTATGATTTTAAGACTGCAGATTACCGTTCTGTGTCCTGTGACTTCCGTACGGATTTCTGGAAAGAGAACGGAGACTCCATAGGAGTTCTGAACTATGCAATCGATAAACAATCCATTGTGGACAGTGTATTGAACGGTCATGGTTTTACGGCTTACAGTCCTCTTCAGGTTAACCCTTATGGCGGAAATGAAGCGGCTGATATCTATAGCTATGATTTAGACAAGTTCTCAGAAGAAATGGACAAACTAGGCTGGAAAAAGGGCGATGACGGAATCTACGAAAGAAACGGACAGAAATTCTCCTTTAGTATCCAGGTACGTGATTATGAGGAAGAGCGTGTAGATATTGAGAACATCGTTTCACAGCAGTTGAAAAAGGCCGGTGTGGAATTAAAGGTGGAACTGGTGACAAAATTTGATTGGGAATCAGGATACAACGGCTTTTTAGCAGGCTTCGCATCCCAGTTTGATCCGGATGGACTGTATAAACAATTCGTTACGGATGCCAGTGAAAACACTATGGCATATTCTAACGAGAAAGTAGATGAATTATTAAAAGCCGGACGTCACGCAAAAGATCCGGAGGAGCGTAAAAAAGCATATCAGGATTTTGAGGTTGCTTACGCGGAAAATCCCGGACAGATCCTGATCGCATATCTGGACGGTAACTATGTGGCAGTAAAGGGCGTAGAAGGTCTGGACAACACAAGGATCCTCGGACACCACGCGGTCGGTGTTATGTGGAATATTGAGGAATGGACAATCAGCAGATAGGGGATATAAGTTATGGGAGCATTGTTGGAGCTTGAACATTTGTCGGTGAGTTTTGATACACCGAAAGGAGAAGTACAGGCGGTCAGAGATGTGTCTCTTACGGTTCAGGAGGGAGAAATCCTGGCCCTGGTAGGAGAATCCGGCTGCGGAAAAACGGTGATGAGCCAGTCGGTTTTAAAACTCCTTCCCGGCAATTCGAGAATTAAGAGCGGAAAGATTCTGGTAGACGGCACAGATATTACGGATTATAAAGAAAAAGATATGCGTAATCTAAGGGGAACAACACTGTCAATGGTGTTTCAGGACCCTATGACTACCCTGAATCCCACAATGCCCGTAGGAAAACAGATCATGGAGGCCGTCCTGAAACATGAGCGTGTAAGCAGGGAGGAAGCTAAGAGAAGAGCCGTTGAGATGCTGGATCTGGTAGGAATTGAAGATGCCGAGCACCGCTATATGCTGCAGCCCCATTATTTTTCAGGGGGAATGCGGCAGCGGTGTGTGCTTGCCATTGCGCTGGCCTTAAAGCCGAGGCTTTTGTTTGCGGACGAACCAACCACAGCGCTGGATGTTACGGTACAGGCAAAGATCCTTGATCTGCTGCTTAAATTAAAAAACAAACTGGGGTTATCCATCGTGTTCATTTCCCATGATCTTGGTGTCGTGGCAAAGATCGCGGACCGTGTTGCAGTCATGTATGCCGGAAAACTGGTTGAGGTGGGCAAAGCGGAGGAGGTTTTTTATGATCCGCGGCATCCCTATACCTGGGGATTGCTGTCCGCCCTGCCGTCTCTGGCAAAAAAAGGTGAGGGCCTGAAGTGCATTCCCGGAATGCCCCCCATGCTTTTGGACCCGCCGAAAGGGGATGCGTTTGCTGTGAGAAATGAATTTGCGTTGGCTATAGACTATGAAGAGATGCCTCCTATGTTCCAGGTGTCGCCGACTCACAGTGCGGCTACATGGCTACTTGATAAAAGGGCGCCGAAGATTCAGCCCCCGCAGATTTTCAGGGAAGAGAGAGCAGCAAATGAAAGATAATAGAATTCTGGAAGTGAAAGACCTGAAACAGCATTTTCAGCTGAGAAAAGATTACACAGTCAAAGCAGTGGACGGAATCAGTTTTGAGATAAAAAAAGGTGAAGTGTTCGGAATTGTGGGGGAATCAGGTTCCGGTAAATCCACAATAGCCAGAACCATTATGGGGGTATATCCGCCTACGGAAGGTGAGGTATGGTTTAAAGGCCGGAAAATTTCAGACAAAAAAATATCTGCTGTTGATAAAAAAGATGTACAGAAGAATATGCAGATTATCTTCCAGGATTCTGCCGCAGCTCTAAATCCCCGTATGACAGCGGAGGAGATCATAGCAGAACCGGCAGTTGTAAACCATGTCTGGAAGACAAAAAAACAGATCCATGAGGAAGTGCAGCAGCTTCTTTCCTATGTGGGCCTAGACGCTTCATACTGCGACAAATACCCCAATGAGCTGTCAGGGGGCCAAAGACAGAGAGTGGCAATTGCCAGAAGTATCTCAGTAAAACCGGATTTGATCTTGGCGGATGAACCCATCGCATCCCTGGATATCTCTATTCAGGCACAGATCATTAATCTGTTTTACCATTTAAAAGAAGAGCATCGAAGCACTTTTTTATTTATCGCCCATGATCTGTCTGTGGTGAGGTATATCTCGGACCGCATTGCTGTTATGTATCAGGGGAAGATCGTGGAGATGGGCAGGACGGAAGATATTTTTCATGATCCGCTGCATGCCTATACAAAATCCTTGCTGTCCGCCATACCGGTGCCTGACCCGGTCTTTGAAAGGAATAAAAAGCTGCTGGAATACGGGGGAACGGCCAGGCATGATAATGGGGAGATGAAGGATTGGGGAAACGGGCATTTTGTTTATGTATAAATTAAGAGAAAAGAAACGGGAGGGTATTACAAATGAAATGGAAAAAGGTTCTGATAAGTGCGCTGATGTTATCTGTGATCATGACAGGATGCGGCGGGGCGAAAGGGAGCCAGGAAGCGTCGAAGACAGAATCCGGTGCGGCGGCAGAAGACGAAAGCTCGACGAAGGATTCTGATACAGCAAAGCAGGAGCCAGAGGAAAAACAGACCAGGACAGTGAAAGACAGCGCAGGACGTGAGGTGGAAATACCGGCGGAGGTAGAGAGTATCGTATGCCTTAATGTGAGTACACTTCGCTATACCTGTTATATGCAGGCACAGGACTTGGTGATAGGGGTAGAGGACTACGAACAGGAAAAATCTATTTCCCGCCCATATAATTATGTGAATTATGATCTGTTCGCGGATATTCCGGTCATTGGAAATAATGGTGAACATTATCTGGAGTCTATTATAGAGACAGATCCTGACGTGATCATGATGTCTGCCTATGATGATGCAGATGTGGATGGGATACAGTCAAAAACAGGGATTCCTGTTGTTCTGGTTCCCGGCAGTGATGAAATGATGGATGAGGGAGCATATGAGACTTTCCGTATTATGGGGGAAGTGTATGGAAAAGAAGAACGTGCGGAAGAGCTGACAAAGTATATGGACACTGTCAAAAAAGACCTGGAAAGCCGCACAAAGGATGTAAAGGAAGAGGATAAACCTTCCGTATACGTGGGTGGTGTAAGCTATAAGGGCGCTCATGGGTTTGAAGGTACAGAAGCAGGATATGGCCCCTTTAAAGCGATCAACGCGAAAAATATGGCAGATGAGACGGGGCAGAAGGGCCCTTTTAACGTGGATTTGGAACAGGTACTTGCCTGGAATCCAGATGTGCTTTTTGTGGATTTTAACGGTTTAGACCTGATCAAGGAACATTATTCCTCTAATCCTGAATACTACAGCCAGTTAAAAGCAGTGGAGGAAGGAAAAGTATATTCTCAGATATCCTTCCGTTCCAGCGCGTCTAATCTGGAGACAGCTTTGGCAGACACCTATTATGCAGCGAGCGTTTTATATCCGGAACAATTTTCGGATATAGATCCAGCAAAAAAAGCGGATGAAATCTTCAATACTCTGCTGGGAACAGATTTTTATGAGACCCTTAAGGAGAACGGTTATGAATTCAGGCAGATCCAGATCGGACAGGAATAGCTGGGATCCTGCATACCGCAAAAAACAGATACGGAGTATTTTATTTTTAGGAATACTGTCTCTGGTGCTTGTATTGTCTGTCATATTATCCTTGTGGGCAGGATCTTATGATACGCCTTTTGGAGATTTGATGCGGGGGATTTTTAATAAAGCTCAGGATAATAAGATAAATGTGGTGGTGAGAAATGTTCGTCTGCCAAGAATCTGTACGGCAGTGGTTTCCGGCGCAGGCCTGGGTGTGACGGGATGCATTCTTCAGTCAATCCTTTATAATCCACTGGCGTCAGCGTCTACACTGGGCGTGTCTCAGGGAGCGGGGTTTGGTGCAGCATTTGCTATCATTGCGCTTGGAGCCGGCACCGCCGTCAGCGGTAGTGTAATGATTCCCCTGTGTGCTTTTGCGGGGAGTATGGCGGTTGCCCTTGTGATCCTGGCACTGTCAAAATTTCGTCAGGTATCATCAGAATCCATTGTACTGGCAGGCGTTGCGATCAGTGCCATGTTCACGGGTGCTACAACCCTTCTGCAGTATTTTGCCGATGAAGTGGAGCTGGCTGCTCTTGTTTTCTGGACTTTTGGCGATTTGGGGAGTGCTTCCTGGGGGCAGATCGGCTTCATGGCAGCAGTATCTCTGATCGGCTGCATTTATTTTATACTGCACAGATGGGACTTTAATGCACTTTTAAGCGGCACGGAAACAGCAGTCAGTCTGGGGATCAATGTCAAGAGAGTGACTATGATCAATATGATAGTCTGCTGCTTTATTGCTGCAGTCATCGTATCTTATATTGGCCTGATAAATTTTATAGGGCTGGTGGCACCTCATATTGTACGCAGAGTGGTTGGGAATAATCATGTATATCTGATCCCCGGGTCTATTCTGGCCGGCAGTTCTCTTTTGCTCCTGGGAGATCTCTTTGCGAGAACGGTGATCAGCCCTGTGATTCTTCCTATAGGAGCGATCACGTCCTTTTTGGGAGCACCGCTGTTTCTGTATCTGCTGTTTAAGGGGAGAACGAGAGAATGATAGAGATAAAAGATTTGAGATATCATTATCAGGGCGGTCCGGAAATATTGAAGTCCATTAGTTTCCGGCTGGAAGAAGGCCGTTTCCTCGCGATCCTGGGAAATAACGGTGCAGGAAAAAGTACAATGCTGAAATGTTTTAATAAAATCATATTTCCGGACAGCGGAAGTGTTGTCATGGACGGTGAAGAGATCCTGAACCTTTCTGCAAAAGAAGTAGCTAAGAGAATTGCCTTTGTAGCGCAGACCGTCCCTAATAACCAGATCACAGTGCATGATATGGTAATGCTGGGACGCAGGCCTTATATGCGGTGGGGATTTACACAGGAGGATCATAAAATTGTCCATGAGGTTATGGAGTCCCTTCATCTGCTGCACATGAGAGGCAGGTTTTTAAATGAGCTCAGCGGCGGTGAGAGACAAAAAGTAATGCTTGCCAGGGCACTGGCACAGCAGCCCAAAATACTGCTATTGGATGAACCAACCAGCAGCCTGGATTTGAAGAACCAGTATCAGGTACTCCAGGCGGTAAAGGATATCTGCGGCAACGGACAGATTACAGCAATGGTAGTGATCCATGATCTGAATCTGGCCCTGCGGTTCTGCGATCGATTCCTGTTATTGCAAAACGGCGAAGTCTGCCGCTATGGGAAACAGGAAGTGCTTGACAGGAAAGCAATCTGGGAGGTATATGGAGTGCATGGGGAAGTTTTGGATATTCAGGGCAGAAAGATAGTGATGGTCGATTAACATATATCGGGAGAATGAGATATGGATTTAGAACAGCTTAAGAGGGAGTGGAAGAATCCTTCAGCGCATAACGGAGTTTTGCAGGCAAAAATCTGGGATAACAGAGCCGGAGAGTATGAGAAAAAGGAAATTCCAAATGAAAAAGATGACCCTTTTCTGAAGTTCTTATGGAAAAAGGCAGAACCGGATGCGGATATGCAGGTCCTTGATATTGGATGTGGGGCGGGGCTTTATACAATTGCACTGGCCGGCCGGGTTAAAAAAGCTGTGGGTCTGGATGTATCTTCGAGAATGATTGAATCTGCAAAGCGAAGAGCGGATGATCTGGGAATCGCCAATGCGGAATTCGGGGTACAGGATTGGTCAAAAACCGATGCGCAAAGGTGTGGTTTTCAGAATGGATTTGATATTGTTTTTGCACATATGACACCTGCAGTATGTGATTATCATACTTTTGATCAGATGAATGCATGTTCAAAAAAATATTGTTTTATGGCAAAGCCGGTAAGGCGCAGAGATGCTGTGCAGGACGGGGCTTTCGCTGCTGTAGGGATAGATACACAGGGAAAGCAGATGGATGATACCGTTCTGAATTCCTTTACCTACCTGTGGCTGAAGGGATATACTCCGGAAGTGGTGAAGATAGATGAGGTCTGGTCAGCCAAACGGTCTGTGGAAGAAATGACAGCGTGGTGTACAGACAGGGCAGGAGTCTATAAGAATCTTACGGCAGAGGAGAAAAACAGGATTCGGAATTATGTAGAAAGTGTCAGTGAAGAAGGAATGGTAAATGAAGTCGTGAGAACATCAATCGTAACTATCTATTGGCATGTTTAAGGAGAAGAAGACTATGAATACAGAACTTTGGGATAAGTGTAAAGCATTTCATGGACATGAATGCGGAGGGCTCACAATAGGTTATAAAGCGGCTCTCTATGCAATAAAACTGCTGGATTTAAAAACAGATGAGACGGCGCACAATAACAGTTGTATATCCAGTGACGAGCAGGTAGTTTGTATATCGGAAAATGATGCCTGCGGTGTGGATGCCATACAGGTAATCATGGGATGCAGTGTGGGAAAAGGAAATCTGTTGTTTCATATGAGAGGAAAGCAGGCATTTTCCTTCTACAACAGAATAAACGGAAAATCCGTCCGGTTGGTATTGAAGCCAAAACCTGAAGGAATGACACGTGGGGAATCCTTCAGCTATTATCAGAATCTGGAACCGGAAGCCATGTTTGACGTGAAGGAGACCACGATCTCTCTTCCGGAACAGGCCAGAATATTTCAGTCTGTAAAGTGCAGCTGCTGTGGAGAGACTGCTTCCGAAAATATGGTGCGGTTAAGTGAAGGAAAAATGCTGTGTCTTGATTGTTATGAAAATTATGACCGCTTTCAGGTTTGAGTAAAAAATATCCCCCGGAGGAGCTTCCGCTGTCTAAAAATATCAGTTATAGTATAAAATAGTGATAAATCCACATAGAGCGGTACACGGTGAGAGGAGCTTCCCTAAAAGAGTGAATTATGGATGATAACAAGGATAATTATTTGACAATCGGACAATTGGCAAAAATGTTTCATATCTCGAACCGTACTCTTAGATATTATGAAGAAAAGGGAATACTCAAGCCTCACCATATAGCCCCAAATGGTTACCGGTACTATTCGGAAAACCAGATACTGGTTCTGGATATGATTCGCTGTTTTCGTAATTTAGGAATACCGATTGATAATATTATAGAGCAGTTCAGCGAGAGACAGTGGACGGGTTCAAGGGATGATATTCTTCAGATCTTGCTTCAGCAGGAACAGGAAATCAACCAGCGTATCAAAGAGGAAGAAAAAAAACGGGAATATCTGAACCGCATGGTGGAGGATATGAAGCAGAATAATATGCGTGATGGTGAGATTAAGATATTATCCATGCCGCAGCGTTCTGTTGTTGTATTTGAGATGAAGATAGATACCGAGGCTGAAAGAGAACAGTATTTCCGTAAAGTAGTATCTTATATAGCAGAACATTTTGGAGAGGATTATCCGGTATTATTTGGAATTGTTCCGGCAGAAGCTGCAAGAAGAGGAGATTTTCGGTACTCGTATGTAGAATACCAGCCGAGGAGAGATTGCATTATGAATTTTCAAGAAGATGAATTTTCTGTCGGACATAAAATTACACATGTATTTTTGAAGACAGAAAAAGAAAGTACCTGTGTTTCGGTTGCCTTTGACACAAAGTGGGAGGAACTGGGGACATACTATAAAAATCTTTTTGAATATATTGACGAAAAAGAAATGGATTGCAGTACATATCTGAGGGAGAAATGGAGTTATCCCCGATTGGTAAATGGAAATCAAATACAGATTCTGGGTAATCTTGAGATGGATATAAAAAATGTAGAAAAATAAAGAATAAACGATTGACCCTGCCATAATGGCAGGGTTTATGTTATAATTGGGTATTTTTTGACAGATAGGAGGTGTAAACATGAATATAATGGAAATAACCGATTTGTATGTAGGGTTTCCAACAAAGGATGGGTTAGTTAAGGCAGTGAATACCATCGACTTAATCATTGAGGAAGGGGAAAATATAGGTATTTTAGGAGAATCCGGTTCCGGTAAATCCGTATTTGCAGACAGTATCCTTAGACTCATCAAGGATCAGACGGTCACCAAAGGAACCGTGGTATATCGTGGTCAAAATTTAATGGAAATGGATAAAAAAGAATTAAGGGGCCTGAGAGGAAAGGAACTTGGCATGATCATGCAGAATCCTTCTAGTTCCCTGAATCCATCCCTTACGATTGGTAATCAGATTGGCGAAGCGGCAGCAGTCCATGAGAGAATCAATAAGAAAGAACGGAACAAAAAAACCCTGGAAATCTTGGAGAAAGTGAGGATCAAGAACGCAAAACAGCGAATGAAGGAATATGCACATCAGTTTAGCGGCGGCATGAAGGAACGCGCTGTTATAGCTATGGGGATAGCACAGAGTCCTCGATTTCTAATTGCTGACGAGCCTACAAAAGGGCTGGATACCCTGGTAAAATATAAAGTTGTTCAGCTGCTGAAAGAGGTGTCGGAGAATAAAACGATGCTCCTGATCACACATGATCTGGATGTGGCAGAGCAGATTTGTGATCGAATAGGAATTTTGTATCTGGGTGAATTTGTGGAAATAAGTGCAGTGGATGCTTTATATAGAACACAGCTTCACCCCTATACCGAGGGCTTTTTCAAAGCCATGCCGAAAAATGGTATGCTGCCCATAGAGGGACTCCCCGGTTCATTGATTGATCTGCCGGAAGGGTGCCGGTTCCATCCAAGATGTCCAAAATGTATGGAACGATGTAAGAAAGAACATCCCCCGTTATACACGAAACAAGATGGAAGGAAGGTAAGGTGTTTTTTGTATGCTGACAGTGAATGACTTGTGTAAAAGGTACTCTTCGGGAGTATGGAAAAAAAGTTATACACAGGCGGTTGCCCATGTTTCTTTTCATATAGAAAAGGGGAAGGTATTAGGAATCGTAGGGGAGAGCGGAAGCGGAAAATCGACGATCGCCCAGTGTATCACCCGGCTGGTAGAACCTTCATCCGGAGAAATTATTTTTCGGGGTGAGGAGATCACTCGTATGAAAGCGGGGAAGCTGAATAAATACAGAAGAAATATGCAGATGATCTTTCAGGACCCGGATTCCGCACTGGATCCTAAAATGACCATATCTGAGAGTTTGGAGGAAGCCCTTAAATTAAACCAATGCCATTATAGTGCAGAAGAAAGAAAGAGAAAGACAGATGAATTGATTGCACTGGTCGGACTGAATGCGGAGCATAAGAACCGTTATCCCCATCAGTTGTCTGGGGGCCAAAACCAAAGGGTAGTTCTGGCAAGAGCCCTGTCCTTTGATCCGGAGCTGCTGATTGCAGATGAACCCACGGCATCTCTTGACGTATCTGTACAGGCTCAGATCCTCACACTGCTGAAGACAATCCAGAGAGAAAAAGAGCTGACTATGCTGCTCATTTCTCATGATATGGAAATTGTGCGGAGAGTCTGTGATGAGGTAATTGTAATGTACAGAGGGGAGGCAGTGGAAAAGGGGCGTGTGGAAAGTGTTTTTGGCAATCCTCAGCATGTCTATACGCGTCTGCTGTTGGACTGTAACGAAGAGAATGTAAAAAAGTGGATTGATTACAAAAAAGAAAAAGGAAAGAGAGGGAACAAGAATGAGGAATAGATGGATGAGATTGACTGCAGTATTAGCGGCAGCGGCTATGCTCGGAGGTATGCTTGCAGGATGCGGCAGCAATGACAGCAGTAAAAGCGGAAAAGGGGAAACCGGAAAAGTACAGCAAAATGAGGATATTGCTAAATTTATTTATCAGGTGACGGACAGTTTTGATACATCGATCAACTATATTGCGGCCTCATGGGTAACTTATGGTGTAGCGGAGACGTTGTTTGAAGTTGACGAGGAAGGTAATGCAGTCCCCCTGCTTGCAGACAGTATGGAGATGAAAGACGATTTGCACTGGACATTGAAACTGAAAGAGGGAATCAAGTTCCATGACGGTACTCCGTTCAATGCGGATGCTGTATTATTTACTTTTGACCGTCTGGCAGCAACCGGTGAGATCGGAGGAAATTTTGATTTCATTGTCTCAATGGACAAGAAAGATGATTATACCATAGAAATAACAACAACAGAAGCATATGGTGCTTTAAAGGAACGATTCTGTGAATATAAAACAGCTATTGTAAGTCCGACAAATAAATTCGAGGATACACTGATCGGCACAGGACCTTTTAAATTTAAAGAAACACAAAAAGACGTGAAAAACGTAGTGGAGAAAAATGATGATTACTGGGGCGGTGATGTAAAGCTGGCCGGGGCGGAATTTTATCCGGGAGAAGATGAGATGACCAGAAGCTTCCAGCTCTATAATAATGAGGTGGATTTCAGTATCTTAAATATTCCGATTACAGAGTATGAAAATGCGAAAACAAAAGAACAGTTGGATGTATTTACACTGGATTGTGATTATACACATATTATGATTTTAAATACCACGAAGGCACCATTTGATAATAAGGATGTAAGGCATGCGTTCAGTTATGCAATTGACAGAGAACAGCTTGTGAACAGTATTTATGGGAATGTGGAAGGCGGAGTTCCGTCATTTGGAGTTGTTCCTGTAAAATATTCCTGGTCAAATCCGGACGCATGTACCGCTGTATATGACAGAGAGAAGGCACTGGAGCTTTTTAGAAATGCAGGGATAGAAGACACAGACGGGGACGGCATGCTGGAATACGAAGGCGCACCCTTTACAGTTACCATTATGACATATGAGACAGGTCTCTATAAAAATGCGGTGGAGATATTACAGTCACAATTAAAAGATATAGGTGTAAATGTTGAATTGGAGATCACCACCTGGGATGTCACGGACCAAAAAATGTCAGATAAGGATTATGATATCAATTTTGATTCTGTGCCGTTTCTTGAATTTGGAAGCCCGGTATCTCTGGCTAACAAATTCGGTTCTGATGCCTATTTTGCATTGGGGGCAGGATATGCCAGCGAGGAGATGGATCTGGCACTGGAAGAAGGCAGCAAGGCATTAGAGGAAGAGACGAGAAAAGAAAAATATGACAAGGTGCAGGAGATCGCCATGGAAGATATGCCCTTTATTCCCGTATTCGAGGTGGTTAAGGTTTATGCAATGAATAAGAGACTTCATGATATGGATTTAAATACTTACAGTGTATTTAAACTGACAAAGGATACTTATATCCAGGATTGACAGGTGAGGTAATAATATGTGGAGATTTATAGGAAGACGTCTCGTACAGTTTATCGGAATACTATTTTTAGTCTCAATTGTGTGTTTTTCTATCAATTTTATAACACCTATCGATACTGCTAAAAGAGCCTTGGGAGATCCTATGACCCATTCGCTGCCTGACGAAACCATTCTTGAGAGATTCCGGGAAGAAAAAGGTCTGAACCGTCCTCTTCATGAGCAGTATCTGGAGTGGCTGGGAAAGATTCTGCATGGGGATTTAGGGGAATCCCTGATTACCGGGGAGCCGGTAGGCGAGGATATTGTCTATCATTTTGAAAAAACATTCAGTCTGGCAGTCTTTGCTATGGGGCTGACACTTGTTTTTGCAATCCCACTTGGCATTCTGTGCGCGCTTCGGCAGAACAAATTCATTGATTACATAGGAAGACTTCTTGCTATGACAGCTGTCTCAATGCCCGGATTCTGGGTATCTTATCTGCTGATCATCGCCCTGGCTTTAAAAGGGGGGATCCTTCCGGTGGCAGGTTATGGAGATGGAAGCCTGAAGTATATGGTGATACCGGGAATAGCTCTTTCTCTTATGAGCTTTGGCACAGTGATGAAAATGATGAGAAATAATATGGTGGATGTTATGAAAGAGGACTACATGATCACAGCGGAGGCTAAAGGCCTGCACCCGTTTCAGATCATTATGAAGCACGGGGTGAAAAACGCATTGATATCGGTGATCACTCTTGCAGGAATGACATTTGCCAGTATGCTGGCAGGCTCTGCAGTAATAGAAAAGATTTTTGCCTGGCCCGGTATTGGACATATGATTCTTTCAGGTATTGAAAATAAGGATTTTCCGGTAGTTCAGGCCTGTGTGATTGTTGTATCAGCCATTTATCTGATGATAAATTTTCTGGTTGATATTCTGTACATTATAATAAATCCGAGGATACGTTATGATAAGGAAAATTAGAAATAAAAAAGTATTGTTATTTTGGGTCATGGTAATAGCGGTGCTGGTACTGATCGCTCTGTTTCCCGGATTATTTGCATCTCATGACCCGGTACAGGCTGATCTGAACCAGAAATTCTTAAAGCCGTGTAAAGAAATGCCTTTGGGGGCAGACCATATGGGCAGATGTATTTTATGTCGTATGATTTACGGGACAAGGGTATCCCTGTTTGTATCAGGGGCAGTTGTTTTGATCACGGCAGCAGTGGGAGGCTGTGTAGGCATGTTCAGCGGATTTTATGGCGGAAAGACAGATACCGTGTTAATGAGGATTGTAGACGTATTCCTGGGCTTTCCGAGTTTTCTGTTCACATTGGCCTTTGTAGGCATGTTTGGAGGGGGAACAAAAAATCTGATCATAGCACTTAGTTTCTTCGGATGGATGCATTATGCCAGAGTAGTGAGAAGTGAAGTGCTGAGTCTGCGGGAAAAAGAATTCATCAAAGCAGCCAGAGGTATGGGTATCGGCAATGCCTCCAATATCCTGAGACATGTACTGCCGAATATCATAGGTCCCGTGATCGTCATCATGACAATGGAGGTGGGAGGAATCATTTTATCCACCTCCGGCCTGAGCTTTTTGGGAATCGGCGTACAGCCGCCTACGCCGGAATGGGGATATATGCTGAATGATGCAAAAGTGTATATATCTGACATGCCTCAGCTTATGCTGTATCCGGGAGCAGCCATTATGCTCACCATCTTATCATTTAATTTCCTGGGCGACAGTTTGAAAGATGCCCTGGATGTAAAAGAATCCAGATGGACAAAAGACAGTTAATGGAGAAAATATATGGAACACTTTAAAAAGTTTTGCAGTTATTATATGCCTTACAAAAAATGGATGATTCTTGATCTGTTCTGTGCTATTTGTTCAGCACTGATTAATATATCATTTCCTGTAATAACAGATTACGCGATTAACACATGCCTGCCTGAGAAGAATGTAAAAATTTTCTTAGTGCTGATGCTTTCCTCCATAGCAGCATATTTTATCAACGGTTTCCTTATATATACAGTCAGTTATGTGGGACACAATACCGGGGTACAGATTCAGGCAGATATCAGAGAAGACCTGTTTGCACATATGCAAAAACTTTCATTTTCTTTTTATGATAAGAACAGAGTCGGAAATCTGATGTCGCGAATTACAACAGACTTATATGAAATTACGGAGCTGGCACATCATGGGCCGGAAGATGCATTGATCTGCAGTTTTACTCTTCTGGGAGCCATGGCAGCTATGTTTATATTGAATTGGAGACTGGCCGTTTTCGTGGCGTTTCTGATTCCGCTTACAGCAATATACATAGGATGGCGGGAAAAAGTCACAATCAGCATCGTGGAGGACATGCAGGAAAAGATGGGAGGCGTCAACAGTGAACTGGAGACAAGCCTCACGGGAATAAGAGTGACCAAGGCCTTTTGTAATGAGGATTTTGAAAAGGAGCGGTTCCGGAGATCAAACGAGAAATTCAGAAGTGCAAAGAAAAATTATTTTAAGCAGCTTGGGATATATATGATGGGCATGGACTGGATTAAAAGTGCCATGAGACTTTCCATAATTTTTATCGGAGGTCTTTTATATCTAAAAGGTCAGGCAACATTTGCGAATCTGGTTTCCTTTAACTTGTTTGTGATGGTTCTTATGACCCCCATACAGAAAATGATAGATTTCTCTGAAATATTGATCGGAGGTATTTCCGGATTCCGAAGATTTAGTAAGATGATGGAGGAGAAACCGGATATAAATGAGCAGAGACAACCGGTTGAATTGGAGCATCCAAAAGGAAAGATCACTTTTCATGAAGTCAATTTTTCATATGAAAGCAGCAGGGAGATATTAAAAGAAATAACATTCGATATCCCTTCCGGTACCTCCATGGCGTTTGTGGGGAATTCCGGTGCGGGCAAGACAACATTATGTCATCTGATACCAAGATTTTATGATGTGACCGGCGGACGCGTTGAAATTGATGATATTGATATTAGGAATATAAGTTTGAAATCTCTTCGGGAAAATATTGGAATGGTACAGCAGGATGTATTTATTTTTCCGGATACGATTATGGAAAATATCCGCTATGGCCGTTTGAGCGCCTCGGATGAGGAGGTAATAGAAGCAGCGAAAATGGCAGAAATTCATGACGACATCATGGATATGAAGGCAGGATACCAGACATATGTAGGAGAACGCGGTGCTATGCTGTCAGGGGGACAAAAACAGAGACTTAGCATTGCCAGAATGTTTTTGAAAAATCCGCCGATCGTGCTTCTGGATGAAGCGACATCGGCTCTTGACAGTGTAACCGAAATGAAGATTCAGGAAGCATTGGACAGATTATCAAAAAATAAGACAATGGTGCTCATCGCCCATCGTCTTTCAACGATACGAAATGCCGATACCATAGCTGTCATAGATCAGGGGCGTATCGTAGAAATGGGTAGCCATGAGGAACTGATGGAATTAGAAGGTCAGTATTCTCATTACTATAAAGCACAATATCACAAAGAAAAGGAGAAAGAACATGGGAAAAACAAATAAGGAATTAGCAATTGACATTGCGATCGAATATGCGCATGGGATGCTGCATATTAACGGAACTGATGGATATCCGGTTGAGGATTGCTGTGAGGTGATCAAGAAAGTTTATGAGACCTTGGAGAGCCTTGATCCGGATGGAAAAGAGTGATAAGAGAGGAGGAGTTTAAATGCATTTAATCTACGATGAAAATGGAAATTTGATTGAACATGGGGGACATGATCACCACCATCATGAACATGTACACGAGCATCAGAATCCGGAAAGTCAGGACAGTAAAAATGAAACTCTGGTTCTATTGAACTATATGCTGGAGCATAATGATCATCATGCAGCAGAGCTGCAGGAAATGTCAGATGCGTTGGAGGCTGACGGATTCAAGGAAGCAGCAAAGCAGATCCGTGATGGAGTCTCTGAGTTTCATAAGGGCAATATGCATTTAAGCCGTGCTATTGAATCGGTTAAAGAAAAGCTAAAAGAGAAATAAAATAAAAATTGCACTATTTATCCATAAAAGAGAGAAGATACAGGCATGCAGACGGTATGCGGCTCTTTTGACAGGAGATAAATAGTGCGATTTTTTTGGGGAAAATTGCATTTATAACCCCAGGGGGAGCTTGTAAACTTTTGGAGGAGATTATATTATTATTGGTGAGATTATATGCAGAAGCACCCGGTAAATGCGGGATATAAAACCCTGTGTTTTTCAGTAGAAAACGGGATAATCGGATTTAGGTAAAATGAATTGGTAATGCGTAATTGAGAGGTAAAGCTATAGATTTATATAGCCTTTTTGTCGTATACACAAAGTTGAAAAATACGCCGATCAGGTACTGTGAGAAGTTCAATGATGAAAATAAGGACGGTAATTCTGTAATACAGCGTCATTATTTTTTCTTGAACTTTTTTTTATAATATATAAGGAGGGGACATATGGAGCGGTCTTTACTGAAGCTTTTAGAAGAAAAAAGTCTGGAGGAATATAAGGCTTTGCAGGGAGAGTGGAAGCCGGATTTTCATAGTAATAAAGAAAAAATATATATCTGCAGACAGCCGCGTTTTGTTGATGTTCCAATACATACACATGAAGAAATCATACTTTTTTATGTATGCAAAGGGAACTATATCCATGAAATTGACGGAAATAAGATAAAAGTAAAAGCGCATGAAATTCTTGTATTAAGCCCCAAAGCCAGACACAAGATCATTGCCGGTAAAGAACAGGATATCGCTGTTAATATAAGGATTTATCCGGATACTTTTTGTGAAATGTTCTCCGGCTTTGAAAAGAAGGATTCCGTTTTTGAATTTTTATCAAAGGTACTTATGGGAAACGAAAAGACAATTTCATATTTATGTTTTCATACATCTGAAAACTACTGCGTTCAGAACCTTATGGAAAATATAGTGCGCGGATGGTGCAGCAAAAGAGGAAATTCTTGGGAGATACTTCAGATCTCCTTAAAGCTGGTATTTTTATACCTGATACAGACATTTGAGCAAGATACTCTATATCTGCAGGAGCGAAGCGGACAAAGCAGTGAGACGATCCTGTTTGTGACAGAGTATCTGGAACGGAATTATACACAGGCTTCTCTGGAAGAGCTTTCAGGACGGATGCACATGTCTCCTGTTACACTCAGCAGAATGATAAAAAGTAATACGGGCAGTACATTTAAGGAACTTCTTCTGAATAAAAGGTTCCAGAAAGCGGCGGAGATGCTGCTGGAAACCGATAAGACGGTAAATGATATTGCAGAAGAGATCGGTTATGAGAATAACAGTTATTTTTACAAAAGATTTACGGAACGCTATCATATGACGCCTAAAAAATACAGAGAAATGTATAAAGAAATAAGGAAAGAAAATGAAGAGGAGAGGATGAAACTGGAGATACAAGGGAAAATGGATTATTACTGGAAAGACCGGGCAGAAAGTTACAGCCAGCAGAATAAAGGTCAGTTAGAAGATCCGCACCATAAAGTATGGGAAAAGATTATCATGGAAAATGCACCCCAAAAGGAGAAATTAAAAATTCTTGATATGGGTACCGGACCCGGCTTTTTTGCTGTCCTTTTGTCACGCCTGGGACATGACGTCACTGGAGCGGACAGGAACGCAGCAATGCTTGAGGAGGCCGAAAAAAATGCCCGGTTATATGACGTGCATCCAGAGTTTATTCAGGTTGGAGAGCAGCTTCCTTTTGAGGATGAGAGTTTTGATATAGTGATCTCCAGAGACGTTACCTGGATGTTGATGGAGCCTGAAAAGACCCTGGAGCAATGGTTCTCAAAAGTGAGGCCGGGAGGCAGGCTTATGTATTTTGATGCAAACTGGTATGGATATCTGAAGGACAGAGAGGAAACAAAAAAATACAAAGAGTTTCGCAAATTTGTCAGAGAGCGTAAGGGCTTTGTATATGCCAGTGCGGTGGAAATGGAAAAAATAGCAGCCCATCTTCCCTTTACTTATCGTGACAGGCCAAAATGGGATCTGGATTACTGGAAAATATACAGGAAGAAAAAGGTTTATTGCCGGGAAATGCTGAATCCTGAGATTTATTCACAAATGGAGCAGCTTCAGTATGCACAAACTCCTGAATTTCTGGTAGTGGTAGAAAAATAGAAGGGGTACGAAATGAAAAAGCGAAATCGTGTCATCAAGAAAATATTCAGCAGTCTTTTGCAGTCCCTGATCGTATTAATAGGAATAACCTTCATTAGTTTTCTGATCCTGCATTTATCTCCGGGAAATCCTGCCGAGATATGGCTGACCGGAGGGGATGGAAATGTGGGCCAGATCTCCCAGGAGGCTGTGAAAGCGCAGGAGGAAAAGATGGGCCTGGATAAACCGTTTTTGATCCAATACGGGATGTGGCTGAAAAAAGTATGTTATGGAGATTTGGGTGAATCTTTTACTACAGGACAGCCGGTTGTTTCAGAACTGCAGAGAAGGGTTATGCCGACCATAATGATCGCTTTTGTATCACTGTTTCTCACCATGCTCATTTCAGTTCCTCTGGGGATTGGCTGTGCAGTGTACAAGGATAGATGGCTGGATAATATGATCAGGAGTGTTTCTTTCCTTGGGATCTCCCTTCCGACTTTTTTTACGTCCCTGGTCCTTTTATGGCTGTTTTGTCTTAAATTATCCATATTTCCGGTTATCGCTGACACAGATGTAAAAGGGATGGTACTGCCTGTGGCGGTATTTGTGATTCAATGTTCTTCCAGGCTGACAAGACAGGTCCGTGCAGTCATTCTGGAACAGTTAAACCAGGAATATGTGAAAGGGGCAGTGGCCAGAGGAGTTAAGAAAAGCCGGATCCTGTTCAGCCATGTGCTTAAAAATGCCATGATACCTGTTCTCACATGGGTAAGTATCTATCTTGGGATTCTGCTGGGCGGCGCTGCAGTGGTTGAAACAATTTTCTCATGGGACGGACTGGGAAAACTGGCAGTGGAATCTGTTGCGCGCCTGGATTATTTTGTGATACAGGGATTTGTACTTTGGGTGGCATTGATTTTTTTGGCATTGAATTTTTTGGTGGATGTGATCTGCAGTATGATTGATCCAAGAATAAAACAAGATTGAGGAGAAAGGGATGAAGAGAAAGAAAACAGAGGAAATATCTTTTTACATACTCATTGGTTTGATCGTGATATTGCTTTTGGCTGCGCTTCTGGCTCCGGTACTTGCGCCAAACGATCCCTTTAAAACAGAGCTGACACTTGCGTTAATAAAGCCTGATAAAGAATTTCCGCTTGGCACAGATCCATTGGGACGGTGTGTATTATCCAGGATCTTATATGGAGCCAGAGTTTCTATTTTCAGCAGTTTGTGTATTATTGGTATTGTGTTTTTTATCGGAACTGCCATCGGTGTGACTGCCGGGTATCTGGGCGGCGCAGTCGATATGGTACTCACAAAGATCATAACGATCATGCAGGCATTTCCTAAATTCATCCTCGCTATTGCTATAGCCGGCGTTCTGGGAATTGGGATAAAAAATACAATACTGGCGTTATGTCTGGTAGAGTGGGCGGAATATGCCAGAATATCAAGAAATTTAAGCCGCGGTGTGAAACAGCGTACTTATATAAAGGCCGCAAAGGTGTGCGGCGAATCCAGATTACAGATTATGTTTCATCATGTTCTGCCAAATGTCCTGCCAACACTTGTGGTGAATGCAAGCCTGGGGATATCATCCATGATCATGGAAGTTGCAGCACTGTCTTACCTGGGAGTAGGTGTGAAGTCTCCCATGTCCGAATGGGGAGCTATGATGAATATAGGAAAGGATTATCTGCAGACAGAGACCAGGCTGGTTATCATACCGGGCATTGCAATCTTTGTTGTCTCTGTACTCTTTAATTTATTTGGTGACAAGTTAAGAGACATATTGGACAGATAAAAATATACAAGAGGAGAATAAGAAAATGAAAAACAGAATGATAAAATTAACAGCGCTGCTTATGAGCGTATTATTACTGGGAACGGGATGCGGAGCGTCCGGGGGAGATACTGCGGGAGATACTGCGGTGAAAGAGGAAGGAACAAAAGAGAAAGCGGTATTCGCCGATACCCAATGCCCCACAAGCCTGGATCTGGCAGACAGCTGGAACAGCTGGTATACGTCCAGATATGGAATTACGGAAACATTATTTAAGCTGGATGATACGCTGACTGCACAGCCGTTTTTGGCAGAGTCATGTGAGATGCAGGATGATACCACCTGGGTCATAAAATTAAGAGATGATGTTACCTTTCAAAATGGTAATAAGATGACAGCCGAGACTGTTAAAAAATGCTGGGAAAGGACCATGGAGATCAATGCAAGATTAAATGAACTGTTATTCATTGATTCCATGCAGGCAGACGGGCAGACTCTGACAGTAAAGACCACAAAAGCTGTGCCGTCATTTATTACGAGCCTGTCTGAGCCGCTTACGGGAATTATAGATGTGGAGGCTGATGGTGATATAGCGGAAAAACCGGTGGGAACAGGTCCTTTTATGCCGGTAAGTTATGAGGTAAAAGGAACTTTAGAGGTTGAACAGTACACGGATTACTGGGGCGGTACACCCAAATTGGAGGGGGCTGTTTTCCATGTGATCGCGGATGCAAATGCTCTGGCCATGGCACAGCAGAGCGGGGAAAGCGATCTGTCCGTGAGTATTCCTGCAACAAGCCTGGAGCTTTTTGAAAAGGATGATGCCAAATATAATGTAGACGGAGTAGCCGGTTCCAGAGGTCAGGTGATTTTCATGAATTACGATAATGAATTCATTCAGGATATTCATGTGAGAAAGGCGATCAGTATGAGCATTGACAAGGAAAGTTATGCCAATGTACTGAACAAAGGAGCTTCAGTGCCTGCCTCACAGCTTTACCCGGACTTTATGGCATTTGGAGGATCTGACGGCGAGTGTATAGAATATGATTTAAACGGGGCAAAAGAGCTTTTAAAAGAAGGGGGATATAGCGACAGTGACGGTGACGGCATACTGGATAAAGACGGAAAAAATATATCTCTCAGGATGGTCACATACAGTACAAAGGCAGAACTGCCTAATTTTTGTGAAGAGATGTCTTCCAAACTGAAAGAAATTGGTATTGATCTGCAGGTTGAAGTCTATGAATCTGTGGCGGAACAGCAGAAAAGCGGAGATTTCGATCTGATGATGATCAGCTTTACCATGACACCTACCGGTGACCCTGGTTACTTTGCTGATATTGCGTTTAAAACCGACGGAAGCAGTAATTACGGGCACTATTCCAATACAGAAGTGGATGCGCTGATCGACCAGCTTGACAGTGAGTTTGACCAGGAAAAGCGTACAGAACTCACAAAACAGATTCAGCAGAAGATTATTGATGATGCAGGATATATTGTGGTGGGGCATTCCAAATATATTTATGTGATGGGTAGTTCACTGAAAGGTCTGAAAACCAATCCTTCGGAATACTATCTGCTGGATGCTGAGGTTTATATTCAAAAATAGAAAGAGTGAGGACTGATACGTGCTAAGAGTAAAGAAACTCTGCATATCATATGAAGGAATTCCTATAGTAAAAGATGCGGAATTTGAAGTAAAGGAAAAAGAAATCATCGGTATTGTAGGCGAAAGCGGCTGCGGAAAGAGCACCCTTTTACAGTCTCTCTTAATGTTGGAAAAGAAAGCTGTAATAGACAGCGGTGAAGTCATATTCAGAGACCGCCGGCTGGGAGACTTGTCAGAGGAAGAAATCCGGTGTATACGCGGAAATGAGATCGCTGTAGTTTTTCAGAATGCAGCACTTTCTATGGATCCAATGAAGACAATAGGGAATCTTTTTTATGAGACTGTGCGTATGCACAGCAGGATCACAAAAAAAGAATGTGAAAAAAGGGCAAAGGACCTGATGAAAAAAGTCAGGCTGGCAGATGTGGACCGTATCTGGAAATCATACCCATTTGAATTAAGCGGGGGTATGTGCCAGAGGATAGCCATTGCCGCTGCCATGATGAACCAGCCCAGACTGATTCTGGCGGATGAGCCCACAAGTGCTCTGGATGTAACCGCGCAGGCACAGGTTGTGGCACTGATGCAGTATCTGCGGGAAGAATTTGGTACGTCCATGATAGTTGTCTCTCATAATATGGGGGTGATTGCCCAGCTTGCGGATAAAATCGCAGTGATGTACAGCGGAAATATTGTGGAATGGGGAACTGCCGGGGAGGTTCTGCATTCCCCAGGGCATCCGTATACGAAAGCGCTCATCAATGCAATCCCCAGAATGGATGGCAGCATACCTAAGGGGATTGCCGGGAGGCCGCCGGAATTTTCAGAAAAAAGGACAGGGTGCCCCTTTGCGCCAAGATGCGGAAAAAGGACGGCCGTCTGTAGCGGCAGGCCGGAGAAGATTTTTTTGTCAGAGGAACATTGGATTGCCTGCAGACATATGGATAAAATCTGAGAGCATAGGAGTTTGTTATGGCATTGTTAGAGGTACGGGGATTAAAGAAAAATTTTACCGGTAAAAATGAAACATTACATGCGGTAAAGGGTATTGATTTTACTATTGAAGAAGGGGAATGCCTGGGACTTGTGGGAGAAAGCGGCTGCGGAAAGAGCACTACAGCCAACATGACAGCAAGACTTTTGAAGGAGAGTGAAGGCGACATATTTTTTCTGGGAAAAAGGATAAATGGGGGAAAGCGTCTGTGCGCGGCCGGAAAAGAAATGCAGATGGTATTTCAGAATCCCGCAGATTCTTTTAATCCCCATTATTCGGTGCTGGAATGTGTTATGCAGGGCGCCAGATATTATAAGTTATATTCTAAGTCAGAATTAAAAGAACGCGCCATGGAATGGATAAAATATGTGGGATTAAAAGAATCTTATCTGGAAAAGAAGATAGGGGAGTTAAGCGGAGGAGAGTGCCAGAGGACAGCCATTGCCAGAGCTTTGATCTGCAATCCGGCCCTGATCATTTGTGACGAAGCAACCAGTGCACTGGATGTATCTGTTCAGGCCCAGGTTGTGGAACTGATCCGGAAGCTCAAAGAAGAGAAAAAAGTGTCATTTTTGTTTATAACGCATGATTTGGCTCTGACGTCATCTGTGTGTGACAGGATCGCAGTGATGTACAGCGGAAGAATTGTGGAGATGGGTGAGACAAAAGCCATATTGCAGCATCCGATGCATCCTTACACACAGCTTCTTTTATCCTGTGTACTGCCCGCTGTCGGAGACGATGAATACCGAGTCCCGGAATGCAGTTCGTTTCGGGGAGCGGGAGATGGCTGTGACTTTTATGAATTTTGTCCGAAAATATGTACACAGTGTAAGGACCGGGTTCCGGATCTGCAGGAGAGGGAAGGCCGTATGACTGCCTGTTTCCAAAGAGGAGATCCGGATGAGTGATGCAGAAAGAAAAAGGGATATGGTAAATGGCAGTATGGGAAGTTCGCTTTTTCTTTTTGCGCTTCCATTATTTTTCAGCAGTTTGCTGCAAATGCTGTATAACACAGCGGATCTACTGTTTGTGGGAAATTTTGTGGGGAAACAGGCAGCTGCGGCAGTAGGGGCAGGCGGTTTGCTGGTGACCTGTCTGATTGGACTTTTTACGGGTCTCTCTGTTGGTGCTGGAGTGGCAGCTGCTCAGGCAGCAGGTGCGGGAAAATGGAAACGCTTGGAAAACATCCTGCATACAGCAATCTGTACAGCTGTTCTCGGAGGAACAGCTGTTATGCTGGCAGGTCTGTTGTTTTCTGAGAGTATTCTGCGTGTTATGCATACGCCGGCATCTGTTATGGAGGATGCCGTTTCTTATATACAGATATATTTTATCAGTATGGTGCCGATGATCGTGTATAATATGGCAGCAGGTATTCTCCGGGCTTATGGAGATTCCGGGACTCCTTTCTATATCCTTGCGGCAGGCGGAATATTGAATGTCCTGACAGATGGATTATTGGTAGCAGTGCTGCATATGGGGGTACGGGGAGCGGCAGTTGCTACCGTTGTCTCTCAGTCTTTTTCAGCGGTTGCTGTTTTATATGTTCTCATGAAGGGAAAGGAAAAGTTACGGCTGAAGCCGGGTAAATTGAAAATAAGTAAAGAAGAGCTGGGTAAGATCCTGCATCTGGGTATTCCTTCCGGCATTCAGTCTGTGGTTATCACACTATCCAATATTATAATTCAATATTATATAAATGGGTATGGAGAAAATGCAGTCGCCGCGTTTGCAGCATATTTTAAACTGGAAAATTTCTTGTATTTACCGGCTATGGCGTTTGGGCAGGCAGCAACTACTTTTGCAGGGCAGAATGCAGGAGCGGAAAAGTATAAGAGGATCCGCAAAGGGATTTCTTTGGCAGCACTTATATCGGGGGGGATAGTTGCAGGGATAGCCTGTGTTCTTATGCTGGGCAGAGAATCCTTATTCTTATTATTTGTGAAGGATTGGGAAGTGGCTTCTTATGGAATACAGATCATTATGATAACCTTCCCCTTTTACTGGCTATATCCAATCATGGAAGTTTTCGGAGGTGCAATAAGGGGGATGGGGTATTCCGTTATACCTATGTTCGTCATATTAAGTACATTATGCGGAGCACGCATCGGGCTTCTGGCTTTTTTTAATGACCGTGTGCAGGAGGTCAAAGCGGTGGCAGCGGTTTATCCCATAACGTGGTTTTTGGCTGTGCTTGCCTATTTCTTTATATTTTATAAAATAGTATTTACTTTTGAAAGAAGGTGTATATGTGAACATACAGGAGAAAATAGAGGACTGGTGGAGTGACGCTGAAGAATACGATTCATATATAAAACAGGAGTTTCAGGATGACAGATTTCGTGCCTGGAAAGAGCTGTTTACAGAGCATCTTGGCGGAAAAACAAATCTTAGGATTTTAGATATCGGAACAGGTCCCGGCTTTTTTGCATCAGTACTTGCAGATATGGGGAATGAAGTGATTGGAATTGACTGTTCGGATGCAATGCTGGAGCGTGCACGAAGAAATGCAGCACAATTAAATGTGAATCCACGTTTTTATAAAATGGATGCACATCATACGTTTTTTGAAGAGATGAGTTTTGACTGGATCGTGAGCCGGAATGTGACATGGACGCTTCACAGGCCGGAAGAGGCTTATATGCATTGGAAAAAACTGTTAAAGTTAGGGGGAAGACTGCTGATCTTTGATGCGAACTGGCATAGACAGTTTTATGACAGGGAAACGGCCCGGAGAGTAAGAGAACGGGAAGAAAAATATTTTGAGATATATGGAAAAGAGTTTAAGGTCTGCACGGAAGACAAGGCATTTTATGATATGCTGCCCTTGTCAAATACCATGAGGCCCAGGTGGGATATAGATATTTTACAGAAGATCGGTTTCAGTCATGTTTCTGTTAAAGAAGATATCGGCAGCAGAGTCTATGAGGAATGGGAAAAGGAATTATATTCAGAGTCTCCCTTGTTTGAGATAGAGGCGGTCAATGGGCAGAGTTCGGAACCCCCGGATGGGGAAATGTGGTCATAAAAAAGCAGTGTTCTGTGCTAAAAACCTTGATTTTCCGGCAGAAAAAAATGATATATTTTTTTGAGTTTTTAACCCGGGGGGCGGCTTGTGAAAGGTATTTTTATGGTATATGATTATATCACGGTTAATCTTCCTCCAAAAGTTGACCGGAAATATTACAGTATTGTTAAAGTGCCGTTCCCTCCGCTAGTTAACGGCACATAAAATTTGATTTGAATTCACCAACACTCCAAGAGCAAAAATCCGCATCCTACGCCGGGATGCGGATTTTTGCTCTTTAGGCCTGCCTGCCGGACGGAATCAATTTAAATCCATCTGTTTCTTTTTTCACCAAAGTGTCACCATATGTTGATTATATAACATATGGTGATTTTTTGATGATTGAGATACAAATAGACTCTTTATATAATGAAAATAAGGTTGAGGACAGGAAACAGCCACTATTACAAAATAAGGAGAGAGAAATGAACGAGATCAACAGGACAACCACATTTAAATCAGTAGAAGGAAAAGTTGTAATTGTAACAGGTGCAAGCAGGGGAATTGGAAAAGCGGTCGCAGAGATATATGGGGCTAACGGCATGAAAGTTGTCTGCGCAGCCAGAAGTGTGGAACAGGGACAGGCGGTGGCAGATGCAATCTGTGAAAATGGCGGGGAGGCTGTTTTTGTGCAGACAGACTGCAGTGATACAAAACAGATGAAAAAGCTGGTTGATACAGCCGTGTCTCACTATGGAAGATTGGATGGCATGGTAAATAATGCGGGCATTGGGCAGGGAGGAACTCCGCTGCATGAGTATGGGATGGAAGATTATGAGAATATCTTTGATCTGAACAGTAAAGGAGTCTTTGCAGGGATGAAATATGCGGCGGAGGCAATCCTTCGTTCCCACAGTCAGGGAGGATTCCTGATTAATGTGGCCTCTATCGCAGGAATTCTGCCCCAGCGGGGGCAGGCGCTGTATACGGCAACGAAATTTGGTGTGGTGGGAATGACGAAAGCCGCTGCACTTGATTATGCCCCTTATAATATTACGGTAAATGCCATTTGTCCCGGATATACCAAAACAAGTATATTTGGAGATGCACCGGAGCAGGCAATGGCTTTCTTTGCAAAGGACTGCCCTTCCGGCCGGATGGGAGAACCAAAAGAGTGCGCGTATCTTGCACTGTTTTTGGCAAGTGATATGGCACGTTATATTACCGGCGCTGCCATTCCTGTTGACGGAGCGCTGTCAGCCGGAAGTAAAAATGTTTCACATTGGAAACATCCGGAAATCCTGGAGTGATAAGCAGAGATTTTCGGGTGCTGAATAGCTAGAGCTCCATCCGGCCAGAAACTGTAGTAGCAGCATTGGGATTAGATGATAATATAAGCTGATTCAGATCATCTATTTTTTCTGCGATGACAGCAGGTACCTCTCTGGCGCCTGTTTTCATCCAATGTTCGATTAACATGGTGGTACCTCCGGCCAGATAACTATATACGTATTGTCTGTCCGGATCGCTGAGATAATCCACATCAAGGGACGCCAGGTGGGATACTGCATACCGGGAACAGCGTTCCGCCAGTTTGTTAGGGAAATCACTGTCCGGGGAGTTGGCTGTAAGTGATGTGATCAGGTCCTGATAATCCAGAAGGGATGTGAGTAATGTAGTGAGAACATGTATCGTTCCATTTTGTGCAGAATCAAACAATAATAACTCCAACTGATTCAAAGCGGATTCTTCCAGTGTATGCATGAGATGATAGACGTCCTCATAGTGCTTATAAAAGGTACTGCGGTTGATTTCCGCTTTTTCACAGATCTCTTTTACTGTGATTTTACCAAGAGGTTTTTGTTTTAATAAGTCGATAAATACATGCTGAATGATCTGCCTTGTATATCGGACGCGAGCATCGGTTTTCATTTATTTTCTCCTTCAAAAATTCCCATCCGGGCATTTAGTGCTGTACTGGCATTAGCTCCTGTACTTAACTGCCGGGATGGGAGGTTTTCAAATATGGGTTATTTTTTTATATCTTGTAAAACGCGGTTGAGTTGTTTGATGCTTTCATCATCGGCACCGCTTTGTTTCAGAAGGCTGACCAGAGTCATACGGCCCATCATACGCTGAAGTGCCGGATTATCCTTAACAGCGTCGGCAACGTCACCCCGTTCAGAAGCACCCTGTGACATCATCTGGTCAATGATTGCACCGGCCCTGGGATTTTCACGGATATCCGCCAGGCGGTCGTTTATGGAAAAACAGTCAGGATTCAGGTCATCTGTGTCAAACCAGTTTGTGACAGGAGCACGTTTGACAAATATATAATCCGGATTTTCTTCTGCAACACGCCTTATCGTTATGCTGTCTTCGCAGGAGTCTGCTTTGGCAGTAATGGTATGAGTGCCTGTGATTGGTACCTGGAATTTAAAAATGGTCTTGCCGGAGACAGTGGCAAATGCAGTGCCATCTACAAAGAGTGTGACCTCCGGTTGATTTGAATATACTTTGATTTCGGTAGTTTCTTCCACACGGTCAGCATAGCGGCGGCCGCACAGGTGTACAAATGTATCTGTTTGATTCCATGCCGCTTTGTAAAGATAGAAGGCGTCTTTTTTGAGTTTTCTGTCCATGGTAACGAGGCCTTTTTGGTTTTCTCCATGTTTACCGCCTTCGTCACGGCCGTCAGCAGCAAAATCAAACAGATTCCATACATGTGTGGCCCACAGATAGGGTCTGGCTTCTATCATTTGCAGCATATGTTCGTGGTAAAGGGCCTGATAGCTTTCTGTGTAATCGCCTTTTTCCGGTGCGGCGGACTGGTACTGTGGATTGGCGTCTGCACCATATTCTGAGAAACCGATCACCCTGTCAGGATATTTCTCATGGTATTCATCAAAGAAATCATCCGTTTGTTCCAGTTCGCCCAGATACCAGCCAAAATACAGGTTATAACTGTTAATGTCCGGGATCTCCAGGATGGGGCTGTCTGTCTCCAGCATAAATACATTAGCCATGGTCGTGGGCCGCGTAGGATCAAGTTTGTGGCACAGGTCATTGAGTTGTGTGTGGTTTTCCAGTAAATCCTCATTTACAGCGCTGGCGGCTGTGATTTCGTTGGATAATCCCCAGGTGATAATGGAGGGGTGGTTGTAGTTTTGTACCACTAATTCTTCCATCTGTGTCAGCGTATTGGCACGGGCATTTTTCATGTGCATGGTAATGTATGGAATCTCCGCCCAGAGGATCAGTCCGCATTCATCGCAGAGGTCATAGAATTCTTGTGCGTGCTGGTAATGCGCCAGCCGGAGGGTGGTTGCGCCCAATTCCAGGATGATTTCCATGTCTTTTTTGTGATGTTCCATGGTAAGGGCATTTCCTACACCTTTGAAATCCTGATGACGGGAAACTCCGCGCAGGGGATAGGAGTGTCCGTTCAAAAAGAAACCCTTTTGAGGGTCTATATGGAATTTTCGGCATCCAAAACGTGTACTTACTTCATCGCCGCTTTCTAAAGAGGCACTGGCTGTATAGAGATATGGGTCCCTTAATCCATCCCATAAGTGTACGTTTTCAATCATAAATGTGGCCTGTGCGTGTTTTTCAACGGATAATACCGTTTGGGACTGGCCATCCACGGTGAATGTTACCTGGTCATCTGCCGAAACCCATGCTTCTACGGTAACAGAAGCTTTGTGATTTTCCAAATCTACCTGAGGTGTTACCTTAATTCCGGGTGTACCACAGTAGTCCAGTTCAAAATGTGTTTCCGGAACGACAATCAGATTCACCATACGGTAAAGTCCGCCATAAAATGTAAAATCTGCTTTTTGCGGATAACAGGTATTGTTGTCTTCATTATTCAGAGCAGCAACAATCGTGTTTTGTTCTGATAAAACATCCGTGATGTTTATGCGGAAGGTGGAATATCCGCCCTGGTGGTGGGCAAGCAGCCGGTCATTTACATAGATATGAGCAGTCATAGCAGCGCCCTGGAATTCCAGATAAGCCTGTTCACCTGGTTTTAATTCCGGTCTGGGTAAGTTTTTTACGTAATAGCAGGTTCCCCTGTGGTAGTCATTTCCACCGTCCTGGCCGTCAATGGCGTTCCAGGTATGGGGAAGTGTCACGGTCTCCCCGGGAAGCGCTGCGGCGGTAAGAGCATCCTCTGCTGATTTTACAAAATTCCAATTGTCTTTAAGTGGTGTTACATATCGGGTCATGCTTAGTTTTCCTCACTTTCAGTCTGTGTTGCGTTTTTCTTCTTTTCAATACGTTTTTGAACTTCTACCATATCTTCTTTACTCAAATGACAGAAGTGCATGGCTGCCAGAGTGCAGATCCAGCCAAGAATCGGAAGTCCGAACATGATAATCGTTGTAGTCCAGAAAATAGCTGGGGTGGCGGCATCTGTTGGCTGGGGCATAGTGGAAGTATAGCCAATCAATGCAATGGCACCTGTGGCAATCAAAGCGGAGAAAGAAGATACAATTTTATCGATAAAACTGTAAATGCCTGTAACGACCGCCGGAACATAACGGCCGCTGCGGTCCTGTTCATAATCAATGATATCAGACATAAAAGCAGTACCAGCAGTAGTTACACACATATTGGCACCGTTTTTCGCCAGGGTAAGAACTACGTAGAGAATCATACAGATACCTGCGCTGGCAATCTTTTTTGGGTCAATCACAATTAAAAATCCCCACATGATTACACTGATTGCGATACAGATACGAGTCCAGGTGATGATTGTTCTCTGGCTTCCGAACTTTCCGGCATATTTCGCACCGGCAATTGCAAAGAGAATAGAAGGCAGCATACCGATAACACCGAGAATGGTTGCAAGTCCCATATTGCCTATCAAAATACCATTCATCATGGTTACGATAACGGCCTGAGAGGTGGTCTGCTGTGCAATTTTGTCAGAGGCAGAAGAGATGATATAGCACTGAAGAGGACGGTTATGCTTTAAAATTTCAGCCATGTCTTTGAGTTTTAAGTGTTCCTTCTTAGCTGCTAACCCGCGAAAGTTTTCCGGTTTATCGTATTCTGATACACCGATGCATACGAGAAGAATACCAACTGCGGCAAGGCCAAGGCATACCTTGCAGGCAGTACCCAGGAATTCAAGATTGTAATCTCCGCCGAATTTGGGGAGAAGGATAGTATTTAAAACAATACTGAGAGCCATGGGGACAACATAGTTAAGTGCAGTTGACCATACGCTGATGGTCGGGCGCTGCTTGGGGTCATTACTGATTAACGGATTGATGGTAAGGGCTGTCATATTAGTGATGGTATAACCAATGACATAGATTATGTAAAATAAAGTGAATCCGATAATACCAAGACCTTTTCCCGGTCCCCAGACAAACATTGCCATGAGAGCCAGGGCTTCGATGATATAACCTGTGATGAGCAGGATACGGATTTTACCAAACCGTGTGTTTACTCTGTCATAGACAAATGCGAGAAGCGGGTCAGTGATACCATCTATAATCCGTGTCCAAGTGAGGATAACACCAACGACTGCTGTGGCAATACCAAATCCAAGACTGGCTGTGTAACTTGCCAGTCCGATGAGGGAGTAGACGCTCATGCCGACAAAGGCGTTACATGCAATCAGGATAATTTGCCAGAGTTTTGCGCGGCGGTATTGTACACCGTCAATTTCACTCTGCGAGAGCTTTTGTTTTTTTGCCATGATAAATAAATCCTCCGTTTTCTTTGTATATATTTGCGTTATGCAAATGATAAGACGTTACTGTTCAATCCGCGCTCAGTAACAATAAGACAAATATAAGGGAAGTTTTATTTGTATGTAGTATAGAAATTCGCTCATATGTACAAAAATTCGTGGAAAGAAAATTGAATGTGGAAAAACCAAACATTACAGTTAAAATCAGAACCATTATATTCTGTGATTCTGCGCGCGGTATTCGCTCGGCGACATACCCACAAGTTTCTGGAAACAGGTGTAAAAGTAACTCCGGTTGCTGAAGGAAAGGTTATCGCTGATCGTTTGAATATTTTCCGTGGTTCCGGACAGGAGCAGCCTGGCCTGATCGATTTTCTCCTTCAAGATGAAATCATTAATGCTTGTGCCCATCTCCTCCTTGAATTTGTGGGAAAAGTAATATTCTGAATACCCGCTGCGTTTGGCCAGCATATGAATTGAAAGAGGCTCTGTTATATGGGATTTGATATAGGCACAGGCATTCTGTATGGGTGCTGAGATATGTGATTCTTCCTTTGATTTACGCACGCGGTAAACATAATCTGCAAGCATGGTTTCGCTTAACTTCTGTATTTCTGACATGGAGTTACATTCCTCTATTCTGGCCGCGTAGAAATCGTTCAGATCATAGGAGATAGAGGGCGCAAGACCGCCGCGGATGCAGGCTCTTGAGCAGAGTGTCAGCAATACAAGGGTATTATTTTTATGGAGACGCAAAGAATCTTTGGAATCTATCTTCATGCCGGAGCTTAAAGACGCGGACTTTGCCAGGGCGTCTTTATAGTTGGGATTACCGTCAGCTATCATTTTGAACAACTGCTCTTCCGCGTACCAGATACCGGCGTGTTCCAGGGAAGAGGTGATGGAATCGTTTTTTTTCGCCGCGGGGACAATGCTTTGATAGGTTACGTCGTTTGTTGATATTCTGGAACCCGTCAGACAGTAGTGGAGCATAACAGCATATTGATTGATAATATTGGTGGGGACTGTGGGAATACGCTCAAACAGTTTAAAAACCATGGAACGAAGCTTTACAGTCAAATCATATTCGTCCAGATGTTTTCTCATAAGCATCTGGGAATCACGGCCGCTGTAAATGGGTCCTATTAAAAAACATTGTTCCAGAAGTGTGCCATGGTAAACAAATCCCACAATCCATAAGAGGTTTCCGGCGGCTTCCACAATGAGAGGAGTCTTTTGACCGGAAGCGATATATTCTTCCACCAGTTTGGAAAGACCGGTGTAGGAGAGAAAATTGCCGGAAAAAATACTTTCGGTCCAGTTTGTATGCGTCATATTCAGATTCTTATCATAGGCCCATATATACAGGTCGTAGTTACAGTTGATCAGTTCCATGAAAAAAGATATTTTATCGGGTGTGTTCATAGAAATCCTCCTCTTGTCTGCGAAGTGGCAGATATTTCATGTTGAAATTCGTTAAAATGTTATGAATTTAATGAAATGGAATGTTTGCTGAAATTATAACACATTTTATTGAATTATTGAACGCATAGGAAAAGGTTTTCTAATAAAATATATACTATAAAATTATGGAGGAATAAAAGTATGAACAGCAAAAGAACGGTTTTAACGGCAGATGGAAAACCATTTATAGCCATTGCAGGGGAAGTACATAACTCAAGTTCTTCGTCAGCAGAATATATGGAAAGTGTTTGGAAACGGGCGGAGGAGCTGGGACTCAATACACTTTTACTGCCTGTGACCTGGGAGCTGACGGAACCTGTGGAGGGGCAGTTTTCTTTTGAACTGGTGGATACTTTAATTGAACAGGCGCGGAGTTTTCAGATGAAAATTATTTTTCTGTGGTTCGGCACATGGAAAAATGCCCAGTGTATGTATGCTCCGGAATGGGTGAAAAAGGACATGAAACGTTTCCCCAGAGCCCAGGTGGAAAAGGGGAAAAATAAAACAAGGCTTTCCATGTTTTACGGGATGGAATATACCACACTATCATATCTCGGAGAGGAGACAAATCGTGCAGATGCCAAAGCATTTGCAAAATTTATGAAGCATCTGAAAGAGGTGGACAGTCAGGAGCATACCGTCATCGCTGTGCAGGTGGAAAATGAGACAGGCCTGCAGGGAGCGGCCAGAGAACATTCCGACCAGGCAGACTTCCTGTTTGAGCAGCCTGTGCCGGAAGCGTTTGTTTCTTATATGAAGTCTCATACAGAATCTATGGAAGCGGGTATCAAAGAAGCCGTACAAAAAGGAAAGGACAGCGGAAGCTGGAAGGATGTATTTGGAGACTATGCCGAAGAGGTATTCAGCGCATATTATATTGCCGGTTATGTGGGAAAGGTTGCAGCCGCAGGGCGTGCAGAGTATGATTTGCCGATGGTTGTGAACTGCTGGCTTGATAAAGGGGGAGAGGCCGGGCAATACCCCACCGGCGGGCCAATCGCAAAGGTGATGGAGGTGTGGAAATACGCCGCTCCGGCTATTGATGTGTTTGCGCCGGATATCTATGTACCTTATTTTTGTGACATTTGCGACACTTATACCAAACTTGGAAATCCGTTATTTATTCCGGAAACAGCAGTGCACTCCCATGCGGCACCCCGCCTGGTTTACAGTATAGGACACTATCATGCCGCCTGTTTTGCGCCTTTTGGTTTTGAAGATATGGGACAGCCTTTTGATGATATTACAGCATATCTGTTTGGTGTGGATGTGACAGACCCATTACTGCAGATTCCCCAGGATATATCAGAATACGCATGGTGCGCAAAAACCCTGAACAGCATGATGCCATTGTTGACAGATAAATATGGAAGTGATGAGCTGCAGGCTGTATGCTCAGAAACTATGGATATGACTTTGGCTGAACCGAACGGCGGATTTGCGGATATGGGGAATATGGCAGGAGAAACCATGATGTTTGATGATTTCGGATTCCAGGTCATAATGAATATTCCGCTGGTGAAGCGTAAAGATGGCGTGTGTCTGATCCTGAGAGAAAGCAGGGATACGTATTATATATTGGCGAATGGGTGCATGATTACAGCCTTTTCGGCAAATCCTGAGAAAACCTTTTATGACATCATTTCATTAGAAGAAGGGGAATTCGTGGATGGACGCTGGAAAGCGGGAAGAAGGCTTAACGGAGACGAAGCATCCAGGTTGTGCTTTAACAACTATGAATTGTTAAAACTGAAGGTATTTCAATACCAGTAAGATAGCAAAGGGGAATGGAGTGTGAATGACAAAACATTAAAGAGTCAGGAACTGTTTGAACATAAGCCGGTCTGGACAGCCGTTTTTTCTATGGCGGTGCCGTCTTGTATTACTATTCTGGTGATGTTTTTTTACAATATGGCTGACATGTTCTTTATCGGCCAGTTGGGAGATACGGCACAGGTGGCTGCAGTATCGGTTGTGAGTCCGGTATTTTCCCTGGCTGCTGCTGCGGCCACTATGCTTGGAATCGGCGGTTGTTCAGTGATCGCAAAAGCGGCGGGGACAGGAGAAATTGAGGATGCCAGGACGTATGGCAGTCTTTGCTTTTACACAGCGGCAGTATTTGGAGTTATCTGCACCATTGTCATGCTGATCGCTTCCAATTTTGTTCTGGGGCTGCTGGGAGCGAATGCAGAGATTTTCGTGTATGCGAAGGATTATATGCGGATTCTGGCACTGGGGGCGCCGATGATGCTTTTATCCACGACCCTGGGGGCTTTACTCCGGGCTGACGGTGCGATCAAAGAAGGTCTGCTTGGAAATATGACGGGTACAATACTCAATATTATATTGGACCCCGTATTTATACTGGTTTTTGGATGGGGGGTAAAAGGAGCTGCGGCCGCGACACTTCTTGGAAATGCTGTCAGCACCATTTATTATGTGATTTATATCCGAAAAAAAGGTCAGATCCTGAGTCTGAAACCATCTTATGCCATTCGGAAACCGAAATCTTTACTGCATATTATTGCAGTTGGAATGCCAAACGGAATTTCCAGTATTTTGAGCGGATTTGCTGCTACTTTTTCCAATAATCTTCTGGTTCTGTACGGTACCAATGCAGTTGCGGCTATGGCGGCAGCCGGCAAGGCTACTATGATCATATCCATGATCCAGATGGGGATATGTATGGGAGTGCAGCCCATGCTGGCATATAATTACGGAGCGCGCAATGTATCCAGGCTGAAAGAAATTTTAAAAGCTCTGAGCCTTTTGACGGTTGTCATTGGATTGGCAGCAGCAGCCGGATGTATTTTTGCCAGAGATACTTTGATAGGGATGTTCTTAAAGGATGCTGCCGCAGCAGGGATGGGGAAACAGTTAGTGGTATACCTTGTGCTGGCAAGTCCTGTTATCGGATTTTATTATCTGGGCACAAATTTTCTGCAGGCAGCCGGAAATGCAGTGACAGCAACAATTGTTTCCCTTCTCAGACAGGGAGTGCTGTTAATACCGTTTTTATTTCTCATGAATCATTTGATGGGATTTTTAGGAATTGCGCTGGCACATACATTGGCAGACGGTATAGCTACGATTGTGGCAGTCATTGCCATGTACAAACAATACAAAGTATTGCGCCATACGCTGTAATGAGATCCTGTCATTGAGTTTTTTGAAAAGGTACAGTTAAATTAGATAGTCTTTCAGGATTTCGTAATCGTTTTTATCTTCACAGCGTATCTCTCCGCCATAGAGGAGTGCCGGCTGATGCTGGAGGGAGACAAAAATCAACTGGCATAAGGTGCTTTGCATTGCCAGGATGTCTCCTTCTGAAGTTTCAAAGGTGACTTTGGAGCGGCATTCTTTTACTTTGTTCAAAAAATCTTCCAGACTGCAGTTTTCTTTTAAATGCATGATATCATTCCGCCTTTCGTTTTGGAGGTAGCGAGGTCAAAAAATTCTTACGGCAGAAACTTTTGACCTGACAGTTTTTTATTATAATAGCATAATAGAGAAATTTTAGATGTTTAAATATTTTGCAAAAAGATAGGAATTTCGTTATGACTTTCGATAACGTGAAAACAGGAACTTTTTAGTGAAAAAAGAGACACATGAGAGATGGATTTATTTTATACTGGTAAAAACAGTGAGGAGACGACCTGAAAGAAAGAGGATAGAATAGAAATGGCAAAAAAAGCAGTACAGCAGATCATGCTTGGAACGGTTACAAAAAATGAAAAACAGGCGCAGGAGACGCTAAAGCAGATAAAGGCGGCAGGTTATGATGGGATAGAATTGAATGGTTTTATGATACGCCCGTCTTCATTTCTGGTCCGGGTAATGACAAAAGCAGCCGGTATGCCGGTTGGAAAAGGCGGACAATTTGACTGGAAAAAGTTACTGGACCAGGCGGGTCTTAGCTGTGTAAGTCTTCATGAAGACCTGGGAACCATTCAGAGAGAACCGGAGACTGTGATTGCAGAAGCAGAGAAATTCGGAACAGATAAAATCGTGATTACGGGAATGTATCGTTTTGATTATTCAGATAAAGATGCTGTCAGGAAACTGTCAGATGACTTGAACCGTTCAGGAAAAGTGCTTAAGGATTCTGGCATTCAGCTCTTATATCATAATCACAACAGTGAATTCCGAAAAGTGGAGCCGGGGAAAACGGCATATGATATGATAATAGAAGAAACGAATCCAGAATATGTGAATTTTGAACTGGATTCTTACTGGCCTACGGAAGCGGGTGTATCGGCCATAACTCTTATGAAAAAGCTGGGAGAGCGGATGAAACTCTATCATATCAATGACCGGGGAACAAAAGTAAGCGGCCCGTCTATGACACCAATCCTGAAATCTGACAGTATGGAGCTGGGATACGGCAATATGAATCTGGAAGAATTGGTGCGGCAGGCCCTTGACGTGGATGTGGAGGCAATCATTCTGGAGAGCCACAAGAACTGGGCAGACAAATCACCGGTAAGATCACTGCAGCTCAGTGCAAAATTTTTGAAACAACATATGGTATAACAGAAAAAGGAGGCAGGTTATGGGAAAATTTGAAAAGGGATTCCTGATTGGCGCTGCAACAGCAGCACATCAGGTAGAAGGCAATAATAAAAACAGTGATTACTGGGCCATGGAACATATGAAATATACTTCTTTTGCAGAGCCGTCAATGGATGCAGTTGATCATTACAACCGCTATGAAGAGGATATTAAAATGATGGCAGAGGCAGGGTTAAATGCTTATCGCTTTTCCATTGAATGGGCAAGAATTGAACCGGTAAAAGGCGAGTTTGATGAGAAGGAAATCGAGCATTACCGCAAAGTATTGGAGTGCTGCAGGAATTATGGAATCGAGCCGGTTGTCACAATGCTGCATTTTACATCACCTAAATGGCTGATAGAAGAGGGTGGTTGGGAGAATGAAGAAACCATCGGGTTATTTGCGAATTACTGTAAGTATGTGGTGGAAAAATTAGGCTCATATATGCATTACATCTGTACCATCAATGAGGCAAATATGGGACTTCAGATTGCCGCCATTTCCGCAAGATATAAAGCACAGATGATGGAGAAAATGAAACAGGGAGCAGGAGCCGATGCGGATAAAGAGGCGGCAAAAGGCACAGAGGGAACCGTGCAGGTTGGCCTGAATATGCAGAAGATGATGGAGAATATGGAGAACCAGGCCCGGGAAAATATGGAGGTGTTCGGTGTAACCACACCCCAGGTATTTGTAAGCGGCAGGACACCCAAAGGCGATATTCTGGTTATGAAAGCCCACCAGGCTGCAAAGAAAGCCATCAAAGAGGTAAATGCCAATCTTCAGGTGGGACTTACGCTTTCCCTTCATGATATCCAGGCAAAAGAAGGAGGAGAAAAACGGGCAGAAGAGGAATGGGACGAAGAATTTTTACATTATCTGCCCTACATAAAAGAGGATGATTTCTTTGGACTTCAGAATTATACACGGTCTGTGATGGATGCGGATGGGATTTGTGCGGTGCCCCAGGGTGCAGAACTGACACAGATGGATTATGAAATTTATCCCCAGGCGCTGGAAGCCTGTATCAGGAAAGTATATAAGGAATTGAATATGCCTGTTATAGTGACGGAAAACGGCATTGCAGTTGCGGATGATACCGTGCGTGTGGACTTTATCAATAAGGCAACAGATGGTGTGGCAAATTGTATCGCAGACGGTATTCCGGTGAAAGGGTATCTGTACTGGTCATTGATGGATAATTTTGAGTGGCAGAAAGGGTATTCCATGACATTTGGGTTAATTGCCGTTGACAGAAGCACACAGAAGAGAACCGCAAAACCAAGTCTGAAACATTTGGGCGGACTTATTGAGAGGAGTTAATAGATGAAGTATTATTGTAATCCTGTTAATGTACCGTATCGGTATCAGTTTAATATGGATCCGCGTTCTAATGGAAAGCTGCAGATTGACAGAGAGGGGGCTGACCCTTCTATGATCCAGTTTCAGGGAAAGTATTATATTTTTGCCTCTATGAATCTGAGTGTCTGGGTATCGGAGGATATGGTAAACTGGGAGTCATATTCTCTTCCAAAGAATCTTCCCCTTTATGATTATGCGCCGGATGTAAGGGTATGCGGTGATTATGTGTATTTCAGCGCATCGAAGAAGGGAGAAAACTGTAATTATTACCGGACCAGAGATATTATCAGGGGTCCCTATGAGGAGATTGCAGGTACCTTTGATTTTTGGGACCCGAATTTGTTTTTTGATGAGGATGGGAAAATTTATTTTTATTGGGGGTGTTCTAATATCACTCCTGTATGGGGTGTGGAATTGGAGCCGGAGACTATGCTCCCTAAGACAGAGAGGAAAGTGGTGATTGAGGGCAATCCCTATGAGAGAGGATACGAACGGATGGGGGTTGATCATTGTGAGTTTCCCCGCAGTGAGGAAGAGGTGGAGATGATGTTTCAGGGCTTCCTGAAGCAGAGCAATATGACAGAAGAACAGCTTCCGAAAGTGTATGCACCGCAGATCCGGGGGATGTTTACAAGGCGGCCTTTTATAGAGGGGCCGTGGATGGATAAGTTTGGCGGAAAATATTATCTTCAGTATGCATGCCCGGGAGCACAGTATAATACTTATGCAGACGGCGTGTATGTGTCGGATTCACCTCTTGGTCCGTTTTCATTGGCGGCAAACAATCCATTTTCCTATCATCCGGGCGGTTTCATGCCGGGGGCCGGTCATGGGTCAACCATGTGGGACAGGGAGGAAAATCTCTGGCATACCTCTACCATGAGAATCAGTGTGAACCACCAGTTTGAACGCCGTATTGGAATCTGGCCGGCAGGATTTGACCAGGATGGAGAGCTGTTCTGCAATCAGAATTATGGGGATTGGCCCATAGCAGTGGAAGAGGGAAAAATAAACCCCTGGAATGAACCGAAATGGTATCTTTTAAGCTATGCAAAACCTGCAAAGGCGTCTTCTGCAGCGAAGGGCAAGGATGCAGATAAAGCGGTAAACGAAGACTCACAAAACTGGTGGAGAGCCGCAGGCAGTGAACCCGGGGAATGGATAGAAGTTGATTTGGAGAAAGCAATGGATGTAAGGGCAGTTCAGATTAACTTTGCAGATGATGCTCTTCCTATTGAGTCGCCGGGAGAGATTAAGGGCACAGCCACACAGCCCCGGTATATCGAGGAAAGAAATCTGCGGACAAGATGGAAACTGGAAGGCTCGCTGGATGGAAAAGAGTATTTCGTTATAGAGGACAAATCAGAGGCCGTGACAGATCTGCCTCATGATTTTATCGTGCGTGAAAATGGCCTTCAGATTCGTTATGTGCGGCTTACCGTGATTGAGATTCCATATGGGGTGGAACCCTGCATTTCCGGGCTGCGTATCTTCGGAATAGGAACGGGAGAAAAACCGGATGTGCCTGTATTTGAGGCAGGCAGAAGTGAGGATGAATTAGATTTACTGGTGGCTGTAGAAGGGAAGAAAGATGCTACAGGTTATAATATCTGCTGGGGTCATGAGGAAGAAAAACTTTATCACAGTTACCAGATTTACCGCAGCGTCAGGGATGTGGAAACGGGCAGTGAAGGAAGGATTGACAAGAGGATCGGGGCGCTGGTGAAAGGGCAGGATTATTTTGTCCGTGTAGACGCATACAATGAAAACGGAATCACAAAGGGAAAGGTTACAAAGCTATGAAAGCAGTTAATCTGAAAACAGAGCACATGGAAAATCCTTTAGGTATTGATGTCGCAAAGCCTTATCTGTCATGGACATGTCAGGGAGGAAAGAGACAAAGTGCCTATGAAATTGAAGCAATAAGCGGCAAAAGCACTGTCTGGAAGAGTGGTAAAGTCTATACAAACCAGATGCACGCCATATACGGAAGTGTTCCAAAAAGCAGACAGAACGTAATCTGGAAGGTACGCCTCTGGGATGAAAAAGAAGAAGCCGGAGAGTGGAGCGAACCGGCAGTGTTTGAGATGGGACTGCTGGAGGAATCGGATTTTCATGCAAAATGGATAAACCCGGAACTGGAATGTGACCCGGCAGTGCACAAACCGGCAAGTTATTTAAGAACATCTTTTGAGGCGGATCAAGTGTCGGATGCAAGACTTTATATTACCTGTCATGGCCTTTATGAGGCATATTTAAATGGAGAAAGAGTGGGCAGTTTTGTTCTGGCGCCAGGGACAAGCTCCTACGATAAATCCCTGGCTTATCAAACATATGATGTGACACCACTTATAAAAAAGGGAAAGAATGAGGTCATGGTTATCCTGGGGGATGGCTGGTACCGAAGCTGTTCCGGTGTGGATGGAGACCGTAATTTATACGGGGAAGATGTGGCGCTGTATTTCCAACTGGAGGCAGAGGGTCAGGTGATCTGTATCTCAAATGAGAACTGGACAGCCTCCCAGAATGGCCCCCTCCGGGAAAATGATATGCAGCAGGGCGAGACTTATGATGCGATGCTGGAAGAAATAACGGAGTTTCATCCGGTTAAGACGGAAGCGTTTGGCCTGAAAAATCTTGTGTGCTCCAACAGTCTTCCAATTGCAGAACGAGAACGGTTTGAAGGGAAAATCATACAGACGCCAAATGGTGAAACCGTAATTGATTATGGACAAAATCTGGCCGGATATGTGGAATTTACGGTTTGGGCCCACGAAGGAGACAAGATTGTCCTGACCCATGGGGAAACGCTGGATGAAAACGGCAATTTTACAGCAGAAAATTTCCAGGACCGCAAGCGTCACAAAGAGGGCGGAACAGAGCAGAGGGTGACATATATCTGCAAAGAGGGAGAAAATCATTATAAATCCCGCTTTACTATCTGGGGATTCCGGTATGCAAAAGTTGAGACAGAGATAGATCTGGCAGAGGCCAGATTTACTTCCATCGCAGTTTATTCGGATATGGAGCAGACGGGGACATTTGAATGCTCTGATATCTATGTGAATCAATTGGTGCAGAACAGCATCTGGAGCCAAAAATCCAATTTCTGTGATGTGCCCACAGACTGCCCTACAAGAGAACGTGCAGCGTGGACAGGAGATATGGGAGTATTTGCGGAAACCGGCTTATTTCTGGAAGACTGTTATCCGGTGATTCGCAAATGGCTTGGGGAATGCCGTCTGAATCAGTATGAGGACGGAAAAGTCGCCAATATTGCGCCGAAAAACAATAAACCAAGTTTCTTTTCCGGAATGCTTGCAGGTTCTGTTGGCTGGGGAGATGCTTCTATTATCGTTCCTTATGTGATGTATAAGTGGACGGGTGATATCCGCATACTGGAAGAAAATTATGAGATGATGCAGAAATGGTATCAGTTCCTGGAAAACAGAGCAAAACAAAAACCGTTGAATCCTATTAAACGATTAAAAAAGAATCCATATAGAAATTATACCATCGAGACGGGTGTAGACTATGGGGAATGGTGCGAGCCGGATGTGGAGAGTACCATGGCCATGCGTACACCTCAGGAAAAAGTTTCAACTGCCTATTTTGCATATTCAGGAAAACTTCTTTCTGAAATCGCCGGGATACTGGGGAAAAATGTGGATGAAGAGAATTACCGCCAAATTGCTGAAAATGCAAAGAAAGCGTTCCGCTACATTGCCACAGAAGACGGAAAAATCAACTCCGTCAGACAGGCAGAATATGTACGCGCTATCGCATTTGATTTATTGAACCAGGAAGAAAAGGCTCAGGCGGCAGCAGAGCTTGATCAATTGGTTATCAATGATGGTTATCATCTGAACACAGGATTCTTATCCACACCTTCTCTCTGCCCCATTTTGGCGGAGTATGGATATCTGGAGACTGCATATAAGCTTCTGCTGCAGGACACCATGCCCAGCTGGCTGTATGCGGTCAAAAAGGGCGCAACAACAATCTGGGAGACCTGGGATGGAATTGATGAAAACGGGAAACCAAAAGCTTCTTTGAATCATTATTCCTATGGAGCAGTCTGCGGCTGGCTGTTCCAGGGGGTGTGCGGGATTCATTTGGAAGGAAACAAAATCACAATCAGACCAATGCCCTATAGACTGCTACAATATGCAAAAGCCTCATACCGATCACCGGTGGGAGAGATTGCAAGCGGATGGAAATATGAGGGGGACAAGCTGATCTTTGATGTAGAGATTCCTCCAAATACAGAGGCAGAGGTGATCTTGCCGGATGAAAGCACACGGATACTGGAACCAGGAAAACATAAGTTCAGTGTGAAGGCGTGAAAGATTTTACAGCCAGTGAAATAATGTTTGGATAGTTAGCGGTGTGAAAATTATGCCGGGGATTTCTGCTGGGAATAACTCAGTTATCGGTTCTGGTAGCATTGTGACAAAAAGTATTCCGGATAATAATAGAAAACGAAAAGGAGGGGCTGTCGGGAAATAGATAGCCTAAAACAGGGGAGGATGTGACCGTCATCGGTCACATCCTCCCCTTGAACTATACCATCTTGCAGGTTCTGAGAACTGGAGCTATTGACTATCACTCCATTGTAATGTCTGCTTCAGCAGATATGTCAGTTTAGGAAGCATATTCCCTCGGTGAAACCCCGTAATACTCCCGGAACGTTTTATAAAAATTACTGCTGTTACTGTATCCCAGCATCAGTGCAATTTCGCTGATTGTTAAATCCGTCCCACGTAAAAGAATCACCGCCCGTTCCATGCGCTGTGAAAGTAATATTTCAGAGAAAGACTTTCCCACCTCCCGGCGCAACAGGGTGGAAATGTAATTTGGATGATAGGAAAACTGCGCCGCGATGTCTTTCAGAGTTACCCTGTCCGAATGTTCACTCATGTACTGAACAATCCGGTCGGACAGATTGTCGGTGACTGGTTTTTGGCTGGCAGCGGCATACTGCCGGCATGGACAATGAGCGGACCGATGGACCGTGACCTGATCTTTAATGAGCAGTTGGAGCGCTGCGGAGTCAGCTATTTTGATTTCTATCTGCTGCATAGCCTGGAAGATGGAAATAATTATGATACATATGTAAAATATGACTGCTTTCGTTGGGGAATGCAAAAAAAGGAAGAGGGGAAGATCAGGCATTTTGGTTTTTCCTTTCATGGCACTCCGGAATTGCTGGAACAGGTGCTGAATGAGCACCTTGAGATTGATTTTGTGCAGATTCAGTTAAATTATGCAGATTGGAATAATCAGGTGGTACATTCGGGGAGACTATATGAAATACTGCATCAGCGTAACATCCCGATCATTGTAATGGAGCCGGTAAAGGGCGGAATGCTGGCAAATCTGCAGCCGGAACTGGAAGAGATGTTAAAAGCCGTTCATCCAGATGCTTCTACGGCTTCCTGGGCGCTGCGTTTTGTGGGGTCGCTGGAGGGCGTGGTGACGATCTTAAGCGGAATGTCCACAGAAGAACAGATGCGGGATAATCTGCAGACTTTCGGTGATTTTCAGCCACTTACAAAAGAGGAGTATCAGGTGATAGAGAAGGTGGTAAAAAAGATGCAGGATATGTCTTTGGTTCCATGTACTTCCTGCCGCTACTGCTGTGACGGATGTCCTTCTAAAATTCTGATTCCGGATATATTTCATGCTTTAAATACTGCAAGATTATATCCAACGGATAACAGGCCAAGAATGTTTTATAATAACCTGACAAGTAATTCATCCGTTAAAGCCAGCGACTGTATTGCATGTGGGCAATGTGAGAGTGTATGCCCGCAGCACCTGCCGATCATTGAGCTGCTGCAGGAGGCGGTATCAAGATTAGAATAAATCAAATGACTCTGCCTGCAAATAAAAAGCCAATAGGCTGGCCATGAGCGATTCTGGGATTTTACCCCATCGGGACACAGGTGACTATGTTCCGATGGGGTAAAATTTTGTAAAGGAGTTTGATTCTGGTCACATAATTGCTATAATAAAAACAGGGAAAAATGCGGGACTGTCTGTATTTACTCGGTAACATACCAAAATGTTGTTTAAACAACTGATTAAACTGCCCCCAATTAGAAAAATGAAGGATCTCCATCTAATTCATCCAGTTTTTCTCAGTGATCACCGCTTCATATCCATGGATTTGGATATGGTCCCCTACATGCAGCTTTCCTTTTTGGGCAAGAATATATCCGATATTGACGTCTTTCATGTAGGAATATACGAGTTTTGAAACCCGTCCTATTTCCTCCCCGCTCAGGTATACCGGTTCCCCGGGGCCGCCGTACTGTTTGGAACGGATATAGATGTCCGGTTCAGGAACCTCAAAGCCAAGCATCTCCCGTGTTGGCCCTTCCTCCCGTATTTCGAGAAGCGCTTCTTTGCCGATAAATTCCTTTTTCCAGTTGATATTTTTATCAAGCCCTGTCTCAAAAGGATTCGTGTGCGCCAGATCCCTCATATAATAATAATTTGCTTCTGTAGGCAGTGTCCATGCCATTACCTGGAATTCTGTCACTTCTTTGCCGCCCAGTTTTTCTGCTGCGGGTTTTATCAGTGCCTCCAGTGCATCGCGATTTTCCGGATGGATATAAATTTCATAGCCGAATTTTTCCCCGCTGAAACCACTTCGGTTAATCAGACAGGGCATTTGGTCTATTTCTGTATCCATATGGGCAAAAAATTTCAGATTGCTGACAGAATCCCTGACAAGACTTTCTACCAGATCCCTGGATTTAGGCCCCTGTACAGCATACATTTCCCATTCATCTGTAATCTCTCTCCACTCTACATTAAAATTTCCCTGGTGAAAATACCACCAGTCATCTGTTTTCGTTGCATAAAGTGTAGATACCCAATACCGTTCTTTATCCATTCTCATGATCACAACATCATCAATGATCTCGCCCTGTTCGTCCAGCATGGTTGTATAGCGGTCCCTTCCGACTGCGAGGGATGTGATATCATTCGGGTACATATAATCCAGAAAAGCAGTCACATCCGGACCTGAAATCTCCAGAAGCTGATGTGTCCAGAAGTACCAGCCAACTGTAGTTCTGACAGCCATATGCTCCGAACGTTTCATATCATCATATTTAAATATATTTTTGTACATCTTTGCTTCCCCCTTTCTACATGAATTTGTCAATTTTTTTTGCGATTTTAATGCGCATCTTTCTCTCCGGAGATTTTTCTTCCCATAAAGACCACTGTGCATTGACCAGGGTTTTCACCATCCCCTGCCACATCCACAGGTGGATTTCCGGCATGTCTTTTGTAGCGGTGATCTCCAGTCCGCTTCTCTCTATGATAAGGACCACTTCGTCTTTATTAAAAGATTCTACATCATATTCACATACCAGAGACTGCAGCAGCATTTCAATCAGGGCGCCCATCACACGGGCGTCTTCACCGAAAGAAGAAGGGACACCGAGCCAGTCCCTGCAGGCTTTGATGGCATAACGCTCGCCAAACATAGCTTTGCCGGCAGCTTCAAGTACGCACTTCAGGATATGATCCGCCTGATGCCTTGTCACATAACCGCGTTTAACGGTCTCAGCAATGGCCGGAAGGATATAAAGGGATGCCCCGGTACTCATATTGATCATTTGATTACTGGAATCCGTCTCATTATTTGTACCGTTTACAAAATGGTAATTGCATTCTTCCCGAAACATCATGGACTCATCTATACAATCCTTCTCCTCCGTATACTTTTTCATGTCATCTGTCACGGCAGGACCAAAACTTTCCCACAGCTTGTGCGGCAAAGCCGGATATTTTTCTCTTGATTCTGCTATGATACGGCAGTGCCGGTCTCCGCAGCCTTTTGCCTCCACCATCATATAATCTATTTCGGGTCCTTTTCTCCTACGTTCTGCAGATGCCTTTGCCTGTCCCTGTAAAGACATGGTAGTAGTCCTGCATAATTCAGAACCGCAGATATCCCAATCACAGACATCGAGTTCCTTCTCCGCACGATATGTACCAAAATCCTGGCATCTGCCGCACATCAGAAGAGCATCGTCACCCTTATCTCCGATCAGTGCCCCCGCATACTGCCCGCACATAAATGGATGGATTCCAAAACCGTCATCATCACCATAATATTTACCTGTTGTGTAAAGTCTTTCAAATGCCTCTTCACACATCATCTGGGCACGCTCTTCATAGTCCGGGACAATGATCCTGAGTGCCTGTATCGTAGCTGCACTCAGTACAGATTCAAACCTACTCGCATAATGAAGCGCCTCCTGATAGGAATAAATCTTATTCCATGGGGAGCGGATTCCATAATAATTCTTAAAATTTGCACCTTCACCGCTGTTTTGCGGAATTCTTTCATCTATTTTTTTACCCATAGCCATTTCCTTTCTGTAAATGTCAGTCAGTCACTTCCGGATATTGTTCAATAGCTGCCTGATATTTTACAATATTGTGGGACATACCGGCATCAGCTACCACGATTTCACCAGTCATGCCGTCAGACATGGGCGTGCTCATGGCATAAGCAACGATGGCAACTGTGTCAACCGGCTGAGTCCCGTCATTTTGCCATACCATCAGTTCATCATAAAACTCGTCCTGTTTTTCTTCGGAAAGTCCGTCCGCACACATGTTTGCAGATGCCCCTGAAGTCACCATACCACCCGGTGCTACTGCATTTACCATGATACCAAACCGCTTTAGTTCTTTGGCAGCCTCGATCGCCAGGGAATTCACACCGCCTTTTGATGCGGTATAATGTGGATATCCTCCGAATACCGGGTATGGAAGCCATGCCGCATTCGAGGAGATCAATGTAATCTTACCCTGAATTTTATGGCTGATCATATATTTGCTCACATGCTTGATCCCAAGGAAGGCGCCGCTGATATTCGTATCCACGACACGGCGGAACTCTTCTGCCGGAAGGTCGTAAATATGTGCATAGCTCCATACAGCTGCACTATTTACATAAATATCAATTGATCCAAATGTTTCGTCTGCTGTCCGGACCAGATTCTCCATATCTTCTTCAGCCGCTACGTTTGTCCTGCAGAATATCACACGGTCTGCATCGTATCCTGCCTCTGCCAGAATAGGAATGGTGTAATCTCCTTTTGTTTGAGAACTGCCGGCGATCACTACATTTGCTCCTCCCTGCAGAAGTCTCAAAGCAATATTAAAACCAAGACCTGAAGTTGCACCTGTCACTATAGCTACTTTTCCTTTTACGGAGAACATTTCTTCAAGCGGCCTTGCAATCTGAACATAATTTTTCAACATTTCGATATTCGCAGCATTCATATCAAAATCCATTGTAAAAACCCTACCTTTCTGTATGAGATTTTATCTTGCCATAGTTCCCGGGACAGGATTCTATAGAATTCATTATGGTAGATGGAGCCTATTTTTTAAATCCTGTCATTTGACCGTTTTTTTGATGCTATACCCATCATAAATAAGGGTGTCCTGTTGCTTCTTATATTTTTTAATGTATAATAAAAACAGAGAAAGAGGTGATATCTGTGAGGCTGAACGTTAATATGATCTATGAACGTTTGAAAAGAAAATATCCCGTTACCATGTATGGAGGTGAAGGGACGGAGATGGTATTGCAGTATCCGGAGCTTTTTATCGACAATACCATGCACCTTTATTCCGGCCACGTCTATCTGGCCACGGTGGAGCATCTCCCTCAAAGGCCGGTGATCGAAAAAGATGTTATTTTGATCTGCATTGGTGAAAATGTACGACTGTCCTATTATAAGGAACATGCTTCTGTACTTCTGATCAAAAAAAAGGTGGATTTTTTCCAGGTATATAAGTCTGTTCAGAATATTTATGAGTTGTTTTATGAATGGGAAAGTCGTTTGCTGGCACTTTTTATGGGATCATCAGATATTCAGGATGTTCTGGAGTGTTCTTACCCTGTCTTTGAATGCCCTATGTATGTCCTGGACGATTCTTTTCAATTTGCAGCATCCGTCTGTCCGACTAAGAACAGCAGACAAAACCTGGAAAATCAGACCAAAGAAACGTTGGAGTTTCAATTGTTTCTTGATTTTCTGAAAGAGAATGAGCCGGATATGGACAGCCATGGTGCCTTTCTGCTCAAATTCGATGCCGGAAATTTTCTTTGTGTCAATCTTTTTAACGCGAATGACCATTACATAGGCTGTCTTTATATTGACCAGAGTGATCACACTTATATAAATGGAGAAGACTGGCTTGCGGAATATCTTGCAAACATTATTCAGCGCGTAGCGGAAGCTGCGCCATCCCTTCTGCAGAATGAACACAGTTCGCTCAGAGAAATCCTGCAGCTTATAATGAATGAAATGCCCCTCAGTCAAAATCAGCGGATCCTTCTGAAATACTTCAATCATAAACGGAAGTATGTCAGTATTTCTATCCACAGTCTGAAGCATTTTTCGTCCCTTCCGGTGCGTTATATCTGTTCGGCGCTGGAGTCGGAACTTCCTGAAAGTATCTTGTTCGAGCAGGACAATACTATCTTTGGACTGATTCCTTTGGATATCTTTTCCATAGAAGATTCTGCCTCAAAAGAGCTGGATAGGATCATATCTCCTCTCATTTTGGAGATGCATCTGTGTGCAGGACAGAGCAATCCCTTCACGGATCTGTATATGTTGCGCACCTACTATTTACAGGCTGAGGCGGCCATTGAAAATGGAAGGCTTTATAAACCGGAACAAAATCTGTACTGTTTTTCTGAATTTACACTGCATGAGATGATTGCAAATTCGCTTGGCGGATTTCCAATCGAAGTATATTTTCCTCAGGGATTTGACAGTCTGCTGACACATGATTCCAACGGAGGCGTTTCTTATCTGGAGACACTGTCCGCCTTCCTGGAAGAGAACATGTCCTACGCAGCCACCGCTCGGAGGCTGTATATCCATCGTAGTACGCTGATCGAAAGGATTGGACGTATCGAAAGTGAGCTTTCTCTGAATTTGAACAACTCGGATCACAGGCTTCTGCTGCAGATCCTCTTAAAAGCACTCTGTCTTGAAAAATGGCTGGAAAAACAGCCTGTGTAATGACGTGAAAAGGGCATTTATTTCGTACCTTGCACAAAATAAATGCCCTTTTTTGCTGATCTACCTCGAACAGGCTTTCAGATCTGCATCAATTTCATCAGAATGCTTGGCTGTTTCCGCAGACTCCGGATAGCTGAGCAGTTTACGGTAGGTAAGCGCACCGACAAGTTTCATGCGGGGGTCCTTTGATGAACCCGGCGCCCATTTTTCCATTACTGCCTTTCCCTCTTCTGATCTCATAATATCCCTGATTTTTGAATCCAATGAAAGTGCCATAATATACCTCCTGAATAATATTTTTAAATTCTGTCCCAAGAACTTATTGGTATTATTATATCTGGAAACAGCTTCCGTTGAAACCCGACGAAAAACAGTTTTTTACTGCCTTAAAGCATCTCTTTTGTAGGGGAAAACGCCCAATATGACCATCACCCTGACAGCAGGCGGCCTGGCCGGATATGGTACTGTGTGGGGACTGCAAAAATTTGCGGGGCTGCGTATAGCACTTTCAGTTCCCGGCTATGGAGTACGGGTGATAAGAATGGATTTAATGAAGCAGAAATCCCCAATCAAAGCTACGGCTTCATTGGGGATTCTTTTATCGTTTTATCTTTGCACGCGGCCGCTTGCGTTGCCGCCTGCCAGAGAAGTGACTTCATCCACAGTGACCAGGTTAAAGTCATGCTCGATGGTATGTTTCATACAAGAGGCAGCCACCGCGTATTCTACGGCATCCTGAGAGGAGTACCCGGAGATCAGAGCGTAGATCAGCCCTCCGCCAAAGCTGTCACCGCCGCCGACGCGGTCTACGATATGGATAAATATTATACAGACGCTTCCACCCACTGTACTAACAGAGAAGTTGGGGCAAGATGCGGTTTTGTAGTGACCATGCGAGTAGGAGTTCCGGTTCCGGAATTTGAGGCACCCGACCGTTTTGAACTGCTTCGTTTGATTGATGCCAGCCCTAAGCCGGTCACACTGGTCATCCAGGTAGATGAACCGGAAGCAATGCACCTTTCAGACAGTAATTTTGGCGGACAGTATGGCCGTGTATGCAACATATGCGGAGTACAAAACGTTATCTGTGATGGGGCAGTCCGTGACGTGGAAGAATTGGAAGGATATGGAATTTAGCTTATGATCCCAGGGACCGTAGCATCAACTGCTCCCTCTATGATCTATGAATTGAATGGAAAAGTGGAAGTGGCCGGAATGGAAGTTGAGCCGGGTGAGTTGGTACATATGGACCGGGATGGCGCGGTAAAATTCAAAGCAGAAATGCTGGAAGAGCTTCTGGAAATTTGCAGAGCTGAGAAGTGGGCGGAAGACGAGACAAACAAAGTGATCGAAATGGCAGAGACAGTAGACGAATGTATCCATGCGTATGAGATTTGCCATTTAAGATGTAATCCTCAGAAAGAGGAAGATTAAAGAGAGGTTTTTCCTATGAAGCATGAGCTATATGCCTATACAAAAAAGAGCGATTTCCTGGCAGATGCAGCGCGGCTGAGACGGGGCCTGCTTTTTCTGGAAGATCGTTCCGTATTAAACAGGACGCTTGAGGTAAATGGAAAAACAATCCCTAACCGTCTGCTGGCACAGCCCATTGAGGGCGGGGATGCTCTGGTATCAGGAGCTCCCAGTGAGCGTACCGTAAAACGTTACTGTGAGCTTGCTGCAGGCGGAAGCGGTGTGATCTGGATGGAATCCATATCTGTCAATCAGGAAGGCAAATCCGTACCGCGTCAGATGTAGATGCGTCAGGAAACTGAAGATGCATTTTCCAAACTGGTCTCCAAAATCCATGAAACAAAGAAAGATACCTTTGTTATAGCCCAGCTGACGCATTCCGGGAGAAACAGTATCCGGATGGAAAAAAACTGCAGATCTGGATGAGCTGCTGGCAGAATCCGATGTCATTGCTCTTCACTGTCCCCTGTTTCCCACAACAGAGGGAATCATCAATCAGGTTAATATTGCGAAAATGAAGGACGGTGTGATCATCCTGAATAATTCCAGAGGACCGCTTGTTGTGGAGCAGGATCTGGCAGACGCGCTGAATTCCGGGAAGGTTGCGGCGGCAGGGCTGGATGTAGTATCCACAGAGCCGATCAAAGGGGATAATCCATTATTAAAAGCAAAGAACTGCTTTATCACGCCGCACATTTCATGGGCGCCAAAAGAATCAAGAAAACGTCTTTTAGACATTGCTGTTCATAATCTGAAAGCATTTGCAGAGGGAAATACTGTAAATGTGGTTAATAAGTAAATAGATATTCATCCGATAAAAGTGTTGGAGGGCTGCGTAATGATTGCTGCGCAGCCTTTCTTTTGCTTTGGGGTGTTGAATAGCGGATACATTATCATAATTTGTTTTTAAGGTGTTACGGCAATATAATCCGTGAAGGCACAGGGGAATATGCAAATCTCTGCTATAGATGTGTATTATTTATGAGTATCATTCCTGTAGTTATGTAGAAACTCTGATTCTTGAAATGGTAGGTATTGGTGCTGATGATATAAACACATCGTAAGGCGCCTGCAACCATCATTTGCGTAAATTCAAATGAAAAGCAGATTACTTTTTGTGACGGATTTTATAATACGACTGTGGTGGTTATATTGCAACTAAAGGTTTGGTTTTTACATATTTGATCTTTATGAAGATAAACGATAACAGATAATTATATTTTAGGTATGATATCCTAATAAAATGAGAGGTAGATATCCCGATTTTAGTGAAAAATGTTATACTATATTTGGTTTGTGGTAGTTTTTGGCACCCTATAGTTTATGAAATTTTGTAATATGCAGTTTTTAAGGCAAAAGATATGTTTGAAAATAGGGATTGGTTTCAAATATTGTATTGTTTGTTTTGCGATTACAGGTATTTCGTAAATATATGTTGGAAGGACTTCTTTGATGATCAGCTAAAAAAAGCTTTGTATTATTAGTAGATAAGTTCGGGCTTCAAGATGTAGAATTTTGTCGTAATTTATCCCCTGGGCTTTATGTAAGAAAAGTACAGCAGATTGTAAAAATCTGTCTGTGCTTTTTTTATTGGCAGAAAAGTTTTTATGATTCCAGAGCCCCTCCCTCTGATTTGAATTTCAAAAAAATTCAGATCGGAGGAAAGGGTTTTGGAAGATACGTTAAGAATATATTCATTTTATGAAAAACAACAGGATGGAGAAACGAAATACTATGTTTCTTTTAAGGACGGCCAGGGCATATACCAGGAAGCTGAGGTCACTGCAGAGGTTTTTGAAGAGATGCAGAATCTTATGCGGAAAGAACGGAATTACATACGTTCTGATGAGCGGCATCTGGAACAGTTAGAATTATCAGAAGAAATGAAGCACAGACGGGCGGTACATTCTGAGATCAGCATGGAAGAGCAGATATTGTCTAAGCTGCGGATGGAGGAACTTAAGGATGCCATAGATGGACTGCCGTCCATACAGAGAAGAAGATTTCTGCTTCGGTACGAGATGGATATGACGTATGAGCAGATCGCCAGGGTGGAAGGCTGTACAAGCCGTGCCGTACAGCACAGCGTGGACACTGCCAGAAAGAAAATACAAAAAAAATTAAAAAAGTTTGAAAAGTAGGCTTCGTTTTTGGCCTCTCAGTGTGGAAATAGGTAAGAGAGGGAAATCTCTTGCCTATTTTCCTTCAAGTAAAGGGATATTTTAAAGTGTCAGGTTTATAGAAGTGAAAAAATAGGATGTACCTTGAAAATTTAATATTCGTCCATCAATCACATTTCCATTGTCAATCTGTTAAATGTGAGCCGTTCTGAGACCACGCCAGGACTTGCCATTATATTTTAGTGAGAAGCTGTATTTCACTAAATATAGGTAAAGAGCGATAACCGGTATTCGGATATGATCAGGTGCAACCTGATAAGGCCATGACCAGCAATGGTGATAATGATACTCCTGTCCAGTCATAGTCCGAGCGTTAAGAGCGTCCCCGGCAATGAGGACGGCAGCCAGAGAACCTGGCTGGGGCCGAAAGACCCGTGGAGCTGATTCGCAGTCAGCCGATTGATGGATTATATTGAAAGTATGCATTGATAGCTTTAAAGTCAAGAAAAACAAAGCTGTTTCTTCATATTTACATACATATCAAAGGGGGAGATGACAATGGGGCAGATTAGGCGTGGTGATATTTTTTATGCCAATCTGGAGCCTGTAGTTGGTTCGGAACAAGGCGGCGTGAGACCGGTGGTTGTGATCCAAAATAATACAGGGAACCAATTCAGTTCTACAGTTATTGTGGCTGCCATTACAGCCAGAAAAAAAGTGAGAATGCCTACCCATGTGCAGGTTTATGGAATCGCATTGTTAAAACAAGATTCTGTTGTCCTTCTGGAACAAATCCGTACTTTAGATAGAAAACGGTTTTTAAAATATATTGGCAGGATTACACCAATGACACAGAGGAAAATAGACAAAGCACTTGCGATAAGTGTGGGAATTGGCTGCGCATGATGTAAATGTCAAGTATAGAATATTTTAAGCGGTAGATTTTACAAAAGAGGGGTTAAGGGATAAAGTGATGCTAAGCCCCTTAAAGGAGGGGGGATTTCCATGGAAAATTCAATATTTGTGACAGCAGATCAAGTTGCATCTGATTTGGGAGTTTCCAAGCCATATGCATACAAACTGATCAAACAGATGAATGATGAGCTAAGTAAAAAGGGATATCTCACAGTTGCTGGCAGGGTAAGCAGGAAATATTATGAAGAACGATTTTATGGTTTGAAATTGGGATGTTAGGAGGTACTTATGGCAGCCTATAAAGACACAGAAAGAAATACCTGGTATGTTGCATTTTATTATAGGGATTGGAAAGGAGTCAATAGAAAAAAGAAAAAGCGTGGGTTCAGGACAAAGAAAGAGGCACTTGAATGGGAACAAAAATTCAAACAACGACAGGCCCCTTCATTAGATATGCTTTTTTCTGACTTTATAGAGGTGTATGGTGAGGATATGAAACCCAGACTCAAATACAATACCTGGTTAACAAAAGAACATATCATCAAAACAAAATTGATACCTTATTTTGGACAGAAAAAAATGAATGAAATCAAAGCCACGGATATTATCAGATGGCAGAATACACTTATGGAATTTCGTGATGAAAATGGAATAGGATATTCAAAGCCTTATTTGAGAACGATACAGGCACAATTGAGTGCAATATTTAATCATGCTATCCGGTTATATGAATTACAGTCCAATCCTGTTCATAAAGCGGGAGGTATGGGAGGAGAGCGTCAGAAAAAAATCACTGTTTGGACGAAAGAAGAATATATGAAATTTTCTGAAGCAGTATGGGACAAGCCACAATCATTCTATGCATTTGAGATTCTGTATTGGGCAGGCCTGCGTGTAGGTGAATTATTAGCGCTGACGGCCAATGATATTGACTTTGAGCATAAAAGAATCAGTGTCAGCAAGTCATATCAACGTTTGCAGGGTGAAGACTATCTTACAGGACCAAAAACAGTAAGGGGTAATAGAATTGTTGATATCCCGGATTTTTTATGTGAGGAGTTACGTGAATATCTGGGGATGCTTTATGGTTATATGCCGGATCAGAGGATTTTCCAAATTACGAAAAGTTATCTTCATCATGAATTGGAACGTGGTGCGAAGTCGGCGGGGGTAAAGCGTATCAGAGTCCATGATCTGAGACATTCACATGTGTCAATGTTGATTGACATGGGTTTTACACCTGTTGCAATTGCAGAGAGAATGGGACATGAGAATATTGATATTACTATGCATTACGCTCATATGTTCCCAACAGCTCAGAAGGAAATGGCTGCAAAATTAAATCAGGAGAAGGTTGGATAAAATGTATAAGATACAGAAGAAAAAAGCAGTTAAGAAAAAGAAGAATGAACATAACCGCAAACGGGATATAATAGTCAACTTTCGGATGTCTCCAATGGAAAGGGCAGAGCTGGACGAAAGAGTGAGATTAAGCGGCAGAAAAAAACAGGATTATATGATACAAAGCAGTCTGTATCAGAAACTGGTAGTGGTCGGTGATCAACGAATGTTTCTAAGCCTTCAGGAGAGTTTGACAGAAATTGAAAAAGAGTTAAAAAGGGTAGTTTCTGCAGATTCCGTGGATATGGAAAAGATTGCTGCACTTAGGACGGTGGCTGAGATTATTCATGGGCTTTGTGTGTAGGTTGATTAGTAAGTGGATGAATAGATATTATTTGGATATTGATAATCATGAAGTGGCTTTATTGTTATAAGTGAATATGAGGTTTGGATTGGCAATTTTAAAAAGAAAACATAGCAGATACAGCCCTCTGTAAAATGCTTGTAAACTGCAAAAATGAGGAAAATTCGGGGGAATTTGATGGTATTTCATTGACTTTTTGCATATAATATTTTATACTAAAGACAAGAAAAGAATCACTAATTTTTGTGATAAAACGTAATATACAGGCTCACTAGCTGAGGGAATCGTAATGGCCGATCCGGGCACTCCCCTGTTAAAAAAATAATCGTGAACGATAGCCATTAGCAAAAGCTCCTGTTAAGGGGCTTTTGTTCATTACAGGAGAAAAAATGAATATAACTGACATACAAAGGTGTGCCCGCTATTATCAGAAGAACTATTTGGAGACATTTTACATAGTAAGCACATATCATGGAAAAAGTTTCATTTTAATCGGAGAGAAAGAAAATTTTCCACATTTAATGGGAATCTCGAAGTCAACGTATCGTTCTAATGGATACCGCTCACCTAATACTTTATATCGCGATATTATAGGAGGGCATGCTATTTCAACAAGAATTATTCCAAACAATATTTCCAGTACTTCAAAAATGTATCGGAAAGTAGAAAATTTTGAACATTCAACAGACATATTTTGGAATAACAGAGGCCCTTTAGCCATTAATTATAATGATACATTGAGTAGTAAGAGATTGAGTAATGTCGATATTTTGCTGTCGGATTTTAATTCAGGGTATATGCTTGGGTGGATATGCAATAAGAGCATACCTGTTAATGCAGAAATTCATCTGACAAAATATTGTATATCAAGTTGGATGGATGAGAGTACAGGTACTCAGCAGAAAAAGGAAAAATATATGCCCTCTCAGGATATAGATTTGATTAGACATGTTTTTGCATTTGATAAAAACTCAGATTTGATTAGGCAGAAAGAATATAAATATTCTACCAAAGATAAAAAAGAAATATTGAAAATTATTGAACGTAATAATAGTAATCTACTGGTAGACAAAAATAATGAGCGTTTTTACAAAAGTATTGCACAGGATGAAGGTATTCATTGCAAAATCAATGGAGTTCAATATTAAAAAATATAGTGCTTATATAAATTGTTTCTGTCGAAGAAGAAAAAATGGATAATAGGTGCATGGTACTATTTTGGTACTAAACCGGTTTAAGAAGTAATATAACATAGAAAAATCATATAATATGAATATCAAAACAAAAGGAAAATTGCTGAAATACCTCGATTGCAGATTTCCTTTGAGGAGTTTGAATAGTTGACGCTGGGCTACAAAGCCCGTAACCACGGGGCTTTGCGGCTTTGGGTGTTTGAAATTGCATTATCATTGCATTTTTATATTTCTTTGTGATACATTGCAGTATGCTGATTACTGGTATAATTAGCAATACTTTGAGAAGCTGACTGGTAGCTGAGAACCCCGGTCAGCTTCTTTGCAATCTCAATATTGGTGTTTGGATACAGATGACCATAAGTTCCTAGTGTCGTCTGTATTTTTTCATGTCCAAGACGCTCTTTAATCAGCAGTGGATTTTCGCCCATGCTGATAAGCAGGGAAGCATGCGAATGTCTCAGGGCATGAATTTTGATTCTGTGGACACCAGCTAAATTTGCCAATTTCTCTAATGCTCTTGGAAGCGTTGTTTTGCTGGTGGGTGTACTGTTATAACTCAGTACGAATCCACAATTTGGTAAAACCTTTGCCTGGACCGCCTTCCATTCTTGTAATTCCTTGATGGTATCAGCATCAATATAAATGGTACGGTTGCTTGCCTGCGTCTTAGGTTCAACGAATTTGTAGTCATTCATTGTTTTATAGTACAGTGTTTTACTAATAATCAGCATACCTGTTTCAAAATCAATATCATCCCACTGTAAGGCGGCAGCCTCTCCAATACGCATTCCAGTCATAAATAAAAGCCAGAACGAGATGAAGAGATAGTGCTCGTAGTAGTCACCTTTGTACAGCAGGGATATTACCTTCTGAAACTCCTCCAAAGTCCAGAAGTCGATCTTTACTTTTTTAGATTTGATATTGCCGATCATGCGGGCAGGATTCTTCTTTGCAAGTCCGAGGATAATCGCCCGGTCAAAAGCTAAACATAACATTCCCTGAACAATGCGTACATAGTTTGGACTGAATTGTTTTGCCAACTTGAGCTGCCAGGTCTGTACATTTATCGCTTCTATTTCGGACACTTTCTTCTTGTAGAAATAGGCAAAGTGTTTTTGAATGGTCGAGTAACGATTCTTGTAGGTACTTTCTTTCACCTGAGTTTTGTACCACGGAAGATAGATTTCTTCAATAAACTTTTTGAAGGTAATGTCTTCCTTCTTATCAGCTAATTCTTCCGTTGATGCAAGAATCAATTTGGAATACTCGGCACGGGCTTCTTTTTTTGTTGAGAATCCGCTGCGGTATTTTTGAATCTGTTTTCCGGTTACAGGATGATATCCGAGGTTGGCTCGAAAATAATAAGTGCCGTTTTCTGCTTTTTTAATTGGATCTTTTGCCATGATTTCACTCCTTACTAAAATGCAAAAAGCACGATCATTCTTGCTTATCGGGCAAAGTAATCCCTAATAATTCTTCAACGGCTTCTTTTGGAACCCTGTCTAATTTTCTGGATTGATAATAGGTATGCCCCTTTTCTACCATAAGTTCCTTTGCTTTTTTGATAATATCAGCAGCAAAGGAAGGACCGTAGCCTAATTCAATCAAATCCCTTTTTGTTACAGTTATCATGAATCTCCTTTCCACAGACAGGGAATCAACTTGATACCTGTCTATTATTATATCAAATTTTGAGTAAAAGTTCTCTAATAAAAGCGCTATAAGCTAAAATCCCAAAAGTCTATGTTATTCTTTCAGAAGCCAGTTCCTATGCCCGTTCCGGCCACGTAAAACGGTGTTACTTTGTAACTATTAAGCTGCAGGCGTGCGAAGATGCAAACTATCTGCAGTCACCTATATCAATCTCCCGAAAGATTTCTTTTGTTTTCAAGGTACGGCGAATGGATATATTACCCATTCAATTAAGGAATAGGGGGCTTTTCTTTAAGATTGAAAAATTTTAAGAAAAAATGATAAAAATAAAAGCTGCCTTGATTTGGCAGCCACGGAAATCTATTTGCGTTTTAGAGCCAGACGATTCAGCATGGAAATGAGCGCAAGCATATCCTCGTCATCGAGTTGTTTCATCAGATCAGTTGCTTTGTCAATCAGAGGAAGATTGTGCAGCTCTGAATCGAAGAACTGTTGAGGAGTGACTTCCAGATAGTCACAGATATCCAGAAAGCTCTGCATGGTAGGCAGAGAACGTCCGGAAGTGAGGGACTGGATGTAGCTTTTATTTTTGCCAAGATCCAGACTCATCTGATATTCAGATACATTTTTCTTTAAACGCAGTTCGCTGATGCGTTCTCCAATAAAGTTTTTATCCATACATTTACACCTCTCTTCCACATTTTAAACTATTTACTTACAGCAAATTACGGAATAAAATAGAGATATATTTGAAATATAGTGATTATTCCGTAATATAACCGTAATTTACTAAAATGATACAAAAAAAGAAATTATGGATGATAGAAAATGGATTTTGGGGTATGATGATAGCAAAGGAAGTGGATGTCTGTGCGGATTATAGGAAATGAGCAGGAAATTGAATGGGCGAAGGAAGCACTGCGGAATCAATGTAACGATTGTCCCTACTTGGACTGCTGTAATGAAAAGGCGAAAGAGGAGTCAAAGCAGTGTGGAACGGTTCGGTTTGGCTGCCGGGAGTATCTGAAAGAGAAGATTGAATTCGTAGTAGAAAAATAGATGTAGTATTTTGAACAAATATAAACACCATATATAGTATAAGCCTGAATTGACATGAGGAATATCTTGTGCTAGTATACTGATATAGTTTATTTTATGCACACCCTTTTTGGGGAGTTTCGGGATTCATAAGAATCTCCAAACTTACAGGAAACAGCAGGAGCTGATTCCTGGCATAAGTAGTTTATGTTTGTAGTGAGTGTCACGGTATGCCTTTTTTGGCTGCGTGGCACTTTTGTTTTTTCAGGAAGAAACCAGACTTTTAAGAATGAACAGAGAAAAGACTCTCTTTTCATTCTTTTTTTGTGCTTACATTTAGGTTTCGGCATAGTTGCATGCCACAACCAGCTTCGGCTGTTGATGGATAAATATTATTTTAAGAAAGGTGGAATAAGAACATGAATGAAGCAAGAGTGTATGCAGATGGATTTGAGAGATCCTTTGCAGAAGTAAAAGATCTGCTGGAGTTTCTGGCAGAGAGAGGAAGAAATGCCAAATGGATCAGAAAGCCAACGAATACGTTACGGCTGGCACCACTGGAAAAGGAGGCTCAAAATCTGGATGCGGCAGATGCATCCATGGAAGAAATTTTGGAGGATACAGAGAAGAATACGCAGCTTGTACTGAAAATGAGAGGAGAATCCTATCCGGTACGTGACTGTGCCATCCGCACCATTTTAAGCCGCGCAGGTGTCAATGGAGACGGGCTTCGCAAGCTGGATAAGGCAACATATGCGAAGGTAGTCAATTACTGCCTGCGGGTTGCAAAAGGGGATGCCCTGATTAAGATTGCGGACGGAAAGGTTTCCGCAGTACATGGCGGGGATAAACATGATTATTGCATCCTTGATATGAAAGCCATGTTTGAGACAACCTGCGAATATCTGAATCTGAATTTCAAAGGCAGTGTTTACATGGAGGGCTCTGGTATCTATGACCATTCCATTGTATCTGCCATGTGGAAGCTCGGAGGAAGTCAGGAACTTCTGGATACTTACCGAAAAGCACTGGATGCACACGGAATGGATGAGAAGATCCTGTCACCGGCACTTCGTTTTACCACATCTGACGTGGCAGCGAGCGGTGCAAATCTGTATCCGATGCTTTTGACAGACGGACCAAACGGCGTTATCAGTCTGGGAAGTCCAATCAAGCTGGCTCACGATAAAGGGGCAACGATTCTGGACTTCCGGAAAAATCTGGAGCAGGTATGCGCCCGCTATGTGGATGCGATGAAGAATCTTACTCAGCTTATGGACATTGAGATCCGTAATCCGGTGAACTGCCTGAAGCTGCTGATGAAGGAACTTGGCATTAAACAGAAGATCCGGAATGAGGTGGTGGAGCTATTTGTATCCCAGAACGGGGAAGGTGCCTGTACGGCACATGATCTTTATTATGCCATGAATGAAGCCTCCTTTTTTGCAGCCTGTGAAGGAATGTCCGGACAGGGCATCCTGAAGCTGGAGGAGGATATTACGAAGGCGCTTATAAAAGACTGGAAAAAATATGACGTTTATGGAGCAGTCAAATGTTAGGAGGAATTGGAATGAATAACAAAGCAGAGTATACACCGGAAAAGGTTGTGGATATCAGTAACCTGTCAAGAGAAGACTGGTTGGAATACCGCAAAAAAGGAATCGGCGGCAGTGATGTAGCGGCAATCATGGGGATCTCTCCATTTGCCACTATCCGGGATCTGTTTTACAACAAAACAGGTGTGCAGCCGGTCATTCAGGAGGAAGAGGAAAGCAACTGGGTTGCCAAGGAAGTCGGACACCGGCTGGAAGATCTGGTGGCAGAAATCTTTTCCAAAAAGACCGGACTGGAAGTATTTCCGGTACGTGTCATGTTCCGGCATCCATTATATCCGTTCATGCTTGCAGATGTGGATTTTTTTGTTCGTATGCCGGATGGGACATTTGCGATTCTGGAATGTAAAACCTGCAATTATAATGCGAAAGATAAGTGGGCTGATGAGGGTATTCCAGCTCATTATGTGCTGCAGGTAAGGCATTATCTGTCTGTGATGAATATGCAGAAAGCCTTTATCGCATGCCTGTATGGAAATAACGAGAATGAGTTTGTGTATCGCACCATTGAGCGTGATCTGATTGAGGAAGAAGACATCATTGATCAGGAAACGTATTTCTGGCAGGAACATGTATTGAAAAATGTAGTACCGCCGCATAACGGGAATTCCGATCTGGTTCTGGCAAATATCCGTAATTATGGTGGTTTTGCAGACAAATCTATTCCGGAAATTGTGCTTTCCGGTCTGGAATCAAAAAATCTTGAGAAGTATCTTACCCTTTCGGAGGAAAAGTCACAGTTGGAAAAACGGAAAAAGGAAATCGAAGCAGAACAGCGGGCAATCAGTGTTCCTTTTGTGGAACAGCTGGGGCAGGGCTGCAAGGCAGTGCTGGAGGACGGTACGAACCGTTACCGTATTACCTATAATCCGACCAGACGTACTTCGGTTGGGAAAGACCAGATGGAGAAGCTGAAAAACCAGCATCCGGATATCTATGAGGAATATACAAAAACAACGGAGAGCCGTACTTTCCGAATTAAGAAGGAGGCGGCGTAATGAGAAAACCAAATGAACGGATGCGGATAAAAAGCTGGAGGGATATAAACAATGAGGTGCAGATTTAAACATAAGATTTTCCAGAATGAGGAGAATGGGTATACGATTGCCATATTCACCACACAGGATACGTCTGTCCCCCTGTCAGCCAGAGACAAATATCTGGCATCCCGGAATATCATCGGCTTCTCAGCGATTGGATTCGGTCTTCCGCTTACAGACGAGATTGAGCTTGAGATGGAAGGCAGATGGGAGAGCGGAGAGCATGGAACTCAGTATCAGGTGGAAAATTTCATGGAGGTTGTACCACGGACAAAGGAGGGTATCTTAGGATACCTTTCTTCCGGTGCAATCAAAGGTATCGGTCCCAAGATGGCAGATACTATTTTCCGGAAGTTTGGGCTTCAGACACTGGAAATCATGGAAAACAACCCGCAGGAACTCTTGAAGATCCGTGGAATTTCCGAGAAGAAGCTGGCTGCTATTGTGGAGTCCTATGGAAAAAACCAGGTGTTCCGGGAACTGATGACGTTTCTGGCGCCTTTTAAGGTAACACCCAAAAAAGTGAATATGATTCTGAAGAAATTCGGAAATGAATCGGTGGATATTATCCGGCACCGCCCTTACATGCTGAGTGCAGTCAAAGGCTTCGGGTTTCTGACTGTGGATGCGATCGGAAGACAGTGCTGCTGTGCACTCAATGATCCCATGCGGATATCCGGGTGCATCGGACATATCATGAATCAGGCAATGAAAGAAGGACATCTGTTTAAGCAGCGTCAGGAGGTTATCAGGGAAGCACTGGAAATACTGAACCGGGATCTGCAGGTCATGGCAGTATCGGAGCAGGATGTCAGTCAGGTGCTTTACCGGCTGGTGCTGCAAAAAAGCATTGTTGTGGAGGAAGAACGGATCTATTCTATCCGGCAGTATGAAGAAGAAACACAGACCGCTTCCATGATAGCCAGACGGCTTTTGGAGAAGCCGGTTTTGCTGTCCATTGAACCGGAGCTGGAAAAGGCACAGAAGACACTGGGGATCACGCTGTCAGAAACACAGAAACAGGCAGTGCGGATGGTGTTTGCACATCCCATCAGTATTATTACCGGAGGTCCCGGAACCGGAAAGACAACGGTTCTCAAGGTGATTCTCTATATCCATCAGGCGTTATGCAGGTCAGAGGTACAGCTTATGGCTCCGACCGGACGTGCGGCAAGACGTATGGTGGAGAGTACCGGCTGTGAAAATGCATCCACGATGCATCTGGCCCTGGGGCTTTTGGGAGATGATACGGATTTTGAACCGGATTTTGAGTACCTGTCTGCCGGATTTCTAAATGTAGATGAGGTGTCCATGGTGGACATGCATCTTGCCTATGAATTTTTCCGGCGGGTTAGCAGACATGCCAGAGTCCTTTTAGTCGGGGATAAGAACCAGCTTCCATCCGTAGGAGCCGGGGATGTGTTCCGGCAACTGATTGCCTGCGGGCTGATTCCGGTCACGGTACTGGATCTGGTTTACCGGCAGGGCGCTTTGAGCAGCATACCTTATAATGCAAAACTGATGCAGGAGAATAAGACTAATCTGAGCTTTGGGGAGGATTTTCAGTTCATTGCCTGTAAAGGAGCAGATGAAGCGGCAGAGATTGTCCGGAGGATTTATCTGGACGAGATTGCAAAAAACGGCATGGATCAGGTACAGATCCTGACTCCGTATCGGAAACGCAGTGCTGCCGGAGTGGATGAATTGAACAAATCTCTGGAGGATTTTGTAAATCCGCCAATCGCAGGGAAGAAGGAACTGCATATCGGCAGTCAGGTGTTCCGGGTTGGCGATAAGATTTTACAGAATAAAAATACCGAGATGGCGAGTAACGGCGATCTGGGCAGGATACTGGACTGTATCACGGATGAGGATGGAAATGCCAGGGCAGTGATCGGATTCCCGGATGGGCGGCAGGTGCAATATGAAGCTGACCAGATGGAAATGATCGAACATGCTAACGCAACAACCATCCATAAGGCACAGGGTTCCGAATGTCCGGTTGTCATCATCCCTTGGGTAAAAGCCTTTTATATGATGCTGAAGCGCAATATTCTCTATACCGGAGTGACCAGAGCGAAAAGCAAGGTTTATCTGGTAGGGGAATGGGCTGCAGTCTGTCAGGCAATCCATACGGATGACAGCGGGACAAGGAACACCATTCTGAGTGAGCGGATCGTACAGTATTACGATCAGTATCAGAGTGAACAGAAACCGGAAATGGAGCAGTTAAAACTTGTTGTTTAAAAATATTTTTCAATTTTTGAAATAAGCGGACTATTACTCTTATATAGGGGAACGTCTGCTTTTCTAAATGAAAGGAGCAGAG